>VFSW01005756.1_pt1 | contig 18290 bp, 18 predicted proteins | sample 5358111 | NCBI WGS metagenome assembly VFSW01 (sample SAMN11554181, study PRJNA540505) | mine drainage metagenome | isolation source: sediment from site ElyBrook_90M | place: USA: Ely Copper Mine, Vershire, VT | collected 2017
ATCGGTGCGAATCCCAGCTATTCGCCTTAGAGCCGAGGCGTTTTTTCCGTAAAGGTCTCATCGTCAAAATGTCTTTCCGCCGCTTTCTGCGATGCGTTACAGCCGCATTCTTTTTCGTGTGTACAAGTGCATTTCTCGCTCCATATCCCGGTATCGCTGGAGAAAACGCTCCTCGGGATGTCACTCCCTGCGTTGGGCGCTCGGTAACTCCGGATGCACGTATTGCCGAATGTCAGGCCGTGCTACGCTCCGGGACTTTGGGCTATTCGGGTATCGATCGTGCGTACACCGATCTTGGTTACGGATACCAAGAAAAGGGCGATAACGGCGCGGCAATTCAGGCCTTTAATCATGCGTTGTCGCTCGATCCGACCAATGTGGTCGCGCTGACCGATCGCGGTATTTCGTATTTTCGATTAAAGCGAAATTACGATGCCTTAATCGATTTTGATCGGGCTCTTTCGCTGAATGCCGGCGACACGAGAGCCCGGGAATATCGCGTCTATCTGGATATCAAACTACACAATAATGCGGCTGCTCTGCGAGACAATACTGTGTTGATCTCTCTCGAGCCCAAAAGTGCGTTGCTCTACGCACGGCAAGGGTACGCATTTTCACGGCTCGGACGTTTTCATCGCGCGTTGGCAGCCTTGTCGACGGCTATTTCCTTAAAGCCTGGTAATTCATATTACCTATTACTTCGATCCGTGGCGGAGTTCTCGCTTCATGATTTTACCTCCGCCTTACAGGATACGCATTTGGTAATTGGGTTAAATCCTAATAATCCGTACGTTTATTTCCTACGAGCGAAAATATACGATATGAAGGGCGATTCTAAAGAAGCCTTAGCGAACATTAACCGTGCCGTCGCAATAAATGCCTCCGATGCGGATTATCGCGTGCTACGCGGATCGATGTATCAAAATGCGGGCAAAGATTCGCTAGCGATTTCCGATTTGAGTGCTGCTATCCGACTGGGTGGAACGTCGCAGGAAGACGCTTATGTCGAACGCGCCTATGCCTATAACGATAGTGAGGAATATTCGGCTGCATTCGCGGATTTGAACCACGTGATTTCGCGAGATAAAAACAATGTGCACGTATTTTTTCTCCGTGGTCGTATGTATTTCGACGCTCACAAATTTTCTCTGTCGGCGCGCGATCTGAAAAGAACTCTTCAGCTGGATCCCGACGGACCGTACGTGATCTTGTGGCTGCATCTCGCCTTGGCGAGGATGCACGCAAGTGACGCACAAAGTTTTGCAAAAAATGTCGCACGAGTAAAATCCCATGCCTGGCCAACTCCTATTCTCGATCTCTTTCTTGGGAAAATGTCAACGTTGAGTGTGCTGGCGGACGCTTCGAAAGCGATTGGGGCAAAAAAATATGCATCGGTGTATAATCGCTGTGAAGCGAACTTCTATGTCGGTGAATGGATGTTGATCCATGGGCAAAAACGATCTGCTCGGCCGCATTTTCAACGTGCCCTGGCGATTTGCCCAAAGTCGTATACGGAACTTGACGGAGCAAAAGTTGAACTGAAATGGATGAAGTAGGCGAAGGCAGGTTGCATACCCTCAGAATTTGTCGCGGCTCCGTCGGTTAGAATAAAGGTGCCGCGACGTGTTCGTGGCTAAGGCGAGTGAACGATGTCATTAACAGTTGGGCAGTGCGCAGAAGCACTCATTGGTATCGATGAGGGCGGAACGATTGTCCTTTGGAATCCGGCTGCCGAGAAGCTATTCGGACGCTTGGAACGCGATGTGCTGGGATTGGCATGCCACGATGTGCTTGCAGGGTTAACCCCGGCTGGAGGGCATCTTTGCGGCCCGAACTGTGGAATTCGAAAGAGCTGCTTGGAACTTCGGGCACCTCGGCGATTCGAAATGGTCGTGACGCAACCGGACGGAGCCGAGCTTTGGCTCGATGTCGTCACGTGCGTGATCTCCGATGATCACGCACACCCCATTTCGCTGCACGTTCTTTGCGAGAGCGTCGCCGCTCGTCACATGACGACGCTTGCGACGCGCGTGCTCCAAGGACTCGGGTCAGTTTCTGAATCCCGCGATACTGTGCCGGACGAACGGAGTCGGTTAACCAAACGCGAGCAAGATGTCCTTGCGCTCCTTGCCCAAGGGTTTAAGACGGCAACCATCGCCCTTGAATTGAGCATATCTCCGGCCACAGTGCGTAATCACGTGCAGAGCGTGCTTGAAAAACTTAGCGCTCATTCGCGCGCCGAAGCGGTTGTTTTTGGCCTTCGTCAAGGCCTGATTCGTTTGCACTAGGAGAGTTGGTTCGGCTGCCTCTGCCGGGCCGTGAGGCATTTCCCGTACAGTCGAATCTAGTGAACGTTCGTTCGAGCGCTCCGATCTCGATACGGGGAGTAAAAACGCGGTGCAAGCTCACGATAGCCGTTTAGAGAGTATCCTCGATAGCGTCGAAGCACTTTTTGCGCGAGATGGCTATCACGCGACGAGTATGCGGGACATCGCCGATGCCTCAGGGCTTAGCATCGCCGGTATTTATTATTATATTCCAAGTAAACAAATTGCGCTCGCAATGGTGTGCGAACGTATTTTCGATCGCCTCGATGCGGGAGTGCCGACTATCGATAGCACCGCGACCCCGATAGAGCTACTGCAGCGCTTTGTGCGAAGCCATTTGCGCTACGTCCTTGCGAACGACAGCGCCTATCGCGTCCTTTTGCACGACATGGAATTGCTCGAAGGCGCGGCAAGCGAACGCGTCAGGCTACGGAAACGAAACTATTTCGGGTCGCTTGCGCATATGATCCAGCGTATCGATCCCGCCGCTCGTTTCACCGCTCGCTTAGCCGCCGGAGCGCTTTTCGGTATGTTGAATTGGGCGCCGACGTGGTATCGAGCCGAAATTGACGGAAATTGCGATCAAGCGACGGATGCGCTTACATCGCTTTTTCTCGGAGGTCTTCTCGCTTCAGGCAACGTTGCGGAGGCGCTATCGTGAACTCGCGAATTATCACCCACATCGACGGCCGTTTGGGTCGCATCACCCTCAATGCAGGGCCATTAAACGTATTGGGCATTAATGATATTTTTGCCCTTTGCGAAGCTGTTATTTCCTGCGAGCACTGTTCGGTCATTCTCCTAGATGCAAGTGGCGAGCGCGCATTTTGCGCCGGCGTCGAGGTTTCCGATCATGTTCCCGAACGGGCCAACAGAATGCTGGACGTGTTCGAGCAACTTGCGAAGACGTTTGCCGCAGCGCCGGCCCCAATCATTTGCAGCGTCAATGGACCGGCCATCGGCGGCGGGTTTGAAATTGTCCTCCTCGCCGACGTCGCAATGTGTTCACCAAAGGCGTATTTCTCTTTGCCGGAAATTCGGCTAGCGGCAATCCCGCCGATTGCAAGCGTGCTACTTCCAGCACTCATTGGACGCCAGCGCGCATTCGACACCGTCGTATCGATGCGAAAAATCGATGCGAAGACGGCCCTTGCGTGGGGTCTCGTCGCCGACATCGTGGAGCCGAACGAACTTTCACGTGCAGCCTACGATTACTGCGAACGCTTGCTGTCCCTATCAAATATAGCCGTACGCGCGTGTAAGCGGGCAATCGATTTAGGCGAAATTTCCCGCGCAATGCATCTGTATCGGGATGTCATATTGACGAGTTCCGACGGCGTTGAGGGCATTGCCGCGTTCCTTGAAAAGCGTTCTCCCATCTGGGCTCACTCAACACCTGTTGGAGGCTAATTCATGTCGGTAACTTCGGATCCGGTTCGCGTCATCGAGGAAGACGTTCTGTATGCTGTGAGCGATCGCGTGGCAACGATTACGTTTAATCGACCGCATGCTCACAACGCCTATACTACAGAGACGCTCGAGCATTTGCATAAAGCGCTTCGCCGGGCCATGTGGGACGATGAAATAGGTGTCGTCGTGCTCACGGGAAGCGGCAACGTAGCATTTTGCACCGGCGGCGATGTTAAGGAATATGCCGAGCGTTATGTGGAGCGCCCCGAGCAGTTTTGGAAATATATGGTGTTGTTTCAAGACTGCATCGATGCAATTCGTACCATGGGTAAGCCAACCATTGCCCGCATTAACGGAATGGCCGTCGGAGGTGGAAACGAAATGAACATGGCTTGCGATCTTGCAGTCGCAGCAGAACATGCAGTGTCTCGGCAAGTGGGTACGCGCGTTGGAAGTGTCGCAGCCGGCGGGGGAACGCAATGGCTACCCATTATGGTCGGCGATCGGCGCGCGCGCGAGATGCTGTTTTTGTGTGAGCCCATTTCTGCCGAGAAAGCGCTTGAGTGGGGCCTCATCAATCGCGTAGCCCCGAGCGAGAAATTAGATGCCGTCGTGCGCGAGCTGTGCGATAAGTTACTTGACAAGTTCCCACAGTGTTTGAGTTACACGCAATGTCAGGTGAATTATTGGAAGGATCAATCGTGGTACGCCACGATCGGACACGCTCGCGAATGGCTTGCCTCCCATTTTGCGAGTGAGGAAACTGCGGAAGGCATGCGAGCGTTTGTTGAAAAGCGTCCTCCTGACTATGCCTCGATCCGTCGCGCACGGCAATGAAAGCCGCCGTCTTTTATGGCCCCGGGAAACGACTTGTGGTCGAGGATCGGGAGATGCCCAAAGCAGGTCCTGGGGAAATCGTCATTCAGGTTGCCGCATGCGGAATCTGTCACACCGATTTGCATTACCTCGATCATGGCGTTCCCACGTTTGCGAAACCCCCACTCATTTTAGGGCATGAAATATCCGGAATCGTTAGCGAAGTCGGTGCGGGCAGTGGTCGGTGGAAAATCGGAGATGCGGTTTTGATTCCTGCCGTGCTGTCATGTGGAAAGTGCCACATGTGCCGATTAGGTCGCGAGAATGTATGCGAGAAATCAACGATGCTCGGGAACCATATCGACGGAGGGTTCGCCGAGTTCATATGCGTGTTGGAAAAGGATGTTGTTGGGCTTCCTCCGGATTTACCACTCGAAGAAGCATGTCTTATCGCTGACGCTGTGTCGACCCCATATCATGCGGTGATTCGTCGTGGTGAGGTAACGCTTGGAGATCGAGTGGTTGTCTTTGGCTGCGGCGGAGTGGGAATTAACGTGATTCAAGTCGCCGCCGCAGTTGGCGCGCAGGTGTGGGCCGTTGATACCCGCCCCGACCGCTTAGAACTCGCTCGACAATTCGGCGCAAGTCACTGTATTGATGCGAGCAGCACGAGCGATGTCGCTCGCTACGTGCGTCGTCAGATGGATGGTGGCTGCGATGTGGCATTTGAGGTTATTGGAAAGCCGCAAACCATCCGTACGGCATTGGATTGCGTGCGTCGAGGTGGCCGTGTCGTCGTGGTTGGGTTTAGCGCCGAATCCGTTGAGTTGCCAGCCGGAAAAATTATGTTTTCCGAACTCGAAATTCGCGGATCGCTAGGTTGCCGACCCGTCGATTACCCCCGCATTATAGAATTGGTACGATCTGGGAAATTGCGTCTCACAGAACTCGTAACCAAGCGCGTTTCGCTAACTGATATCAACGTGGGCTTGGATTCCTTGCGTAACGGCGAGGGGCTGCGAACCATTGTTATTCCAGCCATGTCTCGCGGAGGTGCAGAATGACGAGCACAACCGCTTCTCGGAATCTCGAAGAACTCGTCGAAGAGTGTCGTAAGACCTTTGATATTCCGGGGATAGAACCGGCCGTCGAATGGAAACGTGCCGAACCGGGTCGCGCACTAATTGGGTGCTTTCCGATCTACAGCCCGGTGGAGATTTTTCATGCCGCGGGCGCCTTGCCGATTGGGTTGGCCGGGGGCGGAAATCGTTTGGAAATCGTGCACTCCGATTCTCGTTTTCAATCGTTTGTGTGCTCGATTATCAAGAGTACCTTGGAGCAGGGGATGACGGGCATGCTCGATGAGATCGATGGCATGGTGTTCCACTCGATCTGCGATTCTGCGCGAAATCTCGCTAGCGTTTACACGCGAAATTTTGAAACGACTCCCGTCGAATATCTTCATTTTCCGCAAAATTTCGCCGTTCCCGAGGCGGCCATGCACTTACGTAGCGAGTACGAACGATTGGCTGCTTTTGCGGCCTCGATAACCGGGACATCTGTTACCTCTGGTCGACTCAAAGAGTCAATATCGCTCTACAATCGCGTACGTCGGCTGATCCGACTTCTCTACGGGCTGCGTGCAGAGCGCCCGCATGCGATTCGAACAAGTGAACTTTATTCGTTAGTCCGAGTCGGAAATCTCCTACCTCCTGAAAAGCATGTGGAGGTTCTCGTCGAGGCTCTCGCTGCGATCGAACGACGTGAGGGAAAGCCTCGCGATCGACTTCGTATCTTGATTGTGGGGTCATTTTGCGAGCAGCCACCCATCGATCTCATCTCTGCAGTGGAAGATGCCGGGTGTTACGTGGTCGACGATGATTTTCTCATTGGTCGCCGTTGGTTTACAGGAGACATTGATACAGGAGTCTCCGATCCGCTGCTGGCGCTGGCGGAGGGCTATATTAACGAGAGTGTCGCTTCGCCTGTGAAGCACGATCTTCGGGTCCCACAAGCTCAAATGCTGATTGATCGTGCGCGCCGACTAAATGCCGATGCCGTCATCGTCCTCTGCTCGAAGTTTTGCGAGCCGGCTCTGTTTGCCTATCCGCTGTATCGACGAGCGCTACAGACGGCCGGCATCCCAAATCTCTTTTTGGAATTCGAAGAAAAAATGTGGATGTTCGATCGCGTCAAGAACGAGATTGAAACATTTGTCGAGTCCATGCTGTTCGCTTAGGAGCTACAAAAATGGAAAAACTGCAGTATCAGGGGCATCTCCATACTCTTCAGAAAGAGCTTATGGGTGAATACTATGCCGAATTAACTGCCTCGGCAAACGGTAGCGGATTACCGGCCGCCTACTTACTCATCGGAGGAAATCCGGTGGAAATCCTCAGGGCATTCGATATCCTCCCTGTTTTCCCTGAGGTAAATGCACTTCAGCTTGCAGTTCGTAAGCAATCCCTGCCGTTTATTCAGGCAGCGGAATTTATGGGGTATTCATCCGATAATTGCGCGTATGTTAAGGCAGATATCGGCATGTATTTTGGCGGCAGAACAACCCCCTTCGCTACGATCCCGGAACCGTCGTTACTTCTGTGCAATTATGTGGGCTGTAATGTCTATTTAGACTGGTTTGAACATCTCGCCGATTATAGTGGACGTGAGATTTTTCAGCTGGATATTCCGTTCATTCGCACCGCATCGGGAAAGCCATCAAAAGACGACATCGCATATGTGACAACGCAGTTGCACCGTCTTATAGAGCGATGCGAGGAAATTACCGGGCGAAAGCTCGATGAAGATCGACTTCGTGAGGCGGTTCGACTATCTTCGGAAACGGGCGCTCTATGGTCGAAAATTAAACATCTTACCAAAGCGCACCCCGCTCCGTATGACGCGTATTTTGATTCGGTAACCATGATGGCGCCACTATATTGCTTGCGAGGAACGCAAGCCGGATTGGATTTCTTTGAAACGGCCTATGCGGAGTTGCTGGAAAAGGCTAATGCCGGCGTTGGTGCGCTATCCGAGGAACGTTTCCGATACGTGATCGAGGGCCCCCCGCCATGGCCGCATTTGCGTACGTTTCGCGATATGTTTTCACGTTGGAACGCCGTTGCAGTGGCCTCGACGTATTCTACGGTAGGTGGGCTGTGGGAGTTCGGCTTTACTCACGATCCCGATTCTCCGCTTGAATCAATTGCACGACATTTGCTGGAATGGAATCTAACGAACAGAAATTTCTTGCAAAGATACGATCAAATCGGCCGCTATATCGAGGAATGGGATGCGCATGCGCTCGTCATTCATTCGGTCAAAAGTTGTCGTCTTTTTTCTGCTGGTCAAGGTGACATGCGCGAATATTTCACTAAGCGTGGCATTCCCACGCTTTTGGTCGAGTCGGATTTGGAGGACCCTCGCTATTTTAGCGAGGCACAAATGCGCAATAGAATTGACGCCTTTTTCGAATCCTTGGAACATCGCTCAATTCAGGGCCAATCGGTGACCGTATGAAGTACGCTGCCGGAGTCGATGTTGGTTCAACGCAAACTAAATGCGTAATCATAAATGAGGAAGGAAAAATCGTTGCTCGCGCACTCCGCGAGACGGGTGCGAATATCACGCGCGCGGGGGAACGCGGTTTTGAGGCGGTACTCGAAGCGGGAAATATTTCCCGTGAAGATGTTCTGTGCGTTACGGGAACCGGGTACGGCCGATTCAAAGTCGAGTTTGGGGATCTTCAAATTACCGAAATCACCTGTCATGCTAAAGGCGCAAGCGTCCTATTTCCAGGTACATCCACGGTCATTGATATGGGCGGCCAAGACGCGAAAGGAATAAGCATTGCAAACGGAGAGGTGACCGATTTTGTGATGAACGATAAGTGCGCGGCTGGTACCGGTAGATTTCTTTCCACGGCTGCCGATACGCTAGGATTGCGCTTAGATGAAATAGGGGCGCTGTCGCTGCAAGCCCGCAATCCTGTCAGATTATCGACCGTCTGCACGGTGTTTGTCGAATCGGATATCATGTCGTATGTGGCTCAAGGAAAGCGAGTTGAGGATATCCTTGGGGGAATTCACAGCGCTATCGCCGCCAGAACGATTGCCTTAGTGCGTCGCGTTGGGCTTAAACCGGAATATACCTTTACCGGCGGCGTCTCTCTCAATGTCGGCATGGTGAAAATGCTCGAAGAGAAGCTTGGAGCAAAACTCAACGTATGCGAGGATTCGCATTATATGGGGGCCATCGGCGCAGCGATGTTTGCGCTGGAGCACGCAATGGCCGCTAGTGGTTCGTAAGGGAGGCCTAAGTAGATGATTATTGCTGGTGTCGATATCGGTTCGAGACACACGAAAGTCGTTCTCGTGGATCGCCAAGGGAATATTCTGGCAATGTATAGCTCCCGTACGCGTCCGCCTCTAATAGAGCTCGTCGACGCAAACATCGAGAGTGCACTAGGGCGAATTGGGGCGGAGCGTGGTGATGTGGGTTATGTGGCAACCACTGGGTTCGGTCGTTCGAGTTATCCCGAACGCGATTTGCAGCTTACGGACGTCACGTCTGCGGCCTTCGGGGCAATGCACACGTTCCCGAATACGAAGTGCGTTATAGATATCGGAGCACAAAGTTCGCGCGCGATGAAACTCTCTCCGGACGGCCGGGTCCGGGAATTTAAATCGAACGATAAATGTGCCGCTGGAGCAGGTGGCTTTGTGGAACGTGCGGCCCACTATCTGGAAATACCCTTAGAAGATGTCGGGCGGCTTTCGATGAACGGGGACGCTCCCGTCACGATATCCAGCGTCTGTGCGGTTCTTGCAGAATCCGAAATTATCAATCATGTGAGTCGTGGAGAGAGCGCCGAAAATATTCTTCGTGGGGTTCACGATTCGCTTTCCGAGCGAGCGACTTTGTTATTAAAAAGGGTCGGTATAGAATTGGAAGTTACGCTCGTTGGCGGTATGGGAAATCAAGAAGGGATGTTACGTTCGCTCAGTGAGACGCTTGCGATGCCAATGAACCGCCCCGAAAATCCTGAAATGATGAATGCACTTGGCGCCGCTTTACTCGGTATACGAAAACTAGAAAGATCGGCTGCATGAAACTCACCGAATTGCGCAACGAACACGAAACCATGCTCAGGGTTTTCGACTATGTCGAAAATTCGTTAGCAAGCTGCAACGACGATGTTCGATTTGATCTCATAGTTAGTGATTTCGTACTATTCGCAACTCTTTTTATTGACAAAAATCATCACGGGAAAGAAGAGGGGTTTCTTTTTCCTAAGCTTCTTGCGAACGCATTTCTCCAAGATATTCCGCATGTATTGTCCGAGGAACACGTCTACGGGCGTCACCTCGCGGGAAAAATTAAGGAGGCATTGGGAAATAGAGTGTTACTGGCGCAAGAAATTACAACCTATACCGATTTTATGCGTCACCACATCCGCCTCGAAAACGAAATGGTTTTTGATGCAATAGAATCCGGCCTTGACGACTCCATCGCCTCCGCTCTCAACGCGGAGTTTGCTAGCGTCGAAAGCGATGTGATTCGATTTGCCGGAGTCGCGGTGTGGGATCGGATTATGCAGCACCATATGGTTGAAATAGAAAAATAATGTCGCCTACGCACGCAGGTTTCAATGCGTCACGCTTTTCGATGGTCACCCGTAAGGTGGTGCGCAACCCGTGTGCCGAATCTCGAGCATCGGTGATGTGGAACCGAGCTCGAATGTGTGTACCGGATTCGACTTGAGATGTGAAACGCAAGCGATCGATCCCGTAGTTAATCGTTACCGCCGTATCGCGAACGCTACATGCCCGATGCCAGAGTGCCGGTACGAGAGATAAAATGAGGTATCCGTGAGCGATCGTTGAGCCAAAAGCGCTGCGGCGAGCTCGATTGACATCAACATGCGGCCATTGGTTATCGCCCGTGCATGCGGCGAACGCGTTGATTCTTCGTTGAGATATTTTGATCCAGGGGGTTGGAGGCAAATCGTGCCCGACGAGGGCGCGAATACCGTCTAGCCCATGAACGACAAGTGCAGCCATAGTTAGGTCGATTCGTGAAGGAGAGAAAATGCCCCGGTCAATTATCGAACCCTTTCGTATAAAAACCGTAGAGCCGATTCGCATGACAGGTTACGAGGAGCGAAAGCGATTTCTCGATGAGGCCTGGTATAATCCGTTTCTTTTGCGCGCAGACGATGTCTTAATCGATCTCCTAACCGATAGTGGGACGGGCGCGATGAGCGCGGAGCAATGGGCTTCGATGATGCGCGGCGATGAATCGTATGCCGGAAGCAGTTCGTTTTTCCGTTTCCAGGAAACGGTGCGTGATATTTTTGGATTTCGATATATTTTCCCAACGCATCAAGGACGCGCTGCGGAACGTATTCTCTTTGAATCCTTATGCAAACCGGGTGATATTGTCCCGAACAACACGCACTTCGATACGACGCGGGCGAATATCGAAAACACCGGGGCCGTTGCCGTAGATTTGCCATGTCTGGAAGGTCGCAATCCGGGTATTTCATTTCCATTTAAGGGCAACATGAATATTGAAGCCCTGCATGCGCTAATCGCTCGTGTCGGCGCAGCAAAAGTACCTCTAGTCATGCTTACGATCACGAATAATTCCGGCGGTGGGCAGCCCGTTTCGATGCAGAATATCAAGAACGTTCGTGCGGTTTGCCAGGAGCATGGTATCCCACTATACATTGATGCCTGTCGCTTTGCGGAGAATTGTTGGTTTATCCGCGAGCGCGAATCCGGCTATGCTTCCGTATCGCCCTATGATATCGCCCGGGAACTTTTTTCCTACGCAGATGGCTGCACGATGTCGGCAAAAAAAGATGGATTAGTCAACATTGGGGGATTCCTGGCCGGCAATGACGCCGTATTGGCCAAGGCAGAGTCTCGTTTACTTATCCTTACCGAAGGGTTTACAACCTACGGCGGCCTAGCGGGCCGAGATTTGGACGCCATCGCCACGGGATTGCGTGAAGTATTACGCGAGGATTATTTGAACTATCGGATCGCATCGACGGCGTATTTGGGGCGTCGTCTCACCGAAAGTGGCATTCCGATCGTGCAGCCTCCCGGTGGGCATGCAATCTATATCGATGCCGGGTCTATGCTCGATCATCTGCCCGCGACGATGCTTCCAGGCCAGGCGCTCGTTGCCGAGCTCTATCTTGAGGGTGGAATTCGAGCGGTTGAAATTGGAACCGTAATGTTCGGAGAAACAGACGAGGTGACTCACCTTGAAAAGACGGCTCCAATGGAACTCGTTCGCCTGGCAATTCCTCGTCGCGTGTATACGCAGAGTCACATCGATTACGTTAGCGAAGTGGTCGCCGACGTGTATGCGCGGCGCCGTAGCATTGCGGGAATGAAAATCATCTGGCAAGCGCCGCCATTACGTCACTTTACGGCCCGCTTCGAACGTTGCGATGCAGGGGCAAATGGCTCGTAGCTCGTATGTGCGGGCCGGGCTCGCGAAGAGGAAGCTGGTGAAATTCCGGCACGGTCGCGCCACTGTGAGCGGGGAGTAGACGTATTGCCACTGTCGATGGGCGATGGGAAGGCAGCGTGGGGAAACGATGATCCGCAAAGTCAGGATACTCTAGGACGAGCCATTGTACTTCGTCGCCTCGCGAAAGGGTGGACGTTCTCGATGTTGTCTCTTCCATTTTTCTTATTCACGGCGATCGCCGGTACGTGTTCATTTCTCGGTTGTATTGTACCGTTGCCGGGATTGGCCGCAGCTGCGGCCCTGACGCTGGAACCTCGACGCGCTTATGGCGTTGTGTTCGTCAGTTGGTTGGCTAATCAAATTGTCGGATTCTGGTTTCTAGGTTATCCCCACGTTCTTTCGACGGAACTTTGGGGGGCTGCCATCGGTGCGGCGGCGTTCGTTGCATGCGCTGTTTCCGCTGGAATTGCGAGGCGACCGACGCCATCTCTCTCGCGTGTGTTTCTTGCCGGCGTTGCCGGGTTTGTTGCGTACGAAGGGGTTCTAGTGCTGGCGAGCATCTGGCTTGGTGGTTGGGAAGGATATTCTGCGAATGTCGTTCTGCAACTTGCGATAACGAACGTAACGTGGTTTTTGGTTGTGTACCTCGGCATGTCGTGGTTCGCACGACGTTTCTCCCATTCGGCTGCGTAATGGCATCAATTTCGACCCGTCGTGGCGATGGAGGCGAGACCTCGTCGCCCGGCGGGACTCGCCTTTCGAAAGGTGAGCAACGCGTCGAAGCCTCGGGATGTGTGGATGAACTCAATGCGTCTATCGGATCTGCACGTGCAAACTGCCGCGATGCGGAAATAGCGGCGATGATGCTCTCGATTCAACGTGAGCTTTTTCCGATCGGCTCTGCGATTTCGAGTAAGCCCAGTGGACGCAAGCCCGTTCCGGAAATCACCGATGCGATGGTGGAACGTTTGGACGCGCTGGTCGCGAATTTCGAGGCAATGCCCGGATTGATGCGCGACTGGACGATACCGGGCGGCCATCCCGAGTCGGCTCCGTTTGAAGTTGCGCGCGTCGTAGCTCGAAGAGCGGAGCGCAATGTCGTTCGCCTGCAAACTTCCGGGGAATCGGTGCAGAAAAACGTGCTCCGATACCTGAATCGCCTTTCCGATGTACTGTGGCTTGCGGCGCGATTTCTTGATGCCAAGCACGGCATCGATGCACGCCTGCGCGACGAGCAGTTTCCTGGCCCCCCTTGGTCGCGTGCATGGTGAGACGCGCTCGCGCCGTGATGGTCCTCGGGACAGCATCCGACGTGGGCAAATCGTTAGTCGTGATGGGCTTGTGTCGGCATTTAGCACGGCTTGGTGTGAGTGTTGCGCCGTTTAAGGCGCAGAATATGTCGTTGAATTCTGCCAGCACGCCGTCCGGGCGAGAGATTGGACGTGCTCAGGCGTTGCAAGCGGAGGCCGCAGGAGTTCCGGCGCATTCGGATATGAATCCGGTTTTGCTCAAGCCAACCTCAAACACGGGTTCGCAGGTCGTACTCGATGGTGAGGTTTGGGGAACAATTCACGCCGACGATTTTCGCCAGAGAAATCGCGAAAGTTTTTGGCCGCATGTCGTAGCTGCCTATGATCGACTGGCAAAACAACACGACGTTATCGTACTAGAAGGCGCTGGGTCTCCGGCGGAAATCAATTTGCGCGACGGCGATATTGTCAATATGGCAATGGCGCACGAGGCCGATGCTCGCTGCATACTCGTCGCCGATATTGACCGAGGCGGCGTGTTCGGATCGATTTTCGGAACGCTAGCGTTACTTGATGAGGCCGACCGTTCGCGTATCGACGCCTTTGCAATCAATAAGTTTCGCGGCGATATCGAACTCTTGCGACCGGGAATCGAGATGCTTGCGCAACGCTGCGATACGCCTTGCATAGGCGTCATTCCTCACCTTGGATCGATCGGCCTCGAAGAAGAAGACGGACTCGCGCTTGCTCGACGCGGTGCCCGCGGCGCCTGGAGCGGAGTTGGTGCCGAGCGACGCCTTCGAATTGCCATTTTGCCATTTCCGCATATTTCGAATTTTTCGGATTTCGATACGTTTTTCGAGGAACCGTCAGTTGAAGCGCGTTACACCGCAGAAATCGCCGAAGTTGACGATGCCGATGTTGTGATCTTGCCGGGCACAAAAGAAACGCTGGCCGATCTCGCATGGCTCCGAGACAAAGGCTTGGATGCGGCGGTCGTGCGAGCGGCTTCGCAAGGTCGGAGTATTCTTGGAATTTGCGGTGGCATGCAAATGCTAGGACGGCAAATTGACGATCCCTATGGAGTAGAAAGTGCTCCTTCGGCGTTTGGTCTTGGACTATTGCCTCTGGTGACAACGTTTGAGAGAAAAAAGACGACGCGGTCCGTCGTTGGGAGAACAACGTCCGGCATACCGATTTCAGGGTATGAAATCCACGTCGGTTCGACGACGTACGATCAAACCGTTGCGGCATTTGCGATGCTGACGACTAATTCCGGCGAAAGTTTTCGCGACGGTGCGGTCAGTGGTCGCGTTTCTGGAACGTATGTTCATGGTGCGTTTTCCGGAGATGCGTTTCGTCATCATTTCATCGAGCATGCTCGTGCGGAATGTGGATTGGCATTGCCAGGTGTGTACGCCCATATCCAAGAGCAACGGGACGGGCGAATCAATCGAGTCGCGGACGCGATCGCTGGATCGCTCGAGCTTTCACAGTTTTTCCCCGGGATGTAGAAGTCAGTGAAACGCTGGGTCGCCCTTTCCTGCGGAATGATCATCGATGCCTTTGTCGGTGATCCCGTTGTGCTACCGCATCCGGTTCGATGGATTGGAAAGGCAATTTCCGCTTCTGAAACGACTGCTCGACGGCGGTTTCCGGCGACTCGCGCGGGTAGCTACGAAGCGGGCGCGATGTCGAGTGCACTCGTCGTGCTGACGAGCGGTGCCGTCGCTCAACTGTGTAACTCGATATGGCCCTGGAGCGAGCCCGTGGCAATCGGCGCAAGCTTGTCGTTGCGGAGTTTACTTCATGAGGCGGGTGCTGTTGCCGATGCGCTGGATGCCGGTGACCTTCCATCGGCACGACGCAGCGTTGCAAGGATCGTCGGACGCGATACGGAGCACCTTGATGATGTCGATATTGCTCGAGCGACGATTGAAACGCTGGCTGAGAGTTTGTGCGATGGGGTTGTCGCGCCACTACTCTTTGCCCTTGTTGGCGGATCCGTTGGAGCATGGCTCTACAAAGCGGTCAATACGTTGGATTCTATGATCGGCCACATTGAAGAACCGTATCGTGATTTCGGTTGTGCGGCCGCGAGGCTCGACGATGTTGCCAATGCTCTCCCGGCGCGGATTGCTGCGTGTGCCCTCGTGATTTCCGCGCAACTCCGGTGGCGAAGCGGCGCTGCAGCACTTTGCACGCAGCGCTCTAGCGCCCATCTACATCGTAGTCCGAACGCCGGACATACGGAGGCGGCCATGGCCGGCGCCTTACACGTGAGGTTGGGAGGCGTGAATCGCTATAATGGTGTCGATCATCTTGGTCCCGTATTTGGAGCGGCCTTCAAAGCGCCATGTGTTCGCGATGTACGTCGAGCTATGGAGCTCGTAACGGTTGCGGCATGCCTATCCTATGGGGCAGCGGTGCTTATGGCCAAGGTTTGGGAAGCGTGAGTGTGCGTGCGGTTCACGGAGGAGATCTCACCGCAGTTGCCTTGCAATATGGTGTGCCGGAAGAAAATCTCCTCGATTTTAGCACGAATGTAAACCCGCTTGGCCCTCCGCGAGGCGTCGTTGATGTCGTTCGTCGATTTGCGGAACATCCGGAGTTATTTCTACGCTATCCGGAGCCGTCGTATGAGCGATTGCGACATCGCCTTGCCGCCGATCACGGAGTTGGGGCGGATCAAATCGTCATTACCAACGGTGCCGCCGCAGCTCTCGACGTGGCGATTCGCGCAATGCGATGGCAGCGATGCTTGCTACCGGTTCCTGCCTTTAGTGAATATGAACGGATTCTGTCGAATGCGGGAACGCAGACCCAATGTCTCGTGCTCGACGATGCTTTTTCATTCGATGAAGCCGGATTTGAGCAAGCACTAAGAAATTGCGATGGGGTGATTTTGACAAACCCTCACAATCCTTCGGGTGGTGTGCTCTCTCGCGAGCGGTTGCACAACGTGATCGCGGCATGTCGCGCTCGTGGTGCGCAAATACTCCTGGACGAAGCGTTCGTCGACTATTGCCCGGACGTCTCAGTGGTGGATTCCGCATGCGACGATGTGGTTGTCGTTCGCTCGCTTACGAAATTTTATGGAATGCCGGGCCTGCGGGTTGGATATCTCGTCGGAGGAGTTGCGCTTAGCAATCGAGTGGCGGGTCTACTCCCGTCTTGGCCTGTTGGGTCGCTTGAACTTGAGGCGGCTTGTATCGCGCTCGAGGATCACGAATACGCGCTGTCAACGCGTGCACACAATAGTCGCGAACGAGAAATCCTTGCGGCTTCCTTGCGAGCCGTGGGATGCCGTGTATTTGCGAGCGCCGCAAATTTCCTTTGTCTAGAATTACCGGGAATCGACGTAGACGTACTTTTGCGTCGATTAGTCTGCGAATTTGGTATCGTCGTACGTGATGTTCGGACCTATGATGGGGTCGCAAATCGGAGCTTGGTGCGTCTAGGAGTACGGGATTCTGTAGCAAATACCAGGCTGGTTGCCGCCTTACGAGCAGTGCTGTAACAAACTCGGTTGAGATTGCGTTCCAAGGGCATACTTACTTGGATCAACCTCAAGGAACGTACGCATGAAACGCTTCCAGATCGCCATTTTGGCTTCGATGTGTCTTTTGTTTGCGGGATGTTATTCGTCATCGACGGATTCCGCCGCCGATGCCTTAGCAAATGGAAAGGCAATTTTTACGACCGGTCGAGATAGCCAAGGCCAGCAGGTCATGGCGCAAAAGCCTCCGCTAATGCCCACTTGTCAAGCGTGCCATGGGGCCACCGGAGCCGGCGGCGTTCATCTTCCTGGCGGAGCCGTGAGTGCGGACTTGCGCTATAGTGCGCTTGTTTTGGGACAAAAACATCCCTATACGATTGCGCTTTTGGAGCGTGCGATATCCACGGGTATCGATGATGATGGTGATTCGCTCAATCCGGTCATGCCACGTTGGAACCTTTCAAAACAAGATCTGCATGACGTCGCCTATTACGTGCTGCACACATTGAAGTAGCGATCGCTATTGCTCTTGTCGGTTCGATTGCCGTCGAGCGTACGGTAAGAAAAACGAAATTGGCAGGACGAGGTAGAGCCAGAGGCTGACTTCGTGATTGAAAAACGAGAGGGCAATAGCTAGGCTGCAGACCACCGGAACGATCAGATTGCGAACGCTATTGTAACGAATGATTTGCGCTGGAAGATCGGCATCGACAAGGCGGTGTTTCGAACTGGCGTACCACCATACGGCCTGAAGTGTGCAACTTATGCAGATGATGTTCAGGCCGTATAACCCGAGAGCGACGCGGCTCTCGTCGAATTGTCCGAGGAGGCCGGAAAAAAATGGCGTCAACACGGTAAATCCCATGAACGCTAGGTTGATCAGTAAAAGCCACGCATCCGACCGTTTTATAAAAGCGAAAATGCGGTGGTGGGCCATCCAATAGAGCCCGATAATTAAAAAGCTCAGGCCGAACGCACGCAGGTGATGCCATAGCGGAAGGACGAGTGGCAAAACGTGAGCCGTATCTTCGAATCCACCGTTGACGGGGACTTTGATGTTGACGATCAGAAGCGTCATGGCGACTGCGAAGATATTGTCGCTCACCGATTCGATGCGATCCGTGCCTTCGATTGCATCAGGAGTTCCACGTAAAAATCGCTTCATGCAAGGTACTCGCTTGGCCCTTTATTTTGGTCTTCACGGCGACGATTCGGAGCCGCGAGGCGTTCGTTGGCTTGGAGGACGTTCATGTCTGAATATACCGCAATCGTAACGGGTGGTGACACCGGTATCGGCGCCGCCATAGTGCGAGAACTGGCCGGGCTAGGGATCAGGGTCGTTATCGACTACGTGGGTGATCCGGTACCCGCACAAATGCTCACCGACGAGTTGGTCAAGGCTGGTCATGTTGTGAGTTCTTTTTGTGCTAACGTAAGTGATTCCGACGAAGTTGCAAGCTTAATGGCTTACGCCGTGGCGACCTACGGACGTATCGATAT
>VFSW01005757.1_pt1 | contig 18286 bp, 11 predicted proteins | sample 5358111 | NCBI WGS metagenome assembly VFSW01 (sample SAMN11554181, study PRJNA540505) | mine drainage metagenome | isolation source: sediment from site ElyBrook_90M | place: USA: Ely Copper Mine, Vershire, VT | collected 2017
GGCGTTGACTTATGTAGCGCGATGCACTACATTCGACGGCATGCAAACAATCAAGCGGTTTCCTGTCGGGATTGCCCTCGCGGTTCTGCTAGTCTTGCTGCTTCCTAGCGCCTGCTTTGCTGGTCCGTTCGGGCTGGATGCTGGGATGACGCGAGATGAGGTGATTCAGAGAATTGGAAAGACCGCGATCATCGAACAGAAGGACAATAGCGGCCTTCATATGGTCACTTTCAATTCGGTTCCGATGCGAAGCCCTTATTTTGAGACATATACGTGTTACTTCGATCAGAACAGCAGACTAAGGTCCATTCAAGCCTCCAGCAAACCACTTACTACGAAGGAAAATGGAGTAGACCTACGAGGTCAATTTGACGAACTCCAATCAGCGCTCATCGATAAATATGGAAAAACCCTTCTTGTCATTGGAGGCCGTTCCTCTGGAGTGGACTGGGAGAAAGCGATCGGAGACCCGAGGCCGTTTACGGAAGCCATATGGGACGAAAGCGGTGATCTGACAAAATTATCGCGCATCAGCAAGATCGATCTGGAGCTTGTTGTCTTTGACAAGACTCACGGATTCATCGATCTAACCTACGAATTCAACACCTGGATAAAGGACCCCCTGTAGGCATGCGAAGAATCAAGCAGTTTTTCCTGAATGGACCTGGGGCGCTGATCGCGGCTCTCGCAATCACCGCGGCTGCCGCGCTGCTTGGGCACTGGCTACGCGCTCATTTTTGAGCTGATCCCACCGTCGCGTCCCAGACATTTGGGTTCTCCACTTTGCCCATGCTCGCCCGATGCATGTAGCGGAGCGGTTTGATGATCTGGGTCGTCCCGGGAACGCCGGCGAGATCCATCCCAGACTCGAGGTAGTTCAGGCCGATTCCGGTCCAGTCCTTGTCTTCGCTGTCGCCGAACGCCGCCCGCGTCGCCTTCGCGCCCTTAGAAAGTACTGTCATCAGCGGGTTGAACTTCACATCGCCGTCACCGTCCATGGCCGATGCCACATCGCGCAGGACTGGGATCGTGTCCATGCCGAACAGTAGACTCCGCTTGGCAGCCCAGAGGCCCCAGTTCTCGCCGTCCTTGGGATGCTTTCCCATGACGAGCTGCGAGAGCACAGAAGGCACCAGCACCGACAGCGCCAAGCCATAGGCAAGCTTCCCCGCGTCGCCCACGCCGCGGTCGCTGCCGACGAACGTGTGACCGATGTCGCGCACCTGGTTGTAGATCCCGTTGTGGAACGAGTAGAACATCGTCAGGAACTTGCCCAGGTCGTTGTTGCGCATGATCGGGGGCAGGTCCTTCGGCGCGCCTGATCCCAGGCCGAGTCTCACTGCGCTGTCCGCCTTCTGCATCGCCTGATACTTGGCTTCCTTCTCGGGCAGGTCGACGTGTTCTGTCAGTGCGTCGCGATAGACCGAAAGCCACAGCGGGAAGCTCAGAACGTGGTCAGTGTATTTGATCGAGATGTTGCCGATCCGCGCCACGCTGCGCTGCAGCCCTGGGTTCTGTTGCAGCATCTCTCTCACGTCGCGGTCCTGGTTCTCGCCGCGGAACTTCATCTCGTTGGGAGACAGGTCTCGGATCTGCTGCGTTATTTCCGAGGGGTGCGCCATGAAGTCGACAATCGCCTGCGAGAACGAGCCTGCGTTGGTCGAGAGCAGCATTCTGGGCGCGTGCGTCCACTGCAGCAGACTGGTCGACGCCTTGAACGCCAGCGTGGCCAGCGTGAGGTTGGTTCGCAGTCCGCGCATAAGTCTGGAGAAATCTCCCAGCCCCTGGACCGCGCTACCGTTGCGGTCGTTGATGATCGTCCGCAGCCAGGGCATCATCTTCTCTTCGTAGCCGGCGCCCAGCGTTTCGCGCAGGCTGTTTCTTACGTCCTGGTCCATCAGCAGCTTGCCGGCGGCCAGCATGAACTCGCGGTGAGTGATGTCCTTGATGGCTTTTGTGGTGTGCTGCGTCAGCACCTGCTCGTAGTCCAGCATCAGCGGGCCGCCGAAGCCTGTACGGGCCTTCGTGTACCCGCGGGATGTTTCCGCGCGGCCGTAGCCAGTCTCCATCAGGTTTTGCGCAGACTGGCCAGCGTCGGCCTCGGCCCCGCGCTTGGAGTACGTCGGATCCATCATGATCGGGAAGTATCCGCCGGCCATTTTCATCCCCGTGCCATCGGGGAACTGTACTTCGAACGGGGTAGGTTTCACCATGCCGGGCGACAGGCCGGTGAGGCGCTGCTCGAGTTCCTTCATGTGCTCACCCAGCGGCTTGAGCATCTCCCAGCCGTTTTGAACGTGCGCCCACTCGTCGCGGGTGAGGGTCTTTTTGACGTCCTCGACCGCAGCCGGATCCCATCCGTGGAGCATGAACGTCTTCCCCAGCCGGTCGAGGTTGCCGTCGTTCCCCATGTTCAGGGCCATCGACACCAGGTCGTGACGTGTGACCGTCTCAGGGATTCCCTGGATCGAGACCTTGTCGAGCATCTTCATCCGCTGCTCTTTGGGCAGCGCTTCCAGGGAGTCGCCTATCTTCTTCGTGATCTCTTCCTGCAGCTTGTATTCCTCGCCCTGCGAGTCGGCCGCCAGATGCCAGAGGTTATCGTGCCAGGGGCCTTCCTTGCCGCCGTCGAGCCACTCGATCAGGCGTTCGGTGCGCATCAGCATGGCGTCGCCGCGCTGCACCAGGTCGTTAAACTTCTCTCCGACGGTTGCGTTGCGATCCAACACTCGCGTGGGCGTCGCTTTCAAAGACGCAGTTGCCCGGTCGATCATGTCGGCCTTTGCCTGCGCAAAGTCGACCTGGCGCCCATGCACCGTGATGCGCAGCTCCTGGCTGGCCAGGGCGCGGATGTTGACCAGCGCGTCGCGGACCTTGCGGAGATCGGCGATCGGCATGTTGCGGTAGGCCGCGGTCTTCGACTCATCAAACAGAGACTCGTCGATGGCCGGCTGTTTGCCGGCGTCATATTGCCCTTGCGCCCATTCAGCCAGCGTTCCTTCCGGCGCGCCTGTCTGGATCTGTGCAAGCCCGAATCGCCCCAGCAGCTTGTTGAACTGCGCCCGGTATTCCGCGCCGGCCAGGCCCAGCTTGCTCTGCGCCGCCTTGGCCGTGGAGCGCTTGACGTACGCCTCGACCTTTCCGACGTACTCTTTGGCCTCGGTCGCCTCGCGGAAGAGGAAATGGTTCATGAGCTCTTTATGTTTGGCATTCGCCGCGCCCTGCGCATCGCCCTTTTGGAGCGCCTCAAAGGCCTCGCGGGAGTACTTGCGGCTGGCGTCGAGGTAGCGCGTCGGCTGCAGGTCGGCTGCAGATTTCTGTTCGATCATCTGCTGTGCCGCTTCCCGGTAGGAAGCGATGGGCGCAAGCTCGATCGAGCGCATCGCGTCACGCTCCCCACTCATGCCGGCAACCTTCTGCTTCAGCGCCTTCAGTTCCGCGTGCAGCCCTTCGGCCCTGGTGTCATTCTCGAGCGCGATCCGCGCCTGGTCGTCCAGCGTTCCGTCGTAGCGGATGTCGCCATGCTTGGCCGTCATGTAGTCGCGCGTGCTCTGCTCGATGGCCTGGCTACGCCGAGGCGTCGACTGAAGCGCCTGCATCATTTCTTCGCCAGAGCCAAAGCCGTGGATCTCGGCGGCCGTCTCCGCGTCTGTTCCACCCTCGTTGCGATAAAGACCTGGGTGCAGTTTCTGCAGGGCCGCCACGCGATCCTCGCCGAACTGCTTCACCAACTCGTCTTTGTTCAACGTCAGCGCAGTGCCGTCTTCGAGCTCGCCTTTACGGAGAGAGCGGATCGCTTTGTACTCAGGTTTCGCGTCCACGTTGGCGGTCACTGCCTCGCGCACGTTCTGTTCTTCGTTGCGCCACGATTCAGACCTAGCGCGCACAGCGGCCTCGTTCAGCCTGCCCAGGATGTCGGCCTTGGCCTGCTCCGCGCTCATGTTATTGTCGGCGGCGTATTTCTTGAACTGGTCCTCGGTCCAGCCTGCCTCTTCGGGGCTGGTGAACAGTTTCGGCCCAGCCTCCGTCTCCGCCCTGTTGACTCCATCCTCGGCCGCATACAGCCGGTCGAACACGCCGCGGATGTCGTCGGAGAGAGTTACGCCCAGGTCGGAAGCTTTCTTGTACACAGAACCAAGCCAGATCGCGAAACGCTGGAACGTGCCTTTGAGTCCGGAGCTGGGAGCTTTGCCTTCGCGCAGGTACTGCTCGTTAGCGCGCGCCCAGGTCTCCTGCTGCTCACGTGTCAGCGGCTCGCCGTCTTTGGCGCCCAGGTACTCAAGTACTTTCTGGTAATCGCTTTTGAGGGTGTCGCTGGCGCCGTCGCGCTTGGACAGGTCGCCGAGGATCTTCAGGTAGGCGTGAGCCGGTTCATGGACGAACGTGCTCAGGTCGCCAATTTTGGTCTTGCCGATTTCGTAAGTCCCATCGGGAAGGACGCGAAACCAGCCGCGGGCGCCATCTTCGGAAGACTGGTTTAGGGGCGAGCTTTCTGGGCCGCCTGATGTCGCGTTGCGACCGGAGCTTCCAGATAGGCCTTCATTACCTTGCGTGTCTGCTGCTGCCGAGGTGTCGGGGGCTTTGCTTGCTGCTGCTTCGAGGCCATCGTGGTACTCCTGTTCTGAAAGCTTACTCCCAAAGGCATGGTTGAATGCGTCAAAAGCGTTCGCCTCGCCAAACATTCGTGCCTGCCCCGGCATGTTCGCATCTGAGTCCCGGGCGAAGTCGTCAAATGACTTCCGTACATCATTCGGTTTGCCGTCCAGTGTCCGGATCATCGCGTCGACCAGCGGGTTGCGTTCCCCGTCGAACATCGACGTTTGGGCCAGTCGCAAATCGACCGTGCTCTCGCTCCGGTGGATGGCTCCCAGCTCTCCAACCGCCTCGCGAATAGCCGGCAACAGGTTCCATTCGTCCGGGCGCGACGCAAAGGACGTGATCGATCCAAGCGAGCGCTCCAACTTATTGAGAACGGATTTAGGCGCGGAGTCCATGAGCCGCGGGTCATCGATCACGCTTCCCATCAGGGCTCGCTCGACGAATGTCTTGCCTTCTTCGCTCAACCCTCCGGTTGCCGCGTCGACGAACTGCGGACGCTCGCGGTCGGTGATCACTCCATCAGAGGTGAGCATCTTCACGATGTTGGCGCCGTGCTTGGCCATCGCCTCACGCAGCGTGGAGTCGTCGGCCTGCATTATGCCGGCCACGTTCTGCAGCGTTTCGGGTTTGAGGTTCTTTCCCGCGCTGACTGCGCGCTCGGAGACTCCCATCGCGCCGGTCATCGACTTATTGAGTTCCGATCCAAGGCGCCGCGCATCGTCCGGAGTCGCCGGCGAGTCTACTTGCCGGACCAGGACGGGCTTCTTCATCCCCTCGACCTGCTCCGGGGTGAAACCGAAAGTCGAAGCTTGTTCCTTCAGCGCCGCCTTATAAGCTGATCCATCCTTCTCGTACAGACGCTGCGTGCTCATGGCGCGGGAATTGCCGCCGAGCACGGTTCCATCCGGGGTCACAACTGGAGGGCCGTTCACCGCGTCCGGGTTGGTGTTCACCGTGTAGCGCGGGTCATAATTCTGAGCCTGCTGAATCACTCGGGCCTGAGCTTCCTTCGACGTGTCGTAGGCGCGTTCCTGCAGTCCTTCCGGGTACGCCGGGTTCTTGGCGAATGTGTGCGCGTCGTGCGACGGGATCAGAGAATCAGCCTCGACCAGCCGATACTTTGCCGGAAGCTCTCGCGCCGATGTCAGCAGTGTCGTGGCCTTTCCATCGTGTCCGGCGATAGCTTTGTCCGTCTCGCCTTCCGGGGCCTTGAACTCGATAGGTTCGGAGGTCTCCTCGTTCAGCTGCTGTGTATTGGCATGTGTTGACATGTCATCAATGGCGCCGGCCGGAGCTTCCCCAACCGTCACCTTCGGGTTGTAGAGGTTCAGCAGCTCGCTCGGCTTCATGCCGGCGCTGCGCGCCAGGTTGCTGTAGGCGTTCGCGTCCTTGGTGGCCAGCGTCTCGGCTACTTCAGGTGTCTCGCCGGCGTCCGTGTAGCGCTGCCGGATCTGCTCTTTGACTTCCTGGTATTCAGGTGTTGCGGCCGTCTCCGCGTCTGCCGCGGCCGTGTCGGCCGCCAGCTTCTCGGCGCCGCCGCCTGTGGCCCATTGCTGCAGCTCCTGCAGGCCGTCCTTGTGCTGCCGGGCCGTCAGGTCGGTCTGTGGGTCCACAATGTCTTCCAGCAGCGCCCTCTGGTGCTCGGGGTCCAGCTTTGAGAGAAAGTCCGCACGCGGGATCTCCAGGTCGCCGCCTGAAAGGTACGCCTCGATAAAGTTGGTCGAGCCCACGTCGTCCGCCACACGTTGCGGGTCCATCCCCTTACTCTGGAAGTAAGACGTGAACTTATCCGCCGGAACTCGCAGACTCTGATCGCCTGCGAAGATGGCCTGCATGGCCTCGTCAAACTTCTCCGGCGACCGCTCGCGCAGTTTCGATTGCTCCGTTGCGTCGACCGCGGCGCTCATGTGGTCGCCGAATGCTCCCATTCCCAGGTGCATGCCGCCCATCATGGCTGCGCCCTGGGCCGCGGCGCCCGCCACGCCCTGGCTCCAGGGCTTGCCTGTCACCACGTTCTGCCCTACCTGCCCGGTCGCGCCGGTGGCGCCTCCCAGGCCCAGCGAGGTCAGCAGCGGGTTGTCGCGCAACAGCGGGACCGCATCCGTTGCTCCAAAGAGCGCGTTCGGGATGGCGTTGATTGCCGCCACACGGTTCGCAGCCAGGCGCGCGGCGTAATCACTGCCGCCGGATCCTGCCACCGCGGTGTAGGTCTTTCCTGCCTGGTCCGCGTCAAACATGCCGCCGACGGTGAGGCCTGCGAGCACCTTGGCCGCGATCGGGCTCATGCCCAGCGTCCGTGCCAGCAGGCTGGTTCCGCCCGTGGCAAGGACCGCAGGGATCATTGGCGCGACGTTCTTTCCCAGCCAGTCCAGCCCGTTGTCTTTGTCTGGGGCGCCGTTGCTGTAGAGGTTGGCCTGGCTGACGTCGAGGCTCGATTCGATCCTTTGCAGCAGGTTCTGCTTAGTCGCTCCGTCGCCGTGCCATCCGAAGAACGATCCAATGTTGCCGGCCATGCCGGCCGTGCCCCCGACCGCGTCGATCGCCATTCTCGTGAGCGGGTACTCCATCAGCTTCTGCTGCAGCGGGTAAAGGTTCTTGTAGCTGAAGCTCTCCCATGGGGTCAGTGCCCGCATGCTGGCTGCATTCTGTTCGATCCCAGCGAGCCTCTGTACTTCGCTCACGCCCGACACTGCGGCGTTGTCTGGACTCGAGGCCCAGGCGGTCGTGCGCGGATGAGACACTGCAAACCCGTTGTAGTCGATCGAGTTAACGTCAGCGTCTTGCCGGATCTGTTTTTGCTGGCCCTGGGCTAGTTGAGGGGGAACTCCCGCCCTCTTTTGCAGTTCCAACAGTTTGGCGTATTGATCGGGGTCTTGTGTCACTCCGTAGGCCACCGACTGCCTCAGCGCCGCGCTCTGTTGCTGCCCGTCTCGCTGCGCGTAGTAGTTCGTGAACTGCGCGTCGAATTGATCGGGCGCCAGGGGTTGAGTTGGGTCTTCCGGCATAACTTTCCTCGTGTTATTTCAGTCGCGGTCTACCGTTAGAAATCCAGTCGGCCATGATGTCGGCTTCAGTGGCGCGGCGTCCGGAGTTCTCGAGGAGCCCCTGAATCCGGTCGTGAACGTTTTGTGGGATTTGCGACAAGGGCTCTTTGTTGCCGTTGATCGTTACGTACGGGTTCTGCCCAGGCGTGGCGGCGAACCCTTGAGTCATCTCATCGGACGAGAAGGTATGCGGGATCATCACCGCATCGTTGACAAGGTGGTCACGAATGATCCCAGCCTTCACGCCGTAGTCGAGCGGCTTTCCTCCGTTCGCGCGTGTGCGCGCCGCGATATCGTCCTGGATGGCCGAGACCAATTGAATCTTCTGCGTCGCTTCCGATGTGTTGGGCTTAGGGCTGATCAGGGACCCGAACGAAGTTCGCGAAAGGATGTTGTCGAACTGGTCTTTATCGAATCCGGCGCTGACCACAGTTTTAGGTTGCCCGTTCGCCTGTATGTCGTTCGCCACTTCGGTCGCGTGCTTGTACCAGGAAATCTGATCTCCAGGCGAAAGAAGCGGAAACAGGGTTTTGACCTGCTTGGGCGTCGCGGTGTTCATGTTATCGATAAGCCACAATTGGGTTCGCTGGTCGCTCTTTGTAAGTGGCCCGTTGGTCGCAATGTCTCTGAACCGGTTGAGCGCCTCGGGCGGAATCTGCCCCTGAAGCGATGGGGAGATCGAGCTCATGCTGAAATTCCCGCCGTGCTGGTTGGCGTACCCATAGAACGCGTCCGTCGCCTGCTGCAGCGTCTGGCTTTTCGCCGCGCTTGCCATCTGCTGGTTCTCTCTGACCGTGCGAATCATCTCCTGGCCGGTCTGGAACTGCAGCTTCGGGTCGGTGATCTGCTTGCGCATCGAGTCGAGCGCGGAATCGAGCACCTTCTCGTCGGTGATCTTCGAGAGGTCGACGGGCGCGAGTCCTGCCCTGGTCGGATCCACATTGGTGCCCTTCGCGTCCGTAAGCGACCACAGCACGGAAGGCGTCTTGCCGTCCGCGGTGCCCGAGGTGGCCACGTTCTCGCCGCCCTGGACCTGGTCGCCAACCTTGACGTTCGAAGCCGTCAGCCCGGTGAAGGAAGTTACTGAGCCGTCAGCGTGCTCGATCTTCATCCCAAAGTTGCCGGTGGCGGCGTCTCTGCCAGCCTGTGTCACCTTGCCATCCGCCGGAGCCTGAATGCTTGAGCCCTGCGGAACGCTGATCGTGACGCCGCCTGGTTTTGACCCGCTAACGCCGGGGTCGTAAGGCCCCGCCGTGACCGTCGCGCCCTTGATGGGGGTGGCAGAGTAGTCGGGAGTGCCTGTCGAGCTGGTAGGCTGCCCCTGGCTCGCGCGCATGGCGTCGCTCAGCGCCTGCCTGGCGGCGGCGGGCGCGGTTTCCTGATCTGAAAAGCTCTTCACCATCTTCCCGAGTTGGTCCTGCGCCTGCAGCGTCAGCCATCCTTTGCTCTTCATGTCCTCGTACACCGACTGGATCTTGGCCGGCGACGGGCGCGAATCCTGTGGCGCATCCATCATCTGCACCAAAGTACCGATCCCGATCTGTGTGTGCAGGTTCAGCAGGGCCTCATTGGCCTGACCGCTGCCGGGGGGCGCGCCTTTCGACCGCTGCACGGCGTCAAGAGTGTTCTGTTCGGCCACCTGCGCGTATTTGAGGAAGTCGCCTGTCTGGTTGCCGTTGGCGTCGACCTGCCCATAGGTCTGGGAGGAATTGCTGGCGAGGGTCGCATAGCTGTTGGCTCGGTTCGCCGAAGCTTCCGTGTAATACTGCTGCCCCTGCTGGAAGTTGTGGTCGGCCATCTGCCGGCCGAAGCTGAGCAGGTGCTGCGACGCCACCCGGTTGTACATCGATTTCTGGAAGTCGTCTGCGAGCCCGGCCTCGCCGTCTGCCTTCGCTTTGGCGATGGCCGTCTGTGCGGCGGTGAGTCCGTTGATCGCGTCTTGGCCAATCCGGTTCAGATAACCGGGGTTCGCGGCCGTCCCGTCGCCCGAGGTGATGGTCAGCACCTTGTTGAGGAAGGCTGTCTCTGCCTGCTTGGCCATCGCGTTATCGAGCTGGTTCTTGATTCGCTCGCCGATGTCGTTCGTCTCGTCGCCTAACCGCTGCGTGTCGGCGCCGGATTGCTGCTCTTGTCCTGGCGCCGCGTTGCGCATGGGGTCGACCGGCGTCGCCGACATAGGACTGACGCCGAGCGGAGACGTCGTCGCGCTGGGCACAAAGCTGTCAGGAATCTGGGGCATTCTATCCTCCGTAGTAGGCGTACATCATCTTGGTCTGCTGGCTGGTGTTCCACTGCTGACCGACACTCGATGCGGAGGTGAGCAGGCTCGATGTCATCGCCGAGAACGGACTCACCGACGACGCCGACCGGTTCGCGTTCACTGCGCCGGTGCGGTCCATGAGAGATTGATTAGAGAAGTTGGTGGCCTGCGTGCGATCCTGGGCCGCGGCGCGCGTGGCGTTGGCGTCGATGGTGTACATGTTGACGTCCTTCACGATGTTCTGCGAGGCCGTGATCTCAGCCGCGCTGCCCACACCGAGCCGGATCCCGTGCGCTGCCATGGTCGCCGTGGTAGACGCAGCCTGCTGGCCGGCCGCCATGGTCATGTTGGCGACCTGGCTCTTTCCGGCCTCAAGCGTCGATTGTGCCGAATACTCGGCCGAGCGCGAGTTAATCGCCGCCATATCGGCCTGGTAGCCGAGGTTCAGTGCCTGGCTCTTGTCCTGGTACTGCTGGCTCTTGGCCGCGAAGTAGCCGCCGATCGCGGAGTTGATGCCGCCCATCACCGACATCATCATGCCCGCGTTGCGCATGGTCGCCGCAGAGGTCGCGGCCGTGGCCTGCCCTGGATTCATGTTCGAGGTGTCGACGCTCGTGTGGCCGTTGATCCCGAAGAACGACTGAATGCCATCCCAGGTGCCGGTTAAAAGTGTGTCGAACTCGCCCATCGCTATCCCCCTATTGCCGCTTCGATCGTCAGCCCAACCACGGTGAAAGGCAGCGGGTCTGTTTGCGTGATGTACACCTGCCCGGAGGCCGTCCAACTCGCCGGCACCACAATCTGGATCTCTTCCGAGGTCAGGTTCGGCGCCGATCCCAGGTTCTCAACCGTGCGCTGCTTGTATTCCGCCAGGTTCGTCAGCGACGGGCCGGCAAAGATGGCGCTCGACTGATTGACCCGCACCCAGCACTTGTTGATGTTCTTCGTCCTTCCCTGGCCGTTGCCGTCGATCTGCATAACCAGCGGCAGCGTCTCGAGCGTGGGGCTGTAGGGCAGGCCGATCGTTACCAGCGTGGATGGGTAGGCGATGGTCACTGTGCCGCCGGTGACGGTCTGCCGTGGCTGCACAGCGCCGTCCGCGAGGATCGCCACGGTCTCGCCCTCGAGCCAGGTCAGGCCGCTGATTGTCGGCCGAGCCCAGGACCAGGTGGCGCTCGCCGGGAAGGTTACGCCGGCCGGAATCGTTGACGTGGGCAGCGCATTGGCCGCGGTCGTCGTCGAGGTGGACAGAATAAGAAACCGGTACGTGTTTCCGTCGGAGCCGGTCAGGACCATATAGCTGCCGGCATCGGTCTGCGCTGGGTAGACAAAGGTGGCCGCCGATGCCGCTAGATCATAGGTTCCAGCCAGCGCCCCTCCGGAGATGTCCGGCGTTGCCGCGGCCGTGGTCGCCGTCGTGTTGGTCCCGTTGAACGTGGCGCCGGCGTCGACAAAGAAGCATTCCGGGGTGGTGGCAAAGTTGCGCGTGGCCATGCGCTCGACATAACGAACCGTGGCGCCTCCCACCGTGCGGTTAACCACTGCGTAGAGCCTGTCCTCGTCGCCTTCCGCCACGCACGCGATCGACTCGAATGTGCCCTCGGTTACGTGGTGGTGCCAGGCGCCGATCGCCTGCTCCGGAATGTAGGTCAGGCCGATCAGGTTCCCGTTTGAGCTGACAAACCACACCACCTGCCAAGCGCATTTCATCAGCGCCTGGTCGACGACGGTCAGGTTGTCGAAGAGGTGCGCCGCGCGCAGTGAGATGTCGCCGGTGATGTAGCCGCCGACCTGCCACTGGTAACCCATCTCGCGCACATGCCCGCCGCGCGCCGCGCAGTAGATCAGTGAGTTGTTCACGATCGTGGGCTGCACGGGCGACGCCCCGATGTAGGACTGCGGGCGCGGGTCGATGGTCGTGGGCGTGATCACGTCTGTGTTGATCGGGCTCACGCTCATCTCGGCCGAGCTGGTAAGAAGGACGAGCTGCAGCAGCGGCACGATGTGTTCGATGTTCGACAGCTCGCGCATTGCAATGCCGATCGCCACGCGGTCGGTGGCCACCACCGGCAGCGAGTAGCTCATGTCGCTTTCGGTTCCACTCTTCGTCATCCAGAAGTTCTGGGGTTGGTCGGTGGTCCCGCCAAAGCAGCGGCGCTGCTGGTAGTAAGAGACCGCTCCTGGGTAATTGCCGGCGGTGTTAAACACCGGATCGTAGCGGGGCGGCGTGATCGACATGTCGACCGCGATGTTGTTGTCGTTGAAGCTCAGGGTCGAGGCCAGGGTTGTGCCGATGTATCCATAGAGGCCGTTCAGCTTCCTGTAAATGTAGTACTGGTACGCGTTCGCCGACGCGGCCCAGGTGATGGTGTTAAACGATCCGGTCACATCCAGGTTGTTCAGGATCGACACTTCAGCCGAGATGGCGCTCTGCTGGATCCCGTCCGAGGCGACTGCGGTCACCACGTAAAAGTTGGTGATGTTGAAGATCTTTGTGCCGTACTGGATGGTCGCTGCGGAGGAGTAGGTCCCCGTCGAGTTCCACAGGAGGTTGTTCCCGCTGTAGTCCATCAGGAAGAGTTCGTTCGGGATGAGGGCTCCGGTCCCGTTGAGGGGAACCAGCGCGACTAGGTAAAAGCCATCGAGCACCTGCGCAGGCCCTGAAACGGGAGTGTAGGTGAGGCTCTTGATGTAGACCCCGTCGCCCAGCGCCAGCGTGTGATTGGAGACCGTGGTGATGAGCGCCTGGCCGGCATTCGCGCCCGACCCGTCTGTGACGCTGGAGATCTGTGCCTGGTACCCAGGACTCTCTGTTATCGCCACGCTGGCCGGCGCGCTCAATGCTTGCCCAAAGACGATCCCCACGAACGTCCAGCTCGCTGCGCCAAGTCGCCGCAGCTCCATGGGGGGGTAATTCGGATGCACCAGCGTCATCACGTCCGCGCTCTGCACATAGTGGATTGAGAACAGGTCGGCCGCCGCGTAGCTGTTCGGGACCTCGTAGGTCAGGTCGGATGGGAGCTGGTACCAGTAGCCATCGGTTGCCGGATTCTCATCGAGAAATAGACTGCTGCCGGACGGCACATACGATGGCGGCGCCAGGGGCCGGTAGTAGGTCGCGCCTCCATAGCTCACCAGCGCGCCGATGGCGTAGTTCGGCTCGACCGCCAGGCCGCCATACGCGGGGGCCGCGGTGACTTTCTGGAGCGCCGCGGTGACAGGGTCGGCCAGGGTGAAAGTGTTTGCGTCGATCACCTGGACGTTGTACGGGCCGTATCCCAGGCCGGTTGGATAGGCCACGGATGATCCCAGAGGGGCGACCCCTGTGATGGCCAGCACGACAGATTGCCCGGTGAGGAATCCGTGCAGCGGCATCGTGATCACGGTTGGGTTGGCCACGGTGTACGTAACAGGAGCCGATGCGAGAAACGCCGGCTGGCCGAGGGTATAGTCGATCGTCGCTCCCAGCGTGTGGAAGCGGAAGTACCCGGCCCCAATCTCGACGACTACGGTCTGCGTTGTCGAGTAGCTGAACGGGATCAGCCGCGCCACCCCGTTGGCCTTGGTCGCCTTGACGTATTCGAGCCCTGGGCGCTTCTCGGCCGGTCCGATCGGGGTTGCGATCAGGTTCTCGAGCGAGGCCGCGCCCGACTGGAACTTTCCATCATCGATGCGCCCGAACATCTCGGGAGAAAGCTCGCCGCCTGAAAACGATGGTTTGAAGACTCGCGTGTTTGCCATCTATCTGCCCGCCATCCACGACACGCGCTGTCTGACGATGATCCTGCGCTGGTTCGCGTCGGAGCCCTTGGCCTGAATGTTGAACGCCTGGAACTTCGAGACCATCGCATTCGACATGGTCACGCCGGCGTCGCCCTTGATAATCGGGCCGGCCAGCATCGAGGCCAGCAGGTAGGAGAGCGCCAGCACGAACAGCGGGCTGAACTTCGTGGGGTCGTCTTCCTCAATCGTGTAACGCAGGACCGCGCTGTCGCAGTTGGTGAGGATGATCTGGTTGCCGTTGCCATCCTGCTCCACCTCGTAAGGTTGCGGCGAGTAGAAGTTGTCCGCGGGGTTCGCGTAGGAGAAATCGGGGAACGCCGCGCCCCCCATCGAGAAGTCGACGTTGGTGTCCAGCGTTGCAAAGTTCTGGCTGTAGTCGTCGAGCGCGTCGGCGCTCAGCACAGCGATGAAGTTGATCACCTTCGCGGGGTACGCGTAGGCATACAGCCAGGTCGTGCTTGGGTTCGAGACCGCGGCCAGCGTGCTGCGCACTGTCGCAAATCCCCAGTTGGCCATCTCGAGCAGCGCAGAGAGCGCGATCGGGTAGAAGGTCGCGCAATATCCAGCCTGCGCGGATCCGTCCGGTGGATTGATCGAGGTGACGTTGGCCGTGTCTCCGATGTGCGAGAGCGCGGTGTTACAGATGCTGACAACTGATGCCATTGGTCCCTCGATAGTCTGGTGCAAAAACCAAAGGGCCGGAGCTGGTTGGCTTCGGCCCCCTGGGTCAATTCATATAGCTCGCAGACTTACCTGCTCCGGGCAGGCTTCTGCTGTCGGCTTACGGGCTCGGCTTTTTGCGCCGGCTCCGCGGTTTCCTCAACGGGCACGATGTGCTCGTAAAGAGGGCCGGTGTGTTCGAACTCCTCGCCCTCTTCACGGATGCATGTGTCGTAGTGCTTGCACAGCGAACGAACCCACATGGCTTACTTCCTTCTTTGAATTGCGGCGTGACCGTATGGCTTGACGTTGAATCTCACCACGGCCAGCGTCCCTGGGCCTCAGGGTGGGCTCGTTACGCCGCAAACTAGTTAGCTGACCGAGAAGCCGCTCGGCTTCGCGGTGTTGCGCTGGACCGTGTTGCTGAAATACGCATCGAACGCGCCGGCCACAAAGGCGGTGGTGGCGATGCGGTACACAATCCGCTGGTAGCGGACCGTGCCGATCGGAGGCTGTACCTGCAATAGCATTGCCCCAACCGTGCAAGCCGCGGAGGCAAGAACCGCGCCGGCGAGACGGTCGGTCCAGGTTGCGTTGTCAGGAGAGTCCTGAAACACGGCCTGGATGGTTCCGCCCGAAGTAGGCGCGGTGTTGACCAGCACGTTGAGCCAGAGGTTCTCTCCGGTCATCGCTTCGTCGCCGGCAACAGCGAAGCCGGTGTCATAGACGTTGGTGCTTGGCGTGTCGGCGACCAGGGTCGGGATCTGTGCGGCCGAGAGTACCAGTTCAGAATCGAGCATTGGCATGATTTGTTCTCCTGCGAGGGCTTGTTTAGAGCCCTCGCCGTTCCAGATTTCGTTCCGTCAGCGGTCCGCTGACCGGTGCTGCGATTAGCTGACCTGAGTCTCCGTCGCGAGGATCTGGTCGACGGTCAACACCGGGACGCCCATAAACATGAGCTGGCCGCCCTGGATGCCGGTCCCGCTGCCTGCTACCGAGCCTGCGCCAACCGTGCCGTACTGGTTGACCGCCGCTGAGAAGCTGAGAGCGTTCTGGCTCTTGTCGAGTGCTCCGATCGAGAGCATCTCCTTGACCGTGCGACTGGCGAGGAAGGTCGCGGTGCCCATACCCATGGAGGGAATGCGCGCCAGGGCCTTGATCATCAGTTTGTTGATCCAGGTGGATGCGGTGATGGCCTGGGTGCCGCTCTGGCCGATCAGGTCCGCTGTGAGGATGTTGGCGATGCGCACCGCATAGCGCCAGTCCTTCACGTGCAGCCCATACTTCCACTGCCAGATCTCGGCGAGTGCCCGGAAGCGGTTGTTTGAGCTGTCGAAGGCATCGATAACGCCCAGGTCCTCCTGGACCAGGCCGGCTTTCGAGCCCTTGGGGTAGATACCAGTGACGGTGTTCTCGCCCCACACTACCAGCCAGATCGACGTGTTGGTCGCGCCCGTGCCGCCGGCGTCGATGATGTTGGCGCCAGAGGTCGCTGACTTCGAGGTGTAGCGGGGTGTAAGGCCCAGGATGCCATCCTTCTGCGTGGCCACATTGCCGTAGATCACGGACTGAGCGAACTGCTCATTCATGGCCTCGACGAAGGACAATCCTTCGGACAGGCGGAAGGCCGCGGAGTTGCCGTTCAGTTCGGCGAGGTCCTTGTCGATTTCGTTCCTGCCCTCGAGCATGCAGCAGACGTCTTCGATGGTGGCGCGTCCCGACTTCGATACCTGGACGCCTTTGTAGAACTCGCGGAAGCCGACGGTGGGGAGGCCGACGCGCACGCTGGCCTTATGGCCGGTGGGCAGGTTGCCTTCGATGAAGTTCATGTACTGGATCAGTTCGTTCGACTGGTTCAGAAGCTCGGCGACGACCATTACCTTGCCGTCGGGGCCAAAGCTCTTGGCGATGTCGATCAGGGTGTTGTGCCCGGAATTCAGAGGGAGGACTGCCATGGCGTTTTACCTTTTCTTAAGTCGTGGTTTTGTCGTAGAGAACCGATGCGGCGCTGACGGTGCTCCTGCTGGGAGCTGAGCCGGCGACGAATGTGTCCTCACTGAGCGCCTTACCTGCCTTGAACATCAGCCGGATCATCTCCGGATGGTTTCCGAGGCCGGTCGAGACCAGCAGCTTGTTCAGTTCGGGCGACCCGAAAGTATCGAGCGCCTTCTTAGCAATTCCCAGGTTGACTGCGAGGTTGTCGCCGCCAAATTCCTTATCGGAACTCGAGGCATCGAACCACTCTTTCCGGATTGCCGTAACTTGCTCGGCCTGGCGCTCCTGTAACTTCGGAGACATCTGGTCGAGTAGCTTCTGTGCCGCATCCTGGGGCAGATTCGCTTCTCGGGCACCAGCTTCAAACGCCGCGATCAGATTCGAGTCATACGCCTTACCTTCAGGAGCCTTGAACTCGTACTTTTCGGGAGCGCCTAATGCTGCCTTGGCGTCGGCTGCCGCCTTCGCGTCGGTCACTGCCTTCGCGTCGGTTGCTGCCTGGGCGTCGGTTGCTGCCTTGGCTGCGATTGCTTCAGGTGTCGCTGCTGTGTCTGCGGTTACAGCGGGCGTTTCTGTGCCCAGGAGAACTACAGGCACAGCTGCGGCCGCCGCGGGCGGGGCCACGGCTTCAGTTGGGATTGGTGCCGTTACCGTCGCTTCTGGTACTGCCATCGTTCGACTCCTTCAACAACACCGCGAGCAGGTCGGGGCAGGCTTTCTGAATCGTGTCCAGGGTGAGGAGTCCGTAGTTCCGGTTGCCTTCGTTGAACGCCATACGCATTGCGTTGGTGTCGAACGATAGGCGGTAGACTCCAGCCCGTTCCAGAAGGCGCCACACTATCCTGCGGCCGCGCTTTGAGTTCATCAGCCACTTGACGTCCAGCTCTTCCACTTCGGCGGTAAGGCGTCTGCGGGTCGCTTCATCTTCCCGGATCGCCTCCTGGCCTCGGAGGTCGGTTGGATCGTAGGGGATCACAATGCGATCATGCCGCCGACCGCATCTCTTACGGGTACCGTGTAGGCTCTAAGCCATGAGGTGGCGTAGATGAGCACACGGATTACGTTCGATCGGCAGGAGGCGGGGGTGTGGACGCCGCAGGTGGGGCTCAGCGTGGCCGCCAATATCCCCGAGAGCTACGAGGCCGTGCCCACCGTTGCCGGCGTGCGGTTCTATTGCGGTGGCAGGCTCGCTTATAACGGTGTGTGTTTTAAGCAGGTCAATCCCATCGATCCCCGCCTGGCCGTTGCCCCTTTCACGGTGACCACACAGTGGACCATGCTGACCGATGATTCGCCCTGCGTCGAAGCGTTGGAAATGGACAAGATGTATGCTGACCCACACGGCAATGTGGGGAACTGCTCCACCCACCTCAATATCCAGAAGGGTGGAGTGTTTGAGATCGTGGCGCCGAGCGGGGCCTGGCTGCCGACCGCGTATGTTCCCGGTATCCCGCCTGCCGGCGAGCCAACCCCGTGTATGGTGCAGGCGCTGATCGATCCAGTGAAGGCGACCACTCAGATCGTCGCTGCGAGTGTGGGAGCGTTGCCGCCATTCGCTATCAATGGTCCGGTTCTGCCGTTTCTCACCGGCCTGCTATGGGCTCCTAACGAGCTGGTTGATCAGGCGCAGCCAGGCCTGGGCGTAGGCGGTGGAGCGATGAGTTTTGAGGTCCGGGCCATGAGCACAACGGTGGTGTGGGCCTGACTTGAAGTATGATCTGGGCCATGAAAGCGACACACATCGTCCACTGGCCTGGCCAGGAGGTTCTCGCCTGCGACCACCATACTTTTCAACTGTTGGGTGTCGCCGAGACTTTGTGTTTTCAGTTGAGCGTCACGCGCTGTGCTCCCGACAAGGAGTGCCCGAACTGCGAGAACGAAAGGGCGCGTCTTCCACCTTTCACGCAGTTGTGCTCCTAAATGGATCCAGCTACGATTTGTCGTA
>VFSW01005758.1_pt1 | contig 18285 bp, 15 predicted proteins | sample 5358111 | NCBI WGS metagenome assembly VFSW01 (sample SAMN11554181, study PRJNA540505) | mine drainage metagenome | isolation source: sediment from site ElyBrook_90M | place: USA: Ely Copper Mine, Vershire, VT | collected 2017
CGCTTCAGGGGGTACCCCATGGTTACATTATAATCGTAGGGAACATAATCCATAACGTTTGACAGCAGGGGTAACAGGGTGCCTGCGTCGGGTAAAACTATTGCGGTTTTAGCCAGACCATGACCTTCATCCTTCAAGATGTCGTACACCGATTCAACTTCTTCATGTGTACCGGAGGCTTCATGCAATACTATTTTTTGCGGCCCGGCATCTGCCGGCGATTCATTGTTCAAGCGGCCGTTTCTCTGCAGCTCTGCACCGAGGCTCACCTTCAGCTGCTGAACAGCGTCATCTTCCGCTTCTATCTGGGTTAAGAATGCGTTTTTCCCATTTTTCAGCAGGGTCCGGATAACCTCTGACTCTGCCCTGGTAAGTGCGATAAGGCCGGCAAAACAGATATGGTCGAATTCATCGAGTGATTTATCCCCGATACTGCGGGCTGCCGCAGAATAGTTTGTTCCCCGTGTTGTAAGGTGTGCCTGGTCAAGCCTGCTATGGAACTCCGCCCGTATCTCGGCGAAATGCCCGAGCAGCTTCTTGATGCCTTCATGCATGTCCGGCATGTTTATGGAGGTAATAGTGCTGTCTTTTACAAGTTCTGTGTCAAACTCCTCGATCACCTTGAATATCTCGATGCCCCAGAAAACAAAGTCTTCAAAGCTTTTAAAGGTATGGCCTTCCACTATCGTATCCAGTCCCTGGACGATGGTAAATAGTTCGTATACCGCGTCCAACAATTCTATCTCCCGGGCATTCCTGTCGGCCACGTAGCCCATAAACTCCGTTATGGTAAAGATACGGGGCGGGAAGAAAGATGATTTTAATATTTCCGAGAGATAGTTCGTGAGATAAATGCCCGGCCGTTTCCCGGGGAATACCACGGCATACCTTGAGAGGTCATTCGTTGCGCCTGCACGCTGAATCAGACTGTTCCCGGTATACGCAATGAGATCTTCTTTATAGGAGAATGCTTCTATAAAAGCCATACATTACCCTTATTCTTTTTCTTTTTTATACCTCAAAGACTCTTTGTAATAGGGTCGTATCCTGAACGTAACCCCGAGCGACTCTGCAACCGCCCTGGTAGCAGGGACATCACTGTTCGGAAGCCCGACCATGGTTGCCGTCACATCATGGAAGCGCGTTTTGGCCAGCCGTATAAACTCAAGGACAGCTCCATAAGAAGCCTCGCCGTACTTGTTGTTGCACAGCTTTATATACGTCCTTGCATCCGGTGCGTTGAGACTCACCGAAACTGCGTCTATATATTGACTGAGTTCCTTTGTTATATCCCTTCCATAAACCAGATTCCCGAGCCCGTCCGTATCGAGCCGTACTGTTTTCGTGCCGTGCTCTTTCAGCCACCGGGCGACGGACAGCAGTAGGTCAAGCCGCTGTGTCGGCTCGCCAAAGCCCACAAACACCACCTCGTCATACCGCGGCAGTCTCTGTATCGCATTGATGATCTCTTCGAATGACGGCTCTCTCTTGAACAGCTTCAATGGATAATCTTTCACGTAGTAGTCGTTTTTGAACTTAGGGCAGAACACGCATACGTTGGTACACCTGTTTGTTATATTCAAATAAAGTTTGTTATCCAGCGGATACACGATCGTTTGCTCCACCCCGATGCCGAAGGCCTTGTGCGCGTTGTCCAGCAGTAAGCCGGAGAGTTTATCCTCATCGATATGCTTTATTTCCGATATTGCCTTGAGCACATACGCTGTGTAAGCAGGTTCATTCCGTTTTCCCCGGTGCGGTACCGGTGATAAAAACGGACAGTCCGTTTCTACCAGCAGCCTGTCGACCGGTAATCGTGCAACCGCGTCCCGCAATGATTGCGCGTTCTTAAACGTTATAATCCCGTTGACGGCAAGGTAAAAGCCGAGTTCAATGGCCTCTGCCGCCTGTTCCATGTCACCGCCATAACTATGGATAACACCAGCGACATCACCTGCGTGTAATCTCTTCAGTATGTTCATGGATTCTTTATTTGCGTCCCTGCTGTGGATTACAAGGGGTAAACGCCTTTGCCGTGCAAGTTCTATAAATGCCTCAAAGGCCTTTATCTGGATTTCTTTCGGTGAAAGCATATAGTGGTAATCAAGCCCGACCTCGCCGATCGCGATGACCTTCGGGTCATCCGCAAGCCCGGCTATTTCACGGAGGGACTGTTCGTCGAACAGGGACGCTTCATGCGGGTGCAGTCCCACGGTCGCATAGATATTTTCGTGTGCATGTGCGATTGCAATGGCGTCATGATTGCCCTTCATGCCCATGCCGGAGCCTATGTTGATTATGAATTCCGTGCCCGTATCGAATGCACGTCCTATAACATCTTCCCGGTCTTTATCGAAGTCTTCGGAATTCAGGTGCGCGTGCGAATCGTAAATTTTTATCATTGTTTCAACCTCATCATCTCGGGTCTGTAATTTCCGAACACCGTAGGCCTGTAGTTCTCAAGCCTGTCTGTATATGCCACAAAATCTTCCTGTCTGACAAGGGGTATGAGCGGTAATTCATCGTGAAGGATCTGCTGCATCTTTTTATAATAGAGTGCCCTTTTCTTTATGTCGTATTCCTCCGCACCTTTCACCATGAGACTGTCAACCTCGGCCTCCCACTTTGTTGCGGGTGTCTTCTCGGCCGGATCCCAGATGTGGAGCATGCCGCTCGACAGCAAAACATTCGCCCCGTTGTACGGTTCGTAACCGCCCGTAAGCGCTATGAGTACACAGTCCCAGTCGTAGTTCGTCGTCAGTTTTTCTACCAGCGTATTGAAGTCAAGGGGTTTGTAGTTTACCTTCATACCGAGCGCAGTAAGGTCGGTGAGCAGAATGGCTGCTATGCGCTCCCTCTGTTCATTGCCTGAATTTGTAAAAAAATCGAACTCAACCCTATTGTTGTCATGATCGTACAGTTTACCGTCTTTCCAGTGAAAACCTCCGTCCTTCAGCAATGCCCTTGCCTCGGTAAGGTTATAGGTGTAATCGTGCATCGTGAGGTGATACACCGGGACATTGCGCGGTATAAAGGATACCGCAGGCTCACCATAGCCCCTGTATACATCATCGATGATCGCCTGCTTATCGATGCTGTGGGCAACCGCCTTGAGGAAATCGAGGTTGGTAAACCACCGGTACTTTGGATTTACCTTTCCATTCTTCAGGTAATGACGCGGATTCCTGTTGAATGACACAAACATGATGCCGGTATCAAGTCCGATGTTCCTGACCGTGAAATGTCTCTTTTTACTCATGGACTCGAGGGATGCAATCTCCTGGGGCCTCGGGTTATAAACGTCCGTCTCCCCTGAGATGAATTTCACATACTGTGCGTCCTGGTTCTGGACAATAAGCATCGCGCGGTTCCGTATATACGGCAGATGTGCCCCTGCATCATCTTTCCCGTAATAGAACGGGTTTGCCTTTAACAGGATATACTGGCTCGGTACGTACGATGTGATCGTGTAGGGACCGAGTCCGACGATCTGTGCCGGAGGCGTAATGATGTTCCATGTTCTCTCGAACAGGTTTTCGAATAAAGGCCTCTGCAGGATGTGTTCGGGTAAGACCGGAATGCTTAATGATTCCAAAAACGGATAAAACGGTACCGGCAAAATAAACCGTACCGTGTGATCGTCTACCTTTTCTACCTTAATCTGTTTGCCGTTTATGGTAAAGAGATCACGGTACGAGGAGAGTACCTCAGGCGAGTAGATTACCTGAAAGGTAAAGACCACGTCGTTCGCGGAGAACGGCTTGCCGTCGCTGAAATAAACGTCCTTTCTGAGCCGCATTGTTATTACCCTTTTATCACTGCTTATGGTCCACGATTGCGCCAGTTCAGGCTCTACCTGAAACGTGTAAGGGTTCAGCCGCGTCAGACCCGCGAACACGGGGTCAAGCACGTCTGTTGAGCTTGTTTCGTTTGCAAGGATTGGGTTGAATGTTTTCGGATCCGATGTCACGGCGGTAACAAGCATGTTCTTCGGCAGACTCTCGAACTTTCTGAAATTACATCCGCCGAGAACAACAAAAAGAATAAATACCAGGCGTGTTGTCGGCCGTGTGTTACTCATAACCGCACAGCCTGTGCGTATCCATCAGCGACGGATCAACCGGGACGTTGATCCCTGCCTGTCTATAATGAATGGCGAGTCTGTTTGCTCCCCACGTGCAGGTAACACGCATCGGTAACCGCACACCATCAACCGTACGGTACTCTTTATACGAGCAGGTCACGGCACCTCCGTTTCTGTATCCGATGGTTGTTGAGAGAAGAGATAGATCGTCATTGAGCTCCGAAGACCAGTCTCCCTGCTCCGTCCTTCCCTGCAGCATACTGCCTCTGTCTGTAGAAACCATTCTTTCGGGCTTACCGATAAGCCTGGCTGTTATAAGCTTCTCAAAGATCGCCGGGTCAACATCCATATGCGTGTAGTGCTGCAGCAAGCTTGATGAAGATACACTGCATGCACCGGTACCAACATCCATGACTGCAACCATCTCATTATAAACGATAATGAGCGTCGGCTGATAGAATATATTCAGTGTTTCAAGGCGCATTGCCCGGTTGCTCATGATGATACCTTCCGGGAATTCACCGCCGCTGTTATTGACCTTTATACTTACCGATGCGAGTGCCTTCATGCTGTTGATGGGGGGGGTTTTTTTGTCCATGGCATCCAGGAGTGCGGGCATGGTGCCGTATCCTGCCGGTTTTAATGTGTAGGTACATCCTGAGATCAAAACGAGTACTACGATAATCATGAACCCGAACAATGAAATACATTTTTGGGCGAACCATAAAACAGGGCGATTCACCGAATCGCCCCTATAACAATATAAACGATTTTTACGTCCTCCGTAAGGTTATTTACCAATATCTTACTTCGCTCCAAGCTTCAGCAGCTTTCCCTGTAATTTCTTTTTCAGTTTCTCGTCCGTCAGTTGTTTACTCCCTATAGCCATCCTGTATGTTTTAACGGCAGATGCCCTGTTTCCAGCCTTCAGATAAGCGTCCCCGAGATGCTCGAGTATCTGTGGATCGTCTTTTGAAAGCTTCACAGCCTTTGTTAAGGTAACAATGGCCTTTTTTAAAAGGCCTTTTTTGTAATAGACCCAGCCGAGACTGTCGGTTATATAGCCGTCATCCGGTCTTATTTTTAAAGCCTCTTTGATCATGGTTTCGGCGGTATCGAGCTTTATGCCTTTGTCTGCGTAGGTATACCCGATATAGTTCAGTGCATCCGCACTCTTTTGATTGATTTTCAATATCTGTTTCATGACACTGATTGCATTTGCTGAATCACCGGACTGATCGTAGAGGACACCAAGGTGGTATAAAAGGGCCTGACTGTCCGTAAATTTATTCAATGCCTTGTTCAATATATCGATGGCCTGTTTGTAATCCTTGTCCTGGGCAAAAAATGAGGCATAAAGATTGTAATGTTCCACGGTCGGATATTTCTGAACAACAGGGAAAAGTATCTTTTCTGCTTCCTTGTTGTCGTTCTGCTGGCTGTGAATAATGGCGATCTCTTCTATCGAACCGGTATACATCTCGTTATCCTGGGGCACCTTGTTCAGGATTTCTATTGCCTTGTCGTATTTCTTATTTTCTGCAAGCAGCAGGCCGTAATAGTAATAAGCCCTGTAGAACGAAGGATTTGATTCTATGATGGACTTGAAGGTCGCCTCTGCAGGGTTGAATTGCTGCAACTCGACGTAGACCATGCCTATCTTGAGCTGCAGTACCAGGGAAGGTATGTACGTTTCCGCCTTTTTGTAATTATCAAGTGCATCTGTATACCTTTTGGCGGTTAAGGAGATGTCTCCCATTTTTTCATACAAGCTGTACTCATCCGGGTTCCCCGCAAGTATACTTCTGTATACCGCTATTGCCTTATTATAATCTTTCATGTAGGCGTATACATCCGCCTCCTCATACAGCGCGGTGTAAAAATCAGGGGCTGTTTTAAACGCCTTGTTGTAATACACGATGGCCTCTTTATAATTCTTCTCATCGACTGCTATCTTTGCAAGATAATAATACGGGTAGGGAGATGACGGGACATGCACGCTCATGTCTTTCAGGGTATCCTTCGCACCGGCTGTGTCGTCTGCATGGTACTGGGTAAGTGCGAGCGTAATGTATGCGTCCTCCGAGTCGGGTGAAAGTCTCACTATCTGTTTCAGTATATCGACAGCCTGTTTCGTGTCCCCTGTATCCGAGAGTATCTCCGCCTTTGTGTACAGGGCCTGGATGTACGTCTTATCGATATTCAATGCTTTTTCAGTGTACGCAAGGGCCTGTTTATAAGATTGTTTCTGTATATAGAGTCTTGCGAACAAGAGGTACAGATACCGGGACGATGGATCGTATTTAACCGCCTCTTGGAGCTCCTCTATTGCACCGTCGATATTACCGTCATGGAGCTTTAAATCCGACAGCATAAAGTGCATTTCTGCACATTGCTTCGGGCCCGAGCACCGGTTCATACCCGGGGAAGGTTCGCCGGTATCCATTGCTGCGGGTTTTGCAGGCATGTGTGCACACCCGGCAATCGATAGTGCGCATATCAGTAATAAAATTTGTTTTCTCATAGAAGAAGGATAATGCCTTAATCAAAATAATTCAACAGGTTTTTGGAAATAAAGATCAAAGCATGATACCGCCGCCGTCGACAACAATGGTCTGACCGGTAACATAAGAAGATGCGTCCGACGCAAGGAAGAGTGCCGCTCCGACAATGTCCTCCGGCTCTCCGAGCCTCTTGATCGAGATACCGCGCATTATTTCTTCCGTGAGTTCGGGACTGCTGTACAGCGCCTCGGCGAATTTCGTCTTGATAACACCCGGGGCAATGGCATTTACCCGTATGTTCATGCCGGTCCATTCCTGTGCAAGCACCCTTGTCATCATAATGACACCTGCCTTGCTCACACTGTAAGCACCGAGTCCCATGCCCGGTTTGATACCTGCAACAGACGCCATATTGATGATCACGCCGCCGCCCTTGTCCGACATGATCGAAGAGACTTCTTTACTGAGGAAGAAAAACCCGCGGAGGTTTATCTCGAATATTTTGTCCCATATTTTTTCATCGACATTCAGGATAGGGCCGAAAGCCGGGTTCGTGCCCGCGTTGTTTACCAGGATGTCGATACGTCCGTAGTGCTCCACGGACTTCTGGACAAGCATCTTAAGGTCGTCGATCTTACCGGCATGTGCTGCAACAACATAGGCGTCGCCGCCCGAGGCCTTGATCTTTTCGGCGACTTTTTCAAGATCAGCCTGTTTCCTGCTGGACAATATAATCTTTGCCCCGGCCGATGCAAATGCCTCTGCAATCCCTTCGCCGATCCCCCTGCTTGCACCTGTTATGAGTGCAACCTTACCGTCGAGTCTGAATCTATCCGTTCCCTTGGCCATCTTTATCTCCTCATTGATTATTGAATACTTACGAATGCCTGCATGCCGGGATATACCGCCCGTTTGCCGAGCTCGTATTCGATCTCCAGCAGCCGGTTGTATTTTGCAACGCGCTCTCCCCGTGCAGGTGCACCTGTTTTAATGAAACCGGTATTCGCAGCCACCGCCAGGTCCGATATGGTCGTATCGTCCGTTTCACCGGAACGGTGGGACACAACCGCTGTCCAGCCGTGCGACCTCACCATCCGTATCGCCTCCATGGTCTCGGTAAGTGTTCCGATCTGGTTCAGCTTGATCAGGACGGAGTTCGCTGCATCCATGTCCAGTGCCTTTTGTACGTATTTTGTATTCGTGACCGTAAGGTCGTCTGCAACAAGCTGGACCTTTGAACCGAGTCTTTCCTTTAACAGGACCCAGCCGTCCCAATCATTTTCGGCAAGTCCGTCTTCAATACTGACAAGCGGATAAGCCTTTGCAAGGCTCTCATAAAGATCGACCATCTGTCCTGAACTGAGCTTTCTGCCTTCATCCTTCAGGTTGTATTTGCCGTTGCTGTAGAATTCGCTGGAGGCAGGGTCTATGGCAAGGTAGATATCTTTACCCGGCTTGTAGCCTGCTTTTTCAATCGCCTTGAAAAGCAGCTGCAAAGGTTCTTCATTATTTTTAAGGTTTGGAGCAAACCCGCCTTCATCCCCGATTGAGGTTGCCAGGGATTTTTCCTTGAGGATCGATTTCAACGTATGATAGACCTCCACGGATGCCCTTAATGCCTCTTTAAATGATTTAAGTCCTGCAGGCACTATCATGTATTCCTGAAAATCCACATTGGTATCCGCATGCTTGCCGCCGTTGAGCACGTTCAGCATAGGAACGGGCATTAAAGGCGTATCAACGCCACCCACATACTTGTACAACGGCATGTTCAGCGCCTTTGCACTGACATGTGCGGCAGCGAGGGATACGGCAAGTATTGCATTTGCCCCGAGCCTTGACTTTGTCCCGGTGCCGTCAAGCTCTATGAGCTTTTTATCTATGGCCCTCTGGTCAAAAGGGTCCATGCCTTTTATGGCTGGTTTTATGATGTTCATGATATTATTGATGACCTTTAAAACACCCTTGCCCTGATAGCGTTTCTTATCGCCGTCACGAAGTTCGAGGGCCTCTCTCTCTCCGGTTGATGCCCCCGACGGGACCTTTGCCGTTGCAAAGATGCCGTTCTCAAGCTTCAGCGTTACCTCTACTGTCGGGTTGCCGCGGGAATCCAGTATCTCCAGCGCCAATACATCTCCTATTTTTGCCATAGAAACCTCCATTAAAAATTCAAATTTTAAAGCATTTTAAAGTCAAAACACGACATTGAATTCATCACCCTCCCTTTCATCCCTCCCGCCAAGGGAGGGAAAGAAAAAGAAATTCACGGTGAGCATGCCAGCGTCCGGGCCGGCTTATTTTGTATTTACATAGGTCGTACTTGCGGCAAGTCCGAATATGTTCTTCAGATCCTGATCGTCAAACTTCAAACCTACCCCCATAAACCACGTCCTGACATCCTTGTTCGCTATGTCCGTCATACCCCCTGAAAGGAGGAAGTATCTTAATATGGATATACTCAGCATGGCTTTTAATTCCGGGTATGGTTTCTCGTTGAAATTAAACATCTCAACACTCAACTGCGCATAGTCATTCGGTGCGTTTATATCAACACCGATACCGCCGCTTGATTCTATGATGCCGCCGCGGAATGTGAAGTATGAGATGCGTTTCGCAATCTCCGCATCGAGCTTGAGCTGATTCGATATATTATTGTTCACGGTTTCTGTTTGCTGTACCGTGCCGGTGTTGATGTTCTTTACCGTTGTGTATGTTGTTGACGTGGAAGAGTATCCTCCGGGGTCGTCTACGATGCCAATCAGGTAATATTTGTCCCATGAAGGCTGGAGTCTTAGATCAAGGTAGCTCTTGACATTATGATAGGCGAATTGATACTCACCGCGATAACTGATAATGGTCCTGAATCTTGATGTGCCGCCGACCATGGTACTCAGCCCGCTGATAGCCTTTGTAACCTGATCCTCCGTCTTTTTATCGGTGAGAAGTTTTCCTATGGCACCTTTTCCTTCCTTAAGGTTATTCGTTATCACCTCAAGGTTTGCGAGCGTCTTATCCAGCTTTTCGCTTGCCTGGTTAATGTTTTCCATTGTTCTGTTTACGGATTGTTTGTTCTCGGCGATAATGGCATGGAGTTCTTCCGAGATCTGTGCGAGGTTTGTCAGGATATCGGGCCCCTGTTCTTTCAGGGCCTTTGCAAAGGTATTGACCGAATCAAATGTCCTGTTAAGATTTTTATTGGTACTTGTTATAAGGCGATCCATGTGGGTGATGGTTGTGTTGAGGTTATCGAACATGCCCCTGATATTTTTTTCACCCTGTGAACCCCCGAATATATCGTTGAGACTCTGGGTTACGGATTTTACATCCGTGGCAATACCGTTCAGCTTGTTCATGAGTTCTTCGAGATCCGGAGGAGACTCTGTAAAAATAATCTGCTCCCCGGGCTTCAGTGCCTCGGCTTGTTGCTTCCCGGGTACAATCTCTATGTATTTCTCTCCAAGCAAACCCTTGGTTCTGATGACCGCCTTAGCATTTTGTTCTATGACAACGCCGGGCATTATTCGTAACGTAACAAGCGCTTTATCATTGTGCAGCTTTATAGCTTCAACGTAGCCCATTTTGATTCCGGCGATAAAAACCCCGGTCTTCGTGTTCAGTCCCTGTGCATTATCGAATACCGTGGTCAGCGTGTATCCCTGAAGTCTCCCGAATATCGTTCCGCTGCTTATCTTGAACGTGATCCAGAAGAGAAGCAAAAGCACGACAGCCACAAATATTCCGACCTTGGCGTTTGTTGAAATACCTTTATTCATACTAAGCCTCTACCTGGAGGGGACCTTCAGCCCTTCGCTCAAGAAATTGCCTGACAATCGGATCTTTTGTGTTTCTGAAATCATCAGGACTACCATATAAAACAACTTTGCCTTTGTAAAGCATTGCTATCCAGTGGGCTATCTTGAATGTACCCGCTATATCATGGCTTATCACGATACTGGTCACTCCAAGATGCTTCTGGGTATTCATGATAAGGTTGTCTATGGTATCGCTCATGACCGGATCAAGACCTGTTGTAGGTTCGTCAAAGATAAGCACCTTCGGATCAAGGGCTATTGCCCGTGCAAGGCCGACACGTTTTTTCATCCCGCCGCTCAATTCTGACGGATAGAGACGCTCAACGCCTTTCAGCCCCACTATTGCAAGCTTTTCTTTTACAATATCCATTACTTTTGCCGGTGACAGGCCGGTATGTTCCTGAAGAGGAAAGGCCACATTCTCACCGACAGTCATGGAATCGAACAATGCCGAGCTTTGAAACAAAACACCGAAATTTTTCAGTATGCCGGTAAACTCACTGTGTTTTAATCCTGTTATATCGACACCGTTAACAACAATCTGCCCGCTGTCCGGTTTTAACAGGCCTATGATGTGCTTGATAAGCACACTCTTGCCGCACCCGGTCTGGCCGACAATGACGGTTGTTTTGCCGTCCTCTATGGTAAGGTCTATTCCGTCGAGCACGACATTGTTACCGAATGATTTTCTAAGTCCTTTAATATCTATCTGCATAATTAAAACAAGAGTGCTGTCAAAAAATAATCCGCTATCAATATGGATACCGAGGAAATAACAACAGCCTGAGTAGCTGCTTTGCCCACACCTTCAGCACCCTTCTGGGCAAAATATCCTTCATAGCAGCCGACAACAGCTATAATTGCTCCAAAAACCGCTGCCTTTAAAAGGCCGACGTATACGTCCTTGAGATCCACCATATAAATGGTATCGCTGATAAAACGGTTACCGTTTATACCGAGAAGGAAAACGGCCATAAAATAACTCCCGATGATACCGATAAAATCAAAAAGCACCGTCAGCATCGGGAGCATGATGATCGATGATAACACCCGCGGGGTTATGAGATACTGGACAGGGTTTATGCTCATGGTGGAAAGTGCGTCTATCTGTTCTGTAACCCTCATGGTCCCAAGTTCTGCCGCCATTGCAGAGCCTACCCTCCCGGTTACCATGAGCCCCGTAAGGACAGGACCGAGCTCCCGTGCAAGGGACAGTGCCACGGACGGTCCTATCAGGTTTTCCGCACCAAACAGCCTGAATGCGTACGATGTCTGGAGTGCGAACACCATTCCGGTAAATGCGCCGGTAAGCAGTACGATGAAGCTCGACTCGACACCGATAAATTCCATCTGCTTGAAAAACAGCTTCAGCCTGAAGGGAGGGACAAACAAAAGACCGATAGACTGAAGGAATGTTGAAAATATGCCGCCCAGCTCTTCCATGAGCACGGTAAATCTTGCGCCTATATATTCAAATATTGCCATCGGCCTGAATTTCATCTTATTCGTATATCCTTCTGAGGCTTGAACCCATACTGCACAATAACTCATAACTTATCGTTGAAGCAAGCGATGCAATTTGATCCGCACCTATGTACATTGTACCGTCGTTACCCATGATCAGCACGTTATCACCAACATGGGCAGGTACGCTATTAATATCTATCATGATATGGTTCATGGTAATCCTTCCAAGGATGTATACCTTTTTACCGTTTATGCCAACAAACCCTTTATTGGAAAGCATGCGGGAATATCCATCAGCATATCCGACGGGTACAACCCCTACCCTGGTATCTTTTTTCAGCCTGTACGTTCTCCCGTAACTGACACCGTACCCTTTTTTGAGGGTTTTAACGGAGATTAATCTTGAGAAAACTTGCATGACCGGCGTTAAGCCTTTCTGACCATAGCCGTATAAACTTATTCCGGCCCGTACCATGTCAAAAGAACTATCGGGATAATTGAAAAAGGTATCCGTGTTCGCCGCATGCGAAGTCAGCCTCTTCGACAATCCTGATTCAAGGAACCCTTTTACTTTTTTAAACCTCGTTAGCTGGATGTTGGTAAAATATGCCGAATCATGCGGATCGGATACATGGGTTGCAACCCCGGCAATATTCAATTTTTTTGCTTTCTGCAGAACCCTGTTCATGGTACCGGTATCGTCGTATAAAAATCCCAGCCTGCCCATACCGGTATCAATCTTCAGATGTATGCTTACAGGCCGGTTCCTTTTTCTGAATACCCTGTCAAGCAGTTCAACCTGTTCCGTGCAGTAAACCAACGGCACAAGGTTATGGGCAACCAGCATGTCTTCTTCTCCGCGCTGAAAACCCGAAAGGACATAGATTGGAGAAGTTATACCTGCCTCCCTGAGCACCATCCCTTCCTGAACAAACGCCACGCCAAACCCGTCAATGCCCGCCTTTTCAAGCGTCCTTGAGACAGGAACGATGCCGTGGCCGTAGGCATCCGATTTCACGACCGCCATAACAGCGGTACCCCTCCGGATGTTCTTTCGTATTGCGGCTAAGTTATGCACCAGACCTTTCAGGGAGATCCGTGCATAGGTGTATGGATTATTCATCTTCTCTGTAACCACTCCCCGGGATTAAGAGGCCTCTCTCCGTGCCGTATCTCGAAGTAAAGGGTCCTGTCCCTGCCGAGTCCGGCATCTCCTACTTTGCCTATCGATTGACCGGCTTTAACATCCTCCCCGACCTTTGCATCGGTGTCTCCCACATGTGCGTATATGGTAAAATACCTGTCCCCGTGATCAAGGATTATGGTATTCCCATAGCCTTTCAGCCACTCAGACCACACCACCATGCCCGGGTAGACTGCCTGTACAGGCGCGTCCGGTTGAACGACGAATAAAACCCCTTTTGAATTGATAACGCTGTCCGTTGTTTTACCGAAAATATTCTCTATTCTTCCGTGTACCGGGAACGGCAATTTACCCTCCATTGAGGCAAACCCCGTTTTGACACCCGAGGCTGACTCGAGTGATTTCAACGTATGCTGTAACTTTTCCTCGGAGCCCTGCAGTTCCTGAAGGACTTTTCGTGTTGCCTGCGTGCTGGATCGTATGTCTGCAAGCATCCTCGTTTTTTGCATCCTTGCTTTCATAAGATCGGCTTTTTGCTTATTCAGACTGGCAGTCACCGTGTCAAGCCGGGATTCTTGTTCTGTATAATTTTTTTGTTCTTCGACCAGGGACTTTTTTTCCGAGAGATAATCATTCTCTTCCTGCTCATCATGTTTAATAATATAACCCATAAGGGTGTATCTCTTTTCCATATCAACGGGAGAGTCAGAAGCAAGCATGAGCTGCAGATACCCGGTTTGCTGCAATTTAAAGCTTGCGATCAACCGTTTGCCGATAATATTCTTTTTTGCCGTTATGCCGGCGTTCAGGGATGTGATCTTTTTTTGAGTATCGCTGATTTCTTTTATGAGGTTCAACTTTTCGGTATTCAGCACGCCTATTCTGGATTCGATTTTGGAGTTCTGCTTATCCATCGCATCGATCTCATTGAGTATTTCTGCGGCCTTTTGCTTTGAAATTTTAATTTCTTCTTTTTTTTCTTTTATATGCCTTTTGATTTCCTTTAACTGACTGTTTACAGGCTCTTTTGGCGGGCGCTTTGCAGATTTGCAGTATCCGGCGGATGGAATAAGACTGAAAACTATTATTGCCAATAGAAATTTATACATAGTACAATCGGGCCGTTGGAATCGATTTATCCGATAATTTCCGTGTTCCCTGTCTATTCAGCATTATCTCATGCATTTCTATTCGAAGGTAACTGCAAACAGCAGGCCTTCTCATGGTTCATACCATGTTTGCCGATGATCATATTTATGGCTTGGTCCTGAATTCCCCGCTTGAAGGGACCAGAGAACATTCCATAAATTATATAGCGTTATCTCCGGTTTCTCCGGTTCTTATTCTGACAGCCTCATCCACGGGTGTAACAAAGATCTTTCCATCGCCGATTTTGCCTGTTTTTGCGCTTTGCTTGATTGCATCGACGACCTTGCTGACAAGCTCTTCAGGGATGACGACCTCTAATTTTATTTTTGGCAGGAAATCTACAACGTACTCGGCGCCACGGTAAAGGTCCGTGTGTCCTTTTTGTCTGCCAAAACCCTTTACCTCGCTTACCGTTAACCCCTGTATGCCTATTTCCCCGAGTGCTTCCTTTACCTCGTCAAGCTTAAACGGTTTTATTATGGCCTCAATCTTTTTCAGCATATTTTACCTCTCAAAGGTTATATCAACTATATTGATAAAAAGATCAAGCATATTGATTATCGTGGAGCGGATAACGGAGCGGTATGGACAGGTTTAAATCCCTTTCCAACCATATAAAGCTCCGATGAGGAGCTTCTTGAAGCCGGGGGTTTGGTTGTATAAATCGTCTTAAAATACAGCCCGGCCTGCTTTAAAAACGATTTCAGCTCATTGCTGTAAAATAGTTTTATAAGAAAATTACCGTTGTTTTTTAAAAGTTCGGGCAGATAGGAGACCAGCAATTTAGCCAGCTCGAGGTTCCTATAGTTGTCCGAGGATGCGTTACCCGTAATGTTGATGGAAATATCGGACACAACCGTATCAAACTTGCCGTTGGTCACGGCAACGGCTTGCTGCCGCAGGGAAGGGTCTTGTATATCGCCTTTTATTGTTATGGCGTTTGGCGCATTGATTGCCGGAATATCGAGGATATCGATCCCTACAACACTCCCGTTTTTACCGGTCATATCAAGAATCACCTGCATCCAGCCTCCGGGTGCAGCGCCGACATCGAGTACCCTGCTGCCGTGCTGTATGATATGATAGGAATCGTTCAACTGGATAAGCTTAAAGGAAGCCCGCGATCTATACCCCTGCTGCTTTGCGAGTCTGTAGTAACCGTCTTTTCTTATATACATCTGAATAGTGAAAAAGATTCAACATTCAAAATTAAATATTCAAGATTGAGAGTCGAATTTTAGTATCTTGAATTTTGAGTCTTGAGTTTCTTCATTTTCAATTCTTAATCTTTAATTTTGAATCTTGAGTTTTGAGTTTCTTAAAGACCGCGAGGCTTACTGGAAATTACCTACAAGGTACCTCATCGGGTTCACCGGAATACCGTTCATCCTTACCTCATAGTGCACATGCGGTCCTGTTGAAAACCCCGTATCGCCGACCAGACCGATTACCTGCCCGCGTTTTATGATCTCACCGGACTTCACCTCTATCTTGCTCATATGTCCGTACAGTGTGGTTATGCCGTATCCATGATCTATAATTACCGTGTTACCGTACCCGCTTTCCCATCCGGCATAGCTAATGATGCCGTTGCTCGGGGCTTTTATGGGATTCCCCGTCTGTGTTGCAATGTCAACGCCCTCATGCATCTCTTTTCCGCCGGTAATCGGATTTATACGCCAGCCGAAGCCCGAAGTTATAAAACCCCTGACAGGCCATATCGAAGGTGTAGCAAGCAGCATGTCCTTTTTATCAAGAATGTTCTCATAAACTTCCTGCAAACTTTTTTCTTCAATCCCGGTCTTCGAAAGCAGATCATTGATGTCCATCTCCATCTTTTTAACGAGCATGCCTTTGCTCACACCGGTCAACGGAACAGGATATCCCTGCGTATCTATAGTCGGACCTCCTATACTGTACGTGTTCTCTTTCTGGGAAGCTGCATTTTCAATATTGGCAAGTATTCGTATTTTCATATCGAACTGCTGAATGGATTCAAGCCGCGTTTGCAGTGTATGGATCTTATTGGCAAAGTCCATAATCTGGTTGTTCTGTTCGACAACAAGCTTGCGCGTGTTAAACAGCTCATGTCCTTGATATTGCTGGTGTAAAAATTCATAAACTAGAAAAGTAAATACAACGACAAAGCTCGCGAGCAACGCAATGCCTCCCTTTATCACACGGGAGCTTATGGACGCTCTTTTGGTTTTTTCTGTCCCTTCAGGGACAATTATAAAGGTGAATTTTTTTTGTTTATTCATACGAACACCCTCATCAGGCGTGCTTCCATATAAAGCACAAACCCATTATACCTGTCAACAGAAATAAGCCCCCTTGCCCATGTTACATCTTGACAGGCCGTTGAAAAACCCGGATTTCCGTCATTGCGAACTCGGGCACACAGCAAAGCTGGGTCGAGCAATCTCGTTTTTATAAATCAATAATTTATAGATTGCTTCGTCGTCCCGCACTTGCGGGACTCCTCGCAATGACATTCAGGGGCTTTTTCAACAGCCTGTTGGGTTTTGAATTTTGAATTCTTATAAGAAATCCCGCCATTCCCCCCGCCTCAGGCTTTCTAATGGGGTTTACTTTTTAATGCGTTTTTCAGCTTTTCCCAGTCCTTATTAAAGGCATCGATGCCCCTGTCGGTAAGCGGGTGCTTCATGAGCCGTTCGAGTACATTGAACGGTACGGTTGCTATATGCGCTCCGATCATCGCCGACTGTACGAAATGCACGGGGTGCCGAATGCTTGCAACGATAATCTCGGTCTTAAACAGGTAATTGTCAAAGATGGTCACTATCTCCTGTATAAGCTCCATGCCGTTGCCCGATATATCGTCTATCCTGCCGACGAACGGGCTTACATAGCTTGCACCGGCCTTTGCCGCGAGCAGTGCCTGCGAAGACGAGAATATCAGGGTTACATTTGTTTTTATGCCCTGTTCCGCAAGTCTTCTCACGGCAATCAGTCCCTGTTCGCACATGGGAATCTTGATCACGACATTCTTGCCCAATTTTGACAGAGGTTTGGCATCTTTGACCATGTCGTCTGCATCCGGTGAAACAACCTCGGCGTTTACAGGCCCGTGGACAAGCTTGATGATCTCCCTGAGCTGCGAAACGGGCTCCCTGCCCTCTTTTGACAAAAGGGTCGGATTGGTCGTAACCCCGTCAATCAAGCCGAGCTCAACTGCTCTTTTTATCTCCGTTATATTTGCCGTATCCAGAAAAATCTTCATTTTTATCTCCTTTAAAAGAATGTATACCCAACACTGCCTTCCACCGACTGGACGTCAAAAACGTGCACCTCAAAATTAAAGAATACATACGGTGTAATAAACTGATCCAGTCCGAATATACCGCCTAAATTATACTTTGAGGTATAATTTATATTAGGATTTGTAAAGGAAAGGTTTACATTCGAGGTCTCAATGCCTCCATAGGTAATGGTGTTCAGATTTTTAAATGCCGCATAAATCGCACCGCTGTATTCGAAATCCTGTACATTACGAAAACTATTGCCGCTCTGGGTATTCTGAAGGTCTGCATCGATGTTGATCGTAAACCTGCTCCTGTGAGGGTCCGGCAATGAAAGCCTCACCCCGCCGCCGAAAGAACCTCCGAGATAGCCTTTAAAACCCGGGTCGGAAAGCCATATATCCGAAAATCCTCCGTCTGCGTATATAAGCAATGAACTGATGATGTTGTAACGTGCTTCTATGGAAAACCCCTTTGAGGACATGTCCGCGTCTCCACTGCCGGAAGAGGTGACCCTGCGCATCTTGTAGTCAAAGCCGAATCCAAGAGAAAAATCGCCTGCCTTCTGGCCTACGGACACAACGCCTATCGGTACTGCCCTTGCCGGGAGCGGCAGGCAGAGGAATACCGCAATAAGGGCAACACCCCATATCACCCTTCTCGTATTGGAGGGATGGGGTAACGCCGCACCGGCCTTCATCAAGCAATTATTTGTCATTCCCACGAACGTGGGAATCCAGCTTTTCCTCTTCATTCTTCTGGATTCCGCATCAAGTGCACAATGATAATAAGGTTGTGAGATTGCTTCGGTCGTTCCACTTCCTCGCAATGACGCTGTAGTTATCTCATTTGTATTATATTG
>VFSW01005759.1_pt1 | contig 18283 bp, 27 predicted proteins | sample 5358111 | NCBI WGS metagenome assembly VFSW01 (sample SAMN11554181, study PRJNA540505) | mine drainage metagenome | isolation source: sediment from site ElyBrook_90M | place: USA: Ely Copper Mine, Vershire, VT | collected 2017
CTTCAATGTCAAATGTCCACGGCAAGTCCTGGAGGGTTTTCTTTTTAAGCCATTCTTTTACTTCTTCTTTTGAATGTTTAATTTCTACCAATTTGATTGTTGGTTTTGACACGTAGCCTTCATCGGCGAGAGTTTTTGTTTCGACATAAGCCAACACATCGCCCCCTATGCGACACAATATTTTCTGGCGCTTGTTCTTGTCTTCGGGGAAAGTCCCAGTCATTCCGATACGAATCTGCATATGTCCCATATGAGAGCGCATCAAAGCAAACATTTTGTCACCCATAATATGCACTTCATCATAGACGAAGGCACCGAAGTGTTGTAGCAACTCGGCATTACGATATAATGTCTGATAGGTGATGATGATATGTCGGGAATTCTTCAATGCTTCGACACGTTTGTCTTTTTGGATATCTTTATTGATGAACTCACAAGACAAACCAACACGCTCAAAGGCTTCCTTCATGGCGACACCGAGATTGTCATTCGGAACAATCACCATTGTACGGAAGATTGAATCATAGACTTTGGCAACGGCAGATGCGATGAATGTCTTGCCACCAGCCGTAGCGACTTCAACTATACCCTTGCGCTTCTCGATGATGGCATTGATGGTTTCCACTTGATAATAGCGCAAAGTGATGCCATAGGGAGTAAACAAATTAGCATCAATGGGTTTGATTGCCGTCAACTGATTGTTTGGTGGGCGCAAATCAATGATATCCAAATTCTCTTCATGGATACCAAGCTGTGCCAAAATCGGCACAAGTGTATCCAGCATCCATAAAAAAGTTGAACCATCTTTGAAAAATGGCGACTCTTTACCATCCCAAATTTTGTGTTTATAAGCAGTAGAACTGAAATACCCCTTCACATACAAACCGGTCTTGGTGATTATGTAATTGATTTCTTCGGTTGACAGTCCCTCAAATCTTATATTGATTTCATCTTTGATTATAAGGTTTATTTGCTTCTGCATTGGCTTTGTCTTGTTGTTCTTTTTGTTTACGTTCTATCATCATATCCAGTTGTGCAAGAGTGTTTTCAAATTGTTGATAGAGTCCCATAGCCGCATTACCATCCATGCGTTCCATCCTGCTAATAAGTTTCTCTTGCATCTTATACAACTCTTCTATACTCTTATCTCTCCATGCGCGAAAATTTGCGTCATAGATAGGAAACAGTTTGTTAATTTTGGCTGTCATAGTATTGCACTACTAACACCGGCTTTCAGTGCATCGGTGTGACTTTTTAATGCATAACCACGAGCAATCATTGTTTCTCTCACAGCATCAATCTCGCGTTTGAGTTTGTAAATTGCATTGTACTGGATTACTGACTCCACATATTCACCGTCACAATCAGCAAGTTTCTTGGCGTCTGTGGACATGATTTTCTTCGGGCCTTTAACAATTTTGCTAAATGCATAGGAGTGATTCAAATCACGAAGTGATTCTGCTTCTTTCTCAAGATAGGCAGCGGTCGCGCCCAAACGCTCGAAACTATCAACCAAATCAACATGGTTGCTCAAACAATCAGACAGAAGTTTCTGTTTGATACTGAAATCGCGCTGATGCCGTGCCATCTCTTTCTCGAAACGGTCACGCAGCGCTTTCATCGCGGCTTCTAATTCTTCTTTGTTCATACAGGTGATTCTTCTTCCGCCTCTTCGGCTTCAATAATGTTTTCGTCGGCTATATCCAAGATGGCTTCAATGTGCTTATCCAAATCCTTCGCGTAAAATTTGTGCTGTTTTCCTTCTTTGTCTATGAAGGAATACCACGCCCCAGCCTGTTGAATCAATCCGGCATCAACGGCAAATTCCATGAACCCACTCAGTTTATCAATACCGGTATCATAAGGAACATCGAATTCTGTCTTACCAGCAAATCGGAAGAACCGACTCTTGAGAATTTCAGCCGTGATTCTAACTCCAAGGATTTGCGCATTCTTGTCGCTATCATCTTTCAACTTTTTCTTGTCTACCAGAACACTAATGCTCGGAATGAATTCTACACTGGGACCGCCGCTGATGATATATTTTCCTTTACCGTTCATAGGGTCTTGATTCATATACACATGATTGCACACAATCATGAACACATCACGAGCACCACTATGAACATTGATGTCACGAAGCAATTGTTTAATCTTCTTGCTCTTGATACCCATATCATTTTTGAGGGTGCCTTTCTCATCAAATTGTTGTAATGAATCCGTTGTATCAATGTTACCGATAGAATCAATCACGATACAAATTTTATCTTCTGGTTTTGTAGTACGAAAAATAGCGGCTGTGGCTACTGCACACCCTTCAATGGAAGAAACATTGATAGGAGTAAAATGTTCTACGTCTTGGTTCAGTCCAATCTTCGTCAAGTATGACGTGTCTATCGCATGTTCGGTGTCAATCCCGAAAACGTGATAGCCTATGTCCTGCGCATTTTTTGCGATATTCCAAGCAAGCAATGATTTGCCAGCTCCGGACGGTCCACACAACATGACCTGACGACGATTGGGAATTGCTTTACGGAATGTTCCACTGATAATATAGTTGAGGGAATAATTTCCAGTCGAAATGAATGTATCAGGATTTGAATGCCCCAATGATACACCTGCATTAGTCAATTCTTTTTTAATAGCTTCTATGTCAATTTTCATGAAGACAGTATATCACATTATCTTATGTGAATCAAATAGTTCGCTTCTGTTTTATCCATCGTTGGTTTAAATTCAACCTCATAGTTGTCAGGAACAAGTTTTGCCATCATCATATTATAAAGTTTCTCTTTGGAATCAGCATCCAATTTGTTCACTCGGAAATGGATTGCTCGCACATCTGGCCGCGCAGCAACGAAATCTTTAATAGCTCGTACAACTGTACTTAACACCCGAATATCTCTGACGCCTTCTTTTTCTACAGCCAAAGCCTTTCTAGGCACCAAATCATAATCAAAAATAATCGAATAGATATTGTTTGGTCGCTTTATAAAGGCAATCTCATACGGGATATTATCTTTGTTTTTAAATTTGTAGTCCACTTCGTTCTTTTCAGGAACAATATCTGAGAAGTCATAAGGGGCGTTGAATAATTCCAATAACAGCATACCATTATTTAGCGGTATTATTAAAGTCGCGTGAATGTATGAAACGAATCAAATTTCTCCGTTGTCTCAAACTTTATAAAGTAATGACGGTCCATCGTATATTGGTCCATCCGAGATTTAAGGGAGCCTGTTATTGGTTGATGGTCTATTTCAATTACCCGTATCAAATCTAAATCCTCAAGAATCCGAAAACTCAACAAGTCATCCTTCTGTGCTAAAATTTCTATACCGGAATGCTCAGCCAAAAAAGGAAGATTCACAGATATCTTATCATCTGCTATGCTTATTATATTACGATAAAACATCCCCATATCATCGAAAACTAGGGCCGCTAACCCATAGAACCAACGCAAATCTTTCCCCACGAGTAATCGGGGTTACCATATGCGGAATGTAACTTGGAAAGATTATCATGTCGCCTTGTTTTCGTTCTGGAACTTCGAGCAATTGGTGTGTCTGTAATGTCAAAGCACATCCATCATAGTCTTCTGGTTTGGATAACTGGATAACGACACTCAGCTTGCGCAACGACATATCTCCCAAACCAATATCCTGATGCCATTTGTAATGTCCCGGAATAGCATCTGGTGTGTCATCTTTGTTCTGATACCAAAGCAATTGGATGGTTTCATTCAATCCACTGATATCAAATCTGAAACGCTGATTGTTGGTCCATACAACTCGTTGCATAATACGCATATACAACCAATCAAACCCATCTTCGGGTGCGATGGTAGCTGTTTTTACCATTCTGTACTTTGGGTCAACTGAAAAGCCGCCCGGTTCATTGCTGCCAATACCAGCCAAATCAAATCTGTTTGATTGCTTACCAAAATCAATTATGTTCTGACATTCAGGTGGAGAAAACAGTTCATCGTATTTGATGTACTCTGGAATATAATCTGGACGCACAGGTGGTTTCAAACCGTATACCATTACTTCGTCACGGCATTTATTATTACTCATAGAGCAATTATACTCCTGTCAGGAAATTTTTTCCAGTGCTTACGGAATTGGACCGCTCGGCCCCGGTGGACCCGGTGGGCCTTTTGGTCCTGGTGGGCCTGCTGGACCCACTGGTCCCGGTCCTGGTGGTGCTGCTGGGCCTGTGGGGCCTGTGGGGCCTGCTGGACCTGTGGGGCCTGTGGGGCCTGCTGGACCTGTGGGGCCTGCTGCTCCTGGTGGCCCGATTGGCCCTGTTGTGCCTGCTGGACCTGTTGGTCCCGGTGGACCTGCTGGACCTGTGGGGCCTGTAGGGCCTGTTACTATTGGACCGGCTGGACCTGTACCTCCTGCTGGACCGGGAGGTCCAGGCGGCGATGGACCTGCTGGTCCTGCTGGGCCTGCTGGGCCTGTGGGTGTTGGTCCCGGTGGACCTGCTGGACCTGCTGGCCCGGCTGGACCTGTGGGTGTTGGTCCCGGTGGACCTGCTGGACCTGTTGGACCTGTTGGACCTGCTGGACCTGCTGGACCTGCTGGACCTGTGGGACCAAGCGGACCTGCTGGACCTGCTGGACCTTCTGTGCCTGTACTACCAGCGACACCTGCTGGACCGGGCGGTCCTACTGGCCCCGGTGGTCCCGGTATAGATGGTGCTACTGCTCCGGGTGATTGTGCAACTACAGTTGAATAATCTATATCAGTCATTTTTGTTCTTCTTTTTCAGCAATGCATTTTTAAATTTAATTGCTTCTAATAATAAATCATAATGAATGCCGCCCGGTGTTCCGTCTTCACGATACCACACTGCTTGTGGAAATATTTTTTCTACTTCATCGGCAATACAACCAAAACCTTTTCCAATCATTCCGCTTTCTGGTTTCCATGTCCATGTATAAAATTTCAAATTCTCAAACGACACGTTCATAATATCCACAGGAATAATATCTGATTTCAAATCACGTGCTGATGGTGGTCCCTGTGGTCCTGGCGGTCCTGGCGGTCCTGGCGGTCCTGCTGGACCTTTAGGCATTTGTAATGCTCCCGCTGGACCTGTTGGTCCCGGTGTTGTAGATGCTGGACCTGCTGGGCCTGTTGCACCTGTTGGTCCAGGTGGCCCTAATGGTCCTGGTGGCCCTAATGGTCCTGGTGGACCTGTCGGTGTTGGTCCTGGTGGTCCATGTGGGCCTGTGGGGCCTGTTGGCCCTGGTGTAGTCGGTGTTGGCCCAGGTGGGCCTGCTGGACCTGCTGGGCCTGTTGGACCTGTTGTTCCGGCTGGCCCGGCTGGCCCGGCTGGACCTGTTGGTCCAGGTGAAGTCGGTGTTGGGCCTGCTGGACCTGCTGGACCTGCTGGACCTGTTGGACCCGGTGAAGTCGGTGTTGGTCCATGTGGGCCTGCTGGACCTGTTGGGCCTGTTGCACCTGCTGGACCTCCTGGACCAGTTAAACCCGTTGGTCCTGCTGGACCTGTCGTCCCCGGTGGACCTGCTGGACCTGCTGGCCCGGCTGGACCTGCTGGACCTGTCGTGCCCGGTGGACCCATAGGAATACTCTGTGTTGGTCCAAGTGGTCCATGAATACCATAATAACTGTATGGGAAATTTGTCATAAAATTACTTATGACCCTGTTTCAAAATAGTTATCAATTCTTTGAATGCACGCGCACATTCAAATTGATACTTCAATGATTCATCATTGAATTGAAATTGTAAAATATCAAATGGTGTGATTTCATCTTTCAAATCACGCGCTGATGCTGTTCCTGGTGGACCTACTGGCCCCGGTGGACCTGCTGGACCGGGTGGACCAGGATTTAATGCACCCGGTGGGCCTACTGGGCCTGTTGGACCATGTGTTCCAGGTGGACCAATTGGCCCTGTTGGCCCTATGGGGCCTCTAGGTGCTGGACCAGTGGCTCCTGGTGGCCCTGTTGGTCCAGGTGAAGTCGGTGTTGGACCTGTTGGACCTGTTGCACCTGTTGGTCCAGGTGGACCCGGTGGACCTGCTGGACCTGTTGGTCCCGGTGGCCCAATGCCACCTTTTGGACCTGCTGGACCTGCTGGACCTGCTGGACCTGTTGCACCTGTTGGTCCCGGTGGACCTATTGGACCAACTGGACCTGTTGTACCGGTTGCTCCTGGTGGACCCGGTGGACCTGCTGGACCTGTTGGACCTCTTGCGCCTGCTGGGCCTCCTGGACCTGTTGTACCGGTTGCTCCTGGTGGACCTGCTGGCCCTGCTGGGCCTGTTGGACCTGATGGGCCTGCTGGACCTGATGGGCCTGTTGTTCCATGTGGTCCAGGTGGGCCTGCTGGCCCAATCGCATCTTCACATTGATTGTAAACAATCACGTTTGCTGAATATGGAGAAGGAATGCCTTTAAACATATAGGATTGAATGTTTACTTGTGTCAAAGCAGTATTCCAAATTGAAATTTCATCGAGATATCCGATAAAATAATTTCCAGTTGAAGCACTATAACCAATCTGAACATTATCTGTAGAGGACGCAATGGTGTGTGAAAGGGACACTGTTTTATCAACCACCCCATTTACATAAATGGTTACAGTTGTGCCACTACGCACATATGCTACAAAATATTTCTGATAAGGCGAAAATACTGTGTTGGTAATTGTCGCATCATATGAACTAGATGAGTTGCCAGAATAGAACACAAGATTCCCTGATATATTAGTGATACAACCAAACTCACCGTAGATATCCTTCTCAATAACTGTTTTTTGTGAAGTCAAAAATGTGTACTGGTTTGGCATAAACCAGAACATATATGTCATATTGCCTGTAATTTGGAGTGCGGCAACGTTGGTAATGAATCCTGAGAATGTGCCATCGAAATACATTGACCCTTTTGATTGATAACCAGTAGTCCAAAGAAGACCCACACTCTGCAACATTGTTGCGCCGCTTGCACCATAAACAGAATTAGGTGCGCTGATAGCATCAGGAAAATATTGGACACCTGTTACTGCGCCATATTGGCCAGGAAATAATTGAACACTTGATAATGGTGTTGTCATGGATTATTATAATTGTATTAGAATCCAACCCTGCGTTGTGCCCGTAAAATAAAACCATGCACTTGCACCATTGGTATCCATTATTAAATTACCAGAATTGCCTATAATGTTGTTGCTGTTACCACTGATTGTCAAATTGTTTGTAGCAAATTTACTGTACAAATCGGATACCAAAACCATATAACCTGCTGCTGGCGACGCAGGCAATGTCAATGTCCAAGCAGTCGTAGATGTGTCTGCCAGAATGAAATCAAGATTATTGGCTGTATAGTTGGCATTTTTTGTTACAGGAAATGTCCACGGACTAAGTTGATTAGTCAAGGTAATAGACGGGGCAACAACCGGTCCAGTAAATGTGTCACCTGTCAATTGTGCAAACGCCGTCAATGAAGATGCAGTAAGTCGCAATTCAACTGTTGTTCCATTTGTGGCAAATGCTTGTGGAGTTGTTCCTTGTTGCCCCCGAACCACTGTTAAAACATCTCCGGAATTATTGGTGCATTTACATATTTCGATGTTGGTTCCATTGACCAAAGAAACCCAAAAATACTGTGGTGAACTTGGTGTTGGGAAATATGCCCCTTGGCCTGTAGTCAAAACGATGGTTGTGGCGCTATTTGATAGTGCCGATGAAAGAGTAGCAAGCGCGTTATTCGTGAAAAGTTCTGTCTGAGACATTCAATGAGTCCTGTATTGCTACTATTTATAGCCACACAGGACAAAAGAAAGGCGCGGACAATAGAGGATTTGAGGCCAGCGATATTGTTGCACTTGCAACGGTTTCCGTTCCTTCTGGAACACCACTCTCTGGTTTTAGTATGCCACTGATGGGCAATAACTGGTTGTCTCAAATTCTCTAATATTTATGGCCGCGCCTTTTTTAAGGTTCTTACAAACGGCATATTATAAATCAACTCTTAGATAGAAGTCAACCTCTAAATAGAAGTATGACTATCCCTTATCAATTCTATTACAACGGTCAATTTAAAAAATATATAGGCCAATTTTTGCGTATCTTTTCAGGGATACAAGTGCAAGCTGGTGTAGACCGCAGTGGTACAGGTGTCAATGACACACGCAGTGTTTCTGTAGTTTATGGCAATAGCGACCGCATCATCAATGCATTAAATCAAAATCAAGGAACATTCACTGCACAGCGCATACCGATTATCAGCGCATATCTCAATGGTATCCAAACGGCAGATGAATATCGAATCAGTCGCCATCACCAAGAGAACATCACTTATCAAAATTCCGCAGATGGTCAATATCATCTGGTGAGCAAGATTGCTGGCGCGCCATATCAAATGAATATGACGCTTTACATATACGCTAGTAGTACCGACCAATTATTTCAGATACTAGAACAAATATTATTGTGGTTTAATCCAACTATTGACTTCCAGAAATCATCTGGAATTTTGGATTCAGCTTATATTACACAATGCACCCTGACTGGTATCCAAGACCAAAGCAATTTTCCTATGGGTACAAACCGGCGCATCATCCAACAGAATTTGACGTTCTCTTTTATTGCGTGGTTGCAATATCCATACACTGATGCTACTGGTGTCATCCAAGATATCATCACCAACATCCATGATAGTTCATTGGTGGTCGAAGAACTAGATTTAGTCACTCCACCACCGGGTGGTCCAATTATTGAAACCACAACTGTTACAAGCTCAACAGTGATACCACCACAGGATTAACCGATGCCAGAGTTTACCACAGAAGAACTAAATCGCTCGCTATTACCAAAAACGATAGACAACTTCTATGTCGAGTTTTTAAATTTCGAGAACAACTATGCAAACATCCTTGGTCGTCAGGTGACTTCACTAGAACGTCCCACGATGACATTCAATGCTTTCACCACACGCATCAAACAGGCGCAGATATCGAACAGCGCGCAGATTACTTTCACGCCGTTCAATGTAACATTCCGCGATGACGACCTAAACATTACCATGAAATGTCTGACAGAACAGCTATATAGACAGAACGGCGTAGTTGGAAATCTCCGCAACATGAAGACTTTTGACAAAGCCAAATTCAATATGTTGGTCAAGGTTTACAATTCAACAAAACAACCAATAGAAACATTTACCATTGTCGGCTGTTACATCGTAGCGCTATCAAACAGTCAATCTATCTATAACAATGCAACACAGAATATCATCACATGCCAAATCCAGTGTGACACAATTGATTTTGCCTATGTACAAGATTATGTGGATGCGACTTATGGGCCAGTCGGTACAAACGAACTACCTTAATAGATATTCTGTTCTGTGATGATACGGAAATTCATTCCGCGTTCGTGCGCGTACTTTGCCGCTGCGGTCCACTTAGCCATGTTTATAATGTAAGTGGCTGTCGCATAAACATCGGTTGATTTCTTTCTCTTCCCACCAATCACAGGTTTGGCAACTTCTGCCATCGGTTTAATTTCAACCAACTCCCGAATGATTTTGCCATCTTTGTCTTGATACTTGCAATATAAATCCACCATGTAGCGAGCCATTCGGCGTTTGATAGGATTGTAGTAGGGGACAATTATGGTTTCAGCGCCCCATTCAAGAATATTCTTGTTGCTATCGAATTCCTTAAAGACTTCCAATTCCCACGAACTCAAAAATCGCGGATTAGACTTGCCGACATACTTCTCTTTATTTTTGACTTCATAGATGCCTTGAACATAGTTTGTCATGCATCTATTTAGATGGGTTTTACATCATCAACATAGTGTGAATGTCATGTGGAGAAAACCCTTCCTTTAACAGATTCACTATATTGGACTTATTTTTGTCGCTCATGAAGTCGCCGTAATTAGAACAATAAATCTGATGGCCATCTGTAGTCAAAACTTGATTATACTTATATACTTTATTGCCACCCGTATAATATAGACAACAATTCAAAAAAGGATAAAGCATCTTCACTTCATAGGCAGCCGCAGACAACCCGCAATTCTCTATCCTTTCCAATAAAGCCGCCTCTTTATACATTGAAAGATATTCTTCAATAGTGGGTCGCAGAATATATTTCTTTTGCCATAATCTCAACGGTGGAGATAATAATTCAGATACGGCGCGGAATGAAAAACTTCCACGCACTTCTGAATTATAAAATAAAGCGTGTGCTTTGGGTGGTGAACCAACCCGGTTTATGACGCTCTCTATGCGGAAAATTTCCACTGGTCTATCTCCCATTACAGGAGGCTATTATACCGGCATTTATTAAAAATAACAAGCCAACGCTATATCCTTGTATTCAATCAAGGATAATTTGTCCTTCATACCATCTGGATAAACAACATGTGGAATCGGATAGTGCAACCAATTGTGCTTGATATGATAATATAAAGCAGCAAATAGTGTGTCTCCGATTTGTTCATTGTAATGCTTTAACCAGAAATAGGAAATGTTTGTTGCCGCCCGGAGAGTCAAACGCAAAAAATCCAATCTGTCTTTAAATGCTTTGGTTGTCTTCGCACCACTCATTTTATGTAGCCTAGCAGTGACATAAGCACTTTCATATTCATCTGTCAAATGATTGAACATATTTTGCATAAGCGTTTCTTTACGATTATACGGAACAGTAAAACGATACTTATTGCTCTTTGATTTCATGCGCGCATTAAGAATCTTGTGAGCGGCTTTGAAATCAAAGTTGTCACTCTCGTTGCAGACTGCAACTGTGAATTCAATCTCGTTTTTATCATGGTCAACATTGACCAAAAATGCCAATTGTGGCACACGATTGTCCCAAGGCCAACGCAAATAACGATACTGCGTGAATTTAGATGGACGCTCATCTGGATTTTTCATTTTGCCTAAAGTTCCGAGTGCTCCTGTTGGTCCTGTTGGTCCTGTTACTAGCGTATTCATATCAATCTCCTATTACAATGGTGAAATATCATTTGAAGAATGTAAGTAACTTTTACCTGCCATCAACAGCACTAAATTTACTTCAACTACTGTACAATCTTCTGCCTCATTTCTTGTCACAAAAAAACTGTGTACTTCCATCAACTTGTGTGTCAAACAATATATTAGCATACCACCATATACACGCATATCGTTATTTTCTGGTGTTTTTTCTTGTATACCAACCCGTAAAAACAAATTCTTTATGTCATTGTCTCCGTCATGAAACAACTTATAGATAAACAAAGTGGTCTCTTGCAACGTTGGTTGCTGAACTTTGTCACCCGCGAATGCTATCAAAAAAACGTCAGTAGGTGTTTTCATTATATCTCCACGATAAGGTTCTTGTCAAATTTTGTCTGACGTAGGCGTGCTTCGTGTGGATATCCGTGAGGATTACACACCACCCGGCTGTTGTCAATCTTATAATCACACCCGATATGAGTGTGTCCATGAATCCACAATGCAGGTTGCATCTCACGGATAAACCCTTCCAAATCTGAATGGAAACAGCCATTCAATGCATCATATTTGAATGCTGGCGCAAGCCCAAGAAAGGATGGACTATGATGGGTCACGACAATCGTATTTTTTCTATTCAGTGATGTATACATCAGTTCTGTGCGAATGTAATTGTAAGAAGTCTCGAAATCTTTATAAATGACCTCTGTGGGACTATGATGTCTGTCACCATCGAATTTGATAAGGTCATAATCGCGCATGCCCCACATAGCCAATCGCATTGTGGCTACATTCTTTTTATCAAAGTCTGTCCATAAGGTGCTACCGATGAACAAGGCCCCATTGATAATGGTGCGCTCATTTTCCAAGAAATGTACTTGGTGTTTCGGATTCATACTATTCAATCGTTGACACATAAGACGGATATTATCATAGGTGCTTGGATACCTATTGTAATAGAATTCATGATTTCCAGCAACATATACGACTGGCGCTCTCTCAAGCAATGTGGTGATAAATGTCTCAGCCTTATCACCATTGTGGATATCTCCAGCCAACACAAATACATCCGGCGTTACATCTGGAAGAATCTGGTCTAATTTGACGCCTGTTTCTATATGTAGGTCTGAGAGGGGTATAATTTTCATTTGATATCTTGCGATTTAATTCCAAAGTAAGCCGGTCGCATAGCATTGTAGCTCTTTTTCATATGACGATACAACCAGCGCGGTGTATCGCGCAAATGTGTCTGTACTAAAATTGTAGATGTGAGAATATCGAATTTCTTTTTGTCATCTTTCGATGGCACTTTAAATTCCTTGTTCACAGTCACCGTATTATAGACCGGCTTATTGCCGGTCATTTTTGGTGATTTAACGTTTTCTGGTGGAACGTTTTTTAGTGCGATTTTTCTTAATACTTTTGCTTTTTTGCCATTCATCTTTTGTCTCTCCAAGGATTGTATCAATTTGAGATGCTTGTGTCAATGCTGTTTGAACATCATGACGATGCCGCATTAAATATTCCTGTATCTGTGCGCCAGAATATTTATTTGTTTTCAAGGACTTAGCAAATAATTTTGCAGACGCTGTTTCATTTGGAAAAAATTTCAAGAACATCCGTTCCAGTTGCTTGTGGTCGAAATAATCAAACATGATTTTCAAATCTATCCTGCCATAACGTATAAGAGCATTGTCTAATCTCTCAAGATGGTTGGTAGTCATAATGACCACGTTCCCGTGTTTGGAACAAAACCCATCTAATGCATTCAAAACAGTATTGAATGATACACGTTTGTCATCTTTACTCTCACGGTCTTTGTTAAAAAGACAATCAACATCTTCTATAACCAAGAAACTATGACTATCTACATTGGTGACTAGAGACAAAAAATCATTATCAGTAAGTGTCTTGGATACATTCAGGAAATATATATCCATATGAAAATGAGAGGCAAGGATATATGCCGTGCTACTCTTACCTGTTCCTGGTGGCCCATAGAATAAATATCCGCGATGATAAGGAATGCCCTTTTCAATATACCATTGTTCGGTGTTTTTATCCTTGAATGTGGTGATGTCTTTTATAAGCACATCAATATCTTCGCCTTTGAGTACGAGACTTTCTTTCTGACGACTTATCAAACGGCTATGGCGGTCCCAATAACTACCTGATGGGCCAGGAACATATGTATGCACATCCTTGATTGTTCTAACTTTGTATAGGCGTGTGATTTCATCCAAAAATTCTTTGGCATACTTGGTGTTACGACCAAGATATTTGATTGTCAGTTTATCCAATGGTCTGCCGAAATTCATATTCTGACTTCCAGCACCATTCTTGTCTTCCCGCTCGAAAACAATTTTGAGCCATTTCCCATGATACTTGAATATATAATGGCCGCTATATGGCGTGAACAAGAATTCTAATTTGTCTTCTTCTTTATTGTTGTCCTGTTGCTCATCACAGTCATCAAGAGAAGATGGTGTTGGGTGTTTCTTTTGACTGATAATACGATAGTGTTTTTTGAAACGGTCAAACTGCACTTCGTGATGCAGCCACATTTGAATGTACTGATACACATTATCAGTGCTATCGAAATATACAATAACGCAAAAGCGTTCAAGAAGCCACCCATATAACTTGCCCGGATAACTACGCAGATAATGGAAAGCACCAAGCAATGCTCCCCCCATAACAGCACCAGAAAAAAAGTTATTAGTTGAAAACTGCTTGTGTATTAAAGCGCCAAATTCACCGATTAGATTTATCATTGTTTTGTATTTGTGTCTTTGTAGTTGTTGAAAATGAATGTTTATTTAATTGTGGCCAATCTATCTTCCAGTGTTTCATAATAATCGCAAAATGCTGTTCAGCAAAGCCGTTCTGTGGGTCAACACGGAGCAACGGTTGTCCCTGAAAGAAATCCTTGGTATCATCAAGTATGACATATTCTTTCCACGGAATCAACCCTGGCGCATATTCTGTTAGCCACGCATCTATTTCTCTGCCCCGCCAACCTTCTAAATCGGGTGTTTTCCCGATAATAGGGACCGGCATATCATTCGGCCAACCAGCAAGTCGCATATTGGTTTCTATGATAGGTTGATAATTTTTCATCATTTTCCATGAAGATGAAATCACAAAATCACAATTGGATACCATGTGTAACCGCAACAACAGAAGGACTGACATAGGATTCATCTGGTGGCCAAACAACCCCGTATCTCCGTGGACAATTGATGTGGTGTAAGAATTCAGGACACCATCAATGTCCAGAAATATTAGTTTGTTCATTTTTTTCTTTTAGGTGTTTTATCAAGCACATACTTGCTCTTCAAATTGAAATGAATCCCCGAATCTTTAGCCACTAAAAAATGCCATAGCCAATTACCAAACAAAACCGGTATTGTCGTTGTATTCATTTCATTATAAGATGCAATTATTATGTCCCACGGCTGCGCTTCCAACCATCCTTGTTCTACGTTATATATTGTATCCAGCCGAGATAAAAATTTTTCTGTGGCAACATTTATAAGGTCACGATTCAAAAATCTTTTCACCGCAATATGATGGTCCACATCCATGAATACTGAGATACATAGAAGGTGATGTTCAGTGCAATATTTTTGATATTGTTCCGCGCCAAATGGTTCAACGATAACAATAGGAATCTGATATCCTTCAAAACTATTCTGAATACTCCGTGCAGACGTAGCATAATATTCGCCATTAAAATCAACAATTTCTGCAAATTCATCCCGAATCCTCATATCCAAAAATTTTTCTCTGGAAACGAAATAATAATGTTTGCCATCTATTTCACCAGGACGCGGCGCACGAGTAGTATGAGAAATAATCTCGCCGAATCTCAACCCGTGTTCAAATTTTGTATCCATCAACTGATGAACAAAAGTTGTCTTACCTGAACAAGTGGGGCCTGTCACAGTAATGATGGGCAAGTCTTTTATATTCATTGGTTCTCTGCATGGCGTTTATTACGCAAATACTTCTTCACTTTGGTGCGCGCCATATTCCGTTTCAATTCTGAAAGGCCGTCTGTGAACATCACGCCGTCCATATGGTCAATCTCATGTTGGATACAAGCCGGTGTCAAGTGGTTGCTATCACGATTGAGTGTCTTGGTATTCAATACCACTTCTTCGTTCTTCATGTTTCTGTAGGTGACAACCACATTCTTAGGGCGAGCAATCAACACATGATATCCTGGCACAGATAGACAACCTTCCCAATTGGTTTCTTTCTCATCGGATTTCTCATTGATAACCGGGTTAATCATCAACTCAGGCTTCTGGTCAACCATACATACCATGATGCGGCGCAAGTTACCAATTTGAACCGCTGAAATTCCATAGCCACGATTGACACCCATCGTGAGCATAAGAGATGCACAGAATGCCGCCAGCTCTTCATTGAATTCAACTACTTCAATAGAATGCTCCTTGAGCACTGGATTGGGCCATATGAGCACATCTTCAACATGAATCGAATGGACCGGTTTAGCTGGCACCGATGGTACTGGCGCTGTTTCATCTGTCATACTATAAGTGTTCTGCATTTTTTGCTGCCTTCTGGAAAAGAAAATGGTTTCGCGCCAATGTTTGTCCCCTTGTGTGTCGGGACATAATAACTTTTCGGAACCAAAGTCAGATTGGCGCAATCAACTGTAGTGCGTTCTGCCAGTTGTTTTTCTGTGTGTTCTTTAGCGCGGTCTGCAATAGCCTTGACCAAACGGCCAAGTTTGTCTGGTGGTGCATCCAACCAGAGCTTTTTGTTTTCTATTCCGAGCGCATTGAGCACGGCATTAAGATGTGGATTGATTCGGCGACTCATAATTATCCCATTGTTGATTGTGTGCTTCAAAGTAATTCAGTGCGCATTGTGCGCCACAGAAAATGCTTTGGCGATTCGGATGATAATAGGTAGGAACAATTTCATTGCCAATGACGATGCCATTTGGCAACACTTTCGGTCTAACTTTCTTATTAAATTCAGGATTGTTCCATGTCATCCCACAGGAGACACAGTGCATCTGTTCCAAATCCTTCCATCTATCCATGCGAGCATTCTAGCACAATGAAAGGTCTTAGGTCAACTGTTATGTAATATTTCCTGCTCCGGTGCCGGGTGAAAGAAGTTTCCAACGGATTTTAGCTTTGTCAATCTTCACGCCATCTATCTTTGTTTCGATGATTTTTAATGTTGGGTCATTATATTGATTGATAATTTCGTGCATCCGGGCTGCTTTCGCACCTGAACATATGCCCACATTTTTGAAATCCACATCTTCAATGATAGCGACTTTATTGACTGTGTAATCGCCGGTTGTGAAATAAGTGCATATCTGGCCTACAACTTCTGTGAATAAAGCCGGTATAGCCGCTGTGGGGGCTATGGCAGCGTGTTTGAGATAGGCGTTCATCTCACCGCGTACTGTGAATCCGCCCCCCCATAAAGGCTTATAAGGCGTTCCGGCATCCTGTGTCAACAGATGGGCATAGAAGGTGCTTGAATTGGCCCCAAGGTGCCCAAGCACATCATGGACCATTCGGAAGGTGTCATTTTCATCTGGTGTCATCCCCGGATGGGTATTAAGAGGGGTCTTAAAAACTGACAGGTGCTTATTGACGGTAATGTCATGCAACATGTCTCCCAAGTTTTTATATACAAGGTTTCCATACGGGTCATCTGGCACAAACTCTACCTTGATATTACCCAAGATTTGCTTGGCAAACTTTCGGTCTGATTCAATCAATGCTTCCCACGCCGGTAAAGCGGCCTTGTCAAATTGTGGAAGTGCGGCATAGGCTTCGGCGATGGTAACGGTGTAAGCAAAGAGAGCAACGCCGTGTACCGAGACTTCTTCTGTTAAGACTTGAGAGAATTTCATTTGCCCAACCTTATAATTTTAGTCTTCTCAGCATTCTTTATTTTGTTTATATCACCTGTAATACAGCAAGTGCCAGTCAATGCTAGACTTTCCTCCCATGTCATATCACCCATGCGGTCTACGGTTTCCCAATTAGGTTCAAGAACGAGACCATCATTCAACACATCTTTCAAATCAAATACTATCACTACCGGTATCTCACCATTTGAATCAAACCACTCATGAGCATATTTTTGAGCTGCTTCTTCATTAACTGTCACATATAACGTGGTTTTCTCTCCCTGTTCTTCTTGCCATTTCTCAAATGATGTGCCATGATAAACCAAAAGAGATTTTGTAAAGGCTTCGTTCAGTTTCATTTCGGCGGCATCACGGTTAAATTTTTCGGTTTAGGCCGATGCATGAAACCGAGAACACTGATGCGTTCACCTTTCATAACTTGTGATACGTTGTGCATGAGCGTACTAGGAAAAACGAGAGCAGTACCTGCCGGTTGTTTCAATGGAATTTCTTTACCCTCATAAATTTGAATCTCACCGCCTTGTTCTGCTTCTTGCAAACAAATCGAAATCGAAAGAGTTCTATAGTACATGTAATTGGATGGTTCATCACCGTGGTCGTAATGCCAGTGAAACATGTGGTCACCCGGCTTATAGTCAATAATCTTTATGGTTTCATCAAAGGTGTTTTCGAGAGTGAGACCAAATTGTTTTGCTGCGTCTTGAGCAACGGCGCACATCCGATGATAGATAAATTCCAACTCAGAAGGTGGAATAGGACGCCACTGGCACTTGCGAGAATTCTCATTAACAATGATGCCCCCGGTTTTCAAATCACGCATTTCAGCTTGGAGAAATGATTTGGATTTTCCTTGAGCAATAATTTGTTGGCACTCGGTAGGTGTAAAAACGTTTTGGATAGTGAGATATTTTTCCATGTCTTTATTTAGGAGAATGATTGGGGGCTACAGGCTTATGCCCGTACCCCCCGCCTCTTATTTAACAGCGGAGCTACCCGCCGTATGGCTTACGCTGCGAGAGCGAAATCACCATAGTATGCACTATCGTTTGCATCTACGTTTTTGCGCTAATTACGTTAGTCACCTTTCGAGCGAATTATGTCCTACTTGCCACTCCGTCGAAACCTTTCACCCCCATTGAATTTGGTGGAGGTGGGGATATTGAAATCCCGTCCGAAGCACTTTCATACACAAAATTTACGCTGTTTCAAACACTCGACTATCAATCGAATATTTATAAAAAAAGAAACGCCAGATACTCCGCTGGCGGTGGTCGCCCACTACCAAATTTTTACAGTGTTGGTTACACCGGACCTAATGCTGTGTCAAGCCGCTTCCTGCTCATTTGGCGGAATGAATGGGACTCGGACCCA
>VFSW01005760.1_pt1 | contig 18282 bp, 12 predicted proteins | sample 5358111 | NCBI WGS metagenome assembly VFSW01 (sample SAMN11554181, study PRJNA540505) | mine drainage metagenome | isolation source: sediment from site ElyBrook_90M | place: USA: Ely Copper Mine, Vershire, VT | collected 2017
GAGTGTCTGCTTCCCAAGCAGAATGTCGCGGGTTCGAATCCCGTCTCCCGCTCCAAAACACCGTTTCACGCTCCGAGAGCCCCTCTAACTGAGGGGCTCTTCGATTGTCAGGCCTGAGACAATGCTCTCCGACACTCTAACTGGACAGATTCTCGGAGAGCCCAAAATGGCGTCGAAGCCGCCTCGCCCCGCCTCCGGACCGACTCTCGCCGCCCTTGCCGAGAGCTTTCGGCGGTCGCTCCTGGCCGAAAACAAGAGTGAAAAGACCATCCTGACGTACCTGGACGCGGTCACCAGGTTCGAGACGTACGTCCGCGGCCGGCGTCTTCCGACCGCGGTCGACCGCATTCCCAAGACACTCTGCTTAGACTTCGTCGCCGACCAGCTGAGCCGGTTCAAGCCCGCGACGGCCGCCGTGCGGTACCGCGCGCTCCAGACCTTCTTCCGCTGGGCGGTCGCCGAAGGCGAGCTCGAGACGAACCCGATGGCGACGATGCGTCCGCCGCACGTGCCCGAAGAGCCGCCCAACGTCTACACAGACGACGAGATCCGGCGACTCCTGGCGGCCTGCGAGGGCCGAGCGTTCGCTGATCGGCGCGACATGGCGGTGGTTCGGCTGTTCCTCGACACCGGCATGCGCCTGTCCGAGCTGGCTGGGCTGCGAGTGGCGGATGTCGACTTCGAGCAGAACGTCGCCATGGTGCTCGGGAAGGGGCGACGACTGCGGGCCTGCCCCTTCGGACACAAGACGGCTCAGGCGCTCGATCGGTATCTGCGGGCCCGAGGGAGCCACCGCGACAAGGACCGGCCCGAGTTCTGGCTGGGACTGGCGGGGCCGATGACGCCCACCGGCGTTGCCGACGTGGTCCGCCGCCGCGGCGCCGCGGCCGGCATCGCCGACGTGCACCCGCACCGCTTCCGCCACACCTACGCCCATCAATGGCTCGCCGCCGGCGGCAACGAAGGCGACCTCATGCGCCTGGCCGGCTGGCGCAGCCGCACGATGCTCACCCGCTACGGCGCCTCAGCCGCGGACGAGCGGGCGCGTGAGGCCCACAAGAGGTTGGGGCCGGGAGATCGGTACTGACGCCGAAGGCACCACATCTGGCAAGCACGCCGGACGCGGGCGCTCCTTGTCGATGCGTAGGCCTGGGAGAGAAGGCTCCACCTAGATGTGACCACGGCTCCCCTACCGTTCGTAGTTCTCGATCGCCTCGCCGATGCCATACGCCGCCACCTTGAGGAGCTCGTCGATGACGTCGAGCGCTCTCTCGCGCGTCTGCTGATCGCCTTGATCATGCACTCGCACGGCGATTCGGCTGACATCGCCCGAGCTCGCTGCCGCCGCTGTCTGGATGTCGCCGGCGGCGCCCTTGGCCGACTGAACGAACCGCTTGCATGCCTCTAGCTCGAGGTCTGCCGGAACGCTAGCCGACTCGGCCAGATGGTGGAAGAACAGGCCTGGGTTGTCGTCGAACGCGGGGCTCGCAAGGAAAGACCGAAGCAGACCCTGATGATCGCCCAGCGACTCCGGAGGGAGCGACGACACCGCCATCGCCGCCTCTCTGCGGACATCAGGCGAGGCATCCGAGAAGAGAGTCGAGGCCCAATTCTCTGCGTCGCCGGAGAACGTTCGGTGGCCGACATTCGCAGCCGCGATGTCCGCCACCCCGAGCCGCTGCTGCTCGGTCCCTGTCAGCGCGGCGTCCACCAATGGGCGGGCATCCGCGCTTTCGAATGAAGCGAGCGCGGCGATACCTGCGCCGAGCCGCACGACCTGCGCGTCGCCGCTCGCCAGCATGCGGTCGACCAGGTCCCTCCAGCCAGCGAAGTCCGTTTGAGCGAAGTAGGACACCAAACGAGCCACGGCCCGGCTGGCGAGGAGCGCATCTGAGATGCCCGTGAGCATGAGACGCAAGGTTTCGGCGACAAATTCCCGGTCCTGTCCGAGCGAGGCGAGCAGCGCTTCTGCAGCGGCGGCGCGTACGGCATCGATGGGATCGACGACGGCGGCCTCGACCGACTGTCGAAGCATCTCGAGGCGATCGGGGTTGCCGCGTATCAGATCGGCGATGGCAAGTAGCGCACGTCCGCGATCGCTGTTCAGCGCATGCGAATCGATCAAGTGCGCCTCGGTCATGTTGTCGCCGCCAATCGGGCGGCTCGCCGAGGCGGGGTCGGTCGCGCTTGTCGCGTACCAAGAGACGAGATCGAGGGCCTCCTGTGGTAGTTCCTCATGTGCTCGCTTGCCGACAACATCGACGACCCCTCGTCCGCATGGGCGGCCCGGCAGCGCGTGCGCCCGGTTACAAACGGCCATCACTGCGGCGAGAGGGACTTCCACACTCGTCTCTGTCAGACCCCGCAGCACGTCGTCCATATATCGACTCGGAACGTCCTCGGGAAAACGGAGCGCGAGGGCGGCGAAGCGCCCCGGCTCCACCAGCGTCCGGGCGTAGAGCGTCTGGGCGAGCTGGTGGATGCCACCCGCTCGCTCGAGTGGCTTCTCCCAATGGACATCATCGGAGTCGTACTTCCTGAGCGCGCTGAGCCATTGCTCGTCCGTCACCCTGTCGGCCACATCGTCGGGAATGGGTGATCCGATTCGGCTGACAACGATTCCGGCCGGAGGCGCGGGTGGCTCGTCTCCGAACTTGTGGCGGAGCTCGCGGAGCCGGCGCCTCGACTCGTCGGTGAGGCAAACCTCCGGGAATGCGGACAGCAGCTTCCATTGCACCCCGCCGCGGGATTTCTGGCCATTCGGCGTCTGCTCCCAATCTGGGTAGTAATCGAGGATTACGGATTGCAGAGCCGCGCTCAATTCGCCCGGGAGGCTCGGCGATGCCACGGCGATGAACTTGCGAGCAGCCCAGTGGTAGTCGGTGCCGATCGCGGCCTGAAGCCGCGTCGGATCGTCAACGAGTTTCTGGGCGATGAGGGGGCCCTCCTCAACGGGCGCAGCCATGCCTAGGCAAAGAAGCAAGTAGTTGGCCGTCTCGCTCTTGCCCGCAATCAACGTCTGTCGCCAAACGTCGAGCGCCGCTGGATCGGCATCTGCCAGGGCGCGAAATGCGCGTTCGACGCCGGAAACGAGCCCATTCGTGAGCTTCAGTGGCTGCCCCGGCCAGCGGGCGCTGAACGAGTCGTACTTGTGATCTCCGGGCCTCGTGGTCACGTCCGCGATCTCGAGGATCCAGGGTAGAAGGTGGTCAAGGTAGGCACGCGGCGCGGTGCCAGCGATCCTCGTGAACAACTCACGATCCAGGGGATCGCGAATCTCCTCAAGCGTCTTTCGTTCCTCACCCGCGCCGCCGCGCGACATCTCCCGATCCAAATAGGCCCGCGCAAACTCCGCGGCCCAGGCCGGCTGTGATCGCGCTAATGGGTATGCCTCATCCCAAAAGGTCCCGTTAGCCGCGAAGGGCTGGAGGCTGTCGAGGTCTCCCGCCGCGATGGCCCGCAAAACGAGATCGAGAAACTCCCGGCTAAGGGTCAGGTCAGCGAGCCGGATGGCCCAGCCTAGTCGATGCGGCCAGTCGCCTCCCGCCCCGACGTACGGCGAGAGCAGGGACGCAACGGCCGCAGGCCGGACGCGCTGGGCTCGAGCAACGATCGTGACGAATTCGCCCGCCCGCTCGGCGTCAGCGCTCGCGAGCCCCTCCCTCACCCAGTCGCCGTTCAGCGCGCGGTCGAACCACTCGCCACGCCTGCCGATCATCCCGCGCAAGCGCGCTGCAACGGCTGGGTCCAGGTCTCGGATTGCGTGCCGGACGAGATCCCACTCGTCCACTGTCGGGCCGTCAAGCTCCGCTAGCAACGCGAGCACGGCGTCCTTTAGGTGGAAACGCACATCTGAGCGCTCAAGCACCTCGCGGACGGTCTGGACGAACCGCGGGCGATCGACGTCGCGAAGGTGAACCAGGATCTCCCGGAGTTGGGCCCGCTGGAACAGCTGCTGTTGGCCCGCCATGACAAACGACAGGACGTCCTCGCCACTAGCGACGAATCTCCGTGCGAACACGTAGTCGAAGAAGGCCTGATGCGCAAACGCCACCAGAGGACCGTCACGGACCAGGACGCCCTCGGAGACCATCGCCTCAGCGTCGTGTTGCCACGGATCAAGGATCGTGAACGGCACGGTCAACGACCGCCTCTGGTCGATCTCGGTCGTCATCTGGTCCACGACTGCGGTCCAAGACGCCTCCCTACCAAGTCGCTCGGTCGTTAGCCGTCGCTTCTCGTCCCAGTACCTGTCGAAGAGGTCTTTTCGGGTTTCGAACCAAGCGCCCGGACCGCCACCAGACTCTAGGAAAAGGCGGAGGTTGAGGGGGTTGCGCAGGAGGCCGAGCTGGCGTTGGTTGAAGGTGCCCGCATCTATGCCCATCTCGGCAAGCGTCGCCGATACCTGTTCCGGCGTGAGGGACCCGACATCGACAACGCGCACGTTCTGTGCGCGCAAAGTCCGTAGCCTCGGATCGTTCTCCAGGTCGTATCGCCGGCAAGCAATGAGGACAGAAACGTTCGGGTAGTCCTGGGCTTCTCGGATTACCTCGTCAATTGCTTCGAAGCCCGTCGCGTTACGGGCCGAAAGCAGGCTCACCGAGTCCAGCTGATCGATAACCAAGAGCGCGGGCTTGCCTCTCGCGAGGTTCGCGAGAACGGCGGCCGGTGAGGCAGGCAGCCGAAGTTGGTCGCCGACGTCTGCTGCGGTCTGCGGGGCGCGTCCGTCGGCTACGAGCCGATCCACGCGAAGCGGAAGCACCGGCATGCCGGTAGCCCGAGCTCGTCGGGTCACCTCCGCAAGAGCGATGGACTTGCCGCTGCCAGCCTCGCCGACGGCGATGATGAGCTGTCCCGGCTCGCTAGATGTGAGGACGGCCACTAGCTCGTCGATGACGTCGCGTGGGATCACCGTGCCGGCGATGAGCGTGCGCGAAGCCTCTAGGAGGACGCGCTCACCCTGTTCTCTGACGCGGTGAACGACGCTCTCATTACGCCACCACTCGCGAGGCTCGTGGCCGCGAGCCTTTAGGTGCGCCCACAGCGCGTCCGCACCGATGTCCTGGGTCAGGTGATCGAGCGCGTAAGCTGCGAGGATGTCGATGACGGTGTTTGGATCGCCGTCCACTAGGCTCGCAACGTACCCTCGAACCAGTTTCGTGAGCGTGGATTCGTCGATGATGGGCGCTTCGACGCGCCGAAGGGCTTGATATGCCTCTGACTCAGTCCACGGCGTCCAGTGACGGACGAGGTCCAAGAACGCTTCCTCGTCGTTCTTGTTGAGTTGGCCGCGGAATCCCTCGTACGAGTCGGCCATGGTCGCGGTCTCGACGAGTGAGTGGAGGACGGACGGGCTTGTCGAGACGAAGGCAAACCTACTGTCCGGCTCGGAAAGATGCGCCTTCGCGCTGGCGAGCAGACCCTCGTTGTCGAGTCGCTGGATCGTCCATTGGACCGAGCCCGACACCTGCCGCTTGACTTGGTGGTGGCTGTCGCCACCCGTCGATCGCAGCGTGAATTCGATGCCCTCACCGGTCTGATCCCAGGGCTCGAGCCAGATGCTGTTCGCGGTCTCGCCCAGAACCATCGCCAAATTCAACACGGTCCATCGGCCTTCGAACCGGTTACCGAACTTGTCGCTGACTCCACCGGGGATGGGCATCTCGAACGCGTCCTCCTCAATCCTCACATCATCGCGCAGGCAACGAACGACCGCCTAAGCAACTTGACGGGCAGGTTTCCTCAACTATGCTGCGTTCGACATGGTTGAGGAAAGAGCCCTATCAGTTCCGGAAGCCGCAGCCCGACTGGGCGTGACGGCGGGACGGGTGCGCACGCTGGTCGCGTCCGGCGAACTGACGGCGACTCGCGTCGGACGGGTTCTCCTGGTCGAGGCGGCGAGTGTGGATCGGCGAGCCCAGCTCGGGACGCTGGATGGTCGCCGCTTCTCGCCAAAGCGCGCATGGGGTCTCCTGTTCCTGATCGACAGCCTCGATGCCCCTTGGCTCGACCCTGTGTCCCGCGCGAAGCTCCGGAACTTCATCGCCCACCACGACCTTGGTTCGCTGCGCCCCCGGCTGGTAACCCGCGCCCAACGCCGTCAGTTCCGCGCCCACCCTTCGGACCTCGGACCGATTCAGCGCGAGCCGGGGCTCATGCGAACCGGCACATCGGCCGCGCGCGACGTTGGCCTCGATCTGATTCCGGCTGACGAGTTCGACGCGTATCTCACCAGAGATCGCCTCGACGCCCTCATCGACAAATACAAGCTGCGCGAGAGCCAGCAGCCGAACCTCACGCTCCGGTCGACGCCGGCGCTGACGCCCGACTGGCCCGCGCGGCCAGTGGCACCCACCTCGGCCGTCGCCATCGACCTCGCCGACGATGTCGACCCGCGTTCCCAGCAGGCCGCAAGAAGCCTGTTTGAGCGGTACCTCCGTTGATGGAACATCCGATCGTCATTGTTCCCAGCAACGACGCTGAGGAGCGTCTCTGGCGTGTCACGCACGAGATCGCGGATCTCCTCGCCGGGCTTCCGTGGGTCCTGATCGGCGGCCAGATGGTGACCCTCCTCGAACGCGAGCACGGAGGGACGACCGGGCGCGCCACCCGAGATGTCGACGCCCTGATGGACGTTCGGGCGCTCACCGGCGCGACCAAAGAGGCCGCTCGGCGACTCGAGTCGGTCGGGTTCGCCGCAGAGTTCACGACCGACGGCTTGAGCTACCGATTCGCCCGTGGAGCAGACATCGTCGACGTTCTCGCGCCAGAGAACCTCGGGCATCGAGCAGACCTGACGACATCGCCTCCGGGCACGACCCTCGAAACCGTCGGCGGCACGCAGGCGCTCCAGCGGCGGCGCGAAGTCAGGATCCGCGTCCTCGACGATGCGTTCAGCCTGCCGGTCCCAACGGTCGCGGGTGCCCTTGTCATCAAGGCCCAGGCTGCGTCGAGCAGCTCAAACGCCAAGCATCTGCGGGACCTTGCCCGCCTTCTGGTGCTCGTTTCGAACATCGAGGAGATGCGTTCCGAGCTGACTGCGAAGGAGCGTGGCTACTTGCGCGCTCATCAACAGCTGCTTGATCCGGCGAACGAAGCGTGGCGCGGAGTCGCGGGCGCCGGGGATGGCATCATCGCGCTGGGCAGGCTCGCGTCGCAGTAGCTGTCGGATCGATTCACCTGGGAAACTGACTTCAGACTGAGAGGGCGTTGTGGAGAATCGAGGCGACGAGGAATTCGCTCGCGACTGGGCTAGCGACCTTGTCCAGAGTCGGTCCCCGCGCGAAGCCGCCACTCTTCGATCGACGGGCCAGGCTGCCGTTCGCGCCTGGCAGCGCTTCTCGGATCGAGCTTCGGTGCTCGTCGCATCCGCGCAGCGTCGGACATCCGAGTCGATCCGGAAGCTGGACGAGGCCGTCAAAGCCGCGGCACCGGCGATAGGTAGAGGACTGCTCGCGATCTCGCAGGTCGCTGCAGTCGCCTATGCCGAACACCTCAACGCTCAATACAGGCTTGCCGATGAGGCACTCAGAGCCAAGGGGTGGTGGGCGCTATCTAGCTGGAATGACGATCAGCTTCAACGGTATGACCAGCTGGCTCGCAGTCTCGGCCGTCGTGCACTGGCTGACGAGATCTGTCGCTCGTATCGCGCCTATGGAGGCCGCGCCCTGCGGCGAATGGTCAATTCTTGGTCTGACGAGCCGGCCCTGCGCACGCGCCGCTTGATCATTCGAGATGCCTTGGCCGATCACTTGGCCGGTCGTTACCGCGTGAGCGTCCCCACCTTGATGCCGTGCATTGAAGGCGTCATAGCGGACGGATTCGGACTAGGTGGACGGGTTAAGGTGGTCACCGGGCTCGAGCCGCTCCGCGACATTTTCGACGGTCTCGAAGAGATCGAGCTTGAAGTGGCGATCCAGTCGCTCATGGGACTCTATGGCCAGATCGACTTTGGCATGACGTCGAACTTGTCACCTCGGCTGAACCGGCATTTGATCCTTCACGGTCGCAGCATCCGGTACGGGACCGAGGCTAACTCCCTGAAGGTGTTCTTCCACCTGGACGAGATTCATCAGCTTCTGGGCGCGAAACGCCAGCTTGAAGAAGGGCGGACGGAACCACTCGAACGCCGGCCGATCAAGATGGCAAACGATCTCGTCAAGGCACTCGGTGTCCCGGACGAAATCATCAAGGCGTCGCGAGACATGATGCCGTTGATCGAATCCAGACTGGACCACACTCGGCCGCGATAGCAGGCGGCCCGCCCGGGGCTCCCCAGGAGGGATCCTCCTCATGACAACCTCACCCCGCTGATTGCACTTGCGTACCGCCGGTCTGCCGGCGGCGGGCCTGGATGAAGTCGATGATCTGCTGCTCTGTCGCCGTGGCCAGGTCCAACCCTGCTCCACGGAACCAGCTGACCGCCCGGTTGAGGGCTCGAAGGCGGTCGTATTCCGGCGCCGGGATGACGGCGACGGCCAAGTGACCTCTCGCGACGATCGTTCGGACCCTGCCTTGGGCAACCTCGCCGACGAGGGTGGCGAAAGCGGCCCGAGCGTCAGACACACCGATCGTCCGTAGCGGCGAGAGGATCGCCCGTGGCTCAGAGCTGAGCTTTCGGATTGAGGCGCGATCTGGCGGCTTCAGCGACGCGAGATCCCCCAGGTCGGAAGGGTCGGTGAGGGCTTCGGGGTACACGCCCAAGGCGTGGAGGATCGAAAGCGAGGTCTCGATCTTGCGCCAGCGCTCCGCCTCCTCGTGGGTGATCATGACCGCCAGAGGCTGGCCATCCTTGAGACAGACGACGGGGGTGCCCGCTTCGACCTCCTCCACCACGGCTCGCAGACTGGTGCGCAGCTGGGCCACTCCCATTGCCTGCAGTACGCCGCTGACTGTCACCGTGCGACCTCTTAGAGCTCTTCGACCTTCCGGAAACCAACCTCGGCTATTACGCCGGCACCGTACTGCGTAGGGGCCCGTCCAGCAACTTATCGTACGAATTCCCGACCTGCTATCCGTACGGCGCAACACGTACGGGTTTTCGTACTACATATCGTTGCCACTCGGCCCATGAAGGCGTAGGGTCAGCTCGTTCGCGATCCGCCTGCTTAACTCGGCCCCAGGCGCGGCCTAGCAGCAAGTGGAGCGGGAGCGCAAGGACGGCTCGACGATCGAGCGGGCGTTCGGCTGACCCAGCAGGGCCATGAGCGCCGCTCGGATCGGTCGGGCCAGGAACCGGAAGGACAGGAAGCATCACGGAATGGACGAGGCAGAGCGGGCCAGTCGGGCCCTTCGCGGCAGGATCGGTGCACACCGACTCCACGCGACCCACGACCCTCGCGAGACGACCAAGGCGGCCAGAGCGGCCTTCATGTCGTCGTTCGAGCGAGAGGTCGATCCCGACGGTCTGCTCGAACCCGAAGAGCGCGCTCGACGTGCTGCGCATGCTCGAGCCGCCCACTTCGCCCGCCTCGCGTACCTGAGCGCCAAGGCGCGAGCGGCCCGTGCGCGTCGGCCGCGGCCCCGCTACGGCGACCTGATGTAGCCAATCCCGAGGATGCGTCCCCCGACAACCGGACCCGCTTCCACTCACCGCTCGACCGCCTCAGGGCCGAGCGGACTTCGGGATGCCCGCCATCGGCGGGCCGCCGGCAGCCTCCCAAGCTGGCGCAGGATGCTGCATCGGCCTGTCGTTGGTCGGGGTCGACCCGCGACAACCCGATGTCGCGATTTCACGCTCAATCGGTCGGCCGATTGGATGCAACTCACATGAGCTACCGTCCTTCTCCTCTCGCTCATGTTGCACATACACGTGTCGACGTCAGCCTTCTCTCACTCACCGATCGCGCCTGTCTTCGCCTCCTCGAATACAGCCGCGTGTGCACCGCCAGCCAGCTGGCAGCACTGATCTATCCATCCCTACGCACAGCACTCCGACGAACACGCAAGCTCGCGCAATCAAATCTTGTCACCAGAGAATCCCTCCCTCCCGATCGCGGTGGCATTCCCCTCGCCTATCGACTCAGCCCATCCGGACGACGCCGCATTCACCTCAACGCCTACAAAGCCCCAGGGCTCATCACGACTCGCCACTCGCTCGACGGCGTGGAGTTCGTCGCTTCGCTCGTCGCCTACGATCCGGGGCTCGTCCAGCTCTGGTGGCCCGAATGGCTCATCCCCGGCTACGACTGGGGCGTCAAGCCCGACCACCTCGTGGTCATCGATACCGGCGAAGCCTCGGCACTCATCCTCGTCGAAGTCGACGAGTCGACCGAACGCCCGCCCGTCATTCGGGATCGACTCCGCGCCTACGCCAAGCTGTTCGAGGATCACCAGGTCGGCTGGCACCTGCTCTGGGTCGCCAACAGCCGCGAACGCCTGGCCCGCCTGCGCCAGATTGCCGGACCGATGAAGGACGCGATGCTCTCGGGCCGCTGCTGGGGCGTCGCGATCGACGACGTGTCCGACCTTGGCGCGGACGCCGAGGTCCTGGCCATTGGCGCCAAGGATCCGCCTCGGCCGCTTCGCGACATCGCGACGGATCCAAACGCGCGACGGAGCGACTACGAGGTTGGCTCGGATGCCTGGATCAGACTGCTCGCGAACGGCGGACAACAGGACATGAATGGGCTGTGGTCCGGCATCGAGCGCGAGCGGGCCGAGTCGGCAGCCGAGCCAGCGCCCGAGCCGGCGGTTATCGGGCAAATCATCGATCAGACAGCCGAGTCGCCGGTGGACGAGCAGGTGATGGTCGTCGATCAGCCCGAGGCCGAACTGCCAGAAACTCCCCTATTGCCGATCCCGACCATCCCGGCGTTGGGTCTCAACGAGATGACCAGCCTCGACCTCGCCGTGCTCGTCACCGCGCGACATCGCACCGTCCGCCAAGCCCTCAAGGCGGCAGCGCTGCTCGCCGACCGGCGCGAGTGGTCCCACCTCGAGGAGTGCGCCGACATGCTGTGCCGCAGCTACGAGACGCACGATCAGCTCCTTGGGGTGCACCTCGTGCGCCGCTACTTGAAAGCTGCGAGCAGCATCGCGCCAGCATTGCGCATGCTCGTCAGTTCGCTCGCGCGACAGACTGAGGAGACAGTCGCTGCGGCGGCGCAGGACCTACTAGATGACGTCGCTAGCGATAGCTGACGCGAGCGATGCTAGGACTCCGATGGCCGGCTCGCTGCCGGCGCATCCCGACGGAGCATTGAGGCCCTGAGCAGTTCCTGCCATGCTGTCACGAATGGCAGCCATGATCTGGGACTTGTTCCTGTTCTTCCTTGGCTTGGGCCTGGCCGCGCTGGGGGCCGTCAACCCGTCCACATCGCCGCTGTGGTTAGGGCTCGGTGCGCTGTGCCTAGTCGCGCTGGCGGTGCACCGAGGGCACATCCTGTTGAAGTCACGCCGGAGTGCGCCGGTAGCCACGAGTGACGTGACACTTGAGTTCGAAGGGATGCAGATCGGCCACATTCAGCTTCACCAGGAGATCGCCCGGAAGATGGGCCGGGTCGCAGCTGCCCCGAGTATCGAGAGCCACGAGATTGAGATCGCCTGGGTCAGCATTCGGAACCCCGGAAAGACTCCGAGAGACGATGCCCGAGAAGTCATGGCTGTCATCTCGGTAACAAGGCCAGACGGCGGTTCCTTCGATTTTCAGGGTCGTTGGCGGCAGAGTCTGGAGCGTCGGGACGTCCAATCCTTGGTCGAGATCAGCGACCGCATCGCGATACCGGCGGCTCGGCGCTCAACGCTCGATGTGGCCTTCAGATACCAGGGAGAGAGCAGCGCCTACTGCGTCAACACAGAATCCACAGAGTTGGCCCCGGACTGGCGGTACAAGCGGTGGGAACTGCCACCCGGCGAGTATCTCGTCAAGGTCGAGATCACCGGAGATAACGTACGCCCGCTCACCGGATGGTTCAGGCTGGAGAACCCGGTCGACGGCTCGCTTTCGCTACGGTCGTCGCCCGCCCCGAAGCGATCGGGTGGCGTTTCGATTGTGCTTGCCGATCTGATTCCTGATGCCCAGATCATTGCTGGGTCAGGCTGGACGTCGAGCGTCGGGTCAGGCTGGACTGCCAGCGGAGTCGCAAATGGCCTGCACGGGCCTAGTCTGGACCCTCTGACCCAGGCCAGACGACACGATGAAGAGGTCGCCACGGCCCCGATCCTGAAAGTGGGCAAGCCATCTTTCACGTACGGCTCGCGAGAGCTGACTCTCGATGTGGAGAACACCAGCAGCGCAATGGCTTTCTCGCCCCGCCTTCGCCTGCGAGCGAGCAAGCAGCCTGTCGGGCCCCCGGACTGGCAACCAGCTGAGGGCGCGGCAGAGCTGGTAATCCCCCTTCCGGACGCCATCGCCCCCGGGGATCGCGCGAGCTTCCGCGGTGTCCTGACCGATTTCGTTGCGGTCCCACCGCCGCCAGGCGAAATCCCTCTTTGGCCGAGCCAGATCATCTGTGATCTCACTACCAGCGGGCTCCTGGGTCAGCAGGTACTGCAAAGGTACGAGTGGGCCCCGCGCGGTCGCGACGGCCACTACTTCTGGCAGCGCGTGGTCGAGGTGATACCCACGGACGGCGTGCCAGCGCGCCCCGGATCCTAGCCGACTACTCGGAGAGCCCACCCAATACTGAGTCGATCCAAGTAGCACGCGACACGAGAGCAAGTCCTACAACATTCTCCGCCTGCTCGGCGAGGGCGACGGTGTCGCGGATCCGAAAGCCGCCAAGGGATTCTGCGAGGGCCCCAACAGCACCGCGCATCTCCTCGACGACTTCCGCTTCGGGCTCGCGAGCGGACAGCAGCTCTGCGACGTGCGATGTCTGCGCAAGGACCTCGTTGGCTGCGCGCTCCAGGATCGACGTAACCCGTTCAATGTGCTGCCGTGCTATCTGCTCCCCGACGTCATCAAGATCCTTCTCTATCCGTAGGTCACTGAGGTGCCGAAGGCTCATCCACATGCCTACTGAATTCGCGACCAGTGGATCGGCGACGGTCAACAGCGGATCAGTCCAAGGGGCCAGTCGGCGCGAGATCAAGAATCCTGCGCCGATTGGCTTGGGCGTCAACGTGTACCAGGGCGGGTCGGCCTCGCTGTGCGCCAGAACAAGGGTATCGAGGACGACGGCCTCGGCGGCTAGAGGGCGACCTCGGACCAACGTAACAACGAGCAACTTGGGTGACAATTCCAGCAGGTGGTCACGATCCTCGGCGCCCAAGTTGCGAACTGCGCTCGCGATGGCAGAGCAAGCCAGGTTGATCTCCTGCAGCGCCGCAAGCGCGGCAGTCCAGTCGCAAGTCACCAGGAGCGCTGGTCCGTCAGGATGGACGACAACTGAGGGCTGGACCATGACGCTCGCTTGACAGGCGCCCGAGACTGCCAACCGAATTCCGCCCCGAATCCGATCAAGCCGTCGCGCGCGATCCTGCCTTTGCATGGCAAGAACGTCGGGAAGGCGTCGCCTGGGGGCTTCAAGAAGCGCCCGCCAGGTCAGAAGGGCGCCATCGTAGGCTGGGCTCTCCCGGGGCTGACAGCGCGGACAGAGTCGATTGGAGCCCGGCCGGCGCGAGAGCGGCAGATGCCAAGTCCAGCGCTCGCAGCGCCTGTCGAGTCCGTAGGAGACTCGCCATGGTGGAGTTCGCGCCGGCCTCGTTGATCCCTTGGGCGGACGCCGTCGCCCGAATTGCGGTCTCATCTGCTCCGGGCTGGCCTAACGCCAGGTACAGGAGGAGGGCATCCAGACTGTATCGGGCGAAGTTGTCCAGGCTGGTGGTCCAGTCGCGATAAGCGCGCCAAAAGGGCAGGTATGGTGTGACCGCGACACCGCCGGGGCTCTCCCGCCCATCCGCCCGTCCGGTTGCCTTCCGCGTCTCACTGACGAAGCCCCACTCATCGACGGCGGCCTTGGGCAGTGGCACCGAGTCCCCAACGGACCGGAGCATCTCGACGACCCGGCCCACCTCGTCTCCACGATTCCGCGGACGCCGGCGGAAGTGCTCCATTACCAGATTCGTGACCGATTGCATGGCAGTCACGGCCGCCTGTCGCTGTTGCAGGACTTGCTGCCAGTACTCCGTCCACGTGTCGAGCCTGAACCATCGTTGCGAGTAGCCAAGGAACGTGGAGTTCAGCGCCGGCAGGGCGTTGGGGGGAAGACTTCTTGCTGGGATCGCCTTCACGCTTGGATCGTGATCTGCCTCGATCAGTCGATGGCCGTGTCCGAGGCTCTTGTACACCTCCCGGTTCGGCAGCAGATTGCGCAGGAGCCCGAGCCTCCATACCGATTCATCGTTGAGGTCGAACCCTCCGGGGAGACCGGCACGCTCCGGGTCGTATAGATACTCGATCGAGACTGCCTTCCCATCGTCCTCAAGACAGGGCGTCGCCGTATCCAGCCGAAACCTGTCCAGCAGACTGGAAAGGCTCTGTTCCCACCACGCGGGCTTGGCGACTGAGGCCAAGCCCGCCGCCGCATCGGAGAGATCCTCGATGGAGCCGCTCGCAACTGCAGACTCCCACAGGGGCTGCTGAAGCCCATCAATAGGTACCGCTGCTCCCACGCGGCCTGCCCAGAACAGCACCTGGCCAAGCCCTGCCCACTCCTCAGGCGTGATCGGATCGCGAGGCCATTGAGTCCGAGAGTCAAGCCATCGAACCACCCATTTGAACACCTCAGTTGGGTCCGTCTGGCGAGCCCGGACTTCACGAGCATGCTCGGCTGCGTTAGCGAACCCAGGGTGGATTTCCGCGAGCTGGTCGAACATGCCCTCTGCCAACTCGGGGTTCACGCGTGCCACGTCCCAGTTGAGCAACAGATTCCAGAACCCAGGGCTGGTGCCGTGCACCTCTTCTATCAAGAGTCGGTTTCGTTCCGCATAATCGGCCAAGCCACGCCAAAGAAGTGCGTTGACGACGCCTCGAGCCCGAACCCACGAATCGCAGCCGCCCAGCGTGACCACATCCAGAACGGCCTGGCGCTCATCTAAATGGCGACGCGATAGGGCATATGTCAGGAACCTCTCCGCGTGGCCGTCGATGATCGTCGGGAAGACCAGAGTTGCGGCAGCGGTCCAGGGGGCCAGAGCTTGATCACAGAGGAGGTCGGCCAGGATCGTGGATCGCAACGGGTGGAGACCAACGACGAGGCGGCCGCCAGTCGATGTCCGGAGGAGGTACTCACGTTCAAACATGCCGACCGTTGACATTGGCTCCCGCAGCGCGACCAATTGCGTCACGGCGGCAAGATCGACTGCCGCCTCGTAGGCTCCAGCGACCGACACGAGCCGCAGGAAGTTCAGCTCCTCCGGGGCTAGCCGCCCTATCCGAACATCGTCTTGGATTCTCGAGACCTGGCCTGCAAGGCGTTCGCGCAAGCCCTCGCCTTGCGTGCAGAGATGAACGAACTCCAATAGCGGACCCGGATGGCCCCCGAATCGCCGCCAGGCATCCTCGAATGTGGGGGGAACCGAATCAGACTCGGCGCGGAGATGAGCGTAGACCTCGCGGGCTTCGACCTCCGTCATGGACAACTCCAGGTCAACGAACGCGAACTCCGCGTTGGTAGACGCCCGCCGCCAATCCTCTTCGCGGATCGTCACTATCACGCGAACGTCAGGGCTCCGAGACAGCTCGCGAACCAGAATCGGCCACGAGGTCGAACCAGGCCCAACGTCTAAATGCACATACAGCGGAACCTGGAGGGCGTGCGCATGACTAAGCAAGGCCCTGGCGATTGATCGAGCGTGCCTGGCTCCCTCCATCTCCCTAACGCGGAATCTCCATGGTGCCGGCAGTTCAGCCAGAAACGACAGGGCGAGAGCGGTCTTGCCTTCCCCGGAAGCGCCATGAACGATCACGACCCTTGCGGTGTCGAACGCGAGCTTGACCTTGTCGAGCTGTTCTCTACGCTCCACGGCGGCTCCGGCCCGGATGTGCTCGAACTCAGCGGCAACGCCAACAGCAAACTCATGCCGCAGCCGGTCTCGTTCGGCTGCCGTTAGGTCAGGCTCCATCACGGGCTCGATAGTCGTGAACCACTCGGCGAAATGGGTACTGCGCTCGCTGAGATATTGGCCAACTGCCAGAAGGCGACTCGCGACGCCAGCGTGGTCCAGAAGGCGGCGCTGCTCTGAGGCCACGTGGATTGAAAGAAGCAGGAGTTCGAAGGCAGCCTCGGGATCGTGGCCAGCTGCGATGTCGCGTAGACGGGCCATGACCTGAGCGGTGACCTGCTCCTCGGAGACTGGCTGGATGGTTAGCCGATCCAGGACCTGGTCTGCATCGGCGCGGCCAATACCAGCGCGGCCGAGCTTCTCGTAGACCGGCCGCCGGCCGGTGGCGCCGCGTCCCGCCGCAGCCGCCAACTCGGGGCCAATCGGCCCGTAGCTGACGATCCGTATCCCAACAGAGGGCTGTTCGCTGGTCAGCTGGATGCACCTGCGAAAGAACCCGTCCGGTTTGTCGGAACCCAGGTCCGACAGTGCCAAACCTCCGGAGAGCGCCTTGATCTGGCAAACCTCCAGCAACTCGCCCTCATGGAGTACGTCAACGTCCTCGATGCCTTCTGGTCGCATCAAGTCGCCGGGTCGGTCGAGGAGGAGATGCAGGATGTACAGCGCCTGCAGGCGGAATCCACGGATTGCCGCGGGACCACCTCGGTCCCCAGGGGACCCTAGTTGCAGCTCCACGCTTCCCTCCCGAGCGGCTCCAATGGGTCGATGATACGGCCGCTCCGTCGACGTGCACGAGTCGACCAAACGCTCGGGAGCCAGCGGAGACCGGCGAGATCTGGCCGGCGCGTGGACCAGGTTGTCCGATTCGGATGAACGCGGCTATGATCGGACTCGGTGAGAGCTGGCGTCGAGAATCACGCTGAATCCGACACTCTAACTGGACAACTTTTGCTCCCGATTCCAAGCTTGGGACATACCGTTGAGGGCTCCGTACTTCCCAAGCAGAATGTCGCGGGTTCGAATCCCGTCTCCCGCTCCAAAACACCGTTTCACGCTCCGAGGGCCCCCCTAGCTGAGGGGCTCGACGTTTGTCCGGAGCTGGGACCGGCTGTCCGACGCGATCTGTGGAAACCCTGCATCCTGTCGTTGACTTCCTAAGTATCATCTAGGATATGAACGACACAGCCCACGCGCCAGACCACCAAGCGCTCTTCGCCACAGCCAGCGCGCAGGCGGGCTACTTCACCACCGCCCAGGCCCAGGCGTGCGGCTTCAGTTCGGCACTGCTCACACACCACGCCAAGAGCGGGCGCTTCCTGCGCGTGGCCAGGGGCCTGTACCGACTGCGTGATTACCCTCACGAGACCCACGAGGAGATCGTCGCCGCCTGGCTGCGCCAGGCACCCGACGCCGTTGTCTCGCACGAATCGGCGCTCGCGCTCCTGGGGCTCTCCGACGTCATCGCAGACGCGGTGCATCTCACGGTGCCGCGGATGCGCCGTAGCCTGGTGAACCAGCCAGGCGTGGTCATCCACACGACCACGCGGCCTCTCGCCGAAGCGGATGTCGTGTCGCGCAAGGGCGTTCGGGTCACCGGGCCGGAGCGCACAATCGTCGACGTCGCCGAAGTCGGGGTCCCACCGGACCAGGTCGTCGCGGCAGTTCACAGCGCGCTCGATCGAAGCATGACGACGCCCTCCCGACTGCGGGATGCTGTCCGCAAGCGTGGTCGTCGTGTCCAGCGTCTCCTCGACGCCGCGCTCACGGACCGCCCGACATGAAGTACAAATCCGCGCCCGACTTTCGCCAGGCACTCGAGATGCGGCTTCCCCCGCTCAGCGAGGAAACCGGCCGCTCGCTTGTCCGGCTGCGCAAGGAAGTCGCATTCGATCGACTGTTGGCCCGACTGGTGGGCGACAGCGCCGGATCGCTGGCTGCTCAAGGGCGCGCTCGCGCTGGATTGTCGGTTCGGCAGAGATCTGCCCGATCCAGCGCGCGCAGGTACTTGGTCCGGTCCTTCTTGTAGATGATCGCCGGCGCAAGACCATGTCGAACGAGTAGCAGGTCGAGCACTAGTCGACCGGTTTGGCCGTTGCCATCGCGGAACGGATGGATCCGCTCAAACTCGGCGTGCACGCGGGCAAGGTGCTCCATGACCGGCTGGCCGGCATCGGGCTCTGCGTTGGCAGATTGCAGCCAGTCGGACACGGGCCGATCCGCCAGTTGATCGGATCGCCGCGGGGGGCCGCGGGGGCCCGGGGCGCCCCCGCCGCCGATGCGCCCGGGGGGGGGGGGGTGGGGGGCCGGGGGGGGGCGCCGGGAGGCGGGCGGAGC
>VFSW01005761.1_pt1 | contig 18281 bp, 27 predicted proteins | sample 5358111 | NCBI WGS metagenome assembly VFSW01 (sample SAMN11554181, study PRJNA540505) | mine drainage metagenome | isolation source: sediment from site ElyBrook_90M | place: USA: Ely Copper Mine, Vershire, VT | collected 2017
AGGTACTGGATGGTGGCCAGAGAGTTCGCGCCACTGGTGAGCCACGGCTGTTCCAGGGCAAGCGTGTTGCCGTACTGCTGCGCCTGGTAGCCGAGCGACTCCTGACCCAGCTCCCCTTGCAGGTTGGCCGCGTAGTCGGCCGCATTGGCTTGCGTCTGGGCCGCGTTTTGGGCGGCGTTCGAGTTCATGATGCCGCTGGCCACGCTGCCGCCCGCGGCCAGCCCACCGCCGATCATTAACGCCGTTCCTGTTGCGATTCCTGACATGGTTAGCTCGTGATGGTAACGAAATCGTGTTCGGGGCGCGCCCGGCTCAACAGCTTTTCCGCCTCGTCGGTGAACTCGGCTTCCGCTTCGGCCACCGTCTTGGCGCTACTTGGGAAAATCATGGTGATCTCGGTGCGCGTGACCGCCGCGAACGCCTGTTTGCGTCCCGCCATTGCCGCGAGCACGCGGAAACCGTCGATGCGCTTCCATGTGTCGCCGGTATAGATGAAGCAGCTTCCGTGGACAATCAACTGCGTGGGCACCTTGATCGTCACGCCCACAATTCCCACTCCCGCCTCCAGATAGGCTGTGCGCGAGTACATTCCTGCGTGCAGGACGTGTTTCATCACAATGGGAGCCTGCTCGCGCTGGCGATGCGCCGCCTCGGTCTCAAGCAGCCGCATCAGCGCGTCGGGCATGGTTGGCTGCAGGATTATCTCAGAATCCGCAGAAACACTGAGTTTGTCCGCTCGTAGGGACGCCGCAGCGTCAACAATCTCTCGAACTGGCTCCCGGTCCGCGCACTGTATAAAATCGCCTCGCATTTCCCCTCCTTCGCATAACCCTCGATCGCGTTCATCAGGGCGTTGCCGTTGCGCCCGTTTCGGTGCGCGCGCTCCAGAAAGATGCTCTCCACGGTGGCCACTCTGCGCCCGTAGTGCGGCACTGTGTACACCAGGGCCGAGGCGAAGCCGATCAGCCGTTCGCCCTCGAACATTCCGAATGCCTGAAAGTTGCCGCTGGCCTCCATCCTTGCGTAGAGGTCGGCCTGTGGGTCGATGGGTCCGATCTGCGGGATCGAGCATTCGGCCGCGTACTCGCGCGTCAACTCGGCCGCATTGGGAGCGCCCAATATCTCGGCGTGGCAGATCGCCTTGATTTCCATCAGGGGTTCAGCTCATGCCACGAGTTGACCGTGTACGATCCTGAACAGGTGCCGACACAGGTGATCGTGGCCGAGAAAGACGCTCCAGGCGGAACAGGCAACGCGAATCCGGAGATATTCCCAGTGTTGCAATCGTTATTGATTTCCGCATAGAGGACGGCGGAGCCATTCACCGTCCCAGTCAACATGCCGCTTGGGCCCGTGCACCCTCCGGTCGTGTCCCAGCCTTGGATATTGACCAGTTCGGTAACAACATTGCTGCTATGGTTTGTGTAGGTCGTCCCAGCCGCATAGGTGCTTCCCCCGGCGCAGGCGGTGGTTAAACAGTTTGTGATCGTGGCCGATGTGTTGGAGACATTCGCTCCCACCGCATACCAGTTCGTCCCGTTGTACACGGCAAGAACGTTTGTGGTTGAGTTGGCCGCGGCGCTGATCGTTGGCGCGGACAGTATGTTTCCGGGCCACGCGAAGGTTCGGGATCCTGTGGCGTCCTGCGAGATGCTAAACGAAACAACCTGGCCGAAATAGCCATTGGTGATGGTGCCCGAAGTCACATTCCCGGTAAGCGTCATCGAGAACTGGTTATAAGCCGCCGCGTTGAATGCCGGAGTCGCCGTGAAGGCCACCGCCTGGGCGCTCGACGCCTGCGAGACCCCCAACTGGACCCAGTTCGCCCCGTTGTAGACGAAGGCCGGGGTAATGCAGGCACTCGGCGCTTCCGGGACTGGAGGGGGATTGAGGAACTGAGTGGGCCAGGTGAAGGAGGAGCCGCCGGTGCCGTTCTGGCAGAGGAGCATGGTGATTTGCTGCCCAAGCACAGATCCCGTGATGGTCGAAGAGGTGACGTTTCCTGCCAGCGTAAACGCAAAGATCGAAGCCGGGTTCACGGGAAAGGTGGGCGTCGACGAGAAAGCCACCGTCAGAAAGCTCGCCACTGAGGTAGGCCCAAGCTCGTTCACATACTGCCAGTTGGTGCCGTCGTAAAAGAACATGGGGCTGGTGCAGGTCGAAGGCACGCTCGGGATCGTCGGGGCGTTCACGAAGTTCGCCGGCCATGCAAAGGTGTGGCTTCCGGCCGTGTCCTGGCAGACGTTGAACTGGATGAACTGCCCGGTGATTCCGCCGCTCACTGTCGAGGAAGACACGTTGCCGGTCAGCGTCATCGTGAATACAGTGTAGGAGCCGGCGTCGAAGATCGGGGATGCGGCATAGCTCATCTGGTCAATCGTGCCGGCCAGCGCAGTGAAAACGCCTTTGGCCGGCGCTCCCCCGCTGGTCCCGATCGGACCATTGAAATAACTCGCATTCACAGGCGCCGGCGTCGTCCCTCCGATGGTCGAACTATCGATGGTCGAGTTTGTGATCGTCGCGCCGGTGATGCCAGCGCCGGAGATCGTGCCGCCGATCCAGATGTCGCCCGGAACCTCGTCTACGCTCCACTGCTCCATGCCGGTGGAGCAATTCGTTCCGCCCGCGCTGTAGGCCACAAACTTGTACGTGTTCGCGCCCAGCCACATTGTTGCGCTTCCGGTCGAATCGAGCACCACGGGGTTAGGGTTCGCCGTTCCGCCCGTCGAGTCAGTGTACGTGGCCAGGGGTGTCGTAGTGCCGCCCTGGTAGGTGAAGATGCAGCCGCCGGCCAGGGGTACGCCGTTCGGGTCGGTGAATGTCGCCCGCGGCGTGCGGAAAGGGGATGCCTGCCCAAATATCAAGCGCGAGGCTACGCACAGCGCCAGGATTCCAAGGAGGATCAGCAGAAATGGAAGGAGTTTTTTCATTGTCCGGCCTTGGCGTTCAAAGCGCCGATCTGAGCCTGCATCGCGTTCACGAGGCTTTGGAGGTTGGCCAGTTGCTGCTGCATCGCCGCAAACTGCTGTTGGCCGACAAACGAGAACCCGCTCGGCTGTTTCAGGTCGATGTATTGCGCCATGAAATTGAACGGTGGGGCTGTGTTGTTTGGCATCAGGACATCTCCGCGAACCGCTTGTTGAGCCGGCGCACGGGGTAATCGTGGCCGGTGGCTTTCAGATACGCATCCGTGATGCGCCAGGGGATGGGGTCGGTCATCGAGAACTCATAGACGCGATCGCGCGCGCGCCCCAGCCGGTTCCAATAAACCATGGTCTTGTAGTCGCCTGCCTGCCCGGCGTCCGCGGTGTATTCATCGCTCCATGTTCGCGCGCCGTCATCCGACCACCGGAGAGTTACCTCCGGGCCGCGCGGGTTCCCGGCTCCGTCTTCGAGGGGCGGCATCGGGCCGTCTCCCACTTCCACGTCGAGCTGCAGGAAACTGTGAAAGAGGCGCACCTGCTCGGTGGAGATATGCGGCGCGCGCCGCAAGCGCCGGATGGGCTGGTTATTGTCGGTGTAGATGGAGATGGCCATCTCATAGACATTTCCGGTCGACCAGTCTCCCACCAGATGCTTGCCGAAAGCGAAGCAATGACAGGTTGAAAGGTGCGCTTGATACCCTTGCGGGGCCAGCGCCGACCATGAGCCGCGCTCGTGCCACTGTTGTGTGGCCGTATCGTAAACCCACGTCGCCCCGAATCCATTGTTGGCGCTCGGGAAGCGCAGAACCCAGAAGGTGTGTCCCTGGTCCCGGTAGGAGTATCCGATCCCATCGCTTCCCCCGCTTGGGTAGGACGCCCAGGCGGTCTCGATCGCGTGATTCGAAATGCGCGTGGGGCTGTAGCCGTTGGCGCGCCAAGCCATGCCGTTTCCTGTCTGGTAGCCGCCAATCCAGAACGGAGTGTTGTCGAGCACGCAAGCCGAGTTCGGCGCGTTGATCCCCTCTTCCATGTAGGCGCCCTGGATCACGTCGAACGGCGTGTAAGGGTTGGCTCCCGAGTTGTAATAGACTTGCGTGTGACCGTTCAGGCCGTATACCCACAGTTGCCGGAATGCCGAGACGATCGCGCCGATATTCTCGGGGAAGACCTGCACCTGTTGCACGCTGAGCGGGTTCCACGAGGTGCCGTCTTCGAGCGCCGAGACCTGAAACTTGTTGCTTCCGGCCAGCAATGCTACAAAGTAGCCGTCGCAGAAAACCACCATCGACGGGTTGCCTTGCAGGCCCTGGATGGGTCCGGCGAAGGCGTTGGTGTTCAGATTCAGGCAATAGATCTGGCCCGCCGAGCACACCACAAGCTGGTTTCCGTCGCTTCCGTTCGACGCCAGCATGGCAGGCTGGAAGTCATTCCCGATGGCTCCCCGGTTCGCCTTGGTCCGGTCCGCGGACACTTCCCACAGCGATCCTCCAGCCGCGAAAAAAGCGCGCCCGTTGATCGAGAGCGCGCCGCGGACGGGCTGGGCGAGTTGAGCGAAAAGGGTCAATCCTGGAGTAGGGTAGAGGGCGACGGCCGATTTGCCCATGCCGCTTTCGATGTTCTCGGGGTAGAGATTCATCGTGCGCTGGCAATCCGCATTGACGCTCTGGCTCGTATATGTGGGGCCGCACAGTCCAAAACGAGCGATTTCAGTTCTCCTTTTGCCGCTATTCGCGCTATCATTTCCGGAAAGGAAGGTTGATATGGATCAGCAAGCAGCGAAGTCGGCAGATGAGGCAGTCGAGATCAAGGTTCAATTCCGTTGGGAAAAGGGCAGATACTGGTGCGTGGACTGCCCTGCTTCATTCAGGTGGGACGAGAAGATTTATTTCGACGAACATGTCAGGATTCACAGCCAAAATGAGGCATACATAATCGAGGGGTTCCTGAGCGCCCCGCCGGTATTTTCTGCTGTCTTGGCGGGCGGTCTCATCGGCAGACATTTAAGCGCATCGGCAAGGGCGGCATTTCACGTTTTGATTTTGCGAGCCAAAAAAGAAGGTTTCACGCGCTCGAATCCGCTTGACCCTGCGCCTGGAAGAGAAGAATACTTTAAGATCGCCGATTCGCCACGAGGCTGCTGGGGAGCGTCGGTTGCGAGGGCTTGGAATGTCCCAGCCTCGCGGCCGGAGGCTATCCTTCAGATGCTATGTGCCTCCGACTAACTGCTACTGGGTAATCCGGAGAAGTAGTTATAGTCTCCCCACCGCTGCGTTCCCGGCATCCCCACGTCCCCTGTTACGCCTCTCGGCGATTTGACGTTGTTCGACGTGACAGCCTTCATGGCGCGCGACCATTGGCTTTCCTGCTGCGGAGTCCAGCTTCCCTGGAAGGCTCCCACCATATCGCGCGCCAGGGTGAGCTTGAGAGCTTTCTGGTAGCCGGGCGGCAGGCTGAATGTGTAATTCACGCTCGGGAATTGCGGGATCGTGCCCCAGATGCGCAGCCGGATGCCGTAGGAATAGTTCGGCACGGGCCAGAGGTAAATCGATCCGTTCGGCCAGTCGGGGTCGTAGTAGAGATCGGTGGGGATGTCGGTCTGCAGACCCTTGACGCTCTCGCTCATCCACCATTCCGAGTCGCGGATATTCATCTCCACGTCCACAACCGGATTCACGTCCGTGAGAACGAGGGTTGCCTGCGCGATCCTCTGTGGCCGCTGGCCCATGTTCGGCGTCCCGAAGGTCGGAACCGGACTCGCGGTCAATACGGCGTTCCCAGTGTCCGCGGCAAGCGGGATCGCGGCTCCAATCGATGCGATGCCGAACTGCGCCGCTGTCGCCGCCTGCACAAGCCCTGTGACATTCAGGCCGTTCGTCGAGTTCCAAATCGTCACCGATTGGCCGTTCTCGAAGTTGTTGGCGCAGATGAATGTCGCCACGTTGTTCGCGCGGCTGCTTTGCGTGAGCTGACCCATGGGGCCAATAGTGTGTGGATTGAGGCCTGGGGCCAGGGTGTAAATCGGCAGTACGCTCTCATTGTAGATGTAGACGCGGCGCGCCGCCCACTCATCGACGAGATCGTTGAGTTTCTCCAATCCGAAATCGGCATCGGCGCGGCTGGGAGCTTGGCGGATGGGAACAGCATTGATCTCGCGCAGCGCGCCGGTGATGAGGTCGAGGGCTGTCATCAGCCCTCTTTATGCGGGTTGCCACGGCGACGCGCCCCGGCTAGCTGTTCCTCGATGGTCTCGACTTCGCGCTGATACTTCGCGCTCAAGCCACCCTCCGGCTCATCGGCGAAGTTTGGCGCATTTTTGCTCCATCCGTTCGCCAGGGCGGCTTTCAGATCCTCCTCGGAGTGGACGACCATGCTCACCACTTTGGCTCGGATATGCACGCGCTCTTCGATGACGCTCGACCCCACAATCGCCGAGCGCGTCTCTTCGTGCGCCGGCTGGCTCTGGGCGAGGTTGTAGACCATCATGGGAAACTTCTGGAAGCGGTAGGGTTCGCGCGGAGGGTTGTTGAGGTCGTGGATCGGGGCCTTTTTCCGCTGGTTATCGTATCCCTGCACGATGGCGCGCATTTTTTCGACATCGGAAGCACTGATCTGTTCGTTCACGGGGACTCCATAGCAGGCAGCAAGCTGTTCCTGCTTTTGTTTTTGGGTGAGGTTCGAGGGGCGGTATAGCCCCGGCTCCGGGATGGGCAAGATTACTCCCCGTCGGCCTGCGGGAGGTTCGTCTCATCGGCGGCCGCAATCGTCTCGTCGGCGGATGGTTGCTTCGCGGCGCGCGGCGCTTCCGACCATCCTTCTTCCACCGCCTTCCGCTCCTGTTCCACGTTGGCCACTGACAGCGTGACAGTGCGAGCAAAGGCGTCATCGGCGGCCGCAATCGTCTTGACGAGGATCTTGGGGAACTCCTGATAGCTGTAGGGATGGTTCGTGTGCAGGTGAATGGGCGAGTTTGCCCCCTTGGCTCTGAAGCCGTGCGGGTCGTCTTCCGTCTTGGCGTGGATGTCTTCGTAGAATGCCATAGCGACTCCATGGAAACGGGAAAGGGGCGTTTCGGCCCCTTCCCAAGGTTCTGCGCTTCGAGGTTCGCCTTAGAGGCTGAATCTCGTGGTGCTGATGAGATAGGTTCCCGAAGCGGGCGTGCAGGCCGCGGCGGTAAGAGTCGTGAAATAGAGGGTCACCGTATCCGCAGCGGTTACCGCGGCCCCGGAGAGCGGGCAGAGCGACGTAGAGGCGGGCGCGCTCACGATGGTGATCGGCTCCCCGGTCACAAGTCCTTTCACCGTGAACGTCTGGCCGGAGGTGCCGATTGAGGCCCCGGTCGCCACAGGCGTGATAGCGCCCGTGGTGAGCACTGGCTCCCAAAGGGAGTCTCCCGTCGAGAGGGTGATGCAGTTCCAGTAGTGCGGGCTCGTCCGATAAGCCGAACTCGTCACCACCGTGGGGTTATAGGTGATTCCCGCCGTGCATGGCCCTACCGGGTCCGATGCCAGGAAGGCCGCCGGCGGCCCAACCCACACTGCCGCGTTCGCGTTGTGGGCGCTCTGCTTGGTGCCGCCCGCGCCGCGCTGCACGTAGAGGGTGGTGCCGCTCATCGATTCGATGTACATCTCCTCCGAATCGACAAAAAGCACCGTGTTGAGGCCCGGCGTCTGCGCAGGTCCGCCCAGGGGGCTGGGAGGGACGATGCCGGTGGCCGAGGCAACCTGGATGGTCGGCTGGCCCGCTGTCACGCTCCCAACGAGCGTGGTTTTGGTCAAGGCGGTCTGCCCCACCGCAACAAGGGGCAGGCCCAGGGCTGCGAGAGTTGCAACGGATTTGAGGAACTTTTTCATGGTTATGCTCCCACCACGGCGATGGCGCCGTTGTCCTGGTACAGATTGCCAAGGCCGAAAAGCGAGTCCATGCGGTTGACTTGCATGGAGCGCACCGGATCCCATGCCTTGACTTTGCGAATCGAGAGTCCCGTCTCCGGATCGGTGGCTGCGCCGGCCGATTCCACCGCGTGCGGCACATACAGCTTTGCGCCCACGATGGCGAACGCCTGCCGCGTCAGCCCCAGTCCCACGGTTCCCACCTTGCCGTTCGGAGCCGCGGTTCCAGGCCAGAGCGTCAGCGCCGCGCCGTTTGCGGGCAGCGAGTCGACGTTCTGATACTGAGAGCCAGGGCCGTAGATGGGAGGCAGGATCTGGATCACGTCCGCGCCGCCGCCCACTGCCACCAGAGATTGCGTGACGGTGAAGGTTTTATTGGTGGCCTTGCCTGGGATGCGATAGGTCATCGGGTTGACCAGGTTTACGCCGGCGATGGAGATCTTGTCGCCCTGATTGAGCGTGTCTCCAGCCGTCATGGTCACCGTCAGCGCGGTGCCGCTCTGGTTCGCGCCGTTCACGGTGACTCCGGCTGCCCAGGTTCCCGCGGTCTGACCGTAGAGAGCCTGCTCTTCGTAGAACATGAAGGTGGCAAGCTCGCCGATCACGCCATCTTTCCATGCCTTCGTGATTTCGTCGGCGGGGTGGAAGATGGTGGTGATGTTGGCTCCCAGCGAGGTCATCATGCTGGAACTAACGCACATGCCGCGCTTGCCCAGCACGCCGGCGGCATTCTCTTCCAGCAGCTGCCGCGCCTGGTAGTAGGTTTGGACGCTGGTCGGATCGGTGCCCAGCGATCCTACGGTCATGCTGGTGTTGTTCTTGGCGAACAGCGCGCAGCGCGAGTCGCACTCTTGAGCCAGCGCGGCGGCCGCAGGCTCGAAATACTGCTCTTCGAGCTCCTCTTCCGAGCGCTCGACCTTGACGGCGGCCTCATAGTCGTCCCACTCGAATGCGACCTGCATCCACTGGGCGAGCGAAATAGGCGGCTGCAGCCGGTTGATCCCCTGCGGCTTGTATCCCAGGCCATCGGAGACGGTGAAACGCTGCGGAAACTTCACCGTGATCATCGATCCCGGCGCGAATTCCTTGTGGAATTCCTTTTCCCACGAGCGATTGAAGTATTCGGCGACAACCAGTTTGTTCAACAGGAGGCGCAGGATCTTCAGCGATACCCACTGCGTATTAAGAAAATTGTTTGCCACTTAGGCTCCTCGGCGGCGCCGCAACTCCTTCGCGTTTTCGGCCCGTAACCAATCCCGAACCGCGTTCTCGTTGCCGCGCTCAATTGCGGAGAGCGCCCTCTCCGACTCGTCCATCGCGCCGGTTCCCCGGTGTCCGATTTCAAGAGGCGGTGCAGGTGCGTTCTCAGGGCTTTTTTTGGCAGGAACCTGTTCCTCGGCCGTCCTGGCATCCTTCCCCGCTTCGGATCGCGGCGCTTCCTTCGTCTTGCCGAGTTCTCTCACGATGTCGCCTTCCATGAGGAGGGCAATGCGGAGAGCTTTCGAAGGTTGCGACCGGCAGGCTTCCAGGAAGTCCTGTTTGCTCTGCTCGGTGCCGCCGATCACATACAGGAGGTCGGCTAATACCGGGGAATCGTTGAGAATATTGAAAACTTCGCGCGAGACATCGGGTTTGAGCATCTCCTGCAATACCGGGGCGGCTACCGTATCGAAATCCTGGTACCGCTGCCGTGCTTCGGAGAGCTTCTGTCCGACCGATTGCCGTTGCTGCGTGAGTTGCTGTTCTACGGTGCGATACTGGTCTCGCACTTCCGCCATGTAGTCCGCCAGCGCGGCCGAAACTTCGGCCATGGTGGCGTCTTTGTTTTGCTCCACATAGCGTTCGGCCCACGCGGTTGGCTTGAATTGCTCGCGCCACTCCTTGTAGGTCTGCGGTTGAGAGGCTTTTGCGGGCGACGAGTCCGCTTGCGTCTTGGTGGGCTTGCGAGCCTCTTCCAGTTCGCGCCTGAGCTGCTTCAACTCCGCAGTCAGTTCGCCAATGCGTTGTTCCGCGCCGGGTTTCCGGCGTGATTCCTGCGTACTCTTGCCCGGTTCCGTGCCGGGGGCGGGTTTTGCCTTTGCAGGCTCGGTGGTCGTCTCTTTGGGCGCGTCGGCGGATGCCGGGTCCGCAGGTTTCGGCTGAGCCTTGGGCAGTTCTCCGGTGGCGCGCCATTGGGCGTACTCGGAAGATCCGCTCGAAGGCAATTCAACAGGGGCTTCCATGACGGCAGTTGACGAGGCTGCTTGCGTCTGTTCGTTCATGATGATTTCCTTGGCCCTTGCGCCGGGCAGGCGGGGTGGTGCTAAACTTGCTCCGCTGGCTGCGCTGTTGGCTGTTGCTGCGCCAGTTGCTGTTGTTGGGCCTGCTGCGCCTGCCCCTGAGCCATCTGAGCCTCATGGGCTTGCTGCATGGCCTGCATGGCGGTCTCGTGCGCCTGATCGTGGAACTGCGCTTCGAGATCTCCGACCATGGCTTGCCGCTCGCTGGCAATCTGCGCCTTGGTCTGGATTTCGGCCACTGCGAGCTTCGTCTCGCGATCCTTGTCGGCTTCGGCCATCTTGAACTGGCCTTCGATGACCTTCCCTTGCCGCTCCAGCATCAGTTTCTGGATCAAGGCCTGCATTTCGCCCTGCTGTTGCTGCATTAAACCGAACTGCTGCTGCATCTGCGCCATCTGCTGCTGTTGGGCGTTCTGCTGCGGGTTCACGATCTCTTGCATCTGGTCCCCGAGCGGTCCTAGTTGCTTCAACTTGATGACCATGCCGAGCAGTTGCGCGGCCTGCTGCGGGTTCAACGGGAGACCCTTGAGATTCTGCACCAGCGTGTCGGCGAACTCGGAACCTTCTTCGCGCTGCGACTCGTGCGAGGGGCCGGACGAGATCGTTACCTGATAGCGCCCCTGGTCGTCCGCGATCGGGAAATGATAGGTATGATCACCGTCCGCGACCTCGGCGTCTGTGTTGATCTTCACCAGCCGGTGACTGCCGTCCGCCTCTCGAATCGGCTTGTCCAGTTCCCCTACATCGATCTCGGAGAGCCAGTGGTTGATGATTCTCCCCGTCAGCTTGATGGCCCGGTCGTAGTTGTCCACCAAGTGATAACTGCCAATGGCCTGTTCGCTCTGGATCTTCGAAAGCGCCACGCCGGATTTCTGGTTCTGCCGCTGCGCCGCGGATGGCAGCGCCTGCAAGCCCATGGCGGACATGATGGCGCGCTGGCAGATATCCACGCCGATGGCGTAAGCCTGGAAATCCGGGGTCGAGGGCGTGCGTTGCGGCGGCGGGAGGGGCTGGCCGCTCGATTCGTCGATGACGGGATCGTACTGCGCGTAGGGGTGGAAGATGGTGTTGATCGTCTTCCAGGCCTCGGCGTCGGTCTCGAACTGCCCCACCGCCCCAATGTATGACGTTTTGGGAATCTGCCCCACGTTCTCTAGCATCGCGCTCATCACGTAGGCCAATGCCTTCTGCGGATCGCGCGCCAGCGACACCAGCGACAGCAGGACACGCTCGGCGCCGCCCTGCCCGTACTCCACCCAGATTTCCTTGCCGAAGCAGGGAACGATGGGAATGTATGGCCCCGGCTGAGGGTCTGCCTTGCGCAGAATCTCAACTCCGTTCGTCACATACTGCTGGATGGTGCGCTCGTGGGCCGTGCGTCCCTTTTTCCCTACCTTTTTGGGGGTTTGCTTCACCTCCCAATAGGACGTCACCACAATGGACTTCCCGTCGTACCATCCATCGGCATCGCCGCCGAAGTCGTCTGCGGCGAAACTGCGCTTTTCGGCGTCGGGATACTCACGCTCGAACTCTTCCAGCGTCAACCGATCCAACTCGAAAGCCCAGCGAATATCGGAGGCGTCAAGTTCCTTGTAGTCGGGATCCAGCAACACGGCATCGGGGTTCAGCACTGGGACGATGAGGATTTCCTGTTCGTCCGTATCGTCGGAGACGTAGGCTCGGGTCACCTTCCAGTAGCCCACATTGCGCTCCACGGCTGCCTGTAGGCCGTTGATGTACGCTTGAGCCGCATTGCAGCCGTATTCGATGGCGCGAATGCGGCTCTCTCGGTATTCGGCCAGTTGTTCGGTGGCGCCGTTGCCGGACGGGTCGATGACCACCCCGCGTGGGTTCTGTCGCGCCGTGTTGACGACCTGGTTGACGTACTGGTTGAGTTGGTCGGCGCAGACGGTCGGACGGCCCTTGCGCGCGCCCCGATCCTCATCTTCCCAAGGATCGCCCGACACGTAGCGCATGTTTTTCTGGCCTTCGAGCCGGTTGCGCCGCCATTTATCCATGGCGTAGCGGTAACGCTCGCGGATGCGCTTCAAAAGCGCTTCGTTTTTCGTCCCCAACTCGAGGTCGACCACTTCTTCAGGCATTCACCAACCAGGCTTCCAAGTCCCTGTGGTACTGCTCGTAAAGGCGCTCCAACAGCATCTTTGCGTTCTGCGGAGTCCGGCAGAATTCCTCAAACTCCGGCTCGTTTTCGCGCTCGGGGATTTCGAAGGTTACCCAGTGCCAGCGCGTCGTGTGTCGGATGGGGACGGGCAACGTCTTTCGCATCACATGGGCCTCAGAGATCTCACGCAGGCTGGGCAGACCACCTCCGGCACCAGCACCCACCCGGCCTTGAGCGCCTTGATACGCACCGCGACGGCGGTTTCCAGCCCAATTTGCGGAAATTCTTCCTCGGCAAGACATTTCGAGCACGTCAACGTGAGAATTTTGCTCGCCAGTGCGCGCGCGACGGCCTTTTCGGCCGATCGGATGTCCTGTGTGGGCCGAAACTCCAGCAGGTTCCCGTTTTCGTCCAGCACAGGCAGCTTCTCACGGTCGGCCATCTGTCCAGCTTCGGCAATGTAGACATCGAGCGGCTTGGCGATGAATGGCAGATGAGGCCGAAGCGCCTCGTAAAAGTCGCGGCGGTCCGCCGGGTCGCAGGTCGTGAGGATGGTTTGCAGATGCTTGTGGTCTCGGATGACCGTTCGCGCCAGCATCTTGACCGCTTCGCTCAGATCGCTCGGCAATCCGCGCCGGCGCAGCAGCGCGCCCATGGCCGACGCTTCCTTGCGCGCTTTCCCGATGTCAACGACCGCCATAACCGCTCCTGGTGTCTGCGCTCATGCCGCGCGGCGACGGTTGGCGCGCCGGGCGGTTGCCTGTCGTCACGCGCAGGGGCTGTGCTGCCTTCGGCGCGGGCGTCTTGAGGAGCATTGCTTGAATCTTTGGCGCGGTCCACGCCATCAGTCCTCGCCCTCGGTGTCCTCGTCCTCTTCTTCGCGCTCTTCTTCCTTACCTTTCGGCTCGGCGATTTCGAGGTGATTGGCGATGTGGGCCAGCATCTCGTGGCCTTCATCCTTGCCGAAGACGTGATGTTCCGGCTCCTCGTAGCGAGGCGTCATACCGGAGTGAGACTTGCTGTCTTTGCGCATCGACTCCTTGAAGTGGTGCGTGACGGTGTGGCCGCCGTTCTCGGCTGGCTCGATTTCGATCCTGCGCAGTTCCTTCGCCATTACATCCCCGCCTTTCGTCTGATCCGCTCTGCGGCTTTGCCGGAGATGCGGCTTTTGATGACTCCGTTCGCTTCGCGCACCGCCAGGCCCTCATCGCCCGTGCGCTTCAGAATCGAGTTCGCCACGTCGGACCATTGCCGCTTGGCGACTCCGCTCTTTGCTTTCTTGGTGTGGCGCGCCACGTCGGCCGCTGTCCAGGGCATCACTCACCCAGTAGCCGGTTGGCTTTCGCCCTGATTTTCGCCGCGGAAGATGGGCTCAGTCGGCCAGCTTTGACCTGCTGAGCAGCCCGAGCCTTCGCGTTTGCGGCGTGACTCCGATCAGGCATCGGATACTTGCGCTCGCCCGGCAGGCCGAATTCGCTTTTCGGGAGCGCGTTACGTTTTGCTGTTTTCAGGATTGCCATGTCATCCCCAGGCCGAGGCGTACTCGGGCCGCTTCTTTGGTTCGGTTGGTTTTTTCCCCGCCGGCTCCCGGATGCCCACCGCGAGCGTCCGCAGTGCATCGGCGGGATGGCTGGCGTCGTCGTGCAGCGGTTCGCGCCGCTGTACGCCAAGGTTTGTGGGCGGCCCCCACTGGTAGCGCCGCAGATACTGCAGGCCATCGGCGCAACCCGCGTGGTCAAAGTAGAGCTGCGGGAACAAGGTGCGCACCGCGTTGATGCCGTGGTGCACTTCAAGCCGCCGCACCACGTGCACCTTGAAGCCGTTGGCCCGCATCACGTCTTCAATCGATTTGCCCGTGCCAAGTTCCTTCGTGGCGCCATCCCAGGGCAGATAGCAGGTGCCCCAGATGTAGCCCCACGACTGCATCTCGCGCAGGTAGTAGCCGATGGCCTGGTGATCGCCTTCGAAGTACCGGATGATGTGCGTCTCGAACGGAATCCGCTGCGCCGCCCAAATCGAAACCCGGTCACCAAAGCCCAGGTCGAAGAAGGCGTCCACCGACCGGCTGTGGTCATAGGGTACAGACCGGATGCGCCCTTCCTTTTCGGCCGCAATCAACTCAGCCTTGTAGATCGCGCCTTCGACCGTTGACCTTGTGCCGCCCTCGTAGACGTGGTGGTATGTGTCCGGGTCGCGTTGCTTAAGGGTTTCGATCTTCTCGCGCGATTCCGGCGAGAGCCAATTGTTGTCGTGAAAGCTGGTCTTGACCACAACCGCGCCTTTCGGCGGCGCGATCACAAAATCCTGATACACCGGATCGGTTTCGAGGTCTGGGTTGAAGGTGAACCAGATCTCCGATCCCGGCTTGCGGATGGTAGGCAGTAGGATCGTCATGCTGCGGCGGCTCAATACAGACGCCTCCTCCACCCAACAGATGTCGATGGCCTCATAAGATTTGATCGAACTCACTGTCTGTTTGCGGAGGCCGGCAAACACGAACTCGGTGCCGTTCTTGCCTCGAATTTCCGACTGCAGGGCCACATAGAACGATTCCAGCCCCAACCGGACGATCTGGTCCACCAGCAACTGGTGCACAGACTCACGAATCGAGTCCATCGTTTCGCGGGCGCAGAGGATACGGAGCGGCCTCTGCGTGCCAAGGATCAGTAGGGCGCGGGCCACGGACCAGCTTTTGACTCCATCCCGACCGCCGTACAGCACCTTGTAGGGATGAGACCCGAAGAGAAACGCGAGTTTTTCGGGAAACTCGGCGATCATGCCGTTATAAGCGCGTTGGCCTCGCGGATGAGAGCATACCCCTGCCGCGTCAGAGCCGCGCCGCGCCTGGACGGCTGATAAATCACGCCGGGAACCTCTGCTTGGGGCAGCGGTTCGCGCAATTTTGCTTGCGCATGGCGCGCGGCTACCGACTCAGCCAGAGTCAGATCGCGGATCGAGACGCCAAACTCAACCCAGGCAGCGGCGCAGTTACTGATCGCCCGCAGCGCCTGCGAGTGCTTGAGCGTATACCCACGGGTGACGTTAGTGACACGGGCATTATTTGTCATTCGGGGAGCCGAGCCTATGGCCGCTCGGAAGCCTGGTTCTTTTCGATGTCACTATAACACATTTTGTCAACATCAAAACAATTATGAGGCTGGCTGCCCGGTTGGCTTGACAAACATCACCTTGATCTCAGCCTGAACCGGACCTCCCCCAGGCCCGCTAACCTCCTGCTGAACCTTGTCGCCAAACCGCTTCCCGTCGAGCTGTCCGGCGCGCTTGAGTGTCGTCTGCACGAGCAACTTTGACCGCTCCACATTGTCGGCGATGGTAATGGTGGACTCTTTCGAGCCATCTGGCTTGACGACGATCTTTTCGACGCGTCCCTGCATCGCTTCGCGGGCGTACTTCTGGGCGCGATCGTGCAAGAGCCGGGCTTGTTGTAGGCGAGCATCCTCTTCCATGGCATAGAACTGCGGTTTGCCCTTGCGCCAACGCCAGATCGTGCTCAAACACGGGGCGTAGCCCGTGTCGGCGCGTATCTCTTCCAGCACCTCTTCCATGCCTAATTCCGACGTGGCGATGCGCTCGCAGATCCGCGCCGCCAGTTCCGGGGTGTACCCTGTCGTGGCTGCCGCCTTGGGCTTACGGGGCGATGCGCTCGATTTTTGCCGGCGGGTACTCATCTGGGTAAATGATCGATCCGTTGATGTGGCGATGTGGAGGATAGTCGGCCTTGAGCGATTCGTCGCGATTGAGGCGGCCAATCACCTTCCACGCCATCCCTAATACAGATGCCAGTTCGGCCCCCCGACAGAGCCAATCCACGATTGGTGGAATGGGCGGAATCATAGCCTGCACAGTGCCCCCTGCTGCGTGCGATCCTAGCGCCAGGTGAAAGGCGGCGGCCTTGAGGGAGGCCGCCCCTTTTGCTCTGTCGCCCCGGCTCCTTTCGGCACCGGATTTCTGCCGCTTTTGGCGGCAGATCTTTACACTTTGCCGATTGCCTTAGCCGCCGACGCCTTGAGCGTGGCCAGCTCTGCAGCCATCTTGGCGGCGACAGCGGATTTGTAGAGCCACGTAACCGTGCAGCCCGCGCCGAACGAAATCAAACCGACCACGAAATAATCCATCTCTCCTCCTCTAGGACTTGTTGGCGATCTTGATGCCCAACCCACTTACCTGCGACTCGCCAGGCATCGCCATCACGCTCTTGAGCGATTCCATGACGCTGGGCACGCCGACGAAACCGAGCATGATCGTGGCGAAAATCCAGAGCACATTGGCCGGGATCACGAACGGGGCCATCTGCCAGTGCAGTAGCCCGTTGCAGAGCGGAATCAGGCCATAATTGGCCAGGATCAGCGACGTGACTCCGTAGCAAAAATAGGCGCGCGCGCCGCTGGAATGCGGGTCGGCCTTGAGATTATCCGAGGCCGCCTGAATGATCTTATTTTGCTGGTCGATCTGCGCCACGGCGAGCGCATACTGTTGATCGGCCACATGCTGCTGCGCGGCCAGCTTGTCTTTGGGATCCGGGATCAGATCGATGAGCGGCTTGGCGATGGCGGCGATTGCGCCCAGTATCCCCGACGCCCCGGTGAGGGGAGCTGCGATGGCGCTCCCTGCTGCGGTGCCGATTGCCGATGCGATGGCGCTTGATGGTGTGGCCATTATGCGGCCTCCTCTCGGTGCAACTTTTGCTGCTCTCCGACCATGGCCGCCGCGAACGCGACGGCGAGCCGAAACGCCAGGCGCTCGCGCTCTAACACCTGCGATCCCGCAGCTTGCGGCAGCACAGTCTCGGCCGCTTGCGCGCCGGCCATCTCGCAAAATTTACGGATCCCTGCATCGATCATCACTGCACCCCTTTTGGCGCTACCAGATCGCTCCCGATGAAATGCCACCCGAGCCACGCCCAGATCATGATGCGCAGCGCCATCGGCATCCATGATTTGATCCACGCGGTGATGGTGAGGAACTTGCTGTCGGCGATACCGGCCAATTCCCACGCGGCCAGGGCTCCCATGAGCGCAAACCCCAACACTACATCCCAGTGCGCATAGCGGCTCATCGGCCCTCCCACATCTCGTACTCGGCGCGCCGGCGCGCGGCCAGGCCATCGACCACCCTGCCGCCCACATGATCCCATGGCAGGAGTTGGCTGCCGGCTCCGGCATAATCCCCCACGTTGAGCAGCTCGAGCAGCGTCGATTGAGCCAGCCGGCCCGCGCCCAGATTGAACACAAAATCAACCAGAGCATCGAACTGCCCCTGCGTGAGCGGCACCTGGACGAGCCGCTCAACCGCCGCCGCAGCCGCGCTCGCATCGTCGGCGAGGATCTGGTCGGCGGTGGCCTCCGTGATGCCGTGCTCGTAGGTGGAGGGCGGCACGATGCGATGGCCGTAGCCGATGGTGGGGTTTCCGGCCTCATCCGCGTAGGGCTGCAGGCGCAACCCTTCGCTGCGCTTGATGAGGTCGAGGCCGGCGGCGCTGATTTTCATCGCTTCCACCATATCACAAAATACTTTTGCACGGTGAAAACAACTTTACAAGGAAACTTTGGTAACACCAAACGGAATTGGTGTAGGATCAAAAACGATCCTCCGCGAATCGGTTGTCGCGGCTTAACCCGATCTGGCCCGGCGCACCCTGCGCTCTGAGAGCAAACAGCCCCGCAGCGCGCCGCCCGCGAAAACGCGGCCCAGGCCCAGGACGACGACCCCGGCAGGGGTACGCATAGCAGAGGATCGGCGCTCCCACGCGCAAACGGTGCTCGCGCCCCGAAAAGCCGCGCCTCGCCTACATTCTTATTTCTCTCTTTTGCTCCACGTGGAACACTCTTTGATGCCATCAACAATCCATGCGCGCGGGATTGTTGCCCCGGACGCGGGGAAATGGGTACCTCCGCGCCAATCCGGCCGTTACCAAAGTTTTCCGAAATAGTCGAAATAACCCTTGACATCTACCTGTAGATGAGCGATACTCCATTCATCAGAGGCAACCAACCTCATGGAGTGCAAAATGGAAATGCAAATCAAGCGCGTTGGATTTACGGGATCG
>VFSW01005762.1_pt1 | contig 18278 bp, 19 predicted proteins | sample 5358111 | NCBI WGS metagenome assembly VFSW01 (sample SAMN11554181, study PRJNA540505) | mine drainage metagenome | isolation source: sediment from site ElyBrook_90M | place: USA: Ely Copper Mine, Vershire, VT | collected 2017
CTCCTCGCGCCACCTGCGGGCCGGGGGCGGGGGGCCCACCCGCGCCGCCCCGCTTTTTTCTCTTGCAGAATTTGCCGCCGGATATTAAAGTAAAAATCGGTTCTAAATACTTCGATAGAAAGGGAAGACGCGATGGACGAGTGTCAGGGCTGCGGGATTTTCCGCAAGATGCGGATAATCCCGCAATGGCCGTGCGAAGGAGACGGCTGCACTGTTTTCCAGCGGAATCTGGAACTCCTGCTCCGGCTGGAAGTGGAGCGGGTCCGGACATTTATTCAACGCCGGTGTCCGGACGCGGAAGAGTTGCTGGAGCAAATAGACATGCGTCTCAAAAAAACTTCCGTTCCGTCCCGGGAAGCAGTGGCCGCAGGCTAACCGGCCGCTGCATCAAAAGGAGACCGCCCCCGGCGGCCTCTTTTTTTAGGCAGAGGAGTCCTAACCCAAAATGAGTATTTATGTTAAAATACCGGCGCATGACCCGGATTAAGACCTACTTCAAGAAGCCTTGGTTTTTGATTTCCGCCGCCGCGGTTATTTTAATCGGCTTCTGGATTTACAATTCCAGCCGCCCGGTGCCGCCGGCCTACGCCGTCGTTGCCCGGGGCACGGTTACGGAAGAAGTATCGGTGACCGGGCAGGTGGAAGCCGCGCAGGACGTCAGCCTGGCTTTCGAAAAAGGCGGCACGGTGAGCCGGGTCTACGTTAAGGTCGGGGACGATGTTCCCGCCGGCGCGCCGCTGGTGGCCCTGAATTCGCAGGATGCGTACGCCGCTTTGGCTTCCGCGCAGGCGGATGCGGATGCGGCGGCGGCCAAACTGGCGGAACTGCAAAATGGGCCGCGGCCGGAAGAACTGGCCGTAAAGCAGACCGCCCTAGACCAGGCCGAATTGACTCTCGCGAATGCTTACAGCGGCGTCGCCAACACTTTGCAAACCGCTTACGTCAATGCCGACGACGCAGTGCGCAAACAATCGGACCAGTTTTTTACGAACGGCGAAGATCCCAACCCGGCTTTGGCTTTTCAAACTTTCGATTTCCAGGCGGGCATAGATTCGGAAAACGGACGGGTGTCTTCGGGCGTGTCGTTGAATGACTGGAAGACCGCCCTGGCCGCTCTCGGTCCCGCGAGCCCGCCGGCTGCCCTGGACCAGGCCGTTCTAGACGCGCAAAATCGGCTGCTCGGAATCCAGAATTTTTTGAATAATTTGAGCGACGCGCTGGTGTCGGAAACCAATCTTTCCGCCTCCGCCCTAACTGCTTACCAGACGGAGCTTAATACCGCCCGGACGGACATCACGACGGCTCTGGGGAGCGTCAACTCCACCGCCCAAACCATAGCTGCGGATAAACTGGCGGTGACCCAGGCGCAGGACGATTTGAACCTGACCAAAGCCGGCTCCACGCCGGAAGATATCCAGGCGCAGCAGGCAACGCTCGAATCCGCGCAGGCCAAAGTTTTAGGCGCCCAGGCCGACCTGGCGAAAACCATGCTCCGGGCGCCGATCGCCGGCGTGGTGACGGAAGAAGACGCCAAAACCGGAGAAATCGCCGCCGCCGGAGATACCGTGGTCCGGCTGATGTCCGCCGGCAAATTCCAGGTGGTGGCGCAGGTGCCGGAAACGGATATCGGCCGGGTGACGCCGGGGAACGCGGTCAGTATGACCTTCGACGCCCTGCCCGGCGCGACTTTCAGCGGCCGGGTGGCGTCCATCGATCCGGCGGAAACGGTTATCGAAGGCGTGGCCACTTACAAAACCACCGTGGATATCGACCCGGCGGATCCGCGCATCCGTTCCGGTCTGACCGCGGATATGTCAATCCTCGTGGCCAGCCACGACAACGCTCTTTATCTGCCCCAGCGGGCGGTGACGACCCAATCCGGCAAAAGATACGTGATGTTCGCTGAACCCGGCGGCACACTGGAGCAAAGGGAAGTTCAAACCGGCCTCCGCGGCGCGGAAGGCCAGGTGGAAATAGTTTCCGGCCTGGCGGAAGGCGACCGGGTTTTGGCTTCCGGCGTGGAATAACATGCAGCTGATTCAGATAGAGTCGGTTTCCAAGGCCTATGCCAACGAGGAAGGCGATTCCACCGTGGCTTTGGACGCAGTGAGCCTCGCCGTGTCCAAAGGCGAATTCGTGGCCATCATGGGCCCGTCCGGTTCGGGCAAATCCACCCTGCTCCATATCCTGGGGTTTTTGGACCGCTACACTTCCGGCAAATATTTTTTTGACGAACGGGAAGTCAACCGCTATTCCGAGGAGGAAATGGCGCATGTGCGGAACCGTAAAATGGGTTTTATCTTCCAGTCGTTCAATCTTTTGCCGCGCACTTCCGTTCTGGAGAACGTCAAGCTGCCGCTCTTGTATTCCGCGGTGCCGGAAACGGAATGGGCGGCGCGGGCGGCGCGGGCGATTGAGTCGGTCGGCCTTACCAACCGCAGCGGACACCATCCCGGCCAGCTGTCCGGCGGCGAGCGCCAGCGCGCGGCCATCGCCCGGGCGCTGGTTATGGAGCCGGAAGTCATTTTCGCCGACGAACCGACCGGCAATCTGGATTCCAAATCCGGACAGATGGTCATGCAAACCCTGCAGGAACTGAATACCATCCACGGACACACCATCGTGCTTATCACCCACGAAACCGAAACCGCAGAGCACGCGGAGCGGATTATCCGCCTTAAAGACGGACGGATAGAAAGCGATCAAAAGGTCCGGACGAGGCTTTCCGCCCATTCCTTCCGCAAATAACCGCCGCTTATGGTTTTACGCCACCTTTTCCAGACCTCTCTGACCGGACTCACCACCCACAAATCCCGCTCGCTTTTGACCATTTTGGGCATAGTCATCGGCATCACCGCCATTATCATGGTCATGTCTTTGTGACAGTGCGCGGAAAACCTGATTTTGGGCCAGATCAAATCCATCGGTTCCAAAACCATCGCCATCGTTCCCGGCCGGGAACCCACCGGTCCATCGGATATTCTCGCGAGCTTCACCGATTCCCTGAAGGAAAGGGACTTGCAGCTCCTGTCCGACCCGGCCAACGTGCCCCATGCCGCCGCGGTGATCCCCATTGTTTTCGGCTCGGAGTCCGCCTCTTACGGCGACCAAACCTACCGGCCGACTATTTTCGGCAGTTCCGACCTCTTTGCCTCCGTTTACGACACTTATCCCGCCGAAGGCCGGCTCTTTACCGCGGACGAGGTGCAAAGCTACGCGGACGTGGCTATCATCGGTTCCAAAGTCAAAGACCAGCTCTTCGGCAACAACGACGCGCTGAATGAGCGCATCAAAATCAAAAACAAAAGCTTCCGCGTCATCGGCGTCCTCGGCAAAACCGGCCAACTGTCCTTTTTGAATTTCGACGAGGCGGTGTTCATGCCCTACACCACCGCCCAGCAGTATATTTTCGGCATAAATTATTTCCACCGCCTGGTGGTGGAGGCGGACAGCGACCAAAATGTGGACGCGACGGTGCAGGACATTAAACTCACTCTCCGCAATTCCCACAACATCCAGGACCCGTCCAAAGATGATTTCTTCGTTCAAACCCAGGCGGAAGCGCTCGGCACGGTGCAGACGATTACCGGCGCGCTCACGGCGTTTTTGGCGGCCATCGCCGCCATCTCTCTGGTGGTCGGCGGCATCGGCATCATGAATATCATGCTGGTGTCGGTCACCGAACGGACGCAGGAAATAGGCCTGCGCAAGGCCTTGGGGGCAACCAACCGCGACGTCCTCCAGCAGTTTTTGCTGGAAGCGGTGATTTTGACCGGCGCCGGCGGAGCCATAGGCATCTTTCTGGGCGGCAGCTTGTCCTACCTGGCGTCTTTGGCCATGCAGGCTTTCGGCCTGGACTGGCAGTTCATTCTGCCGCTGTCCGCGGTCATACTGGGCCTGGCCGTTTCTTCCGGCATCGGCCTTGTTTTCGGCATTTATCCGGCCCGGCAGGCGGCGGCCAAAAATCCGATTGAAGCTCTGCGCTACGAGTAAGAACCTATTCCAAAAAAGCATGTTTTAGAAAGGCCCCGGCTTTTGAATCGCCTGACGGCAGGAGTACAATTGGGCATAAGCGGGGAAATTGTTTCCGCGGTCGCGGGGAGAGCACTCGTTTAACATACAAACAAAGGAGGTCACCACTCGCGACCGCAGAGACCGGTTCCCGGCAATCAAGATGCCACTTCAGGAAAACGTATCCTTGAACGCCTATAGCAGTTATCGTATCGGTGGCCCGGCGCGGTATTTTTGGCGCGCCAAGGACGCGGCGGAGATTAAAAAAGCGCTGGCTTTCGCCCGCCGTCTGAAGCAGCCGGTTTTCATTTTGGGCGGCGGCACCAATCTTCTGATTCCGGATGAAGGTTTTCCGGGCCTGGTGCTGAAGCTGGATATAAAATTTTTACGGCGGCGGGGAAACAAAGTGGAAGCCGGCGCCGGAACTCCAGTCTCGGAACTTTTGAAGTTTGCCGCAAAGCACGGCCTTAGCGGCCTGGAGTGGGCCGGCGGCCTGCCCGGAACCGTGGGCGGCGCCGTCCGCGGCAACGCCGGCTGTTTCGGCGGCGAAACCAAAGACGCGATTTCAAGCGTGCGCAGCTTAGACGTGAAAACGGGGAAAATAATTTCCCGCCGGCGGAACGCCTGCCGGTTTAAATATCGCTCGAGTATTTTTAAGGAGAAGGGCGGCGGCGAAATAATTCTGAGCGCCGTTTTTACCCTCTCGCCCGGCCGGGCCCGGGACATTCGCGCCGGCATCCGGGATAAGGTTCAGCACCGGCGGGAGCGCCACCCCATGGAATACCCCAATATCGGCAGCATTTTCAAGAATATTCCGGTCCAAAATGTGCCCAAATCCAGGCAAAAGGAGCTGGTTTACAACGTCAAAACCGATCCTTTTCCGGTGATTCCCGCCGCCCGGCTAATAACCAAAGCCGGACTTAAAGGCAGATCTCGCGGCGGGGCGCAGATTTCCGAAAAACACCCCAACTTCATAATCAATGTCCGGCGCGCGCGGGAGAAAGATGTGGCGGCGCTTATGGATTTGGTAAAAAAAGAAATCCGCCGCAAATTTTCGGTGAAAATGGAAGAAGAAGTGGAAAGGCTGCGCACTCGTTTCGTTAAAATTTACGCGCGCGGCGCGAAAAAACCGCGGAAAAGATGAAGTTTGCGTGAAATACTTATCCACAATTAAGCATATCAGCGCGCGCCGGCCGTGATATAATTTGAACGTAGGAAGTTATTGCTCCGCGCGAAAAAATTTAAAAAAAGAAAGCAGAAATTTTCGCGCAGCACATTGGGGTAGTCGGCAACCCAATGCAAAACAAAAGATAGAAAAGAAAATGGCCAAGAAAAAGAAGAAGGCTTCCAAGAAAAAGTCTTCCCACAAGAAAAAGAGGATATAGTTCCTCTTGAAACCGGCCGCGCAGAGCGGCCGGTTTTGTTTTGACGGGCTCGCCGCCCGGCGGTTCAGACTCATTCCATTTTCCGGCGGCCTGGGGCATAATAAAGGGGCTTTATGCATATTGACGTAAGCGCTAAAAACCTAGATTTGACGGCCAGTTTGGACGCCTATATTCGCCGGAAACTGGGCGCTTTGGATAAGCTCGTCCGGAAATACGAAGAATTGGGAGAAGTTGAACTTAAAGCCAAAATCGAGCGGATTACCGCCCATCACCACAAAGGCGACGTCTATGCGGCCACGGCCGATTTGGTCCTGCCGCACCGGGACTTGCGCGCGGAGATTACGGATGCCGACGTGCGCCGCGCGATAGATCTGGTGCGCGACAAGCTGCGCGCGGAAATAAAAAAGTATCGCAGCGAACACTAATTACCGGAAATGAGTTCTTGGTTTGATAATTTATTCCGCCGCCGGTCCCTGGGACGGTTGGAAAGCATTGTCGGCGCGATTAACTCCCTGGAGGGCGAGATTTCCGGCTTGTCAAGCGAAGCGCTCGCGGAAGAGAGCCGGAAATTGCGCGCGGCGGCGCAGAGCGGAACTCCGCTCGCCGACCTCATGCCGCGCGCTTTCGCTCTGGTGCGGGAAGCGGCGCGCCGGACTTTAAACCAGCGGCCCTACGACGTGCAGCTTATGGGCGGAATAGTTCTGCATCAGGGCGCCGTGGCGGAGATGGCGACCGGCGAAGGCAAGACGCTCGCGGCGGTCGCCCCGGCCTACCTGAACGCCCTTGCGGGGGAAGGGGTGCATCTGGTCACGGTAAACGAATATTTGGCCCGCCGCGACGCCGTTTGGATGGGCCAGATTTACCGGTTGTTGGGCCTCTCTGTGGCCTGCTTGGTGCCGAATAAGGCCTTTTTATACGACCCGGCCTATACCGAGAAAGGGGAGGACCAGAATGCGCCGGAGAGCCCCTTAAACCAGGGTGACGCCCTGGCAGACAAGGAGCGCGATACGACCGGCAGCTTCCGCGTCCAGCAGGAATTTTTGCGCCCCATCTCCCGCCGCGAAGCGTATCTCGCCGACATTACTTACGGCACGAATCACGAATTCGGTTTTGATTATCTGCGGGACAACCTGGCTTATAATCTGGCGCAGCAGGTCCAGCGCGGGCGCGCTTACGCCATCATTGACGAAGTGGATTCTATTTTAATAGACGAGGCGCGGACGCCGCTCATTATTTCCGCGCCGGATACGGAGTCCAGCGAACTTTACCGCACCTTCACCCGCCTGGTCGGGAATCTCCAGCCGGAAGAAGATTACGCGGTGGACGAAAAGAAAAAATCGGTGCTTATCAATGATTCGGGCATAGAAAAGGTGGAAAAGACCTTGAGCCTGCCGAACATCTACGCGCCGGAGAATCTGCGCCTGGTCCATTATCTGGAAGAATGCCTGAAAGCCAAGGCCCTGTTCCACCGCGACCGCGATTACGTGGTCCGGAACGGGGAAATAATCATCGTGGACGAATTTACCGGCCGCCTCCTGCAGGGGCGGCGCTACAACGGCGGCCTGCATCAGGCGATTGAAGCCAAGGAAGGGGTCAAAGTGCAGGAGGAGTCGCGCACTTACGGCAAGATTTCCATTCAGAACTATTTCCGCATGTACCGGAAAATCGCGGGCATGACCGGCACCGCCCAAACCTCGGCGGAGGAGTTCCACAAAGTCTATAACCTGGAGGTGGTGACTATTCCCCCCAACCGGCCGAATGTGCGGCGGGACGCCGCCGACCTCATTTATAAAACCGCCGCCAGCAAATGGGGCGCGGTGGTGGCGGAAATCAAAAGCCGGCACGAAAAAGGCCAGCCGATTCTGGTCGGCACAACTTCCATTTCCAAAAACGAGATGCTATCCGGCCTCTTGGAAGAAGCGCACGTGCCCCACCGGGTGCTGAACGCCAAGAAAAACGAGGAAGAAGGCGCGGTTATCGCGCAGGCCGGAGCGCCGGGCAAAGTGACGGTCGCCACCAACATCGCCGGCCGCGGCGTGGACATTATTTTGGGCGGCAATCCGCCGGACCCGGCGGACGCGGCTCGGGTGCGGGAACTCGGCGGACTCTGCGTCATCGGCACGGAGCGGCACGAGGCCCGGCGCATAGACAACCAGCTCCGCGGCCGCGCGGGCCGGCAGGGCGACCCTGGTTTCTCCCAGTTTTTCCTTTCTCTGGAAGACGATTTGATGCGCATTTTCGGCGGCGACCGCATCAAGGGCATAATGGATCGCTTTGATTTGCCGGAGGACCAGCCCATCCAGATGGGCATGGTCTCCAGCGCGGTGGCTCAGGCCCAGGCCAAAGTGGAGGGCGCCAATTTTGATATCCGCAAGCATCTTCTGGAATATGACGATGTCCTTAACCGCCAGCGGGAAGTGGTTTACCGCCGCCGGCAGGAAATTTTGGACAGCATGAATCCGGAAACGCTAGGCAACCTCATCTACGCCGCGGCTTTCGCCCATTTTTCCGCCTGGCAGGCCGCCAACCTTCAGAATCCGGACGCGGAAAATCCTAAAACTGCGAAAGAATATCTGGCCGCCGCCGGCATAATATCTCCCGGTGCGGCGGTCCCGGAAAACGGCGCAGCGGAAGAATACAAAGACCTGCTCGTAAAACGCAGTTTGGAAGCGGCGGTGAACAGCATGTCTATCAACCGAATGCTCGGAATTATGGACCTTCTCTGGATGAATAACCTGGACGACCTGGAGGCGCTTCAGGAATCTATCGGCCTTAGGGCCTACGCCCAAAAAGACCCGCTGGTGGAATTTCGGGAGGAGTCGCGGCGGCTTTTTGACTCGCTCTTCGCCAACTTCAACGAATGGGTTTTTCTGAATATTTTCCGGGCGGCGGAAGCCGCCGGTACGGCGGGAACGGTTGCCGCCCTGCCCGCAGCGGTCAAAATCGCTCCGCCGCCGGAAACCGTAGGCCGCAACGACCCTTGTCCCTGCGGCTCGGGCAAGAAGTATAAAAAGTGCGGTCTCCTGGACACGCCGGAGCACCAGGAGCGGATGCGGGCGAAGTAGCGCGGCTTTATTCCGCAGCCATATCTTCGCCGCCTTTCGCCTGCGAGGCGCGCGGCAGGCGGACGGTCACCGTCGTACCCTGGTCCGGGGCGCTCGCAATGCGGATGGAGCCTTGGTGGCGCTTGACCATTTCCCGCACAATGGCGAGACCGAGGCCGGCGCCGCTTTTGTGCATATGGAACGACCGGCCGCTGCGATAAAACGGCTCAAAAATGTGCGGCAGCTCGTCCGCCGGAATGCCCACGCCGTTGTCCTGCACCCTAAGTTCCGCGTACCGGTTGTTCAGCGGCCGGGCGGATACTTCTACGCGGCCGCCGGGCCGGCTGTAATAAATGGCGTTTTTCAGAAGATTGGACACCACCTCTTCCAACGCCGTGACGTTGCCCATGACCCGCACCGGCTGGGTTTGGCCCGTATCTACGGTTACCTGCTTGGGGGCGGATATTTTTTCGCTCCGGGCGGCGACCAGATTCACGATGTTTTTCAGGTCCACCGGTGTCATGGGCGGATTGGCGGAAACGTCGTGGAAACTGGCCAAATTCAAAAGATTGTTCAAAATTCCGGACATCCGGTCAATTTCCTCCGTGTTGCTCCGGAGAATTTCCAGCATTTCTTCCCGGGAAACGCTTTCCGGGTCTAGCAGGGCGACTTCTATTTCCGTGCGCATGGTGGTGAGGGGTGTCCGGAGTTCATGGGAAGCGTCGGCGATGAAGCGCCGGTTGCCTTCCACGAAAATCTTGATGGGCTGGAGCATCAGCCGGATGGCTAAAAATCCCAGGATGCTTAGAACGAGGAGCAGGAAAAAAGTGAAGACCAAAAAATCCGCCTGCAGGTCGCCGGAAATGCGGTTTAAGAGCTGGATTTCCAGAGCCGGGTTGTGGAGCTGTCCCAGCAAGTCCCTTTGCAGAATCAGGGTGCGGGTATAATCCCAGGCTACCGCGAAAAATACCAGAACGATGCCGGCCAGGATTATATAGAGCGCGGTCAGTCGGACTTGAGCCTTGCGTATCTCCTTATCCTTTAACGCGGTAACCAACCCCCCGGACCGTTTCCAGGACTTTGTTTCCGCCATCATTGTTATCTATTTTATTCCGGAGATTCTTGATATGCACGTCCACCACGTTGGAAAAGCCGTCATAGTTGAAATCCCAGACGTGGTCCACCAATTCCTCGCGGTTCACCACGCGGTTCGCGTTCCGCATCAGATACTCGAGCACACTGAACTCCTTGAGGGTCAGCTGGACCTTTTGCCCGTTTTTCCAGACTTCCCGGGTGGAAGTGTTCAAAACCAGGTCGTTGACCTTGAGTTCGCTCGGAATGAAATTGTCCGGCCGGCGCAAAATGGCGTTAATCCGGGCCAGCAGTTCCTTGAAGAGGAACGGTTTTACCAGGTAATCATCCGCGCCGCCGTTCAGGGCCGATATTTTGTCGTCAATCGCTCCGCGCGCCGTGAGTACGATAACCGGCGTCATGATTCCGTGGCTCCGGATTTCGTTGCAAACCTCAAAACCATCCTTTTTGGGCAGCATCAAATCCAGGATTATTAAGTCGTAATCCTTGTGGGCTATTTCTATACGCCGCAGGGCGGTTTCGCCGTCCAGCACGTAGTCGGCCGCGTAGCCCTCCTGCTGCAGGCCTTTTTGGATGGATTTAGCCAGCTTCTCCTGGTCCTCAACTATTAATATTCTCATGGTTCAAAGGTACCTGCCGGAAGGTGAAGAATTCATGAACGACAATTTAATTATTCATAATTCCGTATTTTCATGCAAGGACGGCAATCCGCTATTTCATCCTGTTCCCGGCCGGTTTTGAGCTATAATTCCGCTATATCCATGGCCGACGAACCAAAGACAAAGTGGGACCTTTCGCCGCTTTTTTCGGGAGACGACGACCCGCGCTTTCCGGAAAAGCGCCGGGAAATAGAATCCCGCACCCGGGATTTCGCCGCCAAATGGAAAAATCGGGAGGATTGGCTTCAGGAGCCGGCGGCGCTCGCGGAAGCGCTTAAGGAATACGAGGATTGGCACGTCTCCTGCGCCATGGGCGGAGACGAGGGCTACTACTTTTCGCTCCGCACCGCCCAGGATGAAAACAACCCGGCGCTCAAAGCGAAATTCAACCAGGCGGAAGAGTTCGTCAACCGCATAGAGGCGGAAACGCAGTTTTTTACCCTCCGCCTGGCCAAAATTCCGGCCAGCCGGCAAAAGGCTTTCTTGGATTTTCCGGACCTGTCCTCCTGGCGGCATTTCCTGGAGCGGATTTTCGCCGAAGCCGCCCATGTTTTGGGCGAAGCGGAGGAAAAGATAATGATGCTGAAGCACGCGCCGGCGGCGGGCAACTGGGAACGGATGGTTTCCGGTTTCATTTCCAAAGAAGAGCGGGATGCGCTGCTCGAGGACGGCACGTCCGCCAAACGGACATTTTCCGACCTTTTGACGCTCCTTGAAAGCCGAAAACCGGAAGTCCGGGACAAGGCGGCGGAAGGCATTAATGAGATTTTGCTCAAAAATTCGGATACGGCCGAACACGAAATTAATTCCATTTTGCAGAACAAAAAAATAGACGACGAGCTCCGCGGATTTCCGCGGCCGGACTCCGCCCGCCACCTGGCCGACGACATTGATTCGGCGGCGGTGGACGCGCTCATAGGCGCGGTTGCGGAGCACTTCGACATCTCCCGGCGCTACTACGCCCTGCGGGCCAGGCTTGCGGGCGTGCCGCGCCTCAAGTACCACGAGCGCAAAGTGCCCTACGGCGCCATCGCCAAAAAATTCCCGTTTCCGGAAGCGTACGCGCTCTCGCGCAAAGTGTTCGCGGACCTGGATCCGTTTTTCGCCGCCACTCTGGAACGATTCGCGGAGCGGGGCCAGATTGACGTCTATCCGGCCAAAAACAAGCAAGGCGGCGCTTTTTGCGCGCATTTCACCTCCCGCCAGCCGACCTACATTCTCCTGAATTTCGCCGACACCCTGGAGGAAGTGACCACCTTGGCCCACGAAATGGGCCACGGCATAAACAACGAACTGGTGCGCGCGGCGCAAAACGGCCTCAATTTCGGCACGCCGACCTCCACCGCCGAGGTGGCTAGCACCTTTATGGAAGACTTCATCCTGGAAGAAATCCTGCGGACGGCGGACGAGGAGACCCGCCTGGCCATCATGGTCATGAAACTGAACGACGACGTCTCCGCCATTTTCCGCCAAGCGGCCTGCTACAAGTTTGAAACCGAATTGCACGGGAATTTCCGGGGAAAAGGATATTTGTCCAAAAAAGAAATCGGCGAACTTTTCCAGAAACACATGTCCGCTTACATGGGCGAAGCGGTGGAGCAATCGCCGGGCAGCGAGAACTGGTGGATTTACTGGAGCCATATCCGGAATTTCTTTTACGTTTATTCCTACGTTTCCGGCCAGCTTATTTCCCGCTCGCTCCAGGCCGGCGTCAAAGCGGACAAAAGTTTCATGGAGAAGGTGAAAGGATTTTTATCCGCCGGACTATCCGATTCGCCGCGGAATGTTTTCCTGAAACTCGGCATAGACATCGCCGAGCCGGCTTTTTGGAGCCGCGGCGTGGAGGCCACCGCCAAACTCCTGGAGGATACGGAAAAGCTGGCTAAAAAATTGGGCAAGCTATGACCAAGGTAATGGTTTTCGGAGTGTTTGACCGCCTGCATGACGGCCACCGGTTTATGCTCCGGGAAGCGGCGAAACTGGGCGAAGTCACGGCGGTGGTGGCGAGAGACGAGGCGGTGCAGAGATTAAAAGGGCGTGCCTGCCGCGAAAACGAACAGGCGCGGATGGAAAAATTGCGCCGGGAAAATCTGGCGGCGAAAGTCGTTTTGGGCGACGCGGAAGAGGGGAGTTACGCAGTAATAAAGAGCGAAGAGCCGGACCTGATAGCTCTGGGCTACGACCAGGATGCGCTCGAAGCCGACCTTTTGGACAAGATGGTTTCCGGCGCCGCGCCGGAAACCGGCCTCACGCGCCTGCCCGCATTTCACCCGGATAAGCTTCACAGTTCCATCCTGGACCAGGAGGACACGCGCCGTTAGTTTCTCCACAGGTCCCGCCGGCTGGCTTTTTTAATAAGCTTATGCTATAATACCCAGGTTGTAAGTTTCTCCGAAGCTCGCTCTGTCTTTGGCAGTGTCGCGGAAGGGAAGGGTCGCTTACACGCAAGAAAAGTTAAAAGAAATCAAGAATGGCTATGCGTTTGTACGTAGGGAATCTTCCCTACCAAACGACGGGCGACGATCTCAAAAACGCCTTTTCTAGCGCCGGCACGGTAACCTCCGCTCAGGTGATTACCGACAAAATCTCCGGCCGCTCTAAGGGTTTTGGTTTCGTTGAAATGTCCACCGACGATGAGGCGAAAGCCGCCATCGAAATGTGGAATGGCAAAGAGCTCGACGGCCGCGCCCTCACTGTAAATGAGGCGCGTCCGATGGAGCCTCGCGCCCCTCGTTCCAACGGAGGCTTCGGCGGCGGAAACCGCTGGTAAGAACTCCAGTTCTCGTTTTGCGGGAACCGATGTCGCCCCACCCCTGCGGTGGGGCGCATCTGCATCTCGGCCCAAATTTTTGTCCGGGCATTTGGGCCTCCGATAGCTTCCCGCAAAGCGGGAACTTCCGCGGGTATAAAACAAGCAAACACGCTTCCAATTGGAAGCGTGTTTGCGTATGATTGGACGCATGTCTTGGAAGCTGGCCATTTTTGACTGGGATGGGACGCTGGTGGACAGTCGGGAAATGGCCTACCGGGCCGCCTGCGATATCATCCGGCACTTCGGCGCGGAACCGCCGGCACGGGAAGTTTACCTGGCGGAACAGATATCGGACTTCGAACCTTTTTATCATCGGCATGGAGTACCGGCGGCAGTCGGCCGGGAAGAATTGAATAATCTCTGGCGGAAATTTTTCAATATGTCGGAGCACAATCATCCGCCCTTGCGGGAAGGAGTCAAAGGAATCTTGGAAATCTGCCGGAAGCGCGGCATACATACCGCCGTGGTGAGCGGCAATATCGCCGAAACGATTCAAGCCAATATGCAGCTCCTCAATCTCGCCGATTTTATTGACCACCTGCACGCGGGCGCCAACGGCAAGGTTGAAGAATTGAGGAGGGTGGTGGAACACTTTCGGGTTTCTCCGCCGGAAGCGTTTTATATTGATGACACGGTAGAGGGCCTGGCTGCGGCTAAAAAAGTAGGTGTCGCAGCTATGGGCATTGAGGGTGGTTTTAATGAAAGACAGTCCCTGCTCGGAGCCGCGCCGGATTATATACTTTCGTCTTTCGCCGATTTGGCGGAATTGTTGAATAAAAACTGAAAACTGCTAGAATATTCCGGATGACTCTGGAAGATTTTCAAAAAGTCGAATTAAAAATAGGCAGAATCGTCGCGGCGGAGCGGATAGATGGTTCGGAAAAGCTTCTGCGCCTGGAAGTGGACCTCGGCGGACCCGATCCGGAACATCCGGAGACGCGGCAGGTTCTTTCGGGCATCGCCAAGGCCTATGCCCCGGAAGACCTGCTTAATAAAGAAGCAGTCTTGGTTACCAATCTGGAGCCCCGGGAGATGATGGGTCTCCAGAGCCAGGGCATGATTTTATGCGCCCGGGACGCGGACGGCAAACCTGTAATTTTGACCGCAGCAAAAGAAATTCCGCCCGGCACGGCAATAACATGAATCTAAAACAGGGCATTATATTCGCGGTGTTGGTGGTGGTTATTTTGGCGGGAATTTCTTTGTGGTTGCGTTACGCTCCTAAAAACATACAAACCGATACAGTTAATACACCTAAAATGGGAACTCTTTCCGATGGATTACAGATAGAAGATCTCGTAGTGGGCACGGGCGCGGAAGCCAAGGCGGGGGATACGGTAACGGTAAATTACGTGGGCACCCTGGACAACGGCACCAAGTTTGACAGTTCTTACGACCGCGGTGAGCCGGCCACTTTCAGCTTAAACCAGGTCATTAAGGGATGGCAGGAAGGTATTCCGGGTATGAAAGTAGGCGGCAAGCGGCGACTCATAATTCCGCCCTCGCTCGGCTACGGCAGTCGGGGTATACCGGGCACTATTCCGCCGAATTCCACCCTGCATTTCGACGTGGAACTGCTGGAAGTAAACGGCTCCAAGTAGGTCTGGAGGATTCCATCTTTTCGTGCGATAATAAGAGGCCGCATTTATGCGGCCTCTTATGGATTTCAAGATTATTTCGCCGAATAAGCCGGCCGGAGATCAACCCGAAGCCATAGACGCGCTAGTGCGCGGCCTTAGAAGCGGCATGAAGGAACAGACGCTTTTAGGCGTTACCGGTTCGGGCAAGACCTTTACCGTAGCGAACGTCATCGAAGCCGTTCAAAAGCCGACGCTCGTCATTGCGCACAACAAAACCCTGGCGGCGCAGCTGACCAACGAGTTCCGCGAGCTTTTCCCGAAGAACTCGGTGAATTACTTCGTTTCTTACTACGACTATTATCAGCCGGAGGCTTATTTGCCGACTACGGATACCTACATCGACAAGGAGGCGATGATAAACGAGGAGATAGACCGGCTGCGCCACGCGGCCACCACCGCGCTCCTCACGCGCAAAGATGTGATAGTCGTCGCTTCCGTCTCCTGTATTTACGGTCTGGGTGCGCCGGAGGTCTACGCGGAAAATCTCCTGCATTTTTACGCCGGCAGCGCCTACAACCGCGAAGACCTGATGAAAAAACTGGTGGAACTGCAGTTTTCCCGCACCACCGCGGACTTGAAGCGCGGCACTTTCCGTCTCCGGGGGGATAACTGGGAGATCATGCCGGCCGACCGGGAAATAATTTACAACTTTGAGCTCAAGGACGGCCGCATCGGCGAGATTTTTGAGATAGATCCGGTGGCCGGCTTTGTTCCCGGCGAAACGCCCGCGGTGGCGGAGGTTTATATTGCTCCGGCCAAGCACTTCATAACTCCCGTACCCGCCCGGGAGCGGGCGCTTAAATTAATCCGCGCGGAGCTCAAAGAGCGGCTCAGATATTTTGAAGAAAACAAGAAATTCCTGGAAGCGGAGCGGCTGGAACGCCGCACCCGCTACGACCTGGCGATGATAGAGGAAGTCGGCTACTGCCACGGGATAGAAAACTATTCCCGCCACCTGTCCGGCCGGAACGAAGGCGAGCCTCCGGCCACGCTTTTGGATTATTTCCCGCATACCGCTTCCGGAGAGCCGGATTTCCTCACGGTTATAGACGAATCGCACGTGACCATCCCGCAGATTTCGGGCATGTACGAAGGCGACGCTTCGCGCAAAAAGACTTTGATTGAATACGGCTTCCGCCTGCCGTCCGCCTCCGACAACCGGCCGCTCAGATTCAGCGAGTTTGAAGCCCGCGTCGCCGACCGGATTTACGTTTCCGCCACGCCGGCGGCCTTTGAACGGGACCGTAGCGCCCAGATCGTGGAGCAGATTATCCGTCCGACCGGCCTGGTAGACCCTAAAATCACTATTTTGCCGGCCCGCGGCCAGGTGCACGACCTGGTGGGGCGCCTCAAAGAGCGTTTCGCGGACAAAAGCGCAGAATCGGAGCGCGTCTTGGTGACCACGTTAACCAAGCGCATGGCCGAGGACCTGACCGAATATCTGACCGACGAAGGAATCAGGGTTAAATATATTCACAGCGACGTGGAAACCCTGGAACGCATAAAAATCCTGACTCAGCTGCGGCGGGGCGATTTTGACGTGCTGGTCGGCGTGAATCTCCTGCGGGAAGGACTGGATCTGCCGGAGGTCTCCATGGTGGCGATTCTGGATGCGGATAAAGAGGGATTTTTGCGCTCCGAGACGTCGCTCGTCCAAACTATCGGCCGGGCGGCCCGCAACATCCGCGGCGAAGTTTTAATGTATGCCGACCAAATCACCGGTTCCATGAAGCGCGCGGTGGGGGAAACCGACCGCCGCCGGGAGATGCAGCTGGAATACAACCGCGAATACCACATCACGCCCCAAACTATTAAAAAAGCGGTCAGGGACATCCTGCCGACCGAAGAGATACTGTCCCTGGAGCTCCAGCCGATACCGTCTTCCAAATCTGCTCTGCTCAAACTCACTGCAGACAAGGAGAAGGAGATGAAGGCCGCCGCAAAAGCGCTGGATTTCGAACTGGCCACTATTTTGCGGGATGAACTCAAAGAGCTCCAGAAGAAGTTGCGGGAACTGGACAAAGATTCCGGAGATAAAGACCTGCCGGAATCGGTGCGCCGCGCCCAGCGTCCGGTCAAAATACAGGAGAAAAAATCCGCCGTAGAAAAGAATATCGGCAAAACCGTGCGCATCAGCAAAAATAAAAAGAATGAAGCAGATTCCCCCGAAAATACTGGCTGAAAGAAAAAAGAAAGTAGCCGTTATCACTAAAATCCTGAAAAAGCTGGACCCGCATCCGCATGTGGCCCTGAAATTCCGGACGCCCTGGCAGCTGCTGGTCGCGGTGGAGCTGTCGGCCCAGTGCACGGATAAAAAAACCAACGAGGTGACGGATAAACTGTTCCGAAAGTACAAAACTCTGAAGGCTTATATAAAAGCATCGCCGGCGGAATTTGACCATGATATCCGCCAGATTACTTTCCATCGCAACAAAACCAAAAGCATCCTGGCGGCGGCCAAAAAAGTTAAAACAGGTTTCCACGGCAAAATTCCGAAAACCATCGCCGAACTTACAACTATTCCTGGCATCGGCCGCAAGAGCGCCAACATTATTCTTTCCTCCGCTTACGGCATCGGCGAAGGCATCGGCGTGGATACGCACGTCTGGCGCCTGTCGCGCATGCTGGGACTGACGAATGAGAATACTCCGGACAAGATTGAACAGGATTTGCTCCAGGTTGTGCCCAAAAAGGACTGGCCGATTTTCAACTACTTGCTCGTGGATTATGGCCGCGCCTACTGTCCCGGCCGCAAACATGACCACGCAAAGCACGGATGTCCTTTGGCAAAGTTTTATGTAAGGAATTCAAAATGAAAACGGCCAGCGGGGAGCTGGTCGTTTCAAATCGCGCCGATGGGGAGGGCGGCGCGGCCCTGTGTGGGGATGGGTAGGAAGGATTTAATGGTGGGGATACGGCGGTCCGGGGTTGGGTTGCGGTGCCGGGGCTGGCGTTGTGCCGTTCCAGCCCGGCGGCCGAGTCGATTGGTTTCCGCACGTTGCGCACTGCGGCTGACGGTAGTTTCCATAGCGGCGATAGTGCCGATATGGATACGCTCCGTAGTACGGCCGGTACGTCGGGTAGCCGGCATACGAGCCGTAGTACCCATACGAACTGTATCCGTAGACGGGGGCGTAGTATACGCCGCAGGCCTGCGGGTTCTGCCGGCAATAATCCGCCGGCGGAATCGACATGGTGACAGTGCAGCCGGACGCGAAAACTACGGCGGCGAGAATGAGTAGGGCCAGAGACATTCGCTTCATGACGACCTCCTGTTGTCGCGTTTTTGGTGTTCAATCGGCTTGATGCGCTCGATTCCGAGCTTCTGCGTTCCGGATTCCCGTCGAAACGTGACCCAGTATCCGACAGAGTCGATGTCTGGTGTAATGGAAGCCGTTTCCAGATCGGAATGTTCCCGCAGAAATGCCGCCAAGGCATTTCCGAATTGCGCCTGACTGTATGGCACGTAGAACACTAATTCGCCATAGTCGATGAAGCGGTATCCCTGTTGCGAGTTGGCGACGTACCAGTAACCGTGTCCGCCATCCTTCGCGGAGAGCGGAGCATAGGAGAACATGTAGAATATGACGCCGGTCAGCGCAACGATGGCGAAAAAGCAAGCGACGATGAGTTTT
>VFSW01005763.1_pt1 | contig 18274 bp, 17 predicted proteins | sample 5358111 | NCBI WGS metagenome assembly VFSW01 (sample SAMN11554181, study PRJNA540505) | mine drainage metagenome | isolation source: sediment from site ElyBrook_90M | place: USA: Ely Copper Mine, Vershire, VT | collected 2017
CAGCTCAAGAGAGACAAGTTTCATGGCGACTGGAACTACAGTCTACTGCCCAGAGGAGTTGATACACTTATTTCCTGACACTTCCTAATATGGCGCCGTTCACTTACAAAGAATTCTCGTACCTTAGCTCGGAGTAACTTCGGTCTTAGACAAGAGTGACTCGAAATGATCGATAGCGGCTTCGACCGGCAGCCCGTCTGCCCCGGTGAGACGCCGACCAATCGGGAGAGCCCATCGCTATTTTCCACGCCCGCCCAAGCGCGCTGAAATCGCGCTACCGCGCTGCCGCCGCGACCGCCGGCCAGGCCACGCCACGCACACGAATGCGACTCCGTGTCTTCCCGTCGCGCGCAACGTTCGTCCGGCATTCACGGAACATGGCGCTTCCCCTGCCCCGCCCCGCGGGACTATCATCCGATGAGGAGCCTCTCATGCGTTGGACCACGTGGAAATCTCTCGCCGCAACTTGCTGCCTCTCCGCCGCCTGCGCCAGCGCGCAGTCCGCGCCCCCCTCGGACCAGATCTGGTGGAAACACGCCCTCATCTACGAAATCTATCCCCGCAGCTTCCAGGACTCGAACGGCGACGGCATCGGCGACCTCAACGGCATCACCCAGCGCCTCGGTTACCTCGAGGCCCTCGGCGTCGACGCCATCTGGATCGCACCCATGTATCCTTCCCCCCAGGTCGACTTCGGCTACGACATCTCCGACTATGAGCGCGTCGACCCGCAATACGGCACGCTTGCCGACTTCAACCACCTCGTCGCCGAAGCGCGGAAGCGCCACATCCGTGTCATCCTGGACATGGTCCTGAACCATACCTCGGACAAGCACCGCTGGTTCATCGAGTCCTCAAGCTCGCGCACCAACCCCAAGCACGACTGGTATGTCTGGAGCGACGGCAAGCCGGGCCCCGACGGCAAGCCCGTTCCGCCGAATAACTGGGTCAGCATATTCGGCGGCTCGGCCTGGCAGTACGTGCCCGCGGTCCATCAGTTTTACTACCACAAGTTTTACAAGCAGCAACCCGATCTGAACTGGCGCAATCCGGCGGTCGAGAAGGCCATGTTCGGCTCCATGCGCTTCTGGCTCGACCGCGGCGTCGCCGGCTTCCGTCTCGACGCGATCCCCACGCTCTTCGAAGACGCGCGCCTTCGCGACGAGCCCATCGAAAAACCCGGCCGCAACGCCCAGGGCGATCCGTTCCTCAGCGAGATCTATACCAACAATCTCCCCGAGGTGCATGACGTCATACGCCGCATGCGAACTATGATCGACTCGTACTCGGGCAACCGCGTCCTCATCGGCGAAACCTACCTGCCCAATACCGCCGAGCTCGATAAATGGTACGGTGGCGCCAAACACGACGAGTTACAACTCCCCATGGACATGCTCGTCGGCTTCACGAATCGGCTCAACGCGACGACGCTCCGCCAGCGCATCTCGGAGGTCGAAACGCAGGTCCACGGCTCGCAGCCGCTGCTCGTCTTCGACAATCACGACAACACGCGAAGCTGGGACCGCTACGGCGACGGCGCCCACAACCTTGAAATCGCCAAAATCATCGCCGCGCTCCTGCTTACCTCGAAAGCCACGGCGCTCATGTATTACGGCGAAGAACTCGGCATGCCAACCACCGTCCCCACCCGCGTCGAGGACGTGAAGGACCCCATCGGCGTCACTGGCTGGCCGAAGGAAAAAGGCCGCGACGGCGAGCGCACGCCCATGCAGTGGAACGGGGACTCGCAGGCCGGTTTCAGCACCAACCCGAAAACCTGGCTCCCCATCCCGCCGAATTACAAGACGCTCAACGTCCAGTCCGAGCTCGCCGACCCGCAGTCCCTCTTGAACTGGCACAAGAAACTCATCGCCATGCGCCGCACTCTCTCCGCCCTGCGCAACGGCGCCATCGTCATGCTCGACCGCCGCAACCCGAACGTCCTCTCTTACGCCCGCATCGCCCCCGACGGCAAGGCGGTCCTCGTCTCGCTGAACATGTCCGCCGCGCCTCAGACGATCTCACTCAACCTGAAATCCGCCGGTATCCGCGGCTCGTCCGTCAAGACCCTGCTCTCGAACCCGGCGTCGCTCGAGAGCGCCGCCTCGGCGCAAGGCGTCACCCTCCCGCCCTTCGCCGCCTGGGTGTCTTCGGTCGAATAGCCGGCTCGCCTACAAGTTCGTCGACCCTGCCGCGGGCGCCGAGGCCAGAGGGACACCAAGCGATCAACGAGACACCACGCTAAAGTGGTGTGATTGTGCCGCGGGAGTGGTATCGTGGATGGAGGAGGAGCCGGATGGCGATCGTCGAAAGCGCGTCCGCGGGGCTCACAACGTCGGAAGCGCCGTTCATCGCGCAAGCCCGCGAGCACGGGCAGCTTTACATCCACCAGCCATATGAGCTTTACTCGGCGTCGAATCACGACACCTGGCGGAGGCTGTACGCGCGGATGCTTCCGCGGTGGGAGCGGTATGCGAACCGCCATTTTCTTCAGGGCATCCGCTCGCTGTGCCTGGACGCGGAACGTGTGCCCCGGCTCGAGGACGTCAATCGTTTCCTGAATCCGCTGACCGGTTTCCGCGCGAAGGCGGTGAGCGGCTACGTGCCGGCGTTCGTGTTTTTCGACTGCCTGCGCAATCGCGAGTTTCCGACAACCATCACGATCCGGCGGGCCGACCGGCTGGACTACCTCCCGGAGCCCGACATTTTCCATGACGTGGCGGGCCACGTGCCGATGCACACCGACCCGAACTTCGCCGAGGCGCTGGTCCGCTTCGGCGAGTGCGCGCACACGGCGGCCGATATCGCCGCCGGCATCCGCGATCGCGATACGAAGATCCACACGCTCACCAGCATTCTTCGCGCGATGGCTCGATTTTTCTGGTTCACGGTCGAGTTCGGACTGATGCGTGCGGGCGCTGAAGTGAAGGCGTATGGGAGCGGCCTGCTGAGTTCTTATGGAGAACTGGCGCACGCGATCGACGCGCCCGAAGTGCAGCGCTACCCGATCCAACTCGAGTGGGCGGTGAACCAAGCCTTCGAGATCGATCATTACCAGCCGCTTTTGTTTATCGTCGACTCGTTCGACCATCTGTTCGCCCTCGCCGGCGAGCTCGAGCGCTGGATGAAGGCGGGCAAGTTGAGCAACGTCGCGCCGGGCCAGCCCGAGGTGAACGAACACGATCTCGAGAGCTTTCTCTCGCGCGCCGAGTGACCGGCAAGCGCGGGCGGGCCGCCGGCGGACGATAATAGAAAGATGAGATTGGCACTCGCACTCGCGGCGCTTCTTCTGCCCGCCTTCGCGCAAACTCCGCTGGGCGACACGTCGTGGGTGACGGCGAAGGATCTCCCGGGCGTCGATTTCGGCAAGCTGACGGCCGCGCAGAAGGAGCTTGCGCTGCGCTCGCTTCGCAAGGAGGACTGCACGTGCGGCTGCCAGATGCGGCTGGCGCAGTGCCGCGTGGTCGAGACGCCATGCACGGACAGCAAGGCGCTCGCTGCGATGGTGGTCGATGCGGTCGCATCCGGCAAGAACGCCGCGCAGATTCACGACGAGCTGATTCATTCGAAGCTGGCGCGTTTGCGGGCGGGCCAGAACCGGATCCTGGGCGATCCGGAAAATATTCCGGTGGTGGGATCGCCGGTGCGCGGGCCCTCCTCGGCGAAGGTAACTCTGGTCGAATTCTCCGATTTCGAGTGCCCGTTTTGCACGGCGGCGGTGGCCGCGATCGATCAACTCCTCAAGGATTATCCGACGGAAGTGAAGCTCGTTTACAAGGAATTTCCGCTCGAGATGCATCCCCATGCGCGGCTGGCGGCCGAGGCGGCGCTGGCGGCGCAGGATCAGGGAAAGTTTTGGGAAATGCACGACAAGCTGTTCGCGAACTCGCGGCAGCTTTCGCGCGAACGGATCTTTGCGCTGGCCAAGGAAACCGGCCTCGATATGACGCGCTTTGAAAAGGACGTTGCGAGCGGCAAATACGACAAGCGCATCGACGCAGACCTCCGCGACGGCGAGCAAGCGGGCGTCGAAGGGACGCCGTCGCTGTTTCTTGACGGCAAGCCTTACCACGGGCCGGTGACGGTAGCGAAGCTGAAGCCCCTGATCGACGACGAGATGAAGCAGACGGCGTCGCGCTGATCAATGAATCTTGACGGCCTCGACCGCGGTGCCGTAGCAGAGCACCTCGGTGACGCCCTGCATCACCTCGGTGGCGTCATAGCGGACTCCGATGACGGCGTTTGCGCCGCGGTCGAGCGCGTGCTCGATCATGAGATTGTAGGCGTGTTCGCGGGTCTGCTCACAGAGCTTCGTATAGAGCGTGATGTTGCCGCCGACAATGGTCTGCAGCGCGGCGCCGAGGTTGCCAATCACCGACCGTGACCGCACGACGATGCCCCGGACCACGCCGAAGTTGCGCGCGATGCGATACCCATCGAGGGTGAATGTGGTGGTGATCATGCTGGCGTCAAGCAGAGACGCGGAGGCGCGTGCCCCGGGTTCCGATGGATCTTCCATATAGCCTCCCGCCGGCGCGGCCATCCCCGGCGCTTCATTGTATGACGACGGCGGTATGGGCCGTGGCGGCCTGGGCGCTCGCGCCCGGCGCTCTGGCGCAGCAGAACCTCGGCGCCCTGCTGCCGGCGGCCGTTTCGATTCACTTCGTCGCTTTTGGCGATTTCGGGCGGCGCGGCAAGCCGTGGGAGGCGCAGGTGGCCGAAGCCATCGCGCGGCGGAACGCGAGCGATCCGGTGCAGCTTGGCCTCACGCTCGGCGACAACTTCTACGAATGCGGCGTGAAGAGCGTCCATGACGCGGCGTTTCACGATCTCTGGGAGGTATTCTACGGGCCGCTGAAGATTCCTTTCTACGCCACGCTCGGTAATCACGACTATGCGCGCGGCGAGGGCGCCTGCGCGTTTGGTTCGGGCGATCCGCAGGCCGAGGTCGAGTATACGCGCCTAAGCCGGACGTGGCGGATGCCGGCGCGCTATTACATGTTCACGGCCGGGCCGGTGCAGTTCTTCGCGCTCGACACGGTGGCCTGGGACAGGCGCGAGCGGGCATGGATCGAACGCCAGTTGAGCGAGCCGCCGCCGGCCGGCGTGGTGTGGCGCGTTGTATACGGCCACCATCCTGTGTACACCTCCGGCCGCCACCATATCGACCCGCGCGTGAAGCAGTTGCAGCGGGAGCTGCTGCCGCTGCTGGTGGCCCACCACGTGGATCTGTACGCGGCCGGCCACGATCACGATCTCGAACACCTGCGCGTAGAAGGCGTGGATCTGTTCATTGCGGGCGGCGGCGGCGACGAGGTGCGCGGCGTCGAGCGGCGCGAACGGCATTCACTCGCGGCCGCGTCCGCGCACGGATTTCTCGATGTGGAGGCTGACCGGCTGCGGCTGCGCGGGACTCTCTTCGATACCGATCTCCACAGCCTCGAAAATCCCCCGTGGGAAAAGACGCGGTAGTTCGGCTACGGTTCGAGGAACGCGCGGATGCGCGGGCCCGCTGTGGCCATCTCGCAGCTTATGGCGCGGTGGCCGCAGTCGCCTGCGAGCGTTAGCACTTGCGCCCCGCGCAGCCGCGCGAATTCGAGCGCCGGACCTGGGTTGACCATGTGATCCTGTAGCGAAGGAACGATCAGCATGTCCGCCTTCACCGCGGCGGCTGCCTTCGCCATCGATCCGCCAAATGGCGCGGAGACGTCGAGGCTCATCATGGCCTCGAGTTGGCGGAGCCAGTCGTTCGCATCCATCCGGCCAAGGCCGTCGCGGTCGACGCCGGCGAGGAACGCGGCGAAGCCATCCGTGGGCGTATCGCGCGCGCGATTCGCCGGCGTGGTAAGCGCCAGGGCATGGATCTCAGCCACGGCGTCGAGCCGCGGCGCGGTGGTGTAGTTTCCATCCTTCCAGTCCTTGTCCTCCTCGATGGCGCTGGCCTCGCTTTGCCACAGCAGCAGGTCGTAGGACGTGAGCCGCGGCGAGCCCACGATGGGCACGGCCTTCGAAGCGAACCCGGGATAGGAGACCGCCCACTGAAACGTCTGCATGCCACCCATCGAAATGCCGATGACGGCGTGGAGATGATGGATGCCGAGGACCTGCGTGAGCAGTTGGCGCTCGGCCGCGACCATGTCGGCAATCGTGAAGCGAGGGAACTGCATGCGCGGTTGCGACGCGCTATTCGAAGGCGAGGACGAGTGGCCGTCTCCGAGCGCGTCGGCGAGGATCACGAAGAAGCGCGCCGGGTCGACGAGGCCTTGCGCGCCCACGAGCGGGACGAGATCCTCGCTGCCTCCGGTGAACCAGGTTGGGAAGACGACCGCATTCGACTTCGCCGCGTCGAGCGTGCCGAGCGTGCGATAGGCGATGCGGCAGTCGCGAATGACATCGCCATTCAGCAGCCGGAAGTCGCCGAGCGAGCCGTACTGCAACGGCGGGAGCCCCTTCGGTTGCGCGGCGGCGCAAAGCGGGAGAAGCGCCCACAGCGCGGCGTTGGAAATTTTCACTTCGCGGCCTTCGTCTGCTTCGCGATGACCCGGTCCTTGATCCCGGCATAGACCGAGGCCGGAATGATTTTTTTGATCACCAGATCGTTCTTCGCGCGATACGGACGGCCGGCGATGATCTTGGCCGTGTAGACTTTGCCAATGCCGGGCAGCGCGGCGATGTCGGCCTCGCTGGCGCTATTGAGATCCAGGAGAGGCTGCCTGGCCTTCGCGGAGGCAACGGAAGGCGCCGGTGTTTTGGTTTGCGCGGGAACGAACAAGCACAACGAGACGAGAACGAGCAGAGCGCGAAGAAGCTTCATGTCGATTTCCTTCTTCCGTACTTTGCGGGAGCGCGGGCGCTCGTGTCAAGGGGCCGGTGGCGCGTTTCGAGCTCCTCGATCGTTCGCGGCCAATCCTCGCGCAGCAGCCGCGACAGGGCGTGATCGGCGAGCAGCTTTCCGCCGGTCTGGCAGCGCGGGCAGTAGTTCGTCTCGTTTTCGGCGTAGCGGATGCGCTGGATAAGCCCTCCGCAGCGCGGGCACGGCTGGCGGTAGCGTCCATGCACGGCCATGCCGTCGCGAAACGCGGTGACTTTTTCGGGGAACGCGCCCCGTGCGGCTTCACGCAGTCGCGCGATCCAGGCGCCAAGCGTCTCGCGGGTGGCCTCAAACAGGCGCTGGACCGCGGCGGCGTCGAGGCGTCCGGTGAGCGAGACCGGCGAGAGCATGGCGCGGTGGAGGATCTCGTCCGAGTACGCATTGCCGATGCCGCTGAACAGGTGCGGGTCGGTCAGCGCGCGCTTGAGCGTGTGATTGCCCGCGCAGAGCGCCGTGGCGAAGCTGTCGAGGTTCGCCTCGAGCGGCTCGATGCCGCCGGGGTCGAGCTCGCGGAGCGCTTCCTCGCCCTGGACGACATGGAGCGAGGCGCGCTTCTTCGAGCCGGCTTCGGTAAGCGTGAGGGCGCCCGGGTCGAAATCGAGCGCGATGAGTGCGCTCGCGCGGCGCGCGCCGGGCGCGAGCCAATGCAGACGGCCCGCGATCATCAAATGAAAAACGAACCACGGACCGTCCTCAAAACCGATCGCGACGCGCTTGCCGAGGCGCCGGACCTCAACCACTCGCCGCCCGATCGCGCGCCTGAAGGGCGGCTCGACGGTGCGTAGAAGGAACGGACTCGTAAGCGTGACGTCGCGAAGGATCGCGCCCTGCGTTCGTTCGCGTATCGCTTCGACGTACACGGTGATGTCGGGCAGCTCGGGCATCGTGTGCGGACGTGCGCCGTTGTAGCGCTATAATGCATCGGAAATGCCGGCTTTCGCAACCGATGCGCCGGCCGACCGGCTTACAATCGCCGCGATCGGCGTCATCGCCTACATCCTGGGCAACATCTTGCACGAGGGCGTTGGACACGCGGGCGCATGCGTGATCACGCACGGCAAGCCGCTGCTGGTCTCCGCGGTCGCCATGGATTGCAGCGTCGACAACCGGCTCGTCACCGCCGCGGGAACTCTCATGAATGCTTTTGCCGGCGCGGTCTGCTGGGTTCTCGGAAGGAACGTCGGCGCCGGTTGGCCACGCTTGAAGTATTTCCTCTGGCTCTCGATGGCCGTCAATCTTCTGACGGCCTCGGGCTATTTTCTTTTTTCGGGAATCGGCGGCTTCGGAGATTGGGCGATGTTCATCCAGGGCCTTGGCCCGGCGTGGGCGTGGCGAAGCGGTCTCGCGATCTTCGGCGCCGTGACCTACTGGCTCACCGTGCGGCTGGTGCTTCGCGAGCTTGCTCCATTCCTCGGCGGCCAAGGCGCTCAGCGGAGGAAGCGGGCGGCGCGGCTGTTGATGACGCCGTATTTCGCGGGCGGGATTGTCGAGTGCGTGGCCGGCCTGTTCAATCCCCAGGGCATGTTCCTGGTCGCCATGTCGGCCGCCGCATCGACATTCGGAGGCACGTCGGGGCTGCTCTGGGGCATGTACTGGCTCGCTCGTGAGCTCACCGCGCGGGAGCCGTCGAGTGAGGCGCTGGCCATCCGCAAGAGCTGGCCTTGGATCGCCGCGGCCGCGGCCGCCGCCATCGCGTTCATCGCGGTGCTTGGGCCGGGCGTTCGCTTCGGCGCGGGACCGGCGCGCTGACTGCCGCGCCAGGCGAAAAATTGCCCCCGATCGCGGTCCGCCGCGCCCCGTTCTGCTACGCTTAATGTGTTGGAATTCAGCGTTTTTTGCGAGGACAATGAGCAAAGAAGACAGCATCGAAGTCACCGGCACCGTGGTGGAAAAATTTCCCGCGGGCCAATTCAGCGTTCAACTCGACCAGGACCGCCTCGTGCTCGCCCACCTGGCCGGCAAACTCCGCCGTAACCGCATCCGCGTGCTCGCCGGCGATCGCGTGACGCTGGAACTCTCCCCTTACGACCTCACCAAGGGCCGCATCACCTACCGGCATAAGTAGCCGCTCGCAGCCGGTATGACCGCGCGCCCACCGGCCGTTCTCTTCATCTTCGGCACGCGGCCGGAAGCCATCAAGCTCTGCCCTCTCGTCCACGCGCTTCGCCGGCGCCCGCCGGAGGAGTTGCGCGTGCGCGTCTGCGTCACCGCCCAGCATCGCGAGATGCTCGATCAGGTGCTGGCCGCGTTCGACGTCGCGCCCGATCACGACCTCGACCTCATGCGGCCGAACCAGACTCTGCCCGAGGCCTCCGCGCGCATGCTGACCGGCCTCGATCCCATCCTCGCCACCGAAGCCCCCGCGCTCGTCATTGTGCAGGGCGACACCACCACCACGCTGTTCGGCTCGCTCGCCGCGTTCTACCGCCGCGTTCCGGTTGCGCACGTCGAAGCCGGCCTGCGCACCCACGACCTTGCGCAGCCGTTCCCGGAGGAACTCAACCGCGTGCTCACCGGCCGCATCGCCACGCTGCACTTCGCCGCCACCGAGGGCGCCGCCACGAACCTTCGCCGCGAGGGCGTCGAACCGGAGTCGATTACCGTGACCGGCAACACCGGCATCGACGCCGTGCTGCATGTGCGCGACTCGCTCGCCGCGGGCCGTCTCGAAGGACGCCCGTGGCCGCCGTTCCCGAGCGGCCGCAAGCTCGTCCTCGTCACCGCTCACCGGCGCGAGAGCTTCGGCGAAGGTTTCGAGCGCATCTGCGAGGCGCTCGCCTCGATCGCCGATCGAGATGACGCATTCGTCGTCTTTCCCGTCCATCCGAATCCCAACGTGCAATTCCCGGTCAACCGCCTGCTTCGCGGCCGACCCAATATCCTGCTTACCGAGCCGCTCGACTACGTCTCGTTCGTCGACCTTATGCGCCGCGCGTACCTGATCGTCACCGACTCGGGTGGAATCCAGGAAGAGGCCCCGTCGCTCGGCAAGCCGGTGCTCGTTCTCCGCGAAAAGACCGAGCGCCCCGAAGCAGTCGAAGCGGGGACCGTCCGGCTGGTCGGGACCGACGCCGCGCGCATCGTGGCGGAGGCCGCCCGGCTGCTCGAAGACGCCGATTCGCAGCAAGCCATGGCACGCGTTCACAACCCATATGGCGATGGCCGCGCGAGCGCCCGAATTTCGAACGTAATCCACTCATTCCTAAAGACATAAATCGTTTCCGCGAGCTCCTTTTCGGACCCTTTTTGCACCCGTTTCCCCGTCCCGCCCGCACCCCCATGGGCTACACTCTTCGCAGGAAGGAGACCCTCTCTCTTGAGATCCGACACACAGCCTCCCCGGCGCAATCAACCCGCCGCCGACGAACTGACCGCCGCGCTCACGCGCAAGGTGGTCGGCCAGACCGGCGCGGTGACAAGCATCGTGCCGTACCTCCAGATGCATCGCGCGGGACTGGCGCCGGAAGGACGGCCCGTCGGAGTGTTCCTTCTCCTCGGACCCACTGGGACCGGCAAGACACGCACCGTCGAGGCGCTCGCCGAAGTCGTCCATGGCAGCTTGAAGAATCTGGTCAAGGTCGACTGCGGCGAGTTTCAAATGGAACACGAGGTCGCAAAGCTTGTCGGCGCGCCTCCCGGCTATCTCGGCCATCGCGAAACCCAGCCGATGCTCACGCAACAGAAGATCAACGCGGCTGCGAGCGAGCGATCGGATCTCTCGATCCTTCTCTTCGACGAGATCGAGAAGGCCGCTCCCTCGATGACGCGCCTGCTGCTCGGCATCCTCGACAAGGCGCAGCTCCGCCTCGGCGACAACAACACGGTCAACTTCGAACGCACCATGATTTTCCTCACCAGCAACCTCGGCGCCCAGGCCATGCAGAAGGCCATCGCGCCCTCGTTCGGCTTCGAGGCCATGGTGAACCAGGATCGGAGCCGCGCCGAAACCGGCCACAAGCTCGAACAGATCGGCATGGCCGCGGTACGCCGCCGCTTTGCGCCCGAGTTCGTCAACCGCATCGACAAGGTGGTCACCTACCGGCCGCTGTCAAACGACGACCTCTCGCAGATCCTCGATCAAATCCTCGTCGACTTCCAGCGGCTGATCGACAATCGCCTGGGTATGCGTGGCTTCGGCATCGCCGTCACGGCGCGCGGCCGCCGCTGGCTGCTCAAGAAAGGCGCGAGTCAGGAATATGGCGCCCGTGAGCTGAAGCGCACCATCCACCGTCACCTGATGCAGCCGCTCGCGGCCCGCGTCGCCAGCGGAACCATTCCGCCCGGCTGCGTGGTCCGCATCGAACCGCGCGAGGACAAGCTGCTTATCATTCCCGAAGCCGCCTGAGGCAGCGCCGCCCTACGGCCGCCAGGTTAGGCCGGAGGTGAACGTCGTGTTGTCGGGGGACACGATCTCCAGGCGCACGCGCACGTCGCCCGTTTGAGGACGGTAAATGAAGTAGCCCGTGCGCAGCTCCTGCGGATCGAGATCCAGAGTCTTTTCCGACGCGCCATCCTCGATGCGGAGACTCGCGGCGCGCGCGTGCGCCACCGGCGCCGACGAGCGGTCCCACGTGAGCAGCAGGTCCGAGCCTTCCGGCACCGCTTCAAGGCCAACGCGATACATATCCGGCCCAAGCGCATACGGATAGGGCCGGAACTGCGCCGCGAAAAAGCCTACGGCCCCCGACGCCGCGATCGCCAACGGAATCAACCACACCAGATGGCCCCACCCGCGGCCGCGGCTTTTGTAGTCTCCCACGGCGATCTCGGGTGTCAGCGCCACAACCGCATGCGGGCGCGCCGTCCCTACCGGAGCGGCGGGCGGCAATGGCGCGGGCATCCGGGGAGACGACGCGGGCGGAGCGGGCGCGGCGGCTTCCGGCTCCCTCGGCTCGTGGCGGGGGCGGCGGCCTTCGCCTCGCGGTGGGCGTTCGTCACGCGCCAGGGGATCGAGTTCGCGCCGCAGGAACGGAAACTCGAGCGCCGGCGGCCCCAGCGGAAACTCTCCCTGCTCGCGGCACACGAACCCCGCCGTGCTCACTCGCGTCGCGTACGGCCTCACCAGCAGCAAGATGTCCTCGGGATCCGGAAAAAACCGCCCGCAGAAGCCGCGATCCTCCTCGGTCAGCCCCGGCGCATCGCGCGTATGGCTGCGGAAGAATCCGACCGGTTTCCACAACGGATGCCGCCGGGCCGCTTCAAGCGCCTGTTCGAAGGCGGCAAGGTCGGTATCCGATAGCAGGAACGAGGGTCCGCGCCGGTATTCGATCGGCGTCAGCACGTAATCGGCGACGCTCACCGCGCGTGGCGGCCCGCTCTCGCGCGCGCCCATCAGAATTCCGCCCACCTCGGCCCCGCGCTTCGGCACGCTGCCGAATCCACGCAGCACGTCGGCGAGCATCCGGTCCACTACATCCAGGCTCAGATGCACAACGCCCAGGCCGCCCGCGAGCGGCAATGTGTGGACGCCCGGGCCTCCGGCCCGGCTCGATGCTGGAGCTTCAGTCAAAGCATTATGGTAGACCGCAATAGGGAGCGTATCAAACCGCGATCGTGTGACCGGCGTCCGAAATACACGAAAATGGGATTGCGCGCGTCACACCATTACGGTTCGCCTTCGTCCATGCCGCGATTCTTCGATCGACATCGCATCCCGGGCGCCGCTCTCGGCCTCGCCGTACTGGCGCTGCTGAACGGCCAGGATCTCGCTCCGTCGAACGGCGCGGCGCCCGCCTCGAGCGACGCGTCGCAGGCCGTCACGGTCTCGGGCACGGTGGAGAGCATGCGCGACGGCAAGCCGCTCGCGCGCGCCTCGGTGGCGCTTAAGCCCGAGGACGCCGGCCTCAGCGCCTACAGCGACACCACCGATTCGAAGGGCAACTTTTTGTTTCCCGATATCGCGCCCGGACGGTACTCGATCGAAGTCGCTCGCGACGGCTATCTGAATTCGACCGCGGGCTGGTACGGCGAGTACCGCTTTCCGCCCGTGTTCACGCTGCATGGCGGGCGCGATGTGACCGGGCTCGAGTTCAAGCTGTACCCATGGGGCGTGATGTCGGGGCACATCGCGTTCAATGACGCAGAGCCGGTGGTCGGCGCCGAGGTGACGCTGTATCGGGACACGTGGTGGCGGGGCCGGCACGTATACGCGAGCGCCGCCCGCGCCACCACCGATGACCGCGGCGACTACCGCATCCACGGCCTCGATCCAGGCTCGTATCTGGTGTCGGCCGCCTGGAACAGACCCGCGCTCGTACAGGACGCCAAGCAGGAGCCGCTCCGCGACGAACAGGGCCGTCCGCTGCCGGACGAATCCTACGCGGTCACGTTCTATCCCGACGCGCGGAAGTTGGTCGAAGCGGTGCCGGTCCAGCTCGGCTACGGCGAGGCGGCATCGGGCGTCGATATTTTTCTCGCCACCGCGCGCACCGTACGGATCGAGGGCCACGTGAGCAGCGCACTGGGCGGCGGGCCGGCCGAAAGCCCCACCATCACGCTGCGCCGGACCGGCGCCGACAACACCGCCGCGATCTCGGCCCTGGCGTCGATTGAAACCGGCAAACAGGGCGATTTCCGCATCTCGGGCGTGGCGCCCGGCTCCTATTACGTGATCGCCGAGAGCACCCAGGATGGCGCGCGGCTGCTTGCGCGGCGCTTTGTCACCCTCGGCGAGGATCCTGTTACCAGGGTCGATCTGTTGGCCGTGCCCTCGCAGAAGTGGTTTGGGAAAGTGGAGGTTCTCGAAGATCCCAAGGCGCGGCTCGACGGCCTGCGTGTCACGCTCGATCCGCGCGACGAAACGGCGTCGCCGGTTGAGGCGCAGGTCCGCGAAGACGGCGAGTTCTCGTTCGATTTTCTCCCCGAAGCGGTCTATGACGTGTATGTGAAAAACCTGCCGGAAGGTACGTATATGAAGTCCGCCATGGCGGGCGAACTGGATCTGCTCGCCGCGGGCGTGTCGGCGCCGGCAGGCGCCGCGCCGCCCACCATGCGGATTCTGCTGTCGCGCGAAGGCGCCGAAGCAACTGGCGCGGTGATGAACGCGGATCGCACCGTCGCGCCCGGGGTGAACGTCGATCTGATCCCCGATCCGCCGCAAGGGCGCTATCAGGACTTCCAGGAATCGTTCGCCGACGAGTACGGCAACTTCCACCTGAAGGGCATCGCGCCGGGCCGCTACATCCTGGTCGCCTGGGCGGGCGAAGCGCCGTGCGACATCTACAATCCCGACGCGCTCGACTCGTGCCGCGCCGCGGGCGCCGAAGTCACGCTCGAAGGGACCGCTAACTCGACGGTTGCGCTGCTGCTCGCCGCGCCTCCCTCGCAGTAGGCACACCGCGCGCGGACCGCGAGACAATACGGGTAAGGAGCGTGGTCATGGAGAAGGTCGTCAAGTCCGATACGGAATGGAAGAAGGCGCTCACGCCGGAGCAGTATCACGTCACGCGGCAAAAGGGCACCGAGCCGGCCTTTCACGGCAAGTACGCGAACGAGCATGCCGACGGGGTCTACCATTGCGTCTGCTGCGGCGCGCCGCTGTTCGACGCGAAGACGAAGTACGAGTCCGGTTCGGGCTGGCCGAGCTTCTGGCAGCCGATGGCGGAAAATAGCGTCCGCACCGAAACCGACTCGAGCCACGGCATGGCGCGGACGGAAGTTCTGTGCGCGCACTGCGACGCGCACCTGGGCCACGTGTTTCCCGACGGACCGCGGCCGACCGGACAGCGCTACTGCATGAACTCCGCCGCGCTGGACCTGAAGAAGCGATAGCGGCGCTACAGCTCGCGGACGGCGGTTTCGACGCGCGCGGCAAGCGCCTGGTAGTCGGGGCCGTTCAACAGCAGCGGCGCGCCGAATCGCACGGTGACGGGCCCGCGCCGCGCCATCCTCGCTCCGTGCGGCAACACTTTGTCGAGGCCGTCGATGCGCACCGGCACTACCGGCGTCTTCAGCCGCGCGCCGAGCATGCCGACGCCCGCTCGAAAGGGATTGATTTCGCCCCGCTCGGTGATCTTACCTTCGGGAAAAATCAGCACGCATACGCCCTCCGAGATCATCGCGCCGATCTCGCGCAGCGTTTCGAGCGCGCCGGCTTCGCGCTGCGGAATCGGGAACGCCTGAAAGCACAGCGCCGCCAAATAGTAGTTCAGCCCATTGGTGAAGCGCTTGCGCCACGGGTAGCGCGCCGGATGGAAATGTGCGTCGAAGAATTCCTTGGCCATGGCCGGCGCCACGCGATAGCGCCAGCGCGGCGGAAGCGCGGCCAGGATCGCCGGCACGTCGAGATGGCTCTGATGATTCGGCGCGAAGATCGCCGGCGGCGCGAGCCCGCGCAGATGTTCGAGCCCCTCGACGCGCACGCGCACGAACACTCGCGCGAGCGGCAGAAGAAACAGCGGCAGCGCGGCGCGGCGGAGCGCGCGGGCGGCCAGCGAGCGATTCCAGTCGGGGAACGCGAACAGCGGCTCGGTGCTGGACGCGGGCGCCGGCCGCGCCTGTAAGTCGCCGATCGTGGTTGCGGTCTCGAGCGCCCGCTCATCGACGTTCAATGTCACCATCAGCTCGACGCGCTCGAGCGAGGTCAGCGTGTCGAGCCGCGTCGAGCGATCGTACGATTCGCCGGCCGCGCGCGGCGCCACGCCCCGGGCGATCTCGCCGCGCTTCAGCTTGCCGGCGCCTTCGGTGCGCGGGAATTCGGGGTACGGCCAGAGGGATGCGTCGCGGATCTTCTGGTGTTCGGCGAGCCGCGCGTTCGCGGCCCGAACCACATCGTCCATCGATGCGCCGGGCTCGAGAATCAGCGACGCATGCACGCGGTCCTTGCCGGTCACGGCCGCATCGCGCACGCCCGGCACGCACTTGAGAGCCGCTTCCACGTCCTCGGGAAAGACATTGAGGCCCTCCGGCGTGACGATCATCTCCTTCTTACGCCCGAGAATGCGCAAGCTGCCGCCGGCGCCGATCGCGCCAACGTCGCCGGTGTGAAGCCAGCCGTCCTCGAACGCCCGCGCCGACTCCTCGGGCGCTTCATAGTAGCCTTGCGTCACATTGTCTCCGCGCACGAGCACCTCGCCGTCCCCGGCGATCTTGACCTGGACGCCGCCGATCGGCGAACCGACCGTGCCCGCGCGCGCGTGAAACGGATGATTCAGGGTGACGATCGGCGCCGTCTCGGTGAGCCCGTAGCCCTGAATGACCAGGAACCCGAGCCGCGACCAGAACGCCTCGAGCGCGGGATCGAGCGGCGCGGCGCCGGCGATGAAGCTCCAGAACTTCCAGCCGAACAGACGATGCACCGCGCGATAGCGCCACCAGCGCGACGTCCAGTGCATCTTCTCGCCCTCGGGCGCGGGCCGCGCGAGCTCGGGATGAAGCTGGATCAGGTACTCGCGCAGGACCTCGAGAATCTTCGGCACCGACACCAGCACCGAGACGCGGCGCGTGCGAATCGCGCGAACGATATCGCGCGGATTGTTACCGCGGAGAAACACCACCGTGCCCGGCAGCATCGGCGGAATGAACGCCGCCATCGCCTGCCCGAACATGTGGCTGAGCGGGAGCAGGTTCAGGAAGCGGATCGGCGCGAAGGGGCGCGCCCAGCGGCGGTACTTGCGCACTTCGCGCTCGACCGGCACGATGTTGGCGAGCACGTTGCGATGCGTGATGGTGACGCCCTTCGGCTCGGCCGTCGCGCCCGAGGTGAAGATAATCTCGGCGAGCGTATCGCCGCGAGCCTCGGCGCGCGGGGCCTCGCCCGGCGCGGCCTCGGCGAGCTCTTCGAAGCGCCAGACCAGCGCTTCGGCGGGCGTGGGCATCGCCACGTCGCCGCCGGCCAGGATCAGCCGCGCCTTCACCTTCGCGCGCACGCGCTCGAGAAAGTCGATGGGCGAGCGATAATCGATCGGCACGGCCACGGCGCCCGCCAGCAGGCAGCCCCACAGAGCGACGATCCACTCGGGCCGGTTCTCGCCGTAGAAGATAACCTTGTCGCCGGCGGCGATGCCGGCGCGCGCAAGCCGCGCGGCGAAGGCGCGGGCAAGCGCCGACACCTGGGCGTAGCTGAAGCGGCGGGTCCGGAGGCCGTCATCGTGAATGAGGAACTCGGCGGGACTCGCCGCGACATCGTCGAAAAAATCCAGCAGCGACTCGCGGCGCACTGCATCCATCATCGCGCGAACGGCGCCGCATCCCGCGACCGATCAGCGTGAGCGGTCGCCCCGGGAGAGCTGCCGCGCGAGTTTGGCGGCCTCGCGAACCTGCGCCGCGCGCGCGGCCGGGCCGAGTCCGCTGTAGACACCGCGCACGACGCCGCCGCGGTCGAGCAGAACCGCGTAGGCCGCGTTCGGCGCCGAGAACCGAACCCGCCGCTTCCAATCCTCGAGCGGCGCGAACGCCGCGATCACGCCGCTCCGCGCCCGCTTCGGCGTCGCGCGCCGTAGCGTGGTGAGCGCCAGCGTGCGGCTCAGCCGGTTGCTGGCGGCGATCATCGGGACTTCGAAGGATACGACACCGCGCGAGCCGGCCACGAGTTCGTCAAACGCGGTCTTCCACTCGGCGCAACTCTTCCGCGCGCCGTCCGTGAAGCCGAGCGCCAGCAGCGCGACGCTGCCGCGCATGTCCTCGGGAATCTCCGCGCGCTCGCCGCTCAGGTACTCGCCTTCGAGATGCGGGAACGGCCGTCCGGCGAAGGGCACGGCCGGCGCGCCGCCGAGCGATGCCAGAACGAGCGCCACCCACGGAGTCATCCAGACTCTAAGATGCCCGCTCGCGGCCGCCTGTTGCAACCGGGCCCGTCGTAACCAGGGCCTGGGGCGTTCCTGGTATCCTCGTAGAATTATGCGGACTCGCTGGCTCCTCGCGCTTTGCCTTTCCACGGCCTGTTGGGCGGGACGGCCCTCCACGCGCGAGCCGCAAACCGACGCCCGGCTTCGCAACTCGTTCCGCCGCGAGCCGCGGAACGACTGGATTTTCGTCCACCTCGAGGGCGATCCGGCCACCATCGGCTACCAGCACGGCTACCTGATGGCGCCCGAAATCCAGGACGCGTTTCGCGTCGTTCAGGCCAGCCTCATCCACGACAGCAAGAGGGACTGGCCGTTCTTCCGCGCCGCGGCCCGCGATATGTTGTGGCCGCGCATCGAGGCCGAATACCGCGCCGAATTGCAGGGCATCGTCGACGGCCTGCGCGCCCGCGGCGCTTCGCTCGATCTGTGGGACGTGGTCGCCTACAATGCGTGGCCCGAGCTCAGCCCGTATTACACCAACTGGTACGACCGCGAGCACCACGCCGCCGCCCCCGCCCGGCCCACGCCCGCGCACTGCAGCGCCTTCGTCGCCCCCGGCCGCTACACGCGCGCCCGCCGCATCGTCAGCGCGCATAAGAACTGGACCGATTACAAGGCG
>VFSW01005764.1_pt1 | contig 18273 bp, 12 predicted proteins | sample 5358111 | NCBI WGS metagenome assembly VFSW01 (sample SAMN11554181, study PRJNA540505) | mine drainage metagenome | isolation source: sediment from site ElyBrook_90M | place: USA: Ely Copper Mine, Vershire, VT | collected 2017
GATTTTCAGTCCGCTGCTCTACCGACTGAGCTATCTGGCCATGGAGGCTTATTATGAAGAAATTATTTTTATAGTCAAGTGTTTAATCCGAAAAATGCATTTGCAAGGACGGATCTGCAAAAAGTCCGCTTGTATTTCCGGATGAACGGCTGCAAGTATTTTATGAAGTTACCCGAAGAATATGGATTTTCTCTGCTTGAGTACTTCTATCAGCATTTCCTGAATGCATGTCCTTACCTGTTCTGATAATTTGTTTATCAGGATATCGTCGTCGATGTCTTCCTCGCTATATTTTGTCATATCGATCGGTTCGCCGTATTTTATATACCACTTGGTCGGAAGGGGGATTGCCCCGATGGGTCCAAGCCATGGGAAGAACGGTGTTATAGGCAGGTAGGGTGCACCAATGAGCTTGCCGAGCCAGTCGGCCCTGCCTATGATAGGGAAGGCTTCCTCGGCTCCTACAACGGCAACAGGTATAATGGGCGAACGCGTCCTCATCGCGAGCTTGATGTATCCTCCCCTGCCGAAGCGCTGCAGTTTATATCTGTCTTTGAACAGTTTCCCAATACCCTTCAATCCTTCCGGGAACACGACAACAAGCTGGTCCTTTTCAAGCAGCCTCTCAGCATTCTCCTGTGCCGCACGGACAGCACCGGTTTTAATAAGGAATGAGTTTATAAAGGGCATATAATAGGCGAAATCTTCGACGAGTGCCCTGGTGATCCTGCTTGCCGGGTGTTCGTTTAATATCGATGTAACTATCATGGCCCCGTCTATCGGTATTCCTCCGGAATGGTTGGAAACAAGCAATGCCCTGCCGGTAGCAGGTATATTGTGGATACCTATTGTTTTCACCCTCCACCATTTATTGTAGAGAAGATCGAAAAAAGGTTTTGCCTTCGCTGTAAAGACAGGATCAAGCCCGAACTCATCGATCTCTGTGGAAGTCGCCCACATTGCGACATTCGCCAGCTGTTCTTTGATCTTTTTGGTGGAGAACTGGGAAAGGAATTCCTGAACTTTTTCGGCTGCGGCGGAAGCGAGGTTAAAGCGAACGGCATTGGTGTTCTTGTTCAGGCCCTTTCTCATAGATTTGAGCTTTTCGTCATAATGGTGAGAAAACTCATCAAATTTGTCTTCGATTACTTTCATGAGTGCAGAGAATTCCTGTGAAGGGACTGCTGTATATCGATCGTATGTTGATCTTTTTTGTTTTTTTAAATTAATAACATGAACCTTTTTTGCCTGCGGCGATAATTTTATCGTCTGTACCGCTAAAGCGGTATCGGGTACGGTCAATCCTTTTATTTGTACCGGACGTTTTGTTCTTGATGATACTGCAGGTATATTGTTTTTAGGCATACTCTCTCTCCCTTATTGAGTTTACTCTACCAGTCTTAATTCTCTCAGCCGCTGACTTCCCATAAAACTTTCCAGGGTATCTTTTATCGGATAGCGCGCTTCAAACTTCATGATCTTTTTTGCCTTGGCCCCGTCTGCAAGCCAGGTGTATTTCAGAAAATTAAGGAAGGTTGGGGGTACCGGAGATAGATTGGCTGACCACAGCATACTTACCATGGAGTATGCCAGAGGATACGGAATCGGAATGCCGATTTTGCCCGATAGTTTCAGTATCGTGCTGAACGGAAGAACGCCCCTTCCCGTTATATTGAATATACCGGGATAGTTGTCCTCGACAGCAACCCTGAAAACGTCGACGACGTCCTCTTCATGTACGAATTGGAACAACGGATCGAACCCGAGTATCGTCAGTATCACAGGACTTGCAAAATATGAGGTTAAAAAGTTTTTTACGGTCGGTCCCATCATTGCACAGGGCCTTAAAACGGTTACTACGGCTTGCGGGTTCTTGTCTTTAAATCTCCGGACAAGATGCTCTACCTCAATTTTATCTCTCAGATACGCCATTTTCGGGTCTGCCATCAAAGGATATTCTTCCGTAAGGAAGTTGGGATTTGTTGCGTTTGCACCGTATGCCATGGTGGTTGAACGTATTACAAATTTCTTTATTTTTACTGCTGCAGAGGCATGCAGTATATTGAGCGTGCCGATGACTTCAATCTCATGAGAAAGCGAGGTATCCTTTATCGGGCTCGATAAGAAAGCAAGATGTATAACCTCTTCGATACCTTCTTTTTTGAAGATTCCTGCAATGACGGCATCAACCATGGGCTCTGTAAGGTCGATCTTGTAAAATTTGATATTTTTTTCGAGGAAATCAGGCTTTCTTATATCCAGTGCTATGATCTGGTAATGAGGATTGCTCGCCAGCCGCCGTATAAGGTTCGATCCTATAAAACTGTTGACACCTGTTATGGCTATCTTTTTTGTTTTTATATTTTTTGCATTGGTCTTTTTATTCGGCATAAAAATATCTTCCCCCCATGAAAAGAATCGTCCTGTTCCCTGCACCCTCAATTTCCGAATCATGGTCAAATCTTTTAACTGTTGAGCAGGTATCTTTCATATTTTAACAACTCTAAACGATTTTTACTCTTCCTGTCAAGTCAGCTTTTTTACCGGTAATGTTTGAAAAAAAGATTTATTTTATATATAGTTTTAACCATGGATAACATTTCGGTAATGCTTGTTGATGATCATAAGGTTGTCAGGGAAGGCATAAAGTACATTATAAACAATCAGAACGATATGAAAATTGTAGCCGAGGCAACGGATGGCAACGAGGTCCTCGATATCCTTGGCAAGATTAAGGTCGACGTAATGCTGCTGGATATAAAGATGAGGAATGTGGGAGGCATATCCCTTATTCCAAAGATTGTTAAGGACTTCGGGACATGCAATGTGATTATCCTTTCGATGTACGATAACCCTAATTATGTTTTTGAATCCATACATGCCGGTGCAAAGGGATACCTTTTAAAAGACGTCGGTTCGGTTGAACTCGTTCATGCGATCCGCTCTGTTTATCGGGGCAACGGGTTTCTCCAATCGGCAGTCACACTGCCTGTTTTGAAAAAGATAGCGATAGATATGCAGATAGAAAAGAGCAAAGTCCTGACCAACACCGAACTGGGCATATTATCGATGCTTTCTGACGGGAGGCGGTACAAGGAGATAGCGACAGCCTTTTCCATAAGCGAGGAAACCGTAAAAAGGCACCTTAAAAAAGTTTACGAGAAACTCGGTGCTTCCGATAAGACAGAAGCTGTGGCAATAGCACTCAGACAGAGGCTTATAGATTAATGAGTGCAATGCATTTTCCGGGCTGATAAAATTATATCTTGGATTCATTTATTTTCTTTAAAACTTTCCGTTTTACTGGTATATTATTAATTCTATGAATATGAGATGTCCTGTATGTAAAAAAACGATCCCATGGGAAAAAAATCCTTACCGGCCATTTTGCTCATACAGATGTAAAATGATAGATCTTGGCAAATGGCTTAAAGGGGAATACCGCGTGCAGGGGGAAAAGCCGGACACGGAAAAATCTACAGATGAAAAAAAGAAAGACTAAGGCATATATATTCTACAGCATCATTCTGTTCCTTGTGTTTGCGATTATTCTGATTCTCAAAACGGATGTCGTAGAAAACCTGTTCAAGGGCAGAATTGAAAAATTCATAACGGACAAGACAGGTGTACAGGTTTCTATCGGCAGGATCAACGTATCCATTCTGTCTTCGAGTGTTAGCGTATCGTCCCTCGTCCTCAGGGGAGGGGCGGATTACAAGGCAGATATCGGAAAATTAACCGTTGTGTTTGAACCACCGAGCATTCTAAAAAACAAGCCCCAGTTGAAGGATGTTTATGTTGACGATGCGAAGATATCGCTTGTGATAAACAAAAAACTTCCGGGCAAAATGCACGGCAAGACGCCGGAAATAGACATGAGCAAGATAGGGGCAGAGCTTCCGGTTACCATAAAACATGTTGTTGTAAACAATACGGCCCTGTCAATCAGTATACCGGCTTCCGGCATGGATATCGAGGCGAGGAACATCTCTATGAACGTAAATCCGGAGCTCGGCAATAACAAGGTCAGCGGTGTCGTAGACGTAAAGGGACTGTCGTTCTCCCGGTATGGCAGTGCGGTTACCCTTTCAGACAGCCAGTTCAGCGGTTCCATAAGAAACAAGAACATCTCTATAAACAGCCTGCGGCTGAATTCAAACGCGCTGAGGCTTGTTATGAGCGGGAACATCGATGATTATGATAACCCGTACATGGATGTTCGCTTAAAGGCATCGATTGATAATGTTCAGCAATTTAATGCATTCATAAAAACGTTCCCCGTTGCAATACCGGAAATCAGCGGAAGCTATACATTCAACGGCAATATCAAAGGTAGTATATTGAATCCCTCATCATCCGGAGATATAGGTTTCCGCGATATGGAAATAGGACACGTCAGGGGTGGTACAGGGACTCTATCGTATGTATTCAAGTCACAAAAACTTTTCATTAAAAAGGCGGATGTTTCAATAGCGAGCGGTACGGTTACCTTAAGCGGAGCGATAGATTTTTCGGAGGATAAACTGCCTGCGGAATTTTCGCTGGACCTGAAAGGCATAAGTTTCGGGCAGCTGCTGTATGCGCTGATGGTACCGCGGCCCTATGTTGATGCAAATATTACCGGGCACATAGAAGTCAAGGGCAGTTTCAACCCGATATATTTCTCCGGAAATGTGGATACGGAATTCAACAGGTTTTCCGTTTATGACAATTCTTTCATGAACAAGAATAAGAATACCATTATGGTCGTGAAGCCTCTTGATATTCAATCGGGACTTATTCTTACCAATCAATGTGCGTATATTACAGAGGCAACGGTACGCACCTCTCGTTCTTTAGTCCATGCGTATACCGCACTGTATTTCACCGGGGCAATGTTTTTAACGTTTGATTCGGTACAAATGGACATGAGGGATGTCAGCCCGATTGCATCGATACCGTACACCGGCATCGGCGGGGTGAAAGGTTTTATAGCAGGCCCGTTTTCCGATATCGTAATTCACGGTGATGCTTCTTTCAGGGATTACAGCATGGAACACATACAGCTGGGTGACATGACCGGCGGCATAACCTTTCGTAACAACGTTCTCTCCATTGAATCTGCAAGGGCTTCAAAAAATGATTCAAGGCTGTACGTTAACGGCGGCATACAATTTACCAAAGATGTGGAACTGCACATGGATGCAAGGCTGGAACCCGTTTCACTGAGGGATATTGCCGACACTATCGGTTATACATTTACCACCGGAGGCTATATAACGGGCAGTGTAAGAATCGACGGGCCTGTTACCCTGCTGGGCGGCCGCGCCGACCTCTCTTTTTTCCAGCCGGATGTTTACTTCCAATCGTTTGACAGCGGTTCTATGAGCGTGACCATGGATCATGGTATGCTCAGTATCGATAAAGCAGTGTTTAAAAAAGGAGAGGATACACTACATATCGGAGGACATATTTCTGAAAACGGTACCCTGGATGTCAACTTTGATACACAGAGGTTCAGTACCAATAATATGAATACGATTACAAGATTGAATCCTCACCTAAGGGCGGTTTCATCGTTTACCGGGGATATTACCGGTGACGTCATTCACCCCGTCGGCAATATGGACATTACGTTAACGGATATCATATATGATAAGGTACGGATCCCGGATTGTTCCGCATCCGTCCATTTTTCGGACGATACATTCTCAACTCTTGCCGGGATGTTGAACAATACGTTGAAGGTCCGGGCTGAACTGGGTATGAAAGACGGATATCCGTTTAGACTCAGGACAAACTTTGACACGTTCGATGCTCATCCTGTCCTGTCAATTTTATCCGGTATCGGTTTAACATCCGATGTTACCGGGACTCTATGGCTTGTCGGTAAACTCGGGGATCTGCCGGCTTCTCTTGTCGGATACGTATATCTTGATACTCTGTCACTGGGCAATCGTTTGGCGGTATTAGAGAATGATAAACCGGTGTTTATCGATATCGCAAAAGATAATATATATTTCAGGGAGTTTTCCATAAAAGGCAAGAACAGCCTTATCGGACTGAGCGGATTTTTCAACCTGAACGGTAATATCGATACGCTCGTTCATGCGGACGTTGATTTAAGCTACTTGACTGTTTTTACCAATATCTTTGCAGGTGCAAGCGGCATGCTCAAGCTCGATGCAAGGCTATACGGCGAACGACAAAAAATTATGATTAACGGTAATGCAGAGCTGTATGGCGATGCTGTGTTGTCCGAACAACCGGTGTCTTTCTCAAGAGTACGCATATCCGTGCTGATGGCCAACAACAATATGATTATAAAAGACATAACCGGGAATATAAATTCAGGTACCATGTCCGGTAATGGAAGGATTATCATGGCTGGGTTGTTGCCGAGATTGTTTGATGTTTCTCTCAACTTCAAAGGCGTTAACTTTGTTTACAATGATACCATTCCCATGCAGCTGGAGGGAGACCTCGGACTCAGGGGAGACTATCCTCAGCCGGTCCTCGATGGCAGCATAAGGATTGTAAATGCAACCTATACGGATTACATAAACTGGGAGGACGAGATGCTGAAATTCCAGCGCAGGAAATACGAGCCCAAGAGCATTGAGCAGAAGAAAGGGCACCCGCTGAAATTGAATATTGCTATCGGGGCAGACAGCAGCATTATTATAGACAATAATATCGTCAATAGTGTTTTGAGTGCACAACTAAAGGTCGCAGGCGATATTGATAATCCGGAAATAGTCGGTAACATTTCAACCAGTGACGGAAAATTTTACTACCGTTCAACCGTTTTTACCATAGATAATGCTGTTGTTACCTATACCCGGGAGCATCAGCAAAATCCATTTGTAGATATAAGGGCTTCAACCGTTCAGCAATTTATGGTAAATAACGAATATTCACAGTACAATATATATCTTACGATTGCCGGTCAGCTTGATAAATTGAATGTGAGTCTCACCTCATACCCTCCCAATCTCGATGAGATGGATATCATAAGTCTTATGACGTACGGTGTGACTCCGGCGGATCTCATGAAGAGCGGAATAAGTTCAGCCGCGGCTTATGAGGTTGGAGCAGCGGTTGGAGGCAAACTCGCGAAGGACATCTTCTCGGAACTGGTTGGCAATGAAAGCCTCAACAAATTCAAAAAGTTGTTCTGGGTAGACAATCTCCAGGTAGAGCCGTATTATCCGATTGGCGCCCCTACAACAAGCATCCGGCTGACCGTTACGAAACGGATTACCAATGATCTGGATATCCTGTACTCGTACGATCTGAGCGGATACAACCTTCAGCGTTTTCAGAGCCAATACAAATTAAGCAGGAGCCTTTATTTTATCGGCAGCTGGGATAACAATATTTCCGGCGTGAATACAGTCACCTCCAACAACTCCAACAGCAGTGTCGGTAATTTCGGCGGTGATTTAAAATATAAATTTGAATTCTGATGGATCCGGCAGCAGCGCACATGCATTCTCAAATAAAAGACACTGCACATTATTGCGCAATAGTCCTCTTCCTTATTTTTTCTGTTATGGCGGTCCGTCCTGCGTATGCAGGAACGGGTATCGGCAGTTATAACGGTATACCGGTATCCGGTGTCACTTTGCAGTTTCCCGCCGATGTAAAGACAGAAGGGCTCATGGAGCTTGTTAAAACCAGGGAGGGAAAACCTTTCAGCATATCGGATGCCGATGATTCCATAAGGCTACTCTATTCAACCGGGCAATGTTCCGATGTCCGGATCGGCGTTGAACCCGTGCATGGCGGGGTTGCTCTTACCTATATATGCAAACCGGTTATCGATGTTGCAAAAATCGTGTTTTATGGGGTCAGGAACGTGTCCCTGAAGGACCTTGAACATGCAATCTCTTTGCAGCCCGGAACACACTTCTACCCCGGACTGCCCGATATAATAAAAGAGCGTACAATAAGATTTTACAACGATAATGGTTATATGACCGTGGGTGTACAGGTAACATTTACGCAGACTTCCTACAATACCGTTGACCTGCTGGTAAATATTACCGAGGGGTATCCTGCAAAGATAAAGAAGATTGACATCGCCGGTGATCCAAAAATAAAAAATTCCATACTCGTCGATAAAATAGGGATAGGCCCGGGGGATCCGGTTGTAAAAAATAAAATAGACAATATCACCGGTACACTCGAGTCGTATTATCACTCTGAGGGGTACTGGCAGGCAGATATACACAAACCGGAAATCGTGTATTCCGATAAATTCCGGGAGGCTTATCTGACGGTAAACATCGATGCAGGACCGCTGTATGTTATGGAATTCACCGGCGCCAGCCACGAAACAGACAGCGAACTTATAGGCATCATGGGCATAAACAAGAGCGGAGGATTCGTTAATTTCGAACTGTATAAGAACAGAATAGAAAATGCACTGAGGGACCGCGGATACTATTCCTGCACGGTGGATTATAAAATCATAAAAAAGAAAAGGATCCATGTTATCTTTACTGTTCACGAAGGACGGAAGCTGTTCATTGCCGGTATTTTTTTCAGCGGCAATACGCATATCAGGTCCTCGGCCCTGAGGGCACAGATGCTGACGTCTCCCTGGAGGATGTACGCTTATCTCTATAACTACAAATACAATGGAATACTGTCACCCGCAAGGTTCGAAAATGATCTGAAAGCCATTCTCTATCTCTACAAAATAAACGGCTTTCTGAATGTCAGGATAAAAGGCGTAAAAATAGATTATGCAGACACAAGGAAAGAGTGGATCAACGTAACGATCTCGATAGAAGAGGGCGTACAGACCCTCGTGAGCAGTGTTAGTATAGAAGGTGTGTCCGAGAACATGAATAACAGGGTAATGTCCTTGATAGAAAAAATAAAAATGGGCGGCCCCTTCAATATGTGGGGCGTTCAGGACATCAAGAAACAGGTGGAACAGCTCTATTTCTCGCACGGATATATAAATGCAACGGTTGATTATAATTACACGATCCATAACGGCCAGGCAGACGTAGACTTTAAGATCACCGAGGGCAGCAGGATAAAAATCGGTAGGATCATCATTGCCGGCAATACAAAGACGGCTACCTGGGTTATCAAAAAAAATCTGGACTTTAAAACGGGTATGTATTTCATACCGGACAACATAGTACAGAGCAGGATAAATCTCCTGAGGACCGGTTATTTCGAGAGTGCGGATATAAAGCCGATTCCCAACACAATGTACAAGAATACGGTCGATGTAGCGGTTATCGTCAGGGAGCGCAAAACAAGGGGGGTATCGGTATCGATCGGTTACGGCACCGTGGAAGGATACAGGGGGGCGGTCGACGTGTACGACAACAATATCATGGGAACGGCAAGGTCCATTGACTTCCATGTCGGCGGCGGTGTGCAGCCTATCGTTTATGCATTGAAGCCAATGTTTAATCACAGTAATTACCTGACCAATGAGCGTGATATCGAACTCGGGTATACCCAGAATTACGTTTTTAACACGAACATGACGGGGAGAATAGACCTTATAGATTCCTATGTAAGAAACTTCTGGAGAGGGTACGGGTTAAAGACGGAAAGCGGGGTTGTAGGACTTGACCGGAATATAGGCCAGGCCCTGAAACTCTCCCTTCAGTATGACTTCGAAATACGGGAGCCCGTGGATGTCCAGCCGGGAGTTATTTTGACCCCCGCGGACTTTCAACAAAGGCAGCTCGGCATAGTGTCCCCCATTGTGTCCTTGGATGAAAGGAATAACCCGTTTAATCCTACAAACGGGTATTTGCAGATATTCAGGCTTGATTGGGCAAAGAGCTGGTTTCTGTCCCAGGAGGAGTATGTAAAACTCTACACTGCTGCAACGAAGTATGTGCCGATAAGCGACAGATTGACCTATGTGCTGTCCCTGAGGGGCGGTTATGCATGGCCGCTTGGAACGACCATAGACCTCCCCATAGAAAAAAGATTTTATCTTGGCGGAGGCTCCACGATACGTGGCTTTGCAGAGGATACTGTCGGTCCTATGTCCGGTAATTTACCGATAGGCGGTGATATTATGCTCAACTATCAGACAGAGGTCCGTTTGAAATTGATAGACAGCTTTGACGGGGTTGTTTTTACGGATGGCGGAAATGTGTGGCCGTCGCAGTCCGGTTTTGAACTGAAAGGTATGCACGACATACGGAAGACCGCCGGAGTGGGGATACGGTATGTTACACCTGCCGGTGCTCTGAACCTCGATGTCGGCTTTAAGCTCGATCGCAGACCGAACGAACCCCTGACGGCATGGCATTTCTATATAGGTACAATCCTGTGACGGAAAGTATTGTGGTTAACCCAAAAATGTATTTTAAAATAAGAAAGTTCGTGTAGTGAGTAATAACCCTGTGCCAAACAGCGGTTTAAACCGTTTAAACCGTTTGAACCGTTTCAATCGTTAAGAAGGTGGATCTCAGGGTTGAAATTCGCCAGAGGTGAATCCGCCTTAGGAGGAAAACAAACAGACTTCTTGTTGCATTTTTTGGGTTAGTAACAGACAGAAAAACACATGATGAAAAATATAAGGATAAAAAAAATATTGTGGTATCTTTCCTTTGGAGCGGCCTTGTCCTGGAGGCTTGCTTCTGCACAGGCAGCACCGGTAATCATTGACAGGATCGTAGCCTCGGTAGAGGGGGCAGGGGTCATAACAGATGTACAGCTCGTGCAGTATGCAGCCATACGTGCGGTACTGGAGTCCGGATACAATAAAGCTGTTCAGGATATGGAGGATCCCGGATATATGAAATCGTCACTGGACAGGCTCATTGACAGAACACTGATGCTGAAGGATGCACAGCTCTTGTCCATAAACCCGCCGGATCAGAAATCGGTCAACAGTATGATTGCCCGGTTCAGGTCGGAATTTAAATCAGACAGCGATTATGAGCAATATATGAAACAGTACGTTTTAACGGAGGACTATCTCAGGAAATATATGACCGACAGTCTCATCGTGAACCAATACGTGAATGACGAGGTAAGGATGCTTGTTCAGGTAAGCAATAAAGATATCGAGCAATACTACGAAAACAACAAAGATGCATACCGGGGCATGAGCAAGCAGGATGCGGAGAAGGACATACAGGCTATGCTCAAACAAAAAGAGTACAACGTACAATTAAAGTCCTGGATAAAAGCCCTCATGCTCCACAGAGAAATTATCATAATGTACTGATGCGCATACTTATTTTATCAAAGAAAATCGGCATCTATTCCACCCGCAGACTTGCAGAAGCGGCGCGGGCGAGAGGGCATGCCGTAAAGGTCATCGATCCCCTGAAGTTCAATATTGCGATACTGAACGGTAAGGCAGCGGTCACGTACAGGGGCAGGCATGTCAAGCTGCCCGGTATTATAATTCCGCGAATATCCGGTACGATCAACAGCTTCGGCATGTCGGTCGTCAAACAGTTCGAACTTTTGGATATTCCGGTTATGAACAGAGCGTCTGCAATAGCACTTGCTCGGGATAAGTTCATGAGTGCCCAATGCCTGCTCTCGAACAACATAGATGTGCCTGCAACAGCGATGATCCGCAACCCGGAGGACATAGAGACAGCGTTACAACTCGTCGGGGGGCCGCCCGTCATCCTGAAGCTCATCGAAGGTGCACAGGGTATCGGTGTTATACTCGCGGAGTCCAGAGATTCTATAGAGTCCACCATCAATGCCTTTTTCAGCCTCGGGCAGAACATTATCATCCAGCAGTTCGTGTCAGAATCAAAAGGCCGGGACATCAGGGTACTCGTTGTCGGGGACAAGGTCGTGGCTTCCATGCGACGGGTTGCGCGGGCAGGAGAGTTCAGGACAAACATCCACCGGGGAGGACAGGGGGAGAGGATGGAACTACCGCCGCTCTATGCAGACATAGCCCTGCGGGCTGTCAGGACATTGGGGCTCGATATTGCGGGTGTCGATATCATAGAAAGTTCAGACGGGCCGAAGGTGCTGGAGATAAATCCATCCCCGGGTATCGAGGCTCTGGAGAAGATTAACAAGCAGGACATCGCAAAAGATATCATCATGTATGCGGAGCATATGGCCGGGGACAGTCAGCCATAACGGAATCATAGATCTTTTAACCCGAAACATACATTTGAAAAATACGGGAGTTTGTCCGTTTTTCTCATCAAGAGGATCCACCCTGACGAAGCTCAAATCCACAAATAAGGAAGAGTTTCCTCCTCCGTTCGAGAAACAATATTCTGAAGTACCATCAACAAAATATCAAAAAAACTTTGCTTTTTCTTGACAATCTAAAAAATCAACTTGTATACAATATTCAAGTTCACCCTGTTGGAAAGCCACGCCATGGATGGCGGGGGCTATGATGATGAATTTTGAAGTTCTTCCGGAAAAGGGCGTGGTTTGAAACCCCGTCGTTTCTAACAGGATGACGTGGTTTAAAAAGTATAAAAATGGAGGCAATATGGGTCAAAACATTGTACAAAAAGTAATTTCATCCCATCTGGTTTCTGGCAATATGAATGCGGGTGAAGAGATCGCGATAAGGATCGATCAAACCCTTACCCAGGACGCAACGGGAACTATGGCTTACCTGCAGTTTGAGGCAATGGGTATACCAAAGGTAAAGACTGAATTATCAGTGAGTTACGTCGATCACAACACCTTGCAAACAGGCTTTGAGAATGCCGATGATCACAGGTTTCTCCAAACAATAGCAGCCAAGCACGGTGTGTATTTTTCCAAGCCGGGAAACGGTATATGCCATCAGGTCCATCTTGAAAGGTTCGGGATCCCTGGTAAGACCATGCTCGGCTCCGACAGTCATACACCGACCGGCGGAGGTATCGGTATGATTGCAATCGGTGCAGGCGGGCTTGATGTTGCAGTTGCCATGGGCGGAGGTCCTTTTTACCTGAATATGCCGAAGGTGGTTCTGGTCAGATTAAAGGGCAAATTGAAGCCATGGGTGAGTGCAAAGGATATAATACTTGAACTCTTGAGAAGGCTAACGGTAAAAGGCGGCGTCGGAAAGATGTTTGAGTACGGCGGCGAAGGTGTAAAAACACTCTCTGTTCCGGAAAGGGCCACGATAACCAACATGGGTGCAGAGCTTGGCGCTACAACGTCGATATTTCCGAGCGATGATGCAACAAAGGTATTTATGACGGCACAGGGCAGGGCAAAACAGTGGAAGAGGCTTGAAGCGGACAAGGATGCACCGTACGATGAGGTCATCGATATTGATCTTTCCAGGCTTGTGCCGCTTGTCGCCCAGCCGCACAGCCCGGACAAGGTGGCAGAGATAAAGGCCATAGAGGGTTTAAAGATCAATCAGGCTGCAATCGGGAGCTGCACGAACTCTTCTTATAAGGATATGACGACGGTTTCAAAGATCCTGAAGGGCAGAAAAGTCCACCCGGATGTAAGTCTTGTCATATCTCCGGGTTCAAAACAGGTTTTAAACATGATATCAAAATCAGGCGCATTGTCCGATATGCTGACAGCCGGTGCAAGGATCCTCGAAACGGCGTGCGGGCCCTGTATCGGTATGGGACAGGCTCCTTCCAGTGCAGCAGTATCGGTAAGGACGTACAACAGAAACTTTGAAGGCCGCAGCGGTACCCCGGATGCAGGTGTATACCTGTTGAGTCCGGAAACAGCCGCATTCTCGGCCATAAAGGGTGTAATCACGGATCCGAGGAAAATAGGCAAGCCTGTTAAAGTCATGATGCCTAAAAAATTTATTATCGACGACAGTATGGTCATTCCGCCTTCAAGGCATCCCGATAATGTCGAGGTTGTCAGAGGCCCGAACATAAAGCCACTACCGAGAAAAGAGCCTCTTGCGGACACCATGACAGGCTCGGTCATCCTCAAGGTGGGTGATAACATAACGACCGATCACATCATGCCTGCCGGTGCAAAGATCCTTCCCCTTCGTTCGAATATACCTGCAATAGCAGAGCATGTGTTTGAGAGGGTTGATCCTGAATTTGCGAAAAGGGCAAAAGCAAATAACGGAGGATTTATTATCGGAGGTTCAAATTACGGACAGGGTTCGAGCAGGGAACACGCTGCACTTGCGCCGATGTACCTCGGTATAAAAGCCGTAATTACAAAGTCATTTGCAAGGATACATTATGCAAACCTTGTCAATTTCGGGATTATTCCCCTGGTCTTTTCCAGTGAGTCCGATTATGACCTCGTATCCCAGGGAGATACCATCGAGATCCAGGGTATAAAGGCACAGATTCGGGACGGGAACACGATCCATGCCAGAACAGGTTCAGGAAAGGAACTTGTTTTAAGGCATAGCTTGACACCCCGTCAGGTAGACATCATAATTGCAGGTGGATTGTTGAATTATACAGTAAAAAATAACGCATAAAGGAGAATACATACAATGGCAAAAGAAGGAACAAAGATAGGTTTTGAACATGGTAAGATAGTAGTCCCGGATGATCCCATAATCCCCTTTATAGAAGGTGACGGAACCGGGGTTGATATATGGCGTGCGTCGGTAATTGTTTTTGATGCTGCCGTTCAAAAGGTTTACCGGGGCAAGAAAAAAATCGTCTGGAAAGAAATATACGCCGGTGAGAAGGCATTTAAAAAGTTCAACACATGGCTTCCCGACGAAACATTGAAGGCGATAGAAGAACACATTGTTGGTATAAAAGGGCCTTTGACAACACCGGTCGGCGGAGGTATCCGGAGCTTGAACGTAACGCTCAGACAGAAACTGAACCTGTTTGCATGCGTAAGACCTGTAAAATATATAGCCGGTGTACCAAGCCCGGTAAAGCATCCTGAGAAAATGGATGTTATTATATTCAGGGAGAACACAGAGGACGTTTACTCGGGCATAGAGTGGGCTCAGGGGACGCCGGAGGCGGTAAAGGTCATAAAGTTCCTGAAAGAAGAAATGGGCGCAAAGATGCGGGATGATGCAGGTATAGGTATAAAGCCAATAAGCATCACGGCAACAAAGCAGCTCATGCGCATGGCAATAAAGTATGCACTCGATAAGAAGAGAAAGAGTGTAACCATAGATCACAAAGGCAACATCATGAAATACACGGAAGGTGCGTTCAGAGAATGGGCATATCAGGTTGCAAAGGAAGAATTCAGAGACCAGATAGTGACCGAGGATGAGATAGAGAAGCAGTACAACGGCAAGGCACCTGCCGGCAAATTAATCGTTAAGGACAGGATAGCCGATAATATGTTTCAGCAGGTCCTTACCAGGGCTGATGAGTATGATATAATCGTTACCCCGAACCTGAACGGCGACTTTCTCTCGGACGCATGCGCGGCCCAGATTGGTGGACTCGGTATGGCGCCGGGGGGCAACATCGGTATCCCGTACGCCATGTTCGAGGCAACACACGGAACTGCACCGAAATATGCGGGCCAGGACAAGGTAAATCCAGGCTCCGTGATCCTTTCAGGTGCAATGATGTTTGAGTATCTCGGATGGGACCCGGTGAGCGAGGTTATCAAAGAATCCCTTGGAGAAACGATAAAACAGAAGAGGGTTACCTATGATCTGGAACGGCAGATGGAAGGTGCTACACTCCTCAAGGCATCGGAGTTCGGCAAGGCAATCGTTGAAAATATGGACAGCGCAATTAAGAAACTCAAAATTTAAAATTCAAGATTAAAAATTTAAAAATAAGCATAGAGCTTTAAAGGAGGTTTTTATGGCAAGAAAGAAAATTACGGTAGTCGGTGCCGGACGTGTCGGCGAGTCAACAGCAGCATTGCTCGCAGAAAAAGAAGTGGGAGATGTTGTTGTTGTCGATGTTGTTCCGAATATGCCGCAGGGGAAGACACTCGATCTTATGGAAGCAAGGCCGGTTTATAAAACCGATGTAAATATTGTCGGTTCAAACGGATATGACGAAACAAAGAACTCCGATGTTATCGTCATAACATCGGGTATGCCGAGAAAGCCGGGCATGAGCAGGGAAGATCTGCTTACGACAAACGTAAAGATCGTACAGAGCGTCACGGACAATGTTGCGAAGAGATCACCCAACGCCATCATTATCGTGGTAGCAAACCCGGTCGACGGTATGACCTATGTTTCCTACAAGGTCAGCAAGTTCCCGAGAGAAAGGGTAATGGGTATGGCAGGCGTACTTGACTCGGCGAGGTTCAGGACATTTATAGCAATGGAGTTGAACGTATCGGTCGAGGATGTGAGTGCCTTTGTTATCGGCGTTCACGGCGACGAAATGGTGCCTTCCGTCCGGTACACGAACGTTGCAGGTATACCGGTCTCAGAGCTTATCCCGAAGGAGAAACTGGATGCAATCGTGGCAAGGACCAGAAAGGCAGGCGGTGAGATAGTAAACCTGCTGGGATTCAGCGCCTACTATGCACCTGCAGCCTCTGCTGTGCAGATGGTCGAAGCAATACTCAAGGACAAAAAGAAGATCCTTCCCGCCATCACGCTGTGTAACGGCGAGTTCGGACTCAAGGATGTGTTCATGGGCGTACCGGTAAAGCTCGGGGAGAAGGGTATAGAGAAGATCTTCGAGATAAAGATGAGTGACGAGGAAGCTGCAGCACTGAAGAAATCGGCAGAAGCAGTCAACAGGCAGAAGAACGAGATAGACGGGTTGAAACTGCTGTAAGAACAGAATAATCAGTAGGGGCGGGGTTTCCTCGCCCTTTATTATTGATAAACAAAATTGTATTCCAAGGGCGGGGGTACCCGACCCTACAGAGGAAGGTAAAAGAAAATGCGAGAAATCAACGCAAAACAGATCACCGATGCTGTGAGTGATCTCTGTATGAAGGCTAATTTTGATATTCCCGATGATATCATGAATGTCATCAAGAAGGCTTATCAAGAAGAGGCCTCTCCGCAGGGAAAGGATGTGCTTAAGCAGATCATCGATAACGATGAAATAGCACACAATGAGCAGGTGCCCATGTGTCAGGATACCGGGCTCGCGGTATTCTTTGTAGAGCTTGGACAGGATGTACATATAACAGGCGGCCTGCTGAACGATGCAATCAATGATGGTGTCAGAAAAGGGTATAAGGACGGTTACCTGAGGAAATCGACCTGTAACCCTTTTACCAGAAAGAATGTGGGAGACAACACGCCTTCTATCATCCATGTTGAGATTGTTGCAGGTGATAAGATAAATATCACCATGGCGGCAAAGGGCGGTGGAAGTGAAAATATGAGCAGGGTCATGATGATGAAGCCTTCGGACGGGCTTGAAGGTATAAAGAAATACATCATCGACAGGGTCAGAGAATCCGGTTCAAACCCATGCCCTCCCATAATAGTCGGTGTCGGGATTGGCGGTACCTTTGAACATTCTGCGCTCCTTGCAAAGAAATCGCTGCTCCGTCCTCTGGACGTGCCGAATCCGGATCCCGAGCTTGACAAACTTGAAAAAGAACTGCTTACATCTATAAATAAACTCGGTATCGGTCCCATGGGGCTCGGTGGAAGGACTACTGCACTCGCAGTCCATGTGATTGTTGAACCATGCCATATTGCAAGCTTACCGCTTGCTGTAAATATACAGTGTCATTCTGCGAGACACAAAGAAATAACGATATGAGGCGGTTATGACAGATATAATAAAAATAAGAACCCCTTTGACAGACGAGGTTGTTTCGAAACTGAAGAGCGGCGATAGTGTGCTGATAACAGGCGTTATGTATACGGGCAGGGACGCGGCACACAAGAGAATGATAGATGCCCTGAATAAAGGCGAAAAATTGCCGTTCGATATCCAAGGCCAGATTATTTATTATGTCGGGCCTTCTCCTGCGAAGCCCGGCAAACCTATCGGTTCAGCGGGTCCTACGACAAGTTACAGGATGGATGCTTATGCTCCAACCCTGATTAAACTCGGATTAAAGGGCATGATCGGCAAGGGCTGGAGAGCGAAAGATGTTATCGATGCCTGTATAAAATATAAGGCAATATACTTCGGAGCTACCGGCGGTGCGGGTGCGCTCATAGCGAGGGCAATAAAAAAGGCCGATGTGATTGCCTACGATGATCTCGGTCCCGAGGCTGTGAGAAGGATCGAGGTGGTTGATTTTCCGGCCATTGTTATCAATGACGCCTTTGGTAATGACCTTTATGTCAAAGGTGTAGAACAGTACAAACAAACGGCATGAAGAAATTCAAAACTCAAAACTCAATATTCAAGATTCGGAAACGATATGAAGAAATTCAAAACTCAAAATTCAAAATTCAAGATTCCAGATTTAAGATTCAAGAATTAAACATTTAAATAG
>VFSW01005765.1_pt1 | contig 18269 bp, 20 predicted proteins | sample 5358111 | NCBI WGS metagenome assembly VFSW01 (sample SAMN11554181, study PRJNA540505) | mine drainage metagenome | isolation source: sediment from site ElyBrook_90M | place: USA: Ely Copper Mine, Vershire, VT | collected 2017
CGTGCAGGGGTGGCCCAGCTTGGTCAAAGGCGCCAGGTTGAGGTCCTGGTCTCGTAGGAGTTCGTGAGTTCAAATCTCACCCCCTGCATCTTCTCCGTAAGGTAACGTCGTGACCGAGAGCCAGGTCTGCCCCCAGTGCGGAGCCGTCGTGGGCGCGGGGCTCCTCGTATGCCCTTCGTGCCAAGGTCTGCTCGAGGGGGCGGGAGGCGCGCGCGACCCGGGGCCCGCGCCGGCCGAGCCGGCCGCCCCGCCGCGGTCCCGGGAACGGACGACGGGCCGTCACCCGTCCGCACCGGTCGCCAACCCGTTCTCGACGGAACTCTCCCGGCGTCTGAGCCGCCTCGCCCAGTGGGCCGAAGGTGCGCAGTCCCTCGGCGCGGAGCTTCCGCGCCTACCGGGCTGGGCGGAGGAGGCCGCCCGCACCGCCCCCAATCCCGAGCCGTGGGCCGAGGTCGTGCGCGGCATCGAGCGCATCGCCCAGCAACGGCTCACCGGTGCGTTCGAGGAGTGGGAGAAGCGCTCCAAGGGGCGTCTGACCCGGCTCGAGGCCTACAGCGTCGACAGCCGGCTCGAGCGCGAGCAGATCGAGGAGGTCCTCCACGCCGCCCGCACCGGCGACATCCCCCAAGCGCTCGCGACGTTCCAGCAGGTCGACCGGGTCCTGACCCTCAAGGAGCGCCACCTCGACCAAGCGCGCGAGGAGCTCGAGCGGGTGATCGCGCTCCTGAAGGACATGCAGGCGCTCGGCGTCGAGGTGCCGCAGGACCCGGCGGAGATCGCCGACGACCTCGAGAGCGAGCTACGCGCCGGCAAGCTGGCGTCGCTCAAGCAGCAGATCCGGGCGCTGAGGCTCGGGGCGGTGAACCGCCTCAAAGCGGGCCTTCCGAAGTACATCGCTCAGTATGGGGACTACCTCGTCGACGAGCGGACCCATGGCGTCGCGACCGAGCTCGAGGCGATCGAGCTCGCCCGCGGGGCGCGGGAGTTCTTCCACGGCCACCCCGAGGAGGGGCTGCGGCGCCTGCGGGCCCTCCAGCAGCGCCACGGGCTCCCTCCCAATCGCTCCGGGCGGTCGCCCTCCCCCCGCCCGCACTAGGGCCGGGGCGCGACCCCGCTACAGTAGGTGCTCGAAGAGCTGGACGTCCTCGTTCCACTGGTGCTTATGCAGGAGCCCACACGTCGCGAAGCCGAGGTGCCGGAAGAGCGCGCTCGCCGCCGAGAAACGCGCCAGCGAGTCGGCCCACACCTCGGGGGCGTTCGATCGCTTGGCCCAGTCGAGCGCCGCGGCGAGCAGGGCGGTCGCGACCTTTTGTCTCCGGAACTCGGGGTCGACCACGAGGTGGACTAGGTGGCCGCTTCCGTCCTCGAGTGCGCAGCCGAGGACGCCGACGACCCGGCCGTCCCGGCGGGCGGCGAAGTACGTCACCCCTTCCATCCAGCTCGTGAACTCGAGCGGGGTCGGCTGCCAGGACTTCACGAGCGGGGCCGGCAGCCCGGTCGTCTCTGCCTCCCAGACCTTCTTGTACAGGGCACACACGGCCGGAACGTCCTGGGCGGCGATCCGCTCGACCACGAGGGCGGAGGTCGGCTTCTCGGAAGGAGGGGCGGCGACGGCGCGCCCGGGCTCCCGTTCCGGTCGGTGCTCTTCGGCCACGTCAGCAACTCCGGTGCGGGGACCTGACGGCGCCGAGACCCATGCTCGCTCTTGAACCTTGCCTACGCGATCGGGCCCCGGATCGGCTCACGGGGTGTGCCGGGACGGCGTTCGGGGGAACGGAGTGGTCTCTCGAATGTGCTCCCGACGGAGCATCCAGCGCAGGACGCGCTCCACCCCGAGGCCGAAGCCGGCGTGGGGAACGCTCCCGTGCCGACGGAGGTCGAGGTACCAGTCGTACTCCCGCGGGTCGGCGCCGGCCTCGGTGAGCCGCCGGGAGAGCCGCTCGGCGTCGGTGTCGCGGCAGGAGGCGCCCACGATCTCGCCGTAGCCCTCGGGGGCGAGCAGGTCGGCCGCCTCGACGGTCCGCGGATCGCCCGCCGTCGGCAGCATGTAGAACGCCTTGACCTCCCGCGGAAAGCGAGTGACGAAGATCGGCGAGCGCTCCTCGAGCGTGAGGGCACGTTCCTCCGCCGTGCCGAGGTCGCTGCCCCAGCGAACGGGGAAGCCCTGCCCGGCCAAGCGGTCGAGCGCATCGGCGTAGGAGATCCGCGGGAAGGGGGAAGTGAGCGCGGCGAGCTCCGCCGGAGGCCGGCCGAGCGCGGTGAGCTCCGGCGCGCGTCGTGCGGCGAGCGCGTGGGCGACGTGGACGACCATACGTTCGATGAAATCGAGAAGGCCTTCGAGGTCGCACCACGCGAGCTCCGCCTCGAGATGGAGGTACTCCGTGAGGTGGCGGGGGGTGCGCGACTTCTCGGCGCGGAACGACGGAGTGAGGGCGTAGACGCGCTCGTTCGGGAACAGCAGGGCCTCGAGGTAGAGCTGCGCGGTCTGCGAGAGGTAGGCCGGGCGGCCGAAATAGTCGAACCGGAACGCCTCCGCTCCGCCCTCCGCGGCGTTGCCCGAGAGGATCGGCGGCGTCATCTCGAGGACCGACTCGGAGTCGAGGAACTCTCGGAACGCTCGCAGCAGCTCGGCCTTGACCCGGAACGTGGCCACGTGCTCCTGGGAGCGGATCGCGAGGTGGCGCTTGTCGAGGCGGAACTCCTCGGTCTGGTCGGCGAAGATCGGGAACGGGAGCCCCGCGTCGATGACCGAGAACGCGGCGGCGCGGACCTCGCGGCCCCCCGGGGCCCGGGGGTCGACCGCCACGGTCCCCTCGACCGCGACCGCTCCTTCCACCTGGACGTGTTCGACCGCGTCGAACGCAGCGGAGCCGAGGACGTCCTTCTTCCCTGTCACCTGGACGGTCCCGGTGCGGTCGCGCAGGACGAGGAACAGGATCCCCCCGGAGGAGCGCGAACGCAGCACCCAACCGCGCAGGCGGACCGGGCGGCCCACGGCGTCGGCGGCAAACACCCGTTCGACCGGGTCGAACCCCGGTGCGGTCACTGGTACTCCCGCCACTTATGCCCACAGGTCGTGCACTCGAAGATCCGTGTCTCGGGCTCGTCGGAACCGCGGGTCTGCCGCAGGACCCAGTACGCCTCCCCGTTCCCGCACTTCGGACAGGTCTCCTCGGTCTTCGGCAGCGTCACGACCTTCGTTTCGACGACGTCCATCGAACGGTGGGTCGGCACGGAGTGGACGACCGCGACCCCCGTACCGAGCGGGATCTCCGTACCGCACGCGGAGCACCGCCAGACCCCGGCGGCTCGGTCGGGTCGCATCAGCCGCTTGCACTTCGGACAGAACGCCACAGCGCCTCAACACCGGGAGGAGGGTATTTGACGCTTGGCGCGCCGGCTAGCTCAGGAGCTGCTCCGGCGGCCCGTGGCTCGCCGGGGGCGCCCCGGGCGGAGCGACGCTGAGCGGAAGGGGGGAGGCGCCCGCCGTCGGCGCGCGGAGCCGCCGCACGTGCTCCCAGCGCCGAACGAGGTCTTCCTGCGTGCCGATGTCGTGTCGGACGTAGTAGTCGCCCCGCACGTGCTTGAGCGAGGACTCGACGCGGGCTCCGGCCTCATGGATGGCGCTCGCCTCGCCCACGAGAGCGATCCCGCGCGAGGCGCTCAGCCGGACCGCGCCGGGGCCCGCGATGTCGACGCTTCCGTAGACGACGTGGACTCCCTCCGCCTCGATCGCTCCCGCATCGAGGTGGAGGACGCCGCCCGAGCGTGGGTGGTCGCCGTACCCGGGCGGGACCAGGTATTTCACGACCGTGGCCCGCTGGCGGAACTGGACGAGGTTGGGGTCGACATGGCCGGTCGCGACCCCCTCGAGGAGGGAAGCGAAGTCGCCCTCCTCGTAGAGCGTGAGGGCGTTGACCCCCTCGGGGTCGCCGAACCGGGCGTTGAACTCGAGCAGGACCGGGCCGGAGGCCGTGAGCATGAAGCCACCGTAGAGGATCCCACGGTAGCGCCACCCCTCGGCGCGCAGCGCGTCCACCGTGCGGGCGAGCACCTCGAGCGCCCGGTCCCGATCGCCCGCTGGTAGGAACGGCAGCAGATGGTCGCGCTGGGAGTACGAACCCATGCCGCCGGTGTTGGCGCCACGGTCGCCCTCCAGGGCCCGCTTGAAATCTTGGACCGCGGGCATCGGGTACACCCCCGAGTCGGTCACGAACGCCATGAGGCTGAACTCCTCGCCCTCGAGTTTCTCCTCGAGGAGCACGCGCCCGCCCTGCATCAGGAGCGATTTCGCGTAGATCGCTCCGTCCTTCCGGTCCGCAAAGTCCGAACCCTGGACCCACACTCCTTTACCCGCGGTGAGGCCGCTCGGCTTCACCACGAGCGGTCCGGGAAAGTCGCTCACGGCCCGGTCGACCTCTTCCAGGGAGGCCGGTGCCGCCCACTTCGGCTGGCCGGGGACCCCGCGACGCGAAAGGAGCTCGCGACAGAACAGCTTCGACGACTCGATCGCGGCGGCCGCGCGGTCCGGTCCGACCGTCGGGACCTCGGCCGCGCGAAGGGCGTCCGCAACGCCGGCGGCAAGTGGAGCCTCCGGACCGATCACCGCCACGTCGACCCGCTCGGCGCGTGCGAGCGCGACCACCCGAGCCGGGTCCGTCGGATCGAGGCGGGCGGAGGCACGGGCGATCCGGTCGAGTCCGGGGTTCGCGTTCGCGCTCGCGACGACGACCTCGGCCTCGGATTGGTGGAGCGCGCGGGCGATCGCGTGTTCCCGAGCGCCGCCTCCGACGACGAGGAATCGCATGGGCGATGGCAGGAACCAAGACGGGTTATATGTGCGTCGGGCCCGGGCCGCCCGGAGACGAGGGGGAGGCCCTCCGGTCCCGCCACGCTTAAGAAGAGACCGTAGGTGGCCCGTCTCCCGGTTCCGCCGATGGATCTGCGAGTCGTCGAAAAGGAGCACGACCTGCTCCGCGTCGAGTTCCCGAGGGGGGAGGAGACGATCCTCATCCCGCTCGTCGAGGCCCTCCAGAAGGAGGAGAAGGTCCTCGAGGCCCGCTACTACCTAGGCCACCCGTACCTCGAGCGCCCGACGCTCTTGCTGAAGACCAAGGGCGAGAAGCCCCAGCAGGTGCTGAAGCGGGTGCTGAAGGACCTCACGGACCTCTACGGGGACCTCCTCACCGACTTCGAGAAGAAGGCCGACAAGGTCAAGACGTAGGGAGAGCCCGAATGCTGAAGGAGTGCGCCCAGCACGGGTACTTCCGGGCCGAGGTCTGCCCCGTCTGCGGCCAGGCCAGCCGGTTCCTGATGAACGACCGGGAGCTCGACCACTTGGGTCGAGTGATGACGGGGATCCTGCGACACTTCCCCGACCGCTACCAGCTCACCATCGACCCGCAGGGATGGATCCCACTTCCCCAGCTCGTCCGGGCGATCTCCCAGAAGCACCCGTCCTATCACTGGCTTCGGACCCAACACCTGGTCGCGATCGCCGAGACCGATGCGAAAGGTCGCTACGAGGTCCGTGACGACCGCGTGCGGGCGACCTACGGCCACACGGTCGAGGTCGACCCCGACCTTCCGACCGACAACATCCCGGACGTCCTCTACTACCCCGTCACCGGCGAGGAAGCCGCGATCGTGCTCGAGGTGGGGCTCCGGCCCTCCGACCGGAAGAAAGTCCACCTATCGAAGACCGCGGAGGACGCCCATTCGGCCGGGTCGGTCCGCACCCCCGAGCCGATCATCCTGGCGATCGACGCCAAGCGAGCGTGTTCGGAGGGACTGGTGATCCGCCGGGCCGGAAAGACCGTGTACGTGGTCGACCAGGTGCCGCCGGAGTACCTAACGCGTCCGAACGCCCCGCCGGCCGGCGTCGGCTCCGAAGGCACCGATCCGGCGTAGTCTACGCGAACCCGCTGCCGGCGACGTTCGATTCGTACTGCGTCGTGATGTAGACCGCGATCGCGAGATGGCTCGACGCCGGGTACGGGTTCGTGAACACGAAGTAGTAGTTGTCCGTGACCGGAGCCGAGTAGACGATGCGCCCGTCCGGGGTCGCGGCGAGCGACCAGGCTGCGACGGCCGGCGCGCCGTGTTCGAACGCCATCCACTCGGACGTGTTGTACACGAGGAGCGCGATGTTCGTGCCGGCCGGCGTGACCGACGAGAAGTTGCCGATCACATAGTCGCCCCCCGTGATCTCCCCCCAGATCACGGTGTAGTTCCCCGGGTTGACCAGATACGTTCCCGAGGTCGTGAGCGGGTCGCCCGTGAGCACCGGCGGGCCCGCGATCACCGCGCTCACAATGGCGTACGTGATCGTCACCACGACACCGATCACGATGAGCGACCGAAGGATCCCAGTCAGCTGGATCCGCCGTCGCACGGATTTCGAGGCGCGCGGGAGCTCGGAGGCGGTGACCGGCCGGTCGGCCCCGCAGATCTCGCACCGGAGCGCCCCCGCCGCCACCGCGACCCCGCAGAAGCGGCAGGCCCCCCAGGTCCCGGGACGAGCGGGCGTCGCGACCATGACCTCGGCCGGAGAGCCCGACCAATCCCTTTTGGACTTTCGTACGAACCGCGGAGCGGCCCGGGGTCCGGCCTATCCCTTGCGCTTCGCCGGACCGAGGTTCAGGAGCACGTTCTTCTCCCGGGTATAGGCGTGGACAGCCGCCCGGCCCTGTTCGAAGCCGACGCCGCTCCCCTTCGTCCCCGCGAACGGGGACTGGGGGAAGGTGATCGGCGCCTCGTTGACGACCACCATTCCGCACTCGAGCCGTCGGGCGAACGCGTGGGCGTTCCCGAGGTCCCGAGTCCATACGGTGCCGAGGAGTCCGTAGGAGGTAGCGTTGGCCCGGGCAAGCGCCTCTTCGACGTCGGCGAACGTTCCCGCCGTGAGCACGGGACCGAAGATCTCCTCTTGGACCGCCCGGGCCGAGTCGGGGACCCCGCTCAGGATCGTCGGCCGGACGAAGTTCCCGAGCGCGAGGGAGGGGTCGGTCGCACGCCCCCCGCCCGACACGACCTGGGCCCCCTCGGCGCGGGCTTCCTCGACGTAGCCGAGGACACGGTCGACCTGCTCCCGCGAGACGAGCGGACCCATCTCGATGCCGTCTGCGGTGCCGGGCCCGAGTCGCAGCTGCTCGGCGATCGCACGGACCCTCTCGAGGAGGGGGTCGCGCACGCTCTCGTGGACGAGCAGTCGGGAGGCGGCCCAGCACATCTGCCCCGCGTTCTGAAAGATCCCGTAGCCGATCCCCTTCGCCGCGCGATCGAGGTCGGCGTCCGGGAAGACCACGACCGGGCCCTTTCCGCCGAGCTCGAGCGTGAGCGGAACCAGTCGGCGGGCGGCGAGCTCGGCGATCCGCTGGCCGACCTCACCGCTCCCCGTGAACGTGACGGAGCGGCAGCGGGCGTCGGAGATCAGGGCTTCGCCGACCTCGGCGCCGCTGCCGAGCACGACGTTCAGGATCCCGTCCGGGACTCCCGCCTCCTTCGCGAGTCGGGCGAAGGCGATGGCCGTGAGCGGCGTGAGGCTGGCCGGTTTGAGCACGACGGCGTTCCCCGCCGCAAGGGCCGGGGCGATCGAGCGGACGGCGAGCAGCAGCGGGTAGTTCCAGGGAGCGATGTGGACGGTCACCCCGAGCGGCTCGCGGATCGTGTAATCGAGCCGAGGGCCAGGAACGGGGATCGAGGCGCCCTCGACCTTGTCGGCGAGCCCCGCGAAGTACTCGAGCGTGCGGACCACGTAACCCAGGTCGCCGCGCGACTCGCGGAGCGGCTTTCCCATGTTGCGCGTCTCGAGGAGAGCGAACGACTCGAGCCGGGACTCGAGGAGGCCGGCGAGCCGAAAGAGCGCCTTCGCGCGGCGTGCGCCGTCGTCTGCGGCCCAGTTCGACTCCCGGAACGCTCGTTCGGCGCTCTCCATCGCGGCCCGAGCGTCGTCGTTCGAACCGACCGCGGCTTGGACCAGGGGCTCGTTCGTCGAGGGGTCGAGGAGGGTCTGCCGTTCTCCCCGGGTCCCGGGAACGTCGCGGCCGCCGATGAACAGCTCGAACGGGGCGTCGCTCGATGGGGACATGGGCGAGCGAGGCAGCGCCAACGCTCCTCTTAGCGGTTCGCCGAGGCACGAGAACGGCGGGGGGAACTCCCCTACGGTAGAGGGGCTCGGACTCGACACCGCCCGCGGGTTCCGCGTCGGAGGGACCGGCGTACCGATTCCGCGGCCAGAAATTGGACAAGAGTACTTCTACGGTCGGGCGGCCCGGGAGGCGTGGTGAATCCCATGGCGAACAACGCAACCCTGGCCGTCTCCTCGGCGGCCCACGCGAGCGGATCGACAGGAACGGCGACGGCGACGGCACACGGCGCGGCAGCGGCGAACGCGACGGGGGCGGCGTCCGGCCACGCGGCGGCCCTCAGCGGCGCGCACCTATCGGCGATCGTCGCGAAAGCGAGCCTCGGCGCGAAGGCGCTCGCGGTGCTCGGTGTCGGAGTGGCGGGGGTCGCGCTCGCGGCCCAGACCGGAGCTGCCCCGGGACTCCAGGTCGCGCTCGGGCACGTCCCTACCTGGACGCACGCCCACAGTGTCCTGAGCTCGCTTGCGAGCTCCGTACGCACGCACGCCTCGGGTGGCCTGCATCTCGGGCTCGGCCTGTAGTCCCGCGGCGAACGCCGAGATGACGGAGACCCGCGTCTCCCCCACAATGCCCGATCCCCACGGCCCCGCGCCGGACGTCCGGCCGACCGCGCGGCCCTACTGGCCCGCATGGACGTCGGTGACGCTCCTCGGTGCGGGGTTGGTCGTGGTGCTCGCCGAGACCGAGAGCCTGCTGATCCTGCTCGGCATCCTCTTCCTCGGCCTGGGTGCCTATGGGCTCGCCCGCCGTCGCTCCTCCGTCGCGGCGTCGGTCGCTCCCTCGCGGCCGCCCGACGGGGAAGGGGCGCGGTCCTAGGCGGCTGAACGAACGAGCGAACGGGCGGGCCGGGCCCGAGTCAACGCTCGAGCGAGTACGCCCGTCCCTTCCAGACGACGGGGCGCCGACGGATCCCTCGACTCAGGGACGCGGCCACGAGCGCGACGTAGAAGGCGACCGCGACCGGAAAGAGGAGGCCGTACCGGGCCGGGGCGCCGACCGCGCGGGAGAAGGCGATGTGCTTGCCGAACAGGGCCACGTAGAGGAACCCCCCGAGGGCCGCGAGACCAAGATCCCCGATGGCCACGGCGAGCGGAAGGAGCCCGAGCGGCAGCAGGAAGAATCCCACGAGGCCAGCGAGAAAGCCGGCCTGGCGAGCGAGGGAGTACTCGGGACCGTGGATGTTCTTGAGCAGTCCTTCGAACATCTCGCGCCGGTCCCGGTACATCCGCGTCACCGCGAGCGTGGGGCTCCACGCGATCCGAAGGCGTCGCCCGGCGGCGCGATACCGGCGCGCTATGGCGACATCCTCCAGGACGATCGAGCGGATCGCGGCGTGCCCTCCGAGCTCGAAGTAGGTCGCCCGAGGCGTCATCCAGTACTGACCGTTCGCCAGTGCGGCGCGCGAACGGTCGTGGTTGATCCGAGGGGCCCGGAAGTACGTCAGCACCATCTGGACGTAGAACGGGAGCACGACCCGCTCCCAGAATCCGATCGTTTCGATGCGGGGGGCGATCGTGGCGAGGTCGGCGCTTTCGTGGAGGGCCCAGTCGAGCGTCGTCCGCACGGTCGTGGGGTGGGTCCGCACGTCCGCGTCCAGAAAGAGGAGCCACTCTCCCGAGGACACGGCGGCGCCGTTCCAGCATGCCCAATTCTTTCCTACCCATCCCTCGGGCAGCGGTGGCGGGTCGATCCGACGGACCCGGGGGGCGCGGGCATCGATGACCTCGCGAGTGCCATCGGTCGAGCCGTCCTCCACCACCACGACTTCGAGGTTCGGGTAGTCCTGGGCGAGCAGGGTGTCGAGCGTGGCCGGTAGTTCGTCCGCCTCATTGCGGGCGGCGATCACGACACTCACCTTCGGGCGGAACCGCTCCGCGGGATCCGGAGGGGCAGGATTGAGCCGTGGCATCTCTTCGGCGAAGAGGATCGCGACCCCTTGGTAGAGGAGGACCACGACGCTCGCCGCCACGGCCAGGACGAGGAGGGGGAAGGCGAGCACCCCTCGGCGAAGACCGACTCTAATAAAGCCGTGGCCGCTGCGAGAGTCGAACGAGAAAGCGATGGAAACCGTGGAACATCCGCGGGTCCGGCCCGGGACGATCGAGGACCGCCTCTACCAGGCGGAGATAGCTCGTGCTGCCTTCGACCACAATACGCTGGTCGTGCTTCCGACCGGCCTCGGGAAGACGTCGATCGCCTTGCGGGTGATCGCCGAGTCCCTGCTCCGTCGCCCGACGGACTCGATCCTGTTCCTCGCGCCGACCCGTCCCCTGGTCGTCCAGCACGCCCACAGCGTCGCGACCACGCTGTTCGCACCGGAGCCGCTCGTCCTCACCGGCGCGATCGTGCCCGAGCGACGGGCGCTCCTCCTTCACCCCCCCCAGGTCGTGGTCGCGACCCCGCAAGTGGTCGCGAACGACCTCGGCGACTCGCGATTCCCGCTCGATTCCTTTTCGCTCCTGGTCTTCGACGAGGCGCACCGTGCGGTCGGCGATTATCCGTACGTCGCCGTCGGCCGTGCGAACCGGGCCGGCCCGAACGCCCGGGTCCTCGCGATGACCGCCTCGCCCGGAAGCAGCCTCGGACGCATTCGCGAGGTCTGGGCGAATCTCGGCATCGAGCGGTTCGAGTATCGGACCGACCTGAGCCCCGACGTGCTGCCCTACGTACATGGGATTGGGGTCGAGACCCGCTCGGTGCCGGTCCCCCCCGAGGTCCGCCATCTGGCGATCCTGGTGCGGGCGGCCATCGAACGGCAGGTCGCGACGCTCCGCTCGCTCGATCTCGTACCGGGCGGCGAAGCGAATCGACGCGGGCTCCTCGAGCTCGGCGCCCGACTCCACCGGCAGATCGCGGTCGAACGATCTCGGGACGGACCCGCGAGCGGGCTCCTGTGGAAGGCCGTCACCGCGCAAGCCGCGGCAATGAAGGGACTGCATGCTCTCGAGCTGATCGAGAGTCAGGGGGTCGACGCGCTACGGGAGTACTTCCGGCGCCAGTCACCCGCCGAGGGACGACGATGGACCCCGGCGCTCCGGGCGTTCCTGGGGGACCCGGACGTCGAGGAGGTTCGACGCCGGCTCGGCGAGCTCACGCTCGAGCATCCGAAGGTCGCGACGACGGTCGAGATCGTGCGCAGTGAGCTCTCGGCTCATCCCCAGGCCCGGGTGATCGTCTTCAGCCAGTACCGCGACACCGTGGACCGGCTCGTCGACGAGCTCGAGAAGGCGGGGGACGGCGTGGTGCGACCGGCGCGCTTCGTGGGTCAGGCAACCCACGGGTCGGACCTGGGGCTCACGCAGAAGGCGCAGGTCGGCATCCTCGACCAGTTCCGTCGGGGGGAGACGAACTGCCTCGTCGCGACGTCGGTCGCGGAAGAGGGGCTCGACATCCCCGCGACCGACCTCGTCGTCTTCTACGAACCGATCCCCGACGTCATCCGCACGATCCAGCGGCGGGGCCGCACCGGCCGCGCCCGGACCGGGCGCGCCGTGGTGCTGGTCGCGGAGGGAACTCGCGACGTGAGCCTGCATCGTTCCGCGTATGCCCGCGAGCGCCGGATGCACGAGATGCTCCAGCGAGTGGAGGCCGAAGCGTCGCGCGGTGACGCGCCCCCGCCTCCCGAGCCGAGGCGCGTACAGCGGATCCTGACCGAGTTCGACTGACCGGCGCGGCTAGCGACCGGTGCTGCCGAATCCGCCGTTGCGCGAAGCGAGCGGCGCCACCGCCCCGGCGCGGAACGCCGCCGGGAGGTCCTCGACCAACCGCACCTGGCCGATCCGGTCTCCGATCTCGATGCGGTAACGGCCGTCGAACAGGAAGGTGAGCGGTACGCGGACCTCCCCGGAGTAATCCCCGTCGATCGTCCCCGGGGCATTGACCATCAGGACCCCTCGGGAGCTGAGCCCGCTCCGGGGCCTCACCTCGAGGAACGTGCCGGCAGGGCAGCGCATCCGGAGCCCGGTGCGCACGAGGGTGACCCGACCGCGTTCGAGCTCCACCGCCTCCGCCGCTGCGAGGTCGAAGCAGGCCGAGCCCCCCGTCGCGCGCGCCGGCAGCGCGACCTCGGGCGCCTCGGCCACCCGTTCGACGACCACGGTGCGCTCGCGCCGGGGCACATCGGCCGGGAGGCGGCCGGTCTCTTTACGGTTCCCGCGGGGCCAGCTCCGGGGGCGGGGTCTCGGGAGTCCCCCCCTCCATCGTAAGCCAGCGCGCGACCAGACGACCTTCGGCACGGCGGAGGACCTTGCCGTACGCGGGGGCACTGCGTCCGGATTGGCGGGCGAGCCGGGTCAGTGTGATGCGGCGAGGGACCGCATAGTAGCCGAGCACCCACGCACGCGCGACGAGCTTCGCCTGAAGCGGGGTGAGCCCGGCGGTCGACTCCTCGGGGACCTGGGGCCGGCCCGAGGCCCGGAGGACCCGGTACGGGAACTCCTCGCGGTCGAGCCGCTTCAGGACTCGTCGCAGCGCCCGCTCGTCCCCATGGAACGACGCGACGACCTTCTCCGCGGAGAGGCGGAACGGCGCCGTCGGTGAGATTTCCCCTCCCGCGAGGGAGAGCCAGTGTCGCAACCGCTCGGGGTTGCGCTGCCGCACGAGCAGGATGTAGTCGTGGGTCCGGGGCCGACGTTCGACGAGCTCGAAGCTTTCGAGCCCGTACATCGCTCGGATCCGGCGCGACTCCCGTTCGAGCTCGACCGCGGTGCGCAGCGGCCCGCGACTGCGGACGCGCAGCAGCTGAAGTCGCCAGCCCTGCTCGAGTCGCAGCGTCTCGAGGAGCTCGACCTCCTCGTACTTCTCGAAGAGGCCGGGCGGGATGACCCCGAGGAGGGCGAGGTCGTCGGTGCGGAACTCGAGGGTGACCGACTGCATCGTTCGCGGGCCGAGCCGGGGTTTCGATATGAACCTATGTCTGCCGCGCGGCTCGTTTAATAAGCGGGACGGCTCGGTGGCCTTGTGACGTTCCGCTCCCTCGGGGAGTTCCTGGACGAGCTCGAGCGGCGCGGGGACCTCGCGCGGATGCGCCGGCCCGTCGCACGGGACCTCGAGATCACGGAAGTGACCCAGCGGGTGCTCGCCGCCGACGGCCCGGCGCTCCTCTTTGAGAACGTCCCCGGCGCCACCATGCCGGTGGTGACGAATCTCCTCGGCTCGCCCCGTCGCATTGCGCTCGCCCTCGGCGCGAACTCGGTCGAGGAGGTCGCCGAACGGGTCGGTCGGCTCGTTCGCTTGCGCCCACCGGCCGGCCTGCTCGGCGCGGTCCGCGACCTTTCGGGGACGATCGAGGTGCTCTCCACCCTGCGGTCGCTCGCGCCGAAGCGCGTCCGCTCGGCGCCGTGCCAGGAGGTCGAGGAGAGCGAGGTCGACCTCGACCGACTTCCGATCATCAAATGCTGGCCGCACGATGCGGGACGAACCGTGACGTTCCCCGTCGTGATCACGAAGGACCCCGAAACCGGGGAGCCCCACACCGGGATCTACCGCCTCCAACAGTACGGTCGCGACACTCTCGGGATGCACTTCCAGATCCATCGGATCGGGGCCGCGAACTACCGCAAGTGGTGCGCCCGGGGGGAGCGGATGCCCGTGGCCGCCGTGATCGGCGCCGACCCCGCGACCGTCTTCTCCGGGCTCGCGCCCGTCCCGGAGGGGATCTCGAACTTCGTTTTCGCGGGATTCCTGCGCTCGGAGCCCGTCGAGCTCGTCCCGGCCCGGTCGGTCGAGCTCGAGGTGCCCGCGCAAGCGGAGATCGTCCTCGAGGGATACGTCGACCCCACCGAGCGCCGCGTCGAGGGGCCGTTCGGCGACCATACCGGCTACTACTCGGCGCCCGAGGAGTTTCCGGTCTTCCATGTGACGCGGATCACCCACCGCTCGCGGCCGGTCTACCTCACGACCGTCTCGGGCAAACCCCCGACCGAAGACGCCGTGCTCGGCAAAGCGGTCGAACGGGTCTTCCTGCCGGTCATCCGGCTCGTGCTCCCCGAGATCGTCGACATGGACCTTCCAATCGAGGGATTGTTCATCAACGTCGCCGTCGTATCGATCCGAAAGAGCTACCCGGACCAGCCCCGCAAGGTGATGCACGCCCTCTGGGGGCTCGGACAGATGATGTTCGTGCGCTACCTGATCGTCGTGGACGACGACGTGAACGTACACGACCTCTCGGAGGTCCTCTACCGCGTCGGTCTCCAGGCGGACCCCGGCCGGGACTTCGAGCTCGCGCACGGTCCGGTCGACCAGCTGTCGATCTCGAACCCGGTCCCGAACCAGGGCGCCAAGGTCGGGATCGACGCGACGCGCAAGCGGCCCGAGGACGGATACCCGCGGCCCTGGCCGGAGGAGATCCGCTCCGACCCCGAGGCGGCCCGCGCGGCCGAGCAGGCCCTTCGGGAGGATCCGGTACTCTCCCGTCTCCTCGACCGACCGCGATCGTGAGCGCGCGCGCCCCGGGGACCGACGGTCCCGCCCGCGAACTCGGACGGTTCCTCGAGATCCAGAACCTCGGGCTCAACCTTCCGTTCGCCCTCGCGTTCCTCCTGCTGGCCGCGCGCGGGCTTCCGTCCCTCCTCACGGTCGCGTTGGTCGTCGTCGCCTTTGTCGCCGCGCGCAACGCCGGCCACAGCTTCAACCGCTATGCGGACCGGCGCCTCGATGCCCTCAACCCGCGGACCCAGGACCGCGCCCTGGTCACCGGACGCCACTCTCCGGCGTTCGCCCTCGGGGTCTGCGCGGCGAACAGTGCCGTGCTGGTCGCGGCCGCCTACCTCCTCAACCCACTCGCGTTCCTCCTCGCCCCGGTCGCCCTCGCGGCCGTCCTGGGCTACAGCTACACGAAACGCCGGACGGCGCTCACGACGGCGTTTCTCGGCCTGGTCGAGGCGATCACCCCCGCGGCGGTCTACATCGCGGTGACGGGAACCCTGCCCCCCGTGGTGCTGTACGCGGTCGGCGGCCTCCTTGCCTGGGGTACCGCGTTCGAGACGATTCACAGCCTGGGGGACCTCGAGAGCGACCGCGCGCTCGGCCTCTTCTCCGTTCCCCGGCGCATCGGGGTCCGAGCCTCCGTCCGGCTGGTGCCCCTCCTGCACTCCGCGGCGCTCGCGCTCCTGGCCGTCTTCGGCCTCCTCCTCGGGCTGGCATGGCCGTACTTCGTCGCGCTCGCGGGGATGGCGACCCTCGCGGCGATCACCGACCGCGCCCTCGCCCTCCGTCCGACCTCGGTCCGCATCCCGTTCGAGCGCCACTTCGCGCTCGGGGCACTCTACCTCGTCGGGACGCTGCTCGCCGTGCTCCTCCCGCTCGGCCCGCTCTGGCCCGGGTGAGCCGAAGCGAGCCGAGGTCCAGGAGATACGTAAAAGCCCTCGGGGGGCCTGCCCGACCGACCGCCATGCCCCAAGTGATGATCGGACTCTCGGCCCGAGACTACCGAACGACGAACGAGGTCTGGCGACTCGCAAAGCGCCACCTGAACCCGGCGGTGCGTCGCCGCATCGGTTGGCGGGGTCGCTCGAGCTTCCTCCGGGAACTCATCCTCTACGGGTTCGAGAAGGCGAGCTCCGACCCGGCCGGCTTCCTGCGAGAGGTGCGCGACACGCACGACCCCTTGTTCGGAAAGCGGGGACGAACGGAGGTCGGCGCCGATCGGCGTGAGGCGATGATCCCCACCTGGGAGTCGGCGTTCCCGACCCAGACCGCGTCCCCGCCCGTCCGCCGACGCGCCGGACGCGCCCCACCGGGGGACTGAGACCGGACCGGCCCCGCGGCTCCGGGCAGATCCGAACCATGGCGCGTCATGTGGACCGACTCGACGGGCTCGCCCTCTTGGGAACGTCCCGCGTCGGCTCGCTTGCGGTCGACGTTCCCGGGCTGGTCGAGAGCCGGCCCGACGGGTCCACCGGGACCGGCCTTTCGCTGACGCGTCGGGAGGGGCCGGTCGGCGTCCGACACCTGGTTCTCTCGCAGGGAGCCGATGCGCTCGAACTCCGCTTCCCGGTGCTCGCGCCCGAGGTCACGGGGACCGAGAAAGGGGTCCACCCCATCGGCGAGCGCGCGTACCTCCTCCACGCTCCGTTCGACCGAGAGCTTCTGGGGGCCCTGCGCGCGGCCCGTCCCGAGCTCGTCGTCCTTGGGAACGCCCGCGCTCTCTGGAACGAGGGATCCGCTTTCGTCGCGGGAGTGCAGGAACTACGGCGGTCGCTCGGATCGTCACCCGTCCTCTGGGCACCTCGGGTCGCCCTCCCGCACCGGGTCCCCTTCCTCGCCTACGTGGGAGTCGACCTCCTCGATACCACCGAGGGCCTCATTCGGTCCGGCCAGGGAGAGTACTTCGACACGACGCTCGGCCGTAGCGACCGGGAGAGCGCCCTGCGCGAACACGCGTGCGACTGCCCCGCCTGTCGCGCCGGGCCCGAAGGTCCGCTCGCCGATCACACCCGCGCGGTCTACCTCCGCGCGATCGCCGAGACCCGGGCCGCGATCCGCGGCGGGCGACTGCGCGAGCTCGTCGAGGCGCGGCTGACCGCCGAGCCGGCGCTCGCCGAGATGCTGCGATACGCGGACCGCGACCTCGCCGCTCCGCTCGAGGAGCGCGCCGCAGTGGTCGGGCGCGAGCAGCGGACGTACGTCACCGCGGAGTCCCTGCGGCGACCCGAGATGCTGCGATTCCGCGCACGGCTGATCGAGCGGTACCGCCCCCCGCCATCGAAGTCCGTCCTCCTGCTCGTCCCGTGTTCGAAGACCAAGCCCTACCGCGCCTCCCGATCGCATCGGCGTTTCGCGTCGGCGCTCGAGGGGCTCCCCGGGGTCGAACGGGTCCACTGGGTCTCGGTCAGCTCACCGATCGGGCTCGTACCGCGCGAGCTCGAGGACGTGTTCCCGGCGCGCCACTACGACATCCCGGTCACGGGCGATTGGTCGACCCCCGAGCGCGATGCGGTGACAGGGGCTCTTGACCACCTCCTGGTCGAGGGACGGTATCACTCGGTGGTCGTGCATCTCGATCCCGAGGAATACGCGTTCGTGGTCGACCGGCTCTCGTCCGACGACCGGGTCCGCCGGAGCCTCGCGGACGACCGCACCACGTCGGGGGACGCCCTCGAGCGCCTGCGGGCCGAGGTCACCGGGTCCCTCGCGGGGCTTCCCCCCGTGCCCGGCGGCCCGCTCGCGGTCGTGCGGGAGGAGCTGAAGGAGCTCGCGAGCGTCCAATTCGGACGGGCGGCGGCCGAACGGCTGTTCGCCCCCCCCGTCCGTCTCGCGGGCCGTCCGTGGTTCCAGCGGCTCACGGACGGAAAGGTCGACCTCGCGACCGTACGGGAGGAGCGCGGGCTTTTCCACCTCACCGTAGCGGGCGCCCGCAAGGTCGGACCTCCGTTCCCGCTTGCGGTCGAGGTCGACCCGGCGCTTCCGTTGACCGGTGACCTGTTCGTGCCGGGCGTCCGGTCGGCGGACCCCGCCATTCGAATCGGGGACTCCGTCGTGCTGCTGCGGAACGGCGAGCTTGCGGGAGTCGGAGAGGCGGCCCTACCGGCGCCGCTCATGAGCGAGCTCGACCACGGCCTCGCAGTGCGGGTCCGTCACCGAGAGCACGCTCCGACCGACACCCCCATGATGGGGGAAGGGTCATCCCTCGATGATGGGCCGGTAGTCCAGCGGTGACGACGCCGCGCTTACAACGCGGAGATCGACGGTTCGAATCCGTCCCGGCCCACATCGCCCGGGGGGTAGTACCGATTCCACGAGACTTGCACTACCCCTCGCCGGTAGCGGAGCACAGCGAAGGAGCGCGGGCAAGACCCATCCACAGGGCCTAGTTCAGGTTCAGAGCCTTGACCAGACCTCGGTGAACGGTGATATCGTCATTGGGATTGAACGGGACGTCCGGATTTCGATAACGGAACGAGTACCGAAACTCCTCATCCCTCTCGTTTCTCCGGACATTCCCTACGGCACTGGTCTCGAAGAGTATCTCCAAGGAGTGCATCAGGTCCAGCTTGCGGAACCGTTCGTCCTTCGCATGAATGGCACTGACCTCAGAATAGGTGAACTGCCGAATTCCCACCATGCTGTCGGTTCCTCTAATTCCGGACCCAGGTCTTCCCGAAATTTCGGACCCACCCC
>VFSW01005766.1_pt1 | contig 18269 bp, 15 predicted proteins | sample 5358111 | NCBI WGS metagenome assembly VFSW01 (sample SAMN11554181, study PRJNA540505) | mine drainage metagenome | isolation source: sediment from site ElyBrook_90M | place: USA: Ely Copper Mine, Vershire, VT | collected 2017
AAAATTGTTACATTTACCAAATTCAAAATATGACAGAATAAGTGAGATTCAGCAATGTGTTGCTCATTGCGATAATTCCGGCAATGACTTTTACCTCCTGTTCAAGTAAGGGAGAAAAATATATAGATCAGGGGGAGATCCATTATAATATTGATTATATCGGGACGATTGGTTCATTGCCGAAGGAGATTCTGCCCAGAAACCTTATAGTATATTTCAAACATGATAAGATCCTGTTTGAAATGATATCACCATTCGGCAATTCAGGAATACTGAACCTGACCAATCCGGAGAAGGGAATTTATGATACTTACCTAAGCCTCTTCACATTAAAATATTACTATGCTGCTGAACCCGGCGAGATATTACCCGGTCTTGAGAGTATGGAAGGCATGGAGATAAAAAAGACCTCAAAAAGCAGTATTATCTGTGGCTATAACTGTAAGAATGCACAGGTAACCTTCGCGAAAGAGCGGGATAAGATCTATAATATCTGGTATACAGACGAGATAAATGTTAAGAACTCCAATGCAAGTTCACCATATCGCGATATTGACGGAGTGCTTATGAGTTTTTTCTTTTTGATAGGGAATGCAGAACTGCGGTTTGATGCTGAAACTGTCTACAAGAAGGATATCCCCGATGAGGTATTTGACAGAAGAGAAAAATTCGTCAGGGTTTCGAAGGAAGACATAATAAAATTTATCAATAAGATGATGGGTATGTGAAAGAGGGATGTGCATACTTCTGTTTTTTTAAAGCCTCAGAATTATTACCTTTGGAATACTATTTGAAAAGAGTGCGGCAGATCTTTTTATCTTGCTTGTTAAAGATCAGATAATCTGTCAGTTGAATACCAATTTCGAAGTGATAATAATAATAATGCGGAATACTCAGTCAGAGAATACTATTTTCAAAATTTAAGGCAGAAATGGCTAAAGAGAAGGAAGAGGCTGGCAAAAAAAGTCAAAAAACTGTCAAAGGTTCTGGAAAAGCGGGATCTTTTTTCACAGATGAGAGAATCAAGTTTGTTATTGGAATTCTGATAACAGGTTTTGCTTTTTACCTTCTGCTGGCCTGCGTTTCATACCTGTTCTGGTGGAAGGCTGATCAGAGCCTCACCCCATCGGATGTGGTTTCCGGTCCTGATATTGAAGTAAAAAACTGGTCAGGTAAAAGCGGCTATTTCCTTGCCGATCTTATTATCAGAAACGGATTCGGGTTTGGTGCTTTCTTCATACCGCTGATTTTTGGGGTAATCGGACTCTATCTCCTGCGGTTTCCTAAAATACGGCCCCTCAGCCTGGTCGTCAAGTTTTCATTAGCGGCAATTATCCTCTCACTTCTGCTCGCCTTCATCTTCGGTAAATCCAATGTTTATCTTGGAAGCGGACCCGGCGGTGCACACGGATACGATATCACGAGGTGGCTGAATGCCTTTATGGGCATGATCGGTACCGGGGTATTTCTTACCTTCATCACAGTATCATATCTCGTTTTTGCCCTGAAGGTAAAACCACAGGCTTTTGGTCTGAAGATGCCCGGCTTTCTGAAATCCGGCAAGGCCGGTAAGGATAGTGCCGATGTTCCTGAAGATGTTGCCGGTGCTGAGAATGATTCCCTGCCGGAGGATGAACCCGTGACAGCTGAACAAAACCCTGAAATCGAGCATATTGAATTCACTGTTAAAAATACAAACCAGACCACCCATTCCGATGATAACGAAAATAGAATCCCGGAGGTTGTCCCGCGGGGATCTATAATCCGCGATTTTGAGAACGACCGGGCTGCTGTAGCTGCGGCTCCGGATGTTCCTATTAAAATAAGCCGTCCGGAAGAGGATGATATTCTTTCAGAACAGGAGGTTGACAACAGAATGGGAAATTATGATCCCCGGCTCGATCTGTCACATTATAAATTTCCTCCTGTCTCTATCCTGAAGGAACACAAATCAGAAACCGCTTTTGACAATAAAGAGGTTTTTGAAAATAAGGAGAATATAATCAAAACTCTTGGTGATCATAAGATAAGCATTAAAAGCATATCCGCAACAATCGGACCTACTGTGACCCTTTATGAGATTGTCCCTGAACGGGGTGTAAGGCTTGCCAGGATCAAATCGCTCGAGGATGATATAGCTCTTAACCTGTCAGCCCTGGGAATCAGGATCATTGCCCCTATTCCCGGAAGAGGCACCGTAGGGATTGAGGTCCCGAACAAAAAGCCCGAGATGGTATCCATGCGATCCCTTATCATCTCCAAGGCATTTCAGGATACCAAATTCGATATTGCCCTTGCTCTTGGCAGGACAATCACCAATGAGCCCTATATTGTTGATCTGACCAAGATGCCCCACCTCCTGGTCGCCGGGGCTACCGGGCAGGGAAAATCAGTGGGGATAAACGCAATTATCACCTCTATCCTGTATAAGAAACATCCTGCTGAGGTTAAGTTTGTACTTATCGACCCAAAAAGAGTCGAACTGCCTCTGTATATGAAGATAGAGAGGCACTTTCTTGCAAAGCTCCCCGGGGAAGAGGATGCTATTATCACTGACACCCAGAAAGTTATCAATACCCTTAACTCCTTATGTATCGAGATGGACAACAGGCTGGAGCTTCTGAAAGCTGCCCAGTCAAGAAATATCAAGGAGTACAATGAAAAATTTGTGTCACGGAAGCTTAATCCTGAAAAAGGACATAAGTATTTACCCTATATCGTCCTGATAATTGATGAGTTTGCAGATCTTATAATGACTGCAGGCAGGGAAATTGAAGGACCTATCGGCCGTCTGGCACAGCTTGCGAGGGCTATTGGGATACATCTCATAATTTCAACCCAGCGACCTTCCGCAAACATCATCACAGGTTTTATCAAAGCCAACTTTCCGACAAGGATTGCATTCCGTGTTTTTTCATCTATTGATTCACGGACGATCCTGGATTCAACAGGGGCAGACAGGCTGGTCGGACGCGGGGATATGCTGGTCTCCTCGGGCAACGAACCGGTAAGGGTGCAATGTGCCTTCATTGATACCCCTGAAATTGAGGAGCTTACCGATTTCATAGGATCCCAGAAAGGTTATGCCGATGCCATGCACCTTCCCGAATATGTCGATGACAGTGAGTCAGGTGTTGCAGATGTCGACCTGCGGAAAAGAGATCCCATGTTTGAAGATGCTGCAAAGCTTGTAGTACAGCATCAGCAGGGCTCCACATCTCTGATCCAGAGAAAACTTTCAATAGGTTACAACAGGGCCGGAAGAATTATCGATCAGCTCGAAGCTGCCGGAGTTGTCGGACCCTTTGAAGGAAGTAAGGCAAGAGACGTTCTCTGTACAGATTTTATAGCTTTGGAACAGATTTTGAGTCGTCTTGAGTAAAAAGACAGAAATGAAAATCCCGGTTATACTGCTTTCAGCATTTCTCACTGTAACAACAGTGGTACTCGGTCAGAGTGATCCTCAGGCCATAAAGATCCTTGACGGTTTTTCCAAAAATGCTCTTGATGCACCGTCTGTTTCCATGAAATTCGAGATGGTGTCAGCTGACCTGGCTGAGCATAAATCCGATACCATTAACGGATCGGTCATCCTCAGCAGGAATAAATACAGGCTCACGCTTCCTGATAACATAGTTTGGTTCGACGGAGAAACTTCATGGAGCTATCTTCCGGCCGAAAAAGAGGTGACAATAACCAAACCTGACAAAAAGGATCACTCTTTCGAAAACCGTCCTTCAGAGATTTTTTCTATGTACAAATCCGGTTATAAGTGCAGACTGGTGGAGGAGCGGCCGGATTCCTACCTGATTGACCTCTATCCTGAAGATGTCAGCAGCGACCTTGTAAGGGTAAGACTCTCTATCAGCAGGCCGTCGCTTGACCTGATAAGTCTGGAGTATAAAAGGAAAGACGGACTTGTAGTTACATTACATGTTGAAGGATACGATCTGAAGGTGAAACCCGATCGCGACACCTTTATCTATCAGCCGGAGAAGTACAGGGATGTCGATGTTATTGATATGCGTTAGTCCTGACTCTGATCTCTTTCCGGATACCCGATCCTTGAATGATAAATATTCATGAGCCTTTTTTTAAAGATGCTCTTTATATCTGATAAATCCTTGAAGGTAAGCGGAGCCTCAGAATATTGTTCATCATGTTCCTGTATGATGAAGATCCTTTCTACCAGTTCATTTATGTTGTACCCGGTATATTTATCAAGGCTCCTTGATGCGGCCTCCACTGAATCAGCCATCATAACTATTGCCGTCTCGCGGGAAAATGGTTTCGGACCGGGATAAACAAATTCATTTTCAGAGTCTGCCGGTTTCTGCCTTTTCTCAAGATACTTCATATAAAAGAAATAAGCTCTTGTTGTTCCATGGTGGGTTCTGATAAAATCAATTATCTGAACCGGCAGTTTATAAATCCTGGCAAGTTTTACCCCTTCATTTACATGATTTATAATAATCCTGGAGCTCCTGACAGGATCAATATCATTATGCGGATTCAATCCAGCATGCTGATTTTCAATAAAATATCCGGGATTGATAATTTTTCCTATATCATGGTAAAGCGAACCTGCTCTTGCAAGCAGGTGGTTTGCACCGGCAACCCTTGCGGCTTCCTCAGCCAGGTTTGCAACCTGAAGTGAATGCTGAAATGAACCGGGTGCTTCTTCGGCAAATCTTCTTAACAGCGGATGATTTATATCAGATAATTCAAGCAGGGTACTTTCCGACAGGAAATAGAAATTCTTTTCAAAAAGAAATATCAGTTGATAGCTCAGGAGAATAAGTATACCGTTTCCAAGAAAAAGGATATAATCAACCGGTTTAATATCTGCCATGCCATTGCCGTTCATAACTGTCACTCCGAAGTGAATGACAGAATAGCTTAAAACAATGACAATTGACGAAAAAAGCAACCTTGCCCGCCGGTAGATATTTGTAAGCGAAAATATCGCAATCACACCTGAAATAAAACTGATAAATACAAATTCAAACGGTTCCGGCACTATAAAACCTGCAAGCATCAGTGTGACAAGCAGAATGAATAATGCCAGCCTGGAATCAAAAAATATACGGATAAGCACCGGTATAACTGCGAAGGGTATAAGGTATAAAAATTCTCCATCCCCGGAATATGTCACTATCCTTGTCAGTACAACAAAGAAAAGGATTGTAAAAATTATAAAAAATATTTTGCGCGTCACTTCCAGAATTTCCGGACGGAATTGAAAAAGGAAAAGATAAAGCACCAGATATAATGATGAGATAATTATGATGCTGCCTGAAAGCTCAGCCCAGGTATCGCGCTTTTCGGAAGGCCAGATTGCCAGAACGACTATTACGCTCAGAATAAAAAGGAGAAGATTGATATAATATTTTCCTGAACTTCTCCCTGGTCTTTTATTTTCAGGCATCAGTTGAGCTATTGTTAAAAATATATACAGGCAGCAAAATTAGAGTTTTTTTTACGGTTTAACACAACCCTCACGCGGTATATTAAAGAATAACCAGCGTACAGGCCCGGCGGGAGTTTTTGGATCAGAATCACGATGCTCTTGCTGAAGCAGTAATGATCATGGATATTTAGTACTTTTGAATCAAATTTGTATTTTATGGAGACATATATATGCGAAAATGTTTTCGTTCCTCTCAGGGCAGCTCCCAGTCATAAATCTGAAATGCTGAGTCAGATCCTCTTTGGAGAGAAATATACCATTGAAGATAAATCAGGGAGCTGGATGAAAATCAGGACATCCTTTGACAATTTCGCCGGATGGATAGATGCGGATCACCTGCAATATTCTGTTGATGAGGGCCTTTCATCAGGTCACGTACTCAACAAACCATTGCTTTGCTATAAGAATGACAAATCAAAAATGGTTCTGGAACCCGGCTGTGAAGTTTTTAATCCCGCTTTTGAGGAGAAGACATTTTCAATTGGAAAAAATATTTACAGCACCGAGCCCGGCTTCAACAAAGGACATATCTCAACAAGTGATTCCCTGACTGAAACAGCAATAAAATTCATTAACAGTCCATATATCTGGGGAGGCCGGATTCCTTCAGGGATCGACTCTTCTGGATTTACACAACTTGTTTGCAAGATCAGCAGAATTGCTATTCCCAGGGATACCCTTTCCCAGGCTGAAGCCGGAACAATTATTGATTTCATCGATGAGGCACAACCAGGTGATCTTGCCTTTTTCGATGATGAACGGGGGAAGATCTCGCATACCGGGATGATCTTCTCACGGGGATTGATTATCCACGCTTCGGGCAGAGTAAGAATTGACCGGATTGACCATCAGGGAATATTCAGGAACGAGATCAACAGGTACTCACATCATCTGAGGACCATAAGGAGGATAAAATGATAAAACAGGATATTCAGGAGTGAGACTTTCAAAATCATTTTGAATTGTCTTCCAGGCTTTTACCAATTTTTTCCTCTACCATTCTAAGGATCGCCTCCTCTTCCATAGTCGATTTTGCATCAATATCGCATCCCTTCACTATAATCTCTTTCACAAACTCCCTGTCTCCAAGGCCTGATAAATTTATCCTTACATTCAGAAAGGCGCCTTTTATACATGACCTGAGAGCTAATGCACCTACTCCTGCATCGGTAACTGAATTCGGATTTCCCTCTTCGACCATCTCCCTGATCAGACCAAAACCTGAGCTCGCCACCTCCATTACCCTCAGGGGTATCAGAATGGCATTTCTTTTTGCCTCCTCCACTGCAGACTGTCGTATCTTTTTTTCCTCATCTGTCTTTTTCGGCAATGCATATGCCTCCATCAGCCTTTTAAAGGCAGATGTATCTTCATCAACCAGGTCAAGCAGTTCATTCTGAATAATCTTCCCTTTCTCAGCCCAGTCCGCGAAGGTTTTCCATCTCTCATCCCAGCCTCTTTTATGACTGGAGAGGTTTGCCACCATCGTACCAAGTGCAGCGCCCAGAGCGCCCATGTAGGCCGAAACGGAACCTCCGCCGGGGGCAGGTGATTCCGAAGCGGTTTCATCCATGAATGCCTTCAGGTTCATCTGAACCAGTAGCCTTTTGCTTTTGTCTTCCATAAGATACTCGATTATTTTATCTTCGGGTTTGAAATGATGAATTTCATCCAGCCCCATACTTCTTACTGCGATCCTGATAAGTTCATCGTCGGATATACCGGCAGAACGATTTTGTTTATGAAGAAAATAGCGGCCGGCGTCAACCAGTGTCTTCAGCGGTACCAGTCCCACTATCTCTGATCCGGTCACTCTGATTCCCCGGGCATCAGCCTTGCGGCATACTTCATCAAAAGCTATATGGACCGGGGTGACAGAAATATCGGTAAGGTTCATTGAAATCTGGGCAAAGCCATACTCTTCAATATACCAGCCTATAGCTTTTACTGATTTCAGCGAACCCGGCACCATAACCATTTCTCCGTCCTGATCATAAATGATCCTGCCTGAAACCGGATCGCACTCTCTTTTGGGCCTGCCCCTCTCCCTCACGTCGTATGCGATTGCATTTGCCCTCCTGGTTGATGTGGTATTCAGGTTTACATTGAATGCCACCAGGAAATCCCTTGCTCCCACTGCAGTGGCTCCGGATCTTTCATTGAATGCTGCAGGTCCGAAATCAGGTTTCCAGTGCGGATCGGCAAGTTTTCGCCTGAGCCCTTCATATTCCCCTGACCTGCAGCTGGCCAGATTCCTTCTTTCTCCGGTAAAGGCTGCATATTCATAGCAATAGACTGGTATCCCCAGCTCATTTCCGATTTTCTCAGCCACCCTACGTGCAATTACCACAGTCTCTTCCATTGTAATACCTGAGACAGGGACAAACGGGCAGACATCCGTTGCGCCCATGCGGGGATGCTCCCCATGATGCTTTGCCATATCAATAATTTCGGAAGCCTTCTTAGCTGAAAGGAACGCGGCATCAGCCACAGCCTCAGGGTCTCCGACAAATGTCACGACAGTTCTGTTCGTAGCTTTTCCCGGATCAACATTCAGCAGTTTTACCCCCTCCACCGATTCAATGACATCTGTGATCTGTTTTATAATGCTCATATCCCTGCCTTCACTGAAATTCGGGACACATTCGATTATCCTTTTTCCCATCAAATAAGAATGTTTATAACGAAATCTCCCGTGTGGGGAATTTTAATTATTTTTAATTATCCTGCCCTTTAGAATTACCGTATCAATCAGGTCGCTGCCATATGCGTAGGGCATAAACTTGTATGATGGTATCTCTTTAGTTATAAATACATTGGCAACTTTACCCCTTGCCACTGATCCGTGTGTAGCCGACAATCCCATTGCATATGCCGAGTTTATTGTAACGGCATTGATCACCTCCTCCGGAAGCATGCCTAATCTGATACAGCCCAATGACATAATAAGCTTCATATTACCTGAGGGCGAAGAGCCCGGATTATAATCGGAAGCCAGTGCAACCGGTAAACCTGCCTCAATCATTTTTCTCACAGGCGGATCTTTCAGTCCAAGAAAAAATGCCGATCCGGGCAGCAGCGTTGGCATGGTTTCCGAACCAAGAAGTATTTCAATTTCTTCGTCGCCGGTGCACTCCAGGTGATCTACGGAAAGAGCATTGTATTTAACTCCGGCCTGGATGCCCCCGGAATAATCAAGTTCATTTGCATGCAATTTTGGCGTAAGCCCGTATTTCATACCGGCCATAAGTATTCTTTCCGTATCTCCGGCGGTAAAAAAGCCCCGGTCGCAAAACACATCAATATAATCTGCCAGTTCACCGGAGGCAATGACAGGGATCATCTCATTGATAACAAGATCCACATACTTTTCCCTGAACCCTGTGTATTCAGCCGGAAGTGCATGAGCCCCCAGGAATGTCGATCTCACTTCGATTGGACTCGAGTTCTTTATCCTTTGTATAACCCTGAGCATCTTAAGTTCATCCTCAAGGTTCAGACCATACCCGCTCTTAATTTCAACAGCTCCCGTACCCATGGCAATTATCTCATTTACCCTTGATATAGACTGTTCAAACAGGTCATTTTCAGATGTTTCATGAAGCCTTGCTGCAGAATTAAGGATTCCTCCGCCTCTTCTGGCGATCTCTTCATACGACAATCCCCTGATTTTGTCTGAAAATTCCTCCTCCCTGCTCCCTGCAAATACCAGGTGAGTATGGGAATCACAAAAAGATGGAAAGACAAGCCTGTTTCCGGCCTCAATTGTGACTATCTGAGGATCTTCAGGGGATATATTACTCTCTTTAAGGTCTTTCATGAGACCGAAATCAATTATAATGCCGTCCCTTATATAAAGAAAGGCATCTTTTATAGTACTCAGTTCAGACATTTCCCTCCCTGAAACCTTCTGCCTGATAATATCCCCGGTCTGTACGAGCTCCCTGATATTTACTATTAGTAATCCTTTAACCATTTAATTTTTATAATCATCTAAGGTAGCAAATATTAAAAAAAGAGACCGGCATTTCCAATTTTCTTTATCTTTAGCACTCTGAACCAAACCTATGACTGATGAAAAAGGCCTTCTTATTATTTTCCTTGTTACTATTGATATTTTCAGTTTCCGCACAGGAGAAGAAAATCAAAACCGGATGGAAGTTCGGAGGTGCGTTGCCTACAACAACCTATGATTCTGATCTTGGATTCCAGTATGGAGCTCTTGTAGAGTTTTTTAATTATGGTGATGGCAGCAAATATCCTGAATTCATGGATCATACCTATACTGAGGTATCGCGGTATACAAAAGGAAGTGGCATCTACAGATTTATGTATGAATCCAACCACCTTATCCCCGGCGTGCAGATGATAACGGACCTGAGCTATCTTCCTGACAGAGCTTACAATTTCTATGGGTTTAACGGTTACGAATCCGTTTATAACAAGGAGTGGATAGATGACGATCTCTCCAGTCCGCCTTACAGGACGAGAATGTTCTATTCCATGGAAAGAAATCTGTTCAGATTTAAAAACGATTTTCAGGGGAAACTGGCAGGAGAACATCTGAAATGGAGCGCCGGATTCGCATTTCAGGACTTCACCCTTGACACTGTGAATATTCCAAAGCTGAATAAAGGGAAAAGTGAGGATTTGCCATTTAATTCCACTATGCCAGGCCTGTACGAACGCTATATGGCGCTGGGGATTGTACCTTCCGGTGAAGGTTCGGGAGGATGGGTAAATACTCTTAAATTCGGTCTGACCTGGGACAGCCGCGATAATAAGCCTAACCCTATGAAAGGTATCTGGACAGAAATAGGAGTTGAAGTTGCACCCGGATTTCTTGGAAACGACTGGAATTTTTCAAGATTATATATCATCCATCGCCAGTACTTTACTTTAATTGAAAATGATCTTTCATTTGTATACCGGCTGGGATACCAGTCAAAAATCTCAGGTGATGTACCGGTTTTCTATGATTCCCAGGTAATTACATCCAGACTGACAGGGGCCACTTCAGAAGGGTTGGGTGGCTCCAAGACTTTGAGGGGGATTCTCAGAAACAGGGTGGTGGGAGATGGATTCTTTATGGGAAATGTTGAACTCCGTTGGAAACCTGTTTATTTCACACTGTTTAAGCAGGACTGTTATCTTGGATTGAATCTTTTTTATGATTTAGGAAAGATCACTCAGAATATAAAATTTCCTTCTGATCTTCAGACGAAATTTAATGAAACCTATCCCACAGAGAATTTCGCGGATTATTTTAATCCGGGGGCCGAGAAGTTACACCAGAGTGCAGGTGTGAGTGTTATGCTCGCCATGAACCAGAATTTCGTTGTTGCAATAGATGCAGGGAAAGCTTTCAATAAACAGGATGGCAATATAGGTTTCTCAATCGGATTGAATTACCTTTTTTAAGCTTTTTTTCAGAATTCACAATGGGCCCTGATCCCAAAGGCATGGACAGGTCCCCTGTCTTTATTATAGGCAGGATTGATTATGAACTGGTAATCAGGACTGATCCAGAAGGGATACGCTGACAGTTTAAAGGAATAGTATACTTCCGTGACAAGTTCCGGCTCGTAATTCAGATTACCGTCGCCTATAATAAAGCCATAACCTCCGGCCTTCAGGTAATCCCTGTGGTCTTTTGACAGCCCGTCCACTATCTGGGCAATCCCTAGTATGTCGGATCTCCTGTTCCACAAGGCTCCGTTGAGTTTCACACCTGAGCTGAAATGGCGGTCTATTTCAGTAAATATCCATGTCTGACTGGTCCCGTCGTTCCACCCGGCTCTTAAAAAAAATCCAACATTCCCCGATATAGCCTGTTCTGCATTTATTCCAAATCCGTATTTTGAATTTCCCGCCCTGCCGACGCTGTCAACCTCAGGAACAGTATTATTTTCTTTGCCCCATACGATTGCAGATTTATAATTACCCATCCTGGCTTTGTTCAGATAGGCCATCAGGCGAATTTTACCTGGCTGTTTTCCCAATGAATATTTATGATCAAATTCCAGGGCTGTAGCGTGAGCCTGCCTGAGATTAAAATCCATTTCAGACCCGTTGGCCCTTGCCGGAACCATCACGGCAGCCAGTTTTAATGACCATTCAGGTTTTACAAGTTCAAAAGTCAGACCGACGGTATAGCCGCGGGTATTGGCAGGGTAATCCCATGCCCCGTTCCCCATCAGCGCCCAGTTATAAAACTGTGTACGAGGGTCATTGCTGTATTTATTATTGTCGAAAAAATCAAGCATGCTGAACTTGCCGGCGGAAATGGCTATATATGATACTGGTCGCCTCATGGCCAGCTGGTTCATTCCATCCGGTATGTACACGCGTTCGTCCGCCAGCGGAATAATCTGTTCCGCGTACAACCTGGCGATATAAGCCTGGGGAGTAGCGTCGCTTACCCTGTAGACCTCCCCGTTTGGAAAGGCGGCCACTCCTCTGGTCTGCGAGAATCCCGAACCTCCTGACAATTCAGGATTAAAGTACAGTCGCGCGCCTTTCCATAGCATTAATCCAAAATATAGTGTTGTTGATATTGAAAGGTCATTTTCTTCAGATGCCGACAGGCTGTTCGTGCCGGAGTATTTTGCGTTAAACGGCGGGTGATACTGGTCAATGACGGTGTGCTGAAAATGGAAATTCCACCCCTGTTCCCTTGATATTGTATCACTCCCTGTCTGGGCTTTGGCGAGGCAGGCTAAAAAGATTAAAAAAAAACTAAAAATGATGTGCTTTTTCAGAAGGTTAGTTCCTGAAATTATCATATGGGCTTTTTTTCATCACAGTCGCACTCCTCAAAGCTCTTCTGATACTGTTCGATAGCCTTCAGGCTCATTCCCATGCTTGAGAACCCGCCGTCATGGAACAGGTTTTGCATAGTCACTTTCCGGGTAAGATCTGAAAACAGAGCAACGCAGTAATCAGCACATTCTTCAGCCGTGGCATTTCCCAGGGGTGACATCCTTTCGGAAAAATCAACGAGTGAGTCAAAGCCATGGATCCCTATTCCGGCGGTTGTCGGGGTAGGAGATTGTGAAACGGTATTGACCCTCACTTTCCTGTCGCGGCCGTATATATAACCAAAGCTGCGGGCGATTGATTCAAGCAGGGCTTTCGCATCGCCCATATCGTTATAGCCGGATAGTGTTCTCTGCGCGGCCACGTACGATAAAGCCACCACCGAGCCCCACTCCCTGATAGAGTCAAGCTTATATGCCGTTTGCAAAACCCTGTGAAAACTGAGCGCTGAGATATCAAATGTCTTCAGCATATTTTCATAGTTTGTCTGTTCGTATGGAATATCCTTCCTGACATTTGGTGACATACCGATGGAATGCAGAATAAAATCGAATTGCCCGCCGAAAACGTTCATGCTTTCAGACAGCAGCACCTCAATATCATCCATTTTAGTTGCATCGGCTGCAATAACCCTGCTTCCCGTTGTTTTTGCCAGTTCACTTATTGTTCCCAGTCTGAGAGCCACAGGTGAGTTTGTGAGCACCAGTTCCGCCCCGTTTTGCCATGCCTTCAGAGCAACCTGCCATGCTATGGATTTTTCATTAAGTGCACCAAAAATGATTCCCTTTTTCCCATGTAAAAGACCTTCTCTCATCATATCTGATTTAATTAATTGCAGCTTTCAGGAGTTCCCGTGCGTTTTTCATAGCAGTCTCTGTAACTTCACTGCCGCTAAGCAGTCTGGCAACTTCCAGAATTCTTTCTTCAGGTGATAACAATTTTACACGTGTAAATGTTGAGCTGTCAGTGTCATCTTTATAAACATGATAATGCCGGGTCCCTCTTGATGCAACCTGAGGCAGATGAGTTATATTGACGACCTGCATATATTTTCCCATTCCGGCCAGGATCTGTCCGACTTTATCGGCGACCTCTCCGGACACCCCGGAGTCAATCTCATCGAATATTATGGTTGGCAGGCTGTTATTCCTGGTAAGCAACGATTTAAGACTCAGCATCACTCTTGATAACTCACCGCCGGAGGCAACTTTAGCGAGGTTCTCGGGAGCTACCTGTTTATTTGCAGAAAACAGGAAGTCTGCGTGGTCAATACCTGAAGCAGTAAACTCTTCAGATTGACCCAGCGCTATCCTGAACTTTGCATTGGGCATACCAAGTTGCTTCAGCAGCTCTGTTATTTTAGACTCCACCTCAGGAATAACCGCAGTTCTCATTTCAGAAATCTCCCTTGAAAGGACCTTAAGATTGCTGATCTCATTCTCCATAATGGTTTCAAGTTCTGCAAGCCGTTCGTCGCTGCTGATAACTGATTTTATGAAGTTGAATATCTCATCTTTCCTGATAATCAGCTCTTCCAAATTACTTACCCTGTGCTTCTGGATCAGGGAGTAAATGATATCGAGGCGCTCATTTACCCGGCTCAGACGCAGCGGATCGGCTTCTATGGAGATTGACAGCTTCCCGATTTCTGCAGCCAGGTCATCCAGTTCGATCAGTGACGATTCTGTTCTCGTGAGAAGCTCCTCAATTTCAGGAAGAAAGCTTTTAATCCTGCCCAGCATTATTTTCGCCTCCCTGAGCATCGAGAGCACTGACGTCTCGTTTTCAGAAAACAGCAGCGAAGCTCCCGACAGTGCCAGCTTTATCTCCCCGGCATGCGACAGCAATTCCTGTTCAGCCTCCAGCTCTTCCGCTTCGCCGGCTTTCAGTCCGGCTTCCTCGAGCTGATTATACTGGAACCTGTAGTATTCGAGATCTGACTTGTTTTTATCAGCAAGTTCTTTTGCACCTGAATACTCCCTCTTCAGAGCCAGAAACTTTGAATAGGCCACACGGAAAGTATTTCTGAGCTTAACGGTTCCTGCAAATGAGTCGATCACATTCATCTGGAATGAATTGTCGTTCAGCATCAGCGTCTGATGCTGCGAATGGATATCTATAAGCCTGTCTCCAAATTCTTTGAGCAGGTTCAGTGTAACAGGAGTATCATTCAGGAATGCCCTTGACTTGCCGGCAGGATTTATCTCTCTTCTGATAATAGTTGCCGGTTCATAGTCAAGTTCATTGGAAATAAAGAATTCATTCAGTTCATACTCCTCAATTCTGAAAGTTCCTTCCACAACACATTTCTGATTTTTATCAAGCAGCACGGAAGTATCTGCACGTGAGCCCAATATAAGAGAAAGGGCTCCAAGCAGTATCGATTTGCCGGCACCCGTCTCCCCGGTAATGATTGTAAGCCCGTTTTCGAATTCAAGCTCAAGTTCCTTTATGAGAGCATAGTTTTGAACGAACAGTTTTGCGAGCATAACCGTTAATTATCGTGCATTGGATGCGGTGATCTTTTCATATTTTGCCTTGTTTGCGGGATCAATTTCAGTCATTATCTGCACAACACGGCTTTTCTCTTCCGGAAATGCCTCGGAAAATATATTTATAAGTTCTTCTGATTTTGAATCGATAATTATCTGAAGAAAATACATATATGGATCAGGTTTTTTCCTGTATACATCCTGAATAAGCCTGAGACTCTCCGACATGCTGGCCCGGGCCTCAGTGATCCTCGATTCCATCCTGTCAAGACCATTTATATCGTACTCATATATGAACTGTCTTACTCCTTCATACTCTTTGTTCAGGATATTTTTAACCAGCCAGTAACGGTTTCTGTTCCTCGATCCGTCATAGGGCTTCCAGCCCGACTCGGGAGCATTCTGGGCATTTGTTACAATTTTCTCGGCCATCTGGAAAAATTCAGTGCCTCCCAAAGGCGAATAGGAATCATAATCGATCCCCAGTATAATATAAGTATAATATGCCAGTACAGAAATAAGGTTAGACCTGTAAGTGGTCGGGTCAAATTCCATAGTCTGAAATTCCACGTATCTGAACTGGAAGTTATTGTCCACAAAATTAAGCATGGTGGAGTTATATGTTGTATTAAATGCCGGGCGTCGCAGCTGGATCTGTATGGTCCCCTTGAATTCATCACCCGAGATCTGTTCCGTGAGGTTAATAAGCATGTTGCAATCGATCCGTTCAGCATAACTGAATACGTGGTTGGTCCATACGGTGTTATTCATGAATTCATAAATATCACGCTGCATGTTTACAAAGATCTCACGGTTTGATCCCTGGATCATCTGTGCGGAGACCTGCACGTTACAGTTCAGTTCCTGGGCTTTTACCAGGCCAGGTATGCTCACCAGCAGGATTATCAGGCTGTATCCGGTAATTCGTAACTGAGTCATTCAGATATATTATTGAAGCATTGACACAACTTTATCAAGGATATCTTCAGCAACTTCTTCTTTTGATTTAAGCTCAAATTTATCAATATTATTATACCTGTCAATTATCGTTATCTTATTAGTGGAGTGCTCAAATCCGGAGCCAGCCTCATTCAGGGAATTCAGAACAATCATATCCAGGTTTTTACGGACCAGTTTTTCCCTGGCATTTTCAATTTCATTGTCCGTTTCAAGTGCAAAACCTGCCAGTAGCTGCGAAGGCTTCTTTATTCTACCAAGTGTTTCAGCAATATCGGTGGTTGGCTTCAGCTTAAGTACCGACCCGATGCCGGTTTTTTTGATCTTCCTGCTGCTGGTTTCCACAGGAGTAAAATCGGCTACTGCAGCCGATAATATTGCCACGTCACACTGCGGGAACCTTGCTATGCACTCAGTCGCCATCGATTCGGCCGTTGTTACGTTTATTACCCTGACTGACCTGTTTAAAGGGGCGATATTCACAGGACCCAGTACAAGTTCAACAGAGGCGCCGTATTCTGATGCGGCATCGGCCAGTGCGATGCCCATCCTGCCGGAAGAGTAATTGCTTATAAAACGAACCGGATCGAGAGGTTCACGTGTAGGGCCTGCATTAATAAGAAGATGTTTACCGGTCAGAGGCTTATTTCTTTTTTTTTTTAAAAAGAAGCTTTTGACCTCCTCCATTATTGCTTCCGGTTCAGCCATCCTCCCCTTCCCTGAAAGTCCGCTGGCCAGTTCACCGCTCGCAGGCTCCAGGATGGTGTTTCCAAAAGCCCTTATGGTCTCAATATTAATGACAGTTGCCGGATGCTTTAACATATCCATGTCCATCGAAGGGGCAACGAATACGGGGCAGCGAGCCGAAAAATAGGATGTAAGAAGAAGATTGTCGGCTATTCCGTTTGCCATCCTGGCTATGGAATTTGCAGTGGCAGGAGCTATTATGAAAAGATCGGCCCACAGTCCGAGTTCAACATGACTGTTCCAGTCACCGTTTTCAGTATCGTAAAAGTCTGAAAGCACAGGATTTTTTGACAGGGTTGCCAGGGTAAGAGGGGTGATAAAATCCTTCGCATGGCTGGTCATTATGACCTTCACCTCAGCTCCCTCCTTTACAAGCAGCCTGATTAACGTTGCAGTTTTATAAGCGGCAATACCTCCGGTTACTCCTACCAGTATGTGTTTGCCTTTCAGCATAATATTTTTACTTACTTACTTTTGATGGCAGGATTTTCAGGGTTCCTGTAAAAAATTTTGCCTTCTTCAAGCTCCTGTAATGCAATCAATGTTGGTTTTGGAAGCCTTTCATAGAATTTGGAAATTTCGATCTGTTCCCTGTTTTCAAATACCTCCTCGAGATTATCACTGTAGGATGCAAACTCTTCAAGCTTCTTATTAAGCTCCTGTTTCATTTCCACTGAGATCTGATTTGCCCGTCTTGCGACGACAATTACTGTCTCATATATATTACCATCACCCTGAGTCATCAGGTCTAGATTTCGTGTAACCGTTGTTACCGGGGCTGCTGATTTTCTGTAATCCATATATTTATTGATTGTTTGTTCCACTCTGAGGCATCGTCCTTTTCAGATACCTGTCTGTTTTCTGGTAGATATTATCCACATCCTTTGCATACTGACTCTTCGGAAATTCCTCCATAAAGGAATAGTAGTCATCCATCGTATCCTGATATCTTGATTTCTGCTTTTCCGGCGTGCTTCGCTCGGCATAAAGGAAAAGCGAACTCAGCTTCAGGTACATCATCTCCTCCCTGTACTGCGACACTGCATATTGTTTAAGGCTGTTGTTAATCGCAACTACGGCAGCCTTATATTCTCTCATGTCATAATAAAGCTTTGCATTATCATGAGATTTTTTGACAAGCTTGTCCTGAAGTACTGTTATCAGTTTCTTGCACTCTTCAACCTTCGGGCTTAATGAATATCTGGTTATAAAGATATTAAATTCTTCCAGCGCATTCCTGGTATTTTCCTGATCCAGCTCGGAACGGGGAGAAATATAGTAATCGCACATGGCTGCCAGGAAATGTGCATCTTCCGCATGCTTTCCAAAAGGGAACTGGTCTACAAAAGACTTGAAATAAGAGCCTGCAGTGAAATAATCCTTCATCCCGTAATAGCTCTGTGCATTCATCCAGTTAAGCTCTTCTGCCTCTTCAGTAGCCCTGAATCGGGGAAGGATCTGACCAAGAAGTTCTGAAGACTTTACATACTGCCTGTCAGCATAATATTCTTTGGCTTTTTCCTTTTTCAGATCCAGATCCGTGCTCTTCAGAAGTTTCTCGTACTCTCCGCACGAACTCACCAACATCAAAATTATCAGGACTGTATATAATCTAAACTTCATAAAAAAATTTGTTGTGCAAAATTACTGAATATTTTTCATTCCAGGCATAAAAACGTAATATTTATCAATTTATTATACCCTTCACCCTCTCATTTACCCGCGGCGCAGAGGGTATGCCGGTAATGCCGGCGCGTGATGAATTCATGAAAAAAGAAGATACT
>VFSW01005767.1_pt1 | contig 18269 bp, 18 predicted proteins | sample 5358111 | NCBI WGS metagenome assembly VFSW01 (sample SAMN11554181, study PRJNA540505) | mine drainage metagenome | isolation source: sediment from site ElyBrook_90M | place: USA: Ely Copper Mine, Vershire, VT | collected 2017
CACGTTGGGCGAGCAGCACCGAGGCGCTCGCCCAGCGTGACGTCTCCTCGGGGTCGGACGTGATCATCAGCCATTCCTTGCGCGACGACAGGCCCTCGCGGAACTTCTCGAGAAGCTCCTCCGGCTCGCGCGTGTCGAGCACGACGAATTCAACGAGGTCGGCGACCTCGTCGGATCGAGCGGTGGACGGTAGGTCCACGGGAGCGAAGTTGGCGGGGAAGTGGCGCACCTCGGCGCTCGGTGGCGAGGGCGGTGTTCGAACGACGGGTCGTAACCTCTCGGCCCAGTGCCGTCGCCGCGTGCCGTCGCCTAATAGGGGACCCACTACTCTCACGAGTAGGTTCGAGGAGACGCGGCGCACGTCGCGATGAAAGTCGCGCCACCGTTGAGCGATCTCCTGGGGAGTGGCGCCACGACCGTTGAGGTCGAAGCGTTCAAATGTTGACACGACGACCTTTCACTGAATAGTTCGGTCGGGGTCCGACCCCCATCAATTTTACTAGACCGGCACTGCCGACGGAGAGGGGGCATCGGACTTCACGAAACCGAAACGCGGTTGACCAGCGCGGCGCGACGGGGGCGGCTATGTTGAATTCGACATTTGAATAGTTCCTAATCGAAGGTGATATCCACAAGAAAGAGGTTGTCGTGTCTGGCTCCGTTGCAACTAGTCCATCGGGTACCCCCGAACATTCATTGAAGTCGGGGGTCCTCGGACTCTTCGACTCCGCCATAATGGGCATCGCGGGTTCCGCACCGGCGTATTCGATCTCGGCCACCACACTCTTCCTCTTCGCCGCCGTCGGCGTCGGCGGGGCGGCGTCACTGCTCTACTGCGGATTCTTCATGTTCGGCATCGTCTTCGCGTTCAATTACCTCTCCAAGTCCGACTCGAGCGCGGGAGCCACCTACTCCTGGGTGCGGCGTGCGCTGCACCCATTTCTTGGGTACATGGCGGGGTGGGCGCTCATCGTCTCGGCGCTCATCTTCATGGTGATCGCCACTTTTCCGGCCGGCTCCAACGTCCTGGACATTTTTCGCCCCTCGCTGGCGTCGAATAAGGCCCTGATCACCATCCTCGGCGCCGCGTTCTTCCTGGCCATGGTGTGGGCGGTGGCGGCGGGCGTGACCGTGACGGTGAAGGTGCAGATCATCATGTCCTGCATCGAGATTGCTTTCCTGCTCCTCTTCGCCGCGCTCGCGATCTTCCATTCCCACAAGTTGGGCGCACCCTTTTCGTGGAGCTGGTTCTCACCCAACGTCTTTAAGTCATCCTCGGGCAACACGTTCTTCGCCGGGGCGCTCCTCTCGGCCTTCTACTACTGGGGCTGGGATGTCACCGCCAACTTGAACGAAGAGACCAAGATCGGAGAGGCCGCCACGCAGACCAAGGCGCCGACTTCGACGTCGGGCATGGGTGGCATCCTCGGCACCATCGTGGTGTTCCTACTCTTCGAGGTCTTCACGGTGGGTTCGACCATGGTGATCCCCGCCAAGGACATGGGCGCGAACTCGCCCTACTCCGCCGACATCCTGGCGCGACTCGGTCAACTCGTGGCCCCGGGTTGGTTCGGCAAACTCATCGTGGTTGCGGTCCTCCTCTCAACCATCGCCACTCTCGAGACCACGCTGATCCAGGTGACGCGCACGATGTTCTCCATGGGTCGAGACAAGACTCTGCCGGCGGCCCTCGGTCACGTCCACTCGACTCGTCGCACGCCACTGGTCGCGACGGTGACGGTGACGATCATTTCGCTGGCGCTCTTCGTGGGTTCGCAGTACATCGGTTCGGTGTACAACATCCTTCAGGATTGCTATTCGGCAATCGGTATCCAAATCTGCATCTACTACGCGCTGGCGGGTTTCTCGGTCATCGTGCTGTACCGCCGCCAGCTCTTCAAATCGGTCAAGAACTTCATCTTCATGGGCCTGTGGCCCTTGTTGGGGGCCATCTTCATGACGATTGTGTTCTTCAAGGTCATTCCCGGCTTGAACACCACTACCAAGGTCGTGGGACTCGGCTCGATGGCACTTGGACTCGTCCCGATGGCCTGGTACTGGCTCCAGAAGGCACCCTATTTCGAAATGCCGTCCAAGGAGGACCGCCACGCCATCCTCCTGGAGATCCAGCAGAACCTCTAGCTCTAACGCGCCCCGCCCGGGGGGGGGGGCGCGTTAGAGCAACTCGACCGGCTCGAATCGAAGGATGCTCGCGAACAGGGCCAGGTCGATGGCGGCGAGGCTCGCGAAGGCATAGGGGATGACGTGGATTCCCAGGTGTGACACCAGGAGGCTCACGCCGCCCGGTCCGATCGCGCCGCCCGCCATTATTGCGAACAAGATGAGACTGATGCCGTCGCTGTCGTGCGGGAGCAAACGTGTGTACCACACCAGTCCCATTGGAAAGACGGACGCCAGGATGAGGCCGAGTAGGGGATAGGTCACCAGGGCGACCTTGTTCGAGACGCCGCCGAGATCGGCGAGGATCGCGAGGAATAACCCTCCCAGGATGAGCTTGCGGTCGTTGAAGATTCGATGCAGTGTCCCACCCACACTGCGCCCGATGGTCATACCCATCCAGAACGCGGCGGTGATGAGACTGCCCACGGAGGTCGAGTAGCCCCCGCGTTGGAGTTGGGAGGATATCCAACCCGATGCGCTCGTCTCCATGGCGACGTAGAAGATGTACGCGGCCACGAACGAGAGCAAGATGGGCCGACGTTGGGCCTTGCGGGCACTGATGTGGCGTTGGAATGCTTCGGCTTTCAGTGCAGGAGCGTGCACGCCACCGTTGAAGGTGGTCAAGAGTAGTGCGCAGGCGGAGATGACGACGAATACCGTGGGAAAGTTGCCCGGGTGAGCGAGCACCAGCAACAGCGGACAGATGACCGCCCCAAGTCCGTAGCCCGCGTTGACCAAACTGAGTCGATGTGCGCGGCCCTCGACGGCGGTACGGGAGAGCAGCACGTTGAGGCTCATGTCGAGTGACCCGAATCCCACGCCCAGCAAGAAGATGCTCGCCAGGAAGATCGGCCACGAATGCACCAATCCCGAACAGAGAGTCCCGGCCGCGACAGTGATGAGCGACATCGTCAAGACGCGTCGACCAGTGGTGCGCTTGAGCCCCCACCAACCCGGTGCGACCCCGAAAAGTGCACCTACGAAGTACACGCTGAGCACCACGCCGGCTCGAGGGAGCGAGATCGAGAAATGTTGCGAGAACGTCACCAGGAGAGGTCCGAAGAGAGACGACGTCGCTCCGGTCAAGATGAAGACACCCGTGAGGTTCGCCAGGGCCACCGTGGTGAGTTCGACCTGGGTGGTCGCCTCGGGCGACGGGGACGAAGATGACACGAACCCTCCTCGGGCGGTGGCGGGGCGGATACCGATGGTATCGCCACGCCCGTAGTCACGACACCATCCGCGTAGCCGCGAAAGGTCGAAGTCGTGGTCCGCTTCATTGACGACCGTGGGCACGGACCCGTCCGCGCAAGATTTCCAGGCGAAACGAGTGGGGGCCGGGGCATCGAACGGGACGTCGAACGGGGCATCGAATGGGCCACCGTATCGCGCGCTGGATCGTGCTCCTCCCCAGTCGACCGTGTGATCCACTTCTCGTGGGGCGAGTGTGTCGTGCGGGCCGCATCACGCCACCGTCGTCGCGGCGAGTGCAAATGGTGAATGACGCGACCTCGACGGCTCACCGCTTCGGCGTCGTGGTCGCAGCCCACTACGCTTCGGGCGTGGCGCCACATGCGAGAGAGCACTGAGGTCTGTCGTTGAAACCTTTGCACCAGTTAAGGGATTTGCGGTTCGACTTACCCTCACCCCCGTCCCAGGAGGCCGCGCGGGCGCATTCTTCTCGAGAATTGACCTTATTCCTTGTCGCACGCCGACCATCGAATAGTGAATGCGCGCCCACGCGTATGGCCCAGGTGAACTCGATGGCGGGCGCCCTGGTCGGCGGGGATCCCTGGCTCCGGTCCGCCGCTGAACGACGAGAGGTCCTCGAAAAGAAAGTGCCGGTTTGGCCCACTACAGGCGTCTACGCCGTGACAATCGCGCTCGACCTGGGGTGCGCCATTGGTGGCCGTGGCGAGATCGAACTCACGCGTGATGGCCTCATCCGCGATGGGGTCGAATTGGTGGGCGTCGGGTGTTGGGACCGCAACGTGCGAAATGTCTGAAACCGGTCCGCTCCTGTTAGGCATAGATCTGGGATCCTCTCGGCTCAAAGCCACTCTGGTGAATCCCGAGCGAGGAATCGTCGCCAGCACGTCCCGTGAGGTGACGCTCTACAGTGACTTCGCCGGCTGGGCCGAGGCCGACCCCGAGGAATGGTGGCGGACCACCTGCGAGGTCATCGCCCGACTCCTCACCGAGGCGGGCGCCTCGAACGCTGACGTGGCTGCCCTCGCAGTCTCGGGTACGGCGCCGGCAGTGGTGATCTGCGACGACAGCGGACGCCCACTTCGACGGGCCATTTTGCAGAATGACGCTCGGGCCACCCGCGAGATTCGCGAACTTGAGGGCACGCTCGCGCACATGGACCTCTTGCGAATGACCGGTTCGGTACTCTCACAACAATCTGTCTCTCCGACGGCGCTATGGCTAGCCCGGTGCGAGCCCGCGTTGTGGTCTCGCACGGTCTCGGTGCAGGGCTCCTACGACTGGGTCGCTCGCCAGTTCGGCGCGATGGCGCACGTGGAACAGAACTGGGCACTCGAAAGCGGTCTCTACAACCTGGACTTGCGCCCCCTGGAACAGTTGCCGGCGGCCACGACGATCGACTGGCCCGCGTTGCTACCGGTGTTGCGCCCGGGAACGATCGCGGGCGAGGTGTCGGTGGACGCCGCGCGCGCGAGTGGCCTCGCAGCCGGTACGACGATCGTCGTCGGCGGCGCTGACCACGTCCTGTCGGCCTACGGTGCCGGTCTGGTGAAGCCCGGCGACGCACTGATCAAATTGGGCGGCGCCGGTGACATCCTGGCGGTCTCGAAGAAGGTGTTCCTGGATCGCCGACTCTATCTCGATGCGCATCCGATCCCCGGCTCGTGGCTGCCCAATGGCAGCATGGCCACTAGCGGTTCGGTGCTGCGTTGGGAGCAGACGCTGTTCCGTGGCGTGCCCCTCGACGTCCTAGATGACGAGGCGCGCTCTTCACGCCCGGGTGCGTTGGTGTCACTGCCCTACTTCCTCGGTGAGAAGACACCACTGCACGACCCCGACCTGCGTGGGGTCATTGCCGGTCTGCGACTGGACACGACGGGTGGCGACGTGCACCGTTCCTTCCTCGAGGGTATCGCCTACGGATTCAAGGCCCACGTCGACGTGTTCGCCGATGGGGGGCTCGTGTTGGGCGACGTGCGGGTCACCAATGGGGGATCGCGTTCGCGACTTTGGCGCGAGATCCTCGCGGACGTCCTGCACCGCGAACTGATATCAATCATTAATCACCCCGGCGCCTCCTACGGGGCCGCCGTGATCGCTGGTATCGGTATCGGGGAGATCCACGACTGGAACTACGTCGCGGGAGCGCTGGAGGAGGGCGAAATCATCTCGCCCAATCCCGAGAACATCGCCATCTACGAGGAGCGTTTCCAACACTTCCTCCAACTCGGGGTCGCGAGCGCCCCGGTCTCACATTCGCTCGCGCGAAGTCCGCTGTGAATCAGCCCATTGGCGTCGATCCCGTGGTGCGGTCGTCCACGCCATCGACGTGGTGGCGGCATTCCTCGCCCCGTTCGACGCCGAATTCATCACTGACTCGTCCTGGGTGGATGGCGCCGCCTTCATGGACTGAGGGTTGCACCGGTTACATCGTCGTTACCACTTAGAAATACTCCGTACACATAGCCGACCTAGGTTGTGATAATGGGAGTGATCTTCGAGGATGACGCGTCGGGTGCGTGGAACGAGATGTTCTCCGCCCCTGGGCAGCCACGACCCATCTACGAGCGGCTCCTCACCGACCTTAATGCCTACCAACCCCAGGAGTTGCGCCTGCGCTCGGAGCAACTGGCCCACACGTTCATCGATCGTGGCGTTACTTTCGCGCACAGCGGCGAGGAACGGCCGTTCCCGCTGGACCTGGTGCCGCGCATCCTGGGTGCCCTCGAGTGGGACCGCCTTGCGCGCGGTATCGCGCAACGTGTCCGATCGCTCGAGGCGTTCCTGGCCGACGTCTACGGCGAGGGCAGGATATTCGACGAGGGCCTCATGCCTCGGCGCGTTGTCACCTCGAGCCCCCATTTCAGTCGAGCCGCCTTCGGCATCACGCCCCCGAACGGGGTGCGCATCACCGTGGCCGGCATCGACCTGATTCGCGACGAGCACGGAAACTTCTGTGTCCTCGAGGATAACGTCCGTATTCCCTCGGGAGTGAGTTACGTCATCGAGAACCGTCGGGCCATGACCCAGGCCTTCTCGGCGCTGTTCTCTGACCACCGGGTGCACCCCGTCGATTCCTATCCCTCACGCCTCTTCGCGGCCCTGTTGGCCGCCGCCCCCACCAAGGCCGTCGACCCGGTGATCGTGGTCTTGAGTCCGGGCGTGTTCAACGCGGCGTATTTCGAGCACGTGCTGCTCGCGCGGATGATGGGGGTCGAACTGGTCGAGGGGCGTGACCTCGTGTGTCGTTCGAACCACGTCTACATGCGGACGACGAATGGCGAGCGCGCGGTCCACGTGATCTATCGCCGCGTCGATGACGACTGGATCGACCCGCTGCAGTTTCGCCCCGACACCGTGATCGGCGTCGCCGGGCTGGTCAACGCGGCGCGCGCGGGCAACGTCGTCATCTCCAACGGCATCGGCAACGGCGTGGCCGACGACAAATTGGTCTACACCTACGTCCCCGAATTCATTCGTTTCTACTTAGGGGAGAAGCCACTTCTCGACAATATCGAGACGCATCGACTCGAGGAGGATGAAGCGCGCGCCGAGGTGCTGGCCCATCTCGAGCGCTACGTGCTCAAGCCGGTGGACGGCTCGGGCGGCAAGGGCATCGTCATCGGACCGCAGGCCACCAAGACGGAGCTCAAAGCGCTGTCCAAGGCCATCGCGGCGGCGCCGCGCAATTACATCGCCCAGCGTCCGGTCGCTCTCTCGACGCATCCGACCTTCGTACACGAGACCATCGCACCGCGACACATCGATCTACGACCCTTCGCGGTCAACGACGGCGAGGACGTCTGGGTCTTACCCGGGGGGCTCACCCGCGTGGCGCTGGGCGAGGGTGAGTTGATCGTGAACTCCTCGCGCGGCGGCGGCTCCAAGGACACCTGGGTCCTCAACGACGAATCGATCCCCTTTCGCGGTGCGGTGCCTCCGGCGAGCGCACGGTCGCGCCGCTACGCGGGACCGCCACGCCAAAACGACGACTACGTATTCGAGCAGGGCGAACAATGAGTGAGCGCGGTATGCTCTCGCGGCTCGCCGAGTCCCTCTTCTGGATCGGTCGTTACATCGAGCGAGCTGACGACACCGCACGCATAGTTGACTCCTACGTGCACCGCATGGTGGAGGATCCCTTCAACGACGAGAGCGCGACGTGTCGCTCACTGTTCGCGATACTGGGCATCGAAGTGGAGAGCGAACGACTGCGCACCACCGAGACGCTGCAAACCATCGCCTACGACATCGAGAATCCCAATTCGATTGCCGGCGCCCTGAATGGGGCATTCGAGAATGCGCGGCGCAGTCGTGATTACATCTCCTCCGAGATGTGGGTGGCGCTCAACACCACGCGCAACGAATTGCCCAAGCGCGAGAGGCGCGCCCGCGACTTGGGCCCCGCGACCTACCTGACCTACGTGCGCGAACGCACCTCGCTGTTAGCTGGTCTCACCGATGCCACACTGAGTCACGACGACGGCTGGCGGTTCTTGGTGCTGGGCCGCAATCTCGAGCGCATCGACATGACCGCGCGCCTATTGCGCGGGCGCGTGGTCAGCGACGACAACGCCCCGGACTGGATGGCCTTCTTGCGCGCGTCGGGGGCCATGGAGGCTTTCATGCGCAACACGCGCGAGGTCAATGACGCCAACGGCGTGGCGGCCTTCTTGATGTTGGACCGGCTCTTCCCGCGATCGGTGTTGTATTCACTCAATCTGGCCGACGAGTGCCTGGTCGAGATCCAGCCCGTGAGCCAGCGCATCAGTTCCGGCGACGCGGCGCGCCAGGCGCTGGCCCGTGCCCGCGGCACACTCGAATTCATCGACCCGCGGCAATTGATCGATCAGTTGCCCGAACTACTCGAGATGCTCGAGGCCGCGTGCTTCCGGATCACCGACGCGATCACCGATCGCTACTTCCGCCACGAAGAAGCGGTGGTCTGGCACTTGAAGGAGGGGCTATGAGCGAGCACCTCGGTCTCTCGATCCGTCACCATACGGGCTTCACCTATGACGGGCTCGCGAAGGCCTCCTACAACGAGGCGCGTATGACGCCGCGTTCTCTCAGCACCCAGTTGGTCCTTTCCTCCAAGATCGCCGTGCGACCGGTGATTCCAATGTCGACTCACGTGGACTACTTCGGCACCGTGGTGACGGTCTTCGACATCCAAGAGACCCATCCCCAACTCGAGGTGGAGGCGGTGTCGCAGGTGGAGAGTTGGGCGGCGACGCTGGAGTCGCCCCTTGGTTGGGATGAACTGCGCAGCGAACGGCTGACCGACCGTTTCTCCGAGTTTCTCCTACCCACGCACCGCACCAGTCTCGTGGGTGGCGTCTAGGACGCGATGGCGAACTGGCAGAATCTGGCCGCCGTGCACGAGTGCGCGGTGGCCGCGTCGGACTTCGTGCGCCACGAAGTGGCCTACGTGCCGGGGGCCACGACGGTCTCGGCAACCGCCCAAGAAGCCTGGGACCGGCGAAAGGGTGTCTGCCAGGACATCACCCACGTGACGATTGGCTTGCTGCGGGCGATGGGCATCCCCGCACGATACGTGTCGGGATACCTCTATCCGGCGACCGAACCCGAGGTGGGTGACGTGGTCGAGGGGCAGAGTCACGCCTGGGTCGAGTACTACTCGGGTTCATGGACCGGCATCGATCCCACCAACGGGGTGCGCGAGACCGAACGACACATCGTCGTGGGTCACGGGCGCGACTACGACGACGTGGCGCCGTTGAAGGGCATCTACCAGGGACCGGAATCGACGCAATTGGGCGTCGTCGTCGAGATTCGACGCACGCATTAACCCACGGACGCGGCGGTCTTTCTAGGATGTCGCCATGGACTTGGAACTCAGCGACCGCACCGTGATGATCACCGGAGGGACCGACGGTCTCGGACTGGCCCTCGCCCGGCGGCTCGTGGGCGAGGGAGCGCACCTTGCGGTGTGCGGGCGAAACGAGAGTCGCCTGGCGGCCGCCCAGGAATTGCTGGGACCCGGTGCGCTGTGTGTACAGGCCGACGTCACTCGCGACATCGACTGCGCGATGTTCCTCGAGGCCACTCTCGAACGATTCGCTCGTCTTGACGGCGTGGTGAACAACGCCGGCGCGGCGGTGGCGACACCCGTGGCGACCTCCTCGGACGAGGAGTGGCGCTACGACTACGAGCTCAAGGTGTTGGCCGCGCTGCGCATCGCGCGCACGTCCCTGGATCACCTGGGGACCGGCGCCGCCATTGTCAACGTCCTGGCCATCTCGGCGCGTACTCCGTCCACCGGCTCGACGCCCACCTCGGCATCGCGCGCCGCGGGCCTGGCCTTCACCAAGGCCTTGGCCAACGAGGTCGCGCCGAGGGGCATTCGCGTCAACGCCGTGCTGATCGGGCTCATCGAATCCGGCCAGTGGGTGCGGCGTGCGGCGACCAGCCAGAAGTCGCTCGACGACTATTACCTCGAGGCGGCCGCCAACGCGCGCATTCCTCTCGGACGCTACGGCCGGGCGGAGGAATTCGCCGATGTGGCGGCATTTTTGCTCTCGCCACGGGCCAGTTACGTGACGGGCGTGGGCCTCAGCGTGGACGGAGGACTTTCCCCCGTCATCTAGCGGACGACTCGTCGGCGCACCGGCCACCGCGAGAAATTTCACCGGTGGCACCGCGGGTCCGACGATTTGTTGATGTTTCATCGAATTTCCGGTATGATGGTGGAAATATCAACTAAATAGCGCAGTGGAGGGTGGCAGCGTGTCGACACCGACGGTGTTGTGGAGCGGTTCAACGGATGAAGACGCCCCGTTGGTGGTGTTACTGCACGGGCGCGGGTCCAATGAGGTCGAGATCAACGCACTGGCCCCGGGCCTGCCCCAGGACGTCGCGCTCGCCGCCGTGCGTGGGCCGGTGACGCTCGGCGCCGCGCAATTCACTTGGTTCGAGAACCGGGGCATCGGTCGACCCCTGCCGGCGTCGTTGCGCTCATCGATCGAGTGGTTCCGAGCCTGGCTCGATCGGGTCGCGGCGACGAGACCGGTGGCCCTCGTGGGTTTCAGCGGCGGCACGGCCTTCGCCGCTGGTGCGGTACTCGACGACCCGGCTCGATTCGCCGGCGCGGCGTTGCTCTACGGGACCATCCCCTTCGACGCGGGCGTGGCAACGACACCCAATCGACTCGCGGGGGTCAGGATCCTGCACGCCCAAGGGATCGACGACGCCGTGATGCCCCGCGACGTGATGCAGGCCACTTGGGAGTACCTCCACGAGAGTTCGGGCGCTTACCTTGAGGCGATGCGCACGAGCGGCGGCCACGCGATCGCACCCGAAGTGATGACCGCATTGTCACCCTGGCTCGAACGAACGTTGGCCGTGTGAGTGCAGGAATGGAGATCGGGCTATTCACCTTCGGTGAGGTGATACGTTCGCCCCGGGGTGAGGCCGTCGGTCCCGGCCAACGACTTCGCGAATTCATTGAACTCGCCAGGATTGCCGACGACGCGGGCCTGGACATCTTTGGGGTGGGCGAACACCATCGCCCGGATTTCGCCATCTCCTCACCCGCGGTGGTCCTGGCCGCGATCGCCGAAGCGACGTCGCGCATTCGGCTCACCATCTCCGTGACGGTTCTCTCCACCTCGGACCCGGTGCGCGTCTACGAAGACTTCGCGACGCTGGACCTCATCTCGGGCGGGCGAGCCGAGATCGCCGCGGGACGCGGCGCCTACGTGGAGTCCTTCCCCCTGTACGGCTTCGAACTCGAGGACTATAACGATCTCTTCGACGAGAAGCTCGAACTCTTACTGGCCATCAATCGCCACGAGCGCGTGACCTGGTCGGGGAGATTCCGCGCACCGCTGCGCGACGCGGGGGTCTACCCGCGAGCGTACGCGGGGGAGATCCCGGTGTGGATCGCCGTGGGGGGCACACCCGCGAGCGTCGCGCGCGCGCGGGCCGCCATGGTCGGAGCACCTATTTCGCCATCCTCGGTAAGCCCGAACGCTTCGTCGAACTCGCCGAGCTCCATCGAAGAAGTGGGTACGAGGCGGGATTCGCGTCCGAGGACCTGCGCCTCGGGGTCACGAGGCACTTCTACGTCGACGAGACCTCACAGGGCGCGCGCGAAGTCTTCTATCCCTACTACTCGCGCTACGTCGGCGAGAACATGCCCCACGCGCGCGATGTCCCCTTGTCGCACACCGACTTCGAGGAGTGGGCCTCTCCTCGTGGCGCACTTTTCTGCGGTAGCCCCCAGGAGATCATCGACAAGATTCTTTGGGAGTACGAGATGCTGGGCCACACGCGCTTCCTCGCGCAGATCGGTCTGGGGGGACTGCCGTTCAAGGAGACGGCCCAATCGATCGAGTTGTTGGCGAATGAAGTGCTGCCGGTGGTGCGTAGCGCGACGTTGACGAGTTAGGCCAACGAGACGAAGCCGTAAGTCACGCACAACCCCAACGCGTTGATCAGCACGAAGCTCGCGATGGTGAGGGCGATGCCCACTTTGGTCCAGGTGCCGCGGTGTCGGCCGGCCGGGGCGGGCATGTACCAATCGGGTAACAGGGCGCTGGCCGGGTCGGACGAGCCTCGCCACGGCGCCACGCTCACGTCGATCAGGGGGTGCGGGTCGGCGCGCAGGGCGAGTGAGGCCAATTCGTCATCAGAGATGGTTCCGTCGACAGTGAGATGACCGTCCATCACGCCTCCTCGTTGATCCGTCCGTAGTTCAACCTAACGCCCGCGAGCGCCGTTGCGACGCTACTTATTCGCTGATGTCGCGCAAACCGGCGTCGAGGAATTTCTGACGCAATCCGAACACGTCGAGGGTACCCTCGCCCGCCAGGAGGAGCTTGCGGTACGCAGCCTCCCCAGCCTCGCGGACGCGGCACTCGGCGATGACTTCGAGAGCATCCTCGCGAGCGACGACCACGACGCCGTCGTCGTCGGCCACGACGACGTCGCCGGGGGTGACCACCACGCCCGCGCACACGATGGGCACCTGTACGTTGCCCGGCGTCTCCTTGACCGTGCCCCGCGCGCTGATGGCGCTCGACCACGTGGGAAAGGCCATGTCGCGCAGGTCGGCGACGTCGCGGACCCCCGCGTCGATCACCAGGCCCACGACACCGCGCGCCACCATGTGCGTCGCCAACAATTCCCCGAAGTAGCCGTCGTCACAAGCGCTCGTTGGCGTCACAACAAGGAGGTCGCCGGGCCGCGCGACATCACCGGCGACGTGGATCGATGAGTTGTCGCCGGGCGCCACTTCGCACGTGAGGGCCGTGCCCGCGACACGAGTTCCTCGAAGGACGGGTCGTAGTCGAGACGCCAGGAGGCCGGTACGGCCCTGGGCTTCGTGGATGGTGGCCACGCTGAACGTGGCGAGGGTGCGCACGTGCGAGGGGTCCGCTCGTTGGGTGGTGCGATCGACGACGGCCACGACCCTCCTCTGCCTAATCGAGGGCTGCTCGGGCGACGGAACGTCGCGCGGGGCGACGAGGGCGTCGTGGTTGCGATAGTAGTCCAGTCATTGCGGGTCTCCGCGCGCATCTAGTGTGATGATTTGTGGAGGTGAAGGAGTGACAAGTCCAGTGGAGCGCGCACGTGTGCTCGTTGTCTCCCTGGGGGGAACGATCGCCTCGACACTGGTGTCGAGCACCAATGGCGTGGTGCCCCAGCTCGGCGCGCAGGACCTCGTCGACGCGGTGCCGGGACTTCGCGACGTGGCCAATGTCGAGACCCTGTCCTTTCGCCAGATCCCCTCGGGCGATCTCTCTCTGACCGACGTAGTGACGCTCGCGAGGGTTCTCAGGGAACGTATCGAGGGCGGTGTCACCGGCGTCGTCGTGACCCAGGGCACCGACACGATCGAGGAAACCTCCTTCGCCCTCGACGTCCTGATGGAGGTGGCGGCACCCGTCGTCGTCACCGGGGCCATGCGCAATCCCACACAGGCGAGCGCTGACGGGCCCGGCAACGTTCTGGCTGCCGTGAAGGTGGCCGCGTCGGGGGCTGCTCGAGGACTGGGGTGTGTCGTCGTGATGAATGACGAAGTACACGCCGCGCGCTTTGTGCGTAAGACACATTCTTCGAGTCTCGCTACGTTCCGCTCGCCCGGTGGCGGTCCAGTCGGGTGGGTTACCGAGGAGCGGGTGCGCATCGTCGCGCGCCCCACGCGTCTCGCCACTATCTCGCTGGACGATCTCGCCGACGCGCCACCCGTGGCCCTCGTCGCGTGCGCGCTCGGCGATGATGGGCGTACGCTGCGTACGTTGGGAGTTTCGGGCTACCGGGGTGCGGTTATCGGCGGCTTCGGTGCCGGTCACGTGTCGGCCGTCATGGCCGAGGCCGTGCACAGGCTCGTGGGGGAGATGCCCGTCATCCTGTGCTCGCGTACCGGGGCCGGCGAGGTGTTGGACCATACGTACGGCTTCGCGGGTTCCGAGACGGACTTGCTGTCGCGAGGAGTGATCTCGGGCGGTGCGTTGGACGAACGCAAATCTCGCATCACGTTGACACTCGCGCTGGCGGCATCAGTCCATCGCGAGCACGCGATCGAGCTCTTCACTCGCGTTCGCGATTCGCTCTACTCTCGCGAGATCAACTGACCCGGGGAAGGGGACTAACTCTGGGCGGCGCGTTGGAGGTTGGCCTCAACCGCGCCGAGGTGGCGAATCATCGCTTCGCGCGCGGCGCGACCGTCACGATTGGCGAGCGCCTGGGCAATTTCACGATGTTGACTGCGATAGTGCGCTCGGCGCTCGGGGGAATCACTGCGCCGTTTCAAACTTCCCCACGTCACCGAGAGCCGGGCCTCGGCGATGAAGTGGTACATGTTCTCGATCAGGGGATTGTGTGAGGCCCGAACGAAAGCCTGGTGCAATGCCAAGTCCCAACGCTCAAATTCGTCGTAGTCCGCCGCGTTCTCACTACCGATGAGACAACGCTCAATCTCTTCGAAATCACTCGCGGTCGCGTTCTCTACGGTGGCGGCGATAGCCGCGGGTTCGATCAGTAATCTCGCATTCATGACGTCGGCGGGACTGACGTTGCCGACGACGGAATGCGAGTGCGAATGCCCCACTTCGACGCCGGGTACCCCTTCAGGGTCTCGGCGTAGGAACGTGCCGCGGCCCACCTCGCGTGAGACGACGCCTTCGCTCTCGAGCAGGGCCATAGCGTTGCGAATCGTGGTGCGCGAGAGTTTGAGAGCGTGGGCGAGCTCGCGCTCGGTGGGCAGGCGGTTCCCGTAGCGTAGCCCGGTGTGGGCCGCGGACATCAAGATGTTGGCGGCCACGTCACGCATCTGATCATTGGACACCGTGGTCATCTTCTACCTCCTGGGGACTTCGGTTCTCAGTGAAGGCGCCCCTCAATGGGTACGCGATAGGTACACTATAGCGACCAATCCCACCAATATTGCGAAAGTGTTACCGAGATTTTTCAACAATTATCTCCAAGTGATTGACAATTCCTGATGCAGGTCTTATAGTTCGCAGTCAGAGATGGGACCAATTCAACCAATTTGGTTGAATAATCAGGGGAGAATACCAATGAGGTTTGCGACAATCAGAACCCCGCGAGGCCTTCGGCTGCACGTGAAGGGGAGCCAGGGCTACGTGGACCTCGCTGACGCGACCGGCAATGGATCGCTCGCGACGCTGAATGGACTCGCCGAGGGTGGTGACGCCGCGCTCGATGTCGCGCGCGACGCGTCATCGAGCGTAGGGTCGAACTACGAAGGCACCGACTTCGGTCCGCTCACGCCGAACCCGCCGCGGGTCTTGTGCTTGGGCGTGAATTACGCCGACCACGCGATCGAAGGTGGGCGTGCGGTGCCGACGTGGCCCGAGTCCTTCGTGCGCGGCGCGGGTAGCGTCATTGGCGCCTTCGACGATTTCGTCAAACCGACGCTGAGCGTGCGCATGGACTACGAGGCCGAGTTGGCCATCATCATCGGTAAGGGCGGGCGTTACATCAAGGCCGAGAACGCCTTCGACGCCATCTTGGGATACTCCGTCATGAACGACGGTTCCGCTCGTGAATGGCAGCGCGCCGCGACTCAGTGGACACCGGGCAAGAATTTCGAGGGAACCATGCCGATCGGACCCGAGTTGGTGACCAATGACGAGGTCAACGTCAACGACTTGGCAATTCGTTCCATCCTCAACGGGACCGTGATGCAGGACGCACGCACGTCGGACATGATCGTCAGTGTCCAACGCGCGGTGGAGTACTTCTCGTCGTTCACCACGTTGCGCCCGGGTGACGTCATCGCCAGCGGCACGCCGGGGGGCGTTGGCTTCGCACGCACGCCGCCAGTCTGGCTCAACCCGGGCGACACCATCGAGGTAGTCATCGAAGGGGTCGGCGCGATATCGAACAAGGTGGGCGCCGAGGATGGCGCTCCGGAGGATTGGCCGTGGATGCCGTTGAGGGCCGACACGACGAAGTTTTGAGTTCTGCTTTATGCAGTGAGTAGTACCACATCAACTAGGGGGGGAATACATGAATGGAAAGACTTTGACGTGGTCGGGCACTCCGGCCGCGCGACTGCGCCGGAGGATGACGCTGATAGTGGCCGTCGTGGCACTGATCGCCGCCACCATCGGATTACCCGGGACCGCCGCGCACGCCAGTGCGCAACCGCACTCGTCGGGGGCGACCTTGACGATTCCGGTCGTGGCGCCCTTCACTGGGGTCGACGCTGCCCTGGGGCCGAAGTACGCCGTGGCGTGTCTCGCCGCTACGCAGCAGATCAACAGTCTTGGTGGCGTACTGGGCCACCAGATCAATTGCAAGACCGTCGACACTCGTGGCGACCCCGCCGACGCCGTTCCCGCGGTGGGTCAGATGTACGCGACCACGAAGAATATAGCCTTCGTCATTGGTTGCACGTCGGACGAGGCCTCGACGGTCGTCCCGGTCTTCGGTTCGAACAAGACGGTGTCGTTTTGCATGACCGGTGAGTCGGAGTTCGACGCCGTCAAGTTCCCTTACTTCTTCCGCCTCGTTCCCCCGGACGCCGCTGACGCGGTGGCCATGGTGGCGATTGCGAAGAACAAGGGCTACAAGAAGATTGCGTTGGCCTTCGGCAATGACGCGGGTTCGCAGACCTTCGTGGCCCCCGCCGAGGCCGCTATCGCCAAGGCTGGCCACATGACCATCGTCTCCAACCAGACGCTCGACATCGCGGCCACCACCTTCCAATCTGAAGCCCAGGCCATCGTTGCGGCCAAGCCTCAAGTGATCTTGATGGAAGCGTTGGGTGCGGCCGGTGTGGCGCTGCTGAGCGAGGTCTACCAGCTCAATGGCAAGAAGATGATTCCGGTCATCGGTACCTCAGCCATGATTGACCCGACGTTCTTCTCGGGGATCACCAAGGCCGTGGGGGTCCAGACCTTCATCAAGAACTTCGACGCGGACAACCAAATCGCCACGGGCAACACCCCGGCGTACCCGTTGTTCAAGAAGTTGGTGATGGCGCAGTCCGGCAAGGTCAAGGGCGTGGGTAACTACTCCACGCTGCTCCAAGCCAACGGCACGGTCCACCTGTACGACGCCATCAACATCGCCGCATTGGCGATGGTGATGTCGGGCTCCACGACGGGTTCGGTCTACAAGAACGACATCTTGGCGATCTCGGCTGGTGCACCGGGTGCGACAGTGGTCTCGTCCTACGCGGCGGGCGTTGCAGCGCTCAGGGCCCACAAGAAGATCCAGTACCTGGGTGTGGGTGGCACGTATCACTTCGATGCGTACCACACGGCGTTCGGGGCCTTCGAAGACGCGCGCTACACGGCTTCGGGCTCCACGTACAACGCCGGTACCTTGAACGCGGCGTTGCTCAACAGTCTGAAGGCGTTCTAGTCCGCGGCGGCGGTGACCACGACAACAGAGATGTTGTCGTGGTCACCGCATCGCCCATACGAGGAGTGCATCGTGACGTCACCCTCGAAGTCCTCTCCCGCTTCATCGGTTCGCAGGAATAGCCCTCGATTCGTAAAGGAACATTGATTTCCCTTGAGTGTCTTCATGTCATCATTCGGGTTCGGCCTCATCACGGCGGCGGTACTCGCTATCGCCACCGTCGGCTTCACCATGCAGTTCGCGGTCACCAACGTGTTGAACCTGGCGTACGGGTCCATCATGATCAACAGCGCGTTCGTAACGTATTACGTCAACGAGCACGGCGTCAACGCGTGGGTCGCACTCATCGGGGGAGTGCTGACCGGGGCCGTCGCCTCGTGGGTGCTCAATCGGTTCGTCTATACGCCGTTCCAAAAGCGTAATCTGGCGCCGATCACGGTGGTCATCGTCTCGTTGGGTATCGATTTGATCGGAACTTTCGGGCTGCAGGCCATCGTCGGCGGCGGCTACGTCTCCTTCGCCCAGAACCAGGGGACGGAATATCACTTCGCCGGTCTGTTGCTATCGAGCCTGCAACTCATCATCATCGCGATCTGCGCCGTCGTGCTGATCGGCGTGCACGGGCTACTGAAGTACACCCGGCTCGGCAAGGCCATGCGGGCGACCTCGGCCAACAAGAACTTGGCGCGCAACTCCGGCATCAAGACGCAGTTCATCATTTCGACGACCTGGCTCATCTCGGGTGCCCTGTGCGGCCTGGCGGGAACGGTCTTCGCCATGAACGCCGGCGTCTTCGAGGCCACTAGCGCCCAGCAGTACATCGTGTTGTTGCTGGCGGCGATGTTCCTCGGCGGACCGGGTGAGCCCTACGGCGCCATGTTCGGTGCCATCACGATTGGTCTGGCCACCGAGATCAGCGCTTCCTATATCAATCCGGACTACAAAGATGTGATCGCGTTCATCGTCTTGATCGCGATGTTGATGTTCCGCCCCTTTGGAATCTTCGGAAGCGAGAA
>VFSW01005768.1_pt1 | contig 18267 bp, 13 predicted proteins | sample 5358111 | NCBI WGS metagenome assembly VFSW01 (sample SAMN11554181, study PRJNA540505) | mine drainage metagenome | isolation source: sediment from site ElyBrook_90M | place: USA: Ely Copper Mine, Vershire, VT | collected 2017
AACCAACTAAATCGTTTGCTGAGGCAATCATCATCCTTATCTAAACAGTATTGCGTTTAATCCGTTGTTGTCCGTTGTAATGGGATTAGGGCAACGGACACTCAAATGCACAGACTTCCGAAGTCTGAGACTTCGGAAGTCTTTCTCACACGCTACTATTCGATTGTCTTTCTGGAACCAGATAATCGTCAATCCGAATCTCATCGTTGATGGCACATTTGTCGGGGTCCCACACGAGCATCTTCCGGTCTTGGCTGATCTCGTATTTTTCCCGCTCGGCTGGCTCCGCATTATAGAGGGTTGGAATCCACGACAGAGGCACGGAAAGTACCCGCCCGTCCGTCAGTTCGACGTGAATATATCTGTCATCAAATCTGACGTGATGCACTTGCGCCTCGCGCGGAAAGGTGTATGCCGACGCAGGATACGGAATATCATACCACCGAGCAGTCTGTTCCGGTGTTCTATTTTGTTTTACCTTTGTACTCATTCCACGCCTCCAGTAGCCGCTTGCGATTTCGCTCGACGATTTGCAACGCACGATTCAATTCAGTGCGGCTCAACGTGCGCCCTTCGCGCGCTACCTCGACTTGCGGCTCTAGCCAGATTTTGGCATCGTTCGCGTCGTTCTGCGATCCCTTGCCAACGTGAATGCTCGCCCGATTCTCCGCTAGGGCGTCATAGCTGTGGAACCAGAAAACGAACTCGCCTTCCTTGAATACGCGAGGGCTCAATTTGCCTCTTGGACTTTATCGGAAATAAGAAATGTGGGTTGCGCCCGACGATCAATCGTCGGGCTAGTCAGCCACGCCCGATCAAATCGGGCTGAAAAATAGTCGGATTGATCCGACGATGCCTTGGAGCACGGAAATTGATTTCCGTGCATTCCGCGCCATTGGTTATTTCCAATGATGTCTCTCTAGTTTCCTGCGGTTGAATTCCAACGAGTTGTTAGCGGGATAACACTGAATCCAAAGCGGGTCAAATACATCACACCAAACTGTCCTACTGTCTCTGTCCCACTGTTCGCTGTCCACCTTTCACTGGCTCTGCCCCGTCGCCTGCGCCAACTGGTTCAACACCTGCTGCAACGCTTGCATCTCCTTGCCATACGTCGCCCAGTCTGCCGTCTTGAGCGCGTCTTGCGCTTTGGTATAGTGATCGTTCGCCTGTTGCACGAGCGCGGCAATGGTGGGATTCGTCGTCGCGCCGGACGTTGGCGGCGGAGCGGTCGTCGTCGTTGTCGGCGGCGTCGTGCCAGCGACGCTGGTGCCCAACCCGGAGAAGACTTGCGCCAGCGCCTCCGTCAGTGTCGGCTGCATCGCCAGCGAATCGCCGGTGGCGACGACGACGTACTTGAGCTGCGGAATCTGGCTCTGCTGAGCAAGCAGGTAGAGCGGCTCGATGTACAACAGCGACTTGGCAATCGGAATGACCAGCAGATTGCCAAAGACGACGCTGCTGCCGCGCTGATTGAGCAAGGTGAGTTGCGAGGAAATCGTCGGGTCTTGGTTCAGCCGCGCCGAAATCTGTTCGGGACCGTAAATCAGTTTGTCTTTCGGGAACAGATAGGCGAGCATCTTGCCGTAATCCGCGCCATCGTTCTTGACGGCGAGCCAGGCAATCATATTCTGGCGATTCGCTGGCGTGAAGGGCGTCATGAGAATAAACTCTTCCTGCGTCTGTCCCGGCAAACGCATAATGATATAGTACGGCTGCATCGGCTGGGGCTGCCCCGTCAACACCTCGTTCGGTATCGCCCACAGGTCTTCCTTGTTATAGAACACCTGCGGGTCTTGCATGTGGTACGTGCGGTACATCGCCGCTTGCACCGTGAACAGGTCTTCAGGGTACCGCAGGTGCGGGCGCAACGCGGCAGGCATCGTGTCCAGCGGCTGGAACAGCGCGGGAAAGATCGCACGGTACGATTGCAAGATCGGCTCGTTCGGATCGGCGGCGTAGAACGTCGTCGTGCCGTTGTACGCATCGATCACGATCTTGACCGAGTTGCGAATATAGTTCAGACCCGACGCGTACGGCTCGCTGTACGGATACCGATCGGTCGTCGTGTAAGCGTCCTGAATCCAGAACAAGCGTCCGTCCGCGATCACCAGGTACGGATCGTGATCGAGCGTCAGAAACGGCGCGATGCGCTGGATGCGCAGTTGAATATCGCGATTGAGCAGGATGCGGCTGTCCGCCGTCAGCGCATCGGTGAGCAGAATGTTGCCGTCGCCATAGCGCAGCGCGAACATCAGGCGGTCCCACAGCGACCCAACGGGAACGCCGCCAGTGCCGGCGTACGTCGTGAACGCATTCTGATCGCCCTTGGGATAATCGAATTCGTGTTCTTTGGTCTTGACGAAAACGTACTGGTCGGTCTGCTCGCCAAAGTAGATCGCCGGCTGCGTGATCGAGATCACGCCGGTGGGCGGCAGGTCTTTGATGATTAGGTTGGGCAGTCCATCCGCGGTCGCTTCGTTGACTGGACTCATCACCGCGCCGTAGCCGTGCGTGTAGACCAGATGCAGATTGACCCAGGTCTGCGCTTTATCCGTCAGTTTCGCCGTCGCGAGTTCGCGCGCGCTCAACATCACCTGACGATACTTGCCGTCGATGGTGTAGCGGTCGATGTCTACGTCGTTGAAATCGTAATACGTGCGAATCGTTTGGATTTGATTGTACGTCTGCTGCAACGGTCGATAATCCCACAGCCGAATATTGTTGATCGTATCGGCGTCCTGTTGCACATTCGCCGTCGTCGGCGCGCTATCGGCGGGATAGTTGCTCTCCACAATCTGGTTCAAACCGTACGCCTGACGCGTCAGCGCGATGTTGTTCGTGATGTACGGTTTTTCCAACGTGAACTCGCTCGGCTTGACCTGAAAGGTCTGCACCATTTCCGGGTAGATACCGCCGAGCAAGACCGCCGCGGCGACCCACAGCGCGATGGCGATGCCGATCGCTTTGAGCGCGCGGACGAAAATGTTGACGAGGAGCAACACCGCGAGCGCGACCGTGAGAATGGTGAGGACATTGTAGGCGGGCCACTGCGCGTTCACATCGGTATAACTCGCGCCAAAGACGACGCCGCGCGCGGAATAGACCAAACCATAGACATTGAGCTGATAACTCCACGCGTTGATCAGGAGAAAGAGGAAACCAAGCGCGGACAGGTGCGCTTTGACCGCGCCCGTCCATTGCACGCGCCCCAGCCCCAGCATGTAGGTCGCGCCCGTCGCCAGCGCGGCGAGAATGACGACGCCGCTCAGCCAGGTGACGAGAAATTCATAGACCGGCAGCGTAAAGACGTAGAACGATACGTCCTGATGAAAGATCGGATCGATGACGCCAAACGACGCGGCGTGCTGGTACTGCAGAAACATCAGCCAATCGGCTTGCGCGATCAGACCGACAAACACCGCGAGCAGCAAGCCGGCGGCGATCAGCAAAAAGTTAAGCGAGCGTCCGGCGAACGCGGCGAGCTGCGCCCACCGCGACGATTCGTCGTTGATGTGCGGCGTCAGGCGGCGCGCGATCGCAATATTGACAACGTAAAAGACAAAGAACGCGAGAGCGGTAATACAGAAGATGGCGATGCGCGCCGCCCATTCCGTCGTGAGCACGGACGCGTAACCAAGTTCCTGAAACCAACGATAGTCAGTGTAGAGCCGTGGTCCGATGGAGAAGGCGATCCAGAGCAAGAGGATCGCGATGCCGATCAGGATAGGACGCCGCAAATCCGGTGGCTCGCGGCGGAGAATCTCGTCCCAATCAATCGGCGGCGTCACGTCTCGGGCGCTGCCACCACGATAGAATGTCACGCTGCACCTCCAGTGCTCGTCTCAACTTGCTGCGGATGAAACCGGTCGGGGACCAATTGGATTCTACTCCCGAAGCATCATTCGGTCAAAGACCACCTTGCCCCCTTGACGCGTGATGATTCGCGCGGCTATAATGGCTGCCATTGAATCGAAAGGAGAACGCAAGTCATGTGCTACGATCTTGATGCGCGTCCGCCGTATCCGCCGGTTTCCGGCGGCGCGGCGGATGGCGAGGATATTGTGTTGACGGCGCAGGATGGCAACCGCTTTGCCGCGTACATCGCTTACTCGGCGCAAGCCGACGGACCGCAAGTGGTCATCTTCCCTGATGTTCGCGGCTTGCATCAATTCTACAAGGAACTTGCGCTGCGCTTTGCCGAAGTGGGCGTCCGCGCGCTCGCGATCGATTATTTCGGACGAACCGCCGGCGTCACTCCGCGCGATGAAGCATTCGTTTACGCTCCGCACGTCGAGCAGATGACGATCCCCACGTTTTTGAACGATGCCGCGGCGGCGTTCACCTACCTGCGTAACCAGAGCAAGACCCCGCGCGCGACCTTTATCGTCGGCTTTTGTCGCGGCGGAACGCTCGCCTTGCACACCGGCGCGGAGAAATTTGACTTGGCTGGCGTCATCGCATTCTACGCCGGTCTCAGCCGACCGATGCCCGGCAGCAAGGGCAGCACGCTGGAGCAAGCCGGCAAGATGCGTTATCCGGTGCTCGGTCTGTTTGGCGGCGCGGATGCCAGCATCCCGGCAAGCGACCGCGAGCAACTCGAACAGCAGTTGAGCCGCGCGGGCGTCCAGCACGAGATCGTCGCGTACCCCGGCGCGCCGCACAGCTTTTTTGATCGACGCTACACGGAATTTGCCGACGCCTCGGCGGACGCGTGGAAGCGCGTGCTGAGATTCGTCAATGCTCCGGTGCGGGCGTAGTTTGCTGCTCGACTGAAAACAGCGCCAGACCGACGCCGAGCAGCGTGCCGCCGATGACATCGCTCGTCCAGTGATCGCCGATGTAAATACGACTGACGAGCATCACTGTCTCCACCACGATCAGCAGTGCGATCAAACTGCGCTTGGTCAGCGAACGCGCGCGGCTCTGCGCGATCAGCGTGATCGCCAACGCGACGAGAAAACTCGTGCGCGCGGCGTGACCAGAAGGGTACGAAAAGGGCGTGTCGAATTTTCCCGTCGGCGTGCCGAACGCAAAGACATAGCGCAGCAGTCCCCATGGCGGTCCGGGCTGATCGATCATTGTCTTGCCTTGCAATTCCAGCAGCGTGACGAGCACAAAGAGCGCGACGAGTTTGACGCGGACTTGGGGACGCGCGAGCAAAACCAACGCTGCAAAAATCAGCACCGTGACTTCGGCGGAGCCGAGCAAGCTCAAGATCGAGGAAGGCAGATCGACGGCGCGCGGAATGATTTGCTGAAGACGCGTCGTGATTTCGTGATCGACGCCAACCAGGACGCGCGCGTTGACGATGATCGTCAAAAGCGCATAGAGTCCGCAGAGGAGCGCGCCCCAGAGGATGGGCGCGCGTTTTAATTTAAGGATTGGCTGCATGAGGAATTCGGCAATCGAGCGGCAGGTGGGATCATTCCAGAACCGGAAAATAGCAAATGCCAGCGGTGCCCGGTCCAGTATGAACACCGAGCGCCGGAGAAAGTTCGGCGACCAACGATTCCACGCACGTCAGCCGCGGTTCGATCAGCGCCTTGATCTTTTCCACTTCTTCTTCCGCTGCGGCGTGGACGTAGGCAATCTTGATCTTGCCGTGCGCGCCGACCGCCGTTTCGACCAGCTCTGACATTCTCTGGTATGCTTTGGAGCGGCTGCGCGTCGTTCCGAGGGGAACGATGATGCCCTCTTCCATCCCAATGAGTGGTTTGATGTTCAGCAGCGATCCAACCAAGTGCTTTGCCCTGCCGATTCGCCCGCCGAGATAGAGGTAGCGAAGCGTATCGGCGGTTTGTACCATTCGCGTGACGGGGATCATTTTCTGAACCAACGCGACAATCTGCGCGAGCGATGCGCCGGTCAGCGCAGCGCGCGCAGCTTCGATTGTCATCCAGCCCTGGCACATCGAGACGTTCAGCGTGTCGATGATTTCGAGCCGCAGGTCAGGGAGCGTTTCTGCCAGCATCGATTTAGCCGCCAACGCGGCTTGGTACGCGCCGCTCCCCTTCGAGGTCATGTGAATGCTGACGATCTCGCGGACACCTTCTTGCGCCAGCGTCCCGTACATCCGGAGATAGTCGCCCGGACCCGGGCTGGCGGTCTTGGGTAACTCCTTTGCGGTCGGCAGCCAGGCATAGAACGCGTCGCGCTGAATCGTCACGAGATCGCGCAGCGCTTCCGTGCCGCGGTGGACATAGTAAGGGACCCAGTGGATGTCGAGCGATTGAAGCAGTGGTTCGGGGATGCTGGCAGCGCTGTCGGTCACGATGGCTACATTGGGCACAGCGAACTCCTTGAAAATAGCGATAGGCGCATCGCTCGATTTCTAGTTTACCACCAAGCCAACAATCTTGCAAAGGTGCGCCAGCGCAAGTCGTGATGGGAGAACTTTGTGAACATATTTACAACACGCGCTTGACACGCGATAATCTATTTGCCTATAATGCGTCCGGTGTTCCGCAATAGTACGCCGTGATGACTGCGGCGTGAGCGGACAGAGCGAAGAATCTCCCGTGATGATTGCGGGGACGATGTGATGCTGCGTTCAACCGAATGTTCGCAAGAGACTGCTGTGGCATCGAAAGCCATTCGCCAATTCGGGCAAGTGGCTTGCGCGCGCGTCGTTGCGATTTCATTCTCATTCGTTTCCAGAACCAGATCAACTTCCGGAGGCAGACCCAAATCGAGTCTGCCTCTTTGCATTTTTCCGTCTTGTTCATTGGCGGTGGAATCAATCATTCAAGCCGACGCGGCGTCCAGAGCGCCGCCAACCTAAACTGAGCGCGGTCGATATTGCTCAAATATCAGGTGGTCAAATCTCCGTCGAAAAAAGTGGAGGGAGTGAGAAAAATGGCGCAACTGAAATTAACTGTGAACGGGGTTATCTATGAAGCGGACATCGATCCCCGACTCCTCTTAGTGCACTATTTGCGAGACACGCTCGGACTGACCGGAACGAACGTCGGCTGCGACACCAGTCAGTGCGGCGCGTGCACCGTTCTGGTGGATGGGCTGGCAGTGAAATCGTGCACGATGCTCGCGCTCCAAGCCAGCGGTTCCAAGATCACGACCATCGAAGGACTGAAGCAGGATGGCGTATACCATCCGCTGCAACAGGCGTTCTGGGACAATCACGGCTTGCAATGCGGCTATTGCACATCGGGCATGATTATGACCGCGGTGGATTTTCTCAAGCATAATCCGCATCCCACGGAAGCAGAAATTCGCCACGCGATCGAAGGAAACATCTGCCGCTGCACCGGATACCACAACATCGTCAAGGCGATCAAAGCAGCAGCAACTCAGATGGCAGACAACAGACCCTTGCAGCGCCCGCAAGGGCAAGTGTGACAGACAACGGATTTAGTCTGCGCTCTGTCGTCTGTGGACTATTGTTTAGGAGGAAATAATGGCAACGCAAATCATTGGTTCAACCGTCAAGCGTCGCGAAGACCCTCGACTGATTACTGGCGCGGGAAAATACACAGACAACATCGTTCTCCCGCGCATGACATTTATGGCGATCCTGCGCAGCCCGCACGCGCACGCGCGAATCAAAAAGATCGACGCGAGCCGGGCGCAGAAGCATCCCGGCGTGCTTGCCGTTTACACCGGCGAGGATTTGAAAAAGGGCGGCGTGAATCCAATTCCGGTCGGATTCGTTTTGCCCGATATGAAGACGGCGCAGCACCACCCGTTAGCCATCGACGAGGTACACTATGTCGGCGATGGCATGGCGGCGGTCGTCGCGACCGATCGCTATACTGCCAAGGACGCACTCGACTTGATCGACGTTGAATATGAGACCTTGCCCGTCGTTGTGGACGGCGAGAAGGCGACTCATGCGGGCGCGCCGCAGTTGCATCCCGAAGCGCCTGACAACGTCGCGTACTACTGGAAGGTCGGCGCTGGCGATGCCGACAAGGCGTTGACAGAAGCGGATGGCGTGATCAAGCAGCGGATCATCAACCAGCGTCTCATTCCTACCGCGATGGAACCGCGCGTCGCCATTGCGGATTATCAGCCCGCGACCGGCGATCTGACCCTGTACACGACGACTCAGAACCCGCACCTGATCCGACTGCTTATGGCATTGGTCTTGGGACAACCCGAGCACAAGCTGCGCGTCGTTTCGCAGGATGTTGGCGGCGGATTCGGCAGCAAAATCTATCTTTACGCCGACGAAGTCATCGCATGCTTTGCCGCCAAACAACTGGCGCGCCCGGTCAAGTGGACTGAAGAACGTACGGAAAATTACAAGGCGACGATCCACGGGCGCGACCACATCACCGACGCCGAAGTGGGTTACAAGAAAGATGGCACGATCACAGCGCTCAAGGTCAAGACGTGGGCAAATCAAGGCGCGTACCTCTCGAACTTTGCGCCGCTCATTCCAACTTTTTTCTACGGACCGATGCTCCAAGGCGTCTATCAAATATCGAACTTTTTCGTCGAAGTGTGGGGCACGTACACCAACACCACGCCGGTTGACGCCTATCGTGGCGCAGGGCGACCTGAAGCCGCGTATCTCATCGAGCGCGCGGTGGATTGGGTCGCCTTTGAGCTAAAGATGGACCCGGCGGAGGTGCGCCGCAAAAACATGATCCCGCCGTTCACTTCGGCTCCGTACCAGACGAGCATGGTCTACGCGTACGACAGCGGCAACTATCCGGCGACGCTGGAAAAAGCATTGAAGAATGCGGGCTATGCCGACTTGCGGAAGAAACAAGCGGAGCTGCGGAAGCAAGGCAAATATATGGGCATTGGCATCTCCACGTACGTCGAGATCACGGGCGCAGCGCCGGCTCAGGTGGCAGCGTCGATTGGCGCTGGCGTCGCGTTGGTGGAGAGCGCGCTCGTGCGCGTGCATCCCACCGGCAAAGTGGTGGTGTACACCGGTTCGCACGCCCACGGGCAAGGACATGAAACGACCTTTGCGCAGATCGTCGCCGATCAGTTGGGACTGTCCGTTGACGATGTTGAGATCGTCCACGGCGATACCGAACGCACGCCCTGGGGCGCGGGGACTTATGGCAGTCGCAGCCAGCCAGTCGGCGGCGCGGCGGTATACGTCGCGACGCAGCGCGTGATCGAAAAAGGCAAAAAGTTTGCGACGCACATGCTGGAAGCCGCGGAAGCCGATGTCGTTTTTGAGGGCGGCAAGTATTTCGTCAAAGGCACGCCGTCGAAAGCCATCACGTTCCAGGAGGTCGCACTCGAAGCGTACACCGCCAAGAAGGTGCCGGCGGATGTCGAAAGCGGGCTGGAGGCAATCTCGTTTTTCAATCCGTCGAATTTTACGTTCCCGAACGGCGCGCACATCGCGGTCGTGATGGTCGATCCCGATACGGGCAAAGTCGATCTCACGCGTTACATCTGCGTTGACGATGTCGGCAAAGTGATCAATCCGATGATCGTCGAAGGACAAATTCACGGCGGCATCGTTCAAGGACTGGCGCAAGCGTTGTGGGAAGGCGCGGTGTACGATGACGACGGGCAACTCTTGTCCGGTTCGATGATGGACTATGCGCTGCCGATCGCGTCGAACTTGCCGTCCTTTGAGACGTCGCGCACTGAGACGCCATCGCCAGTCAATCCGCTCGGCGCGAAGGGCGCGGGCGAAGCCGGAACGATTGGCTCGACGCCAGCCGTCGCGAACGCGGTGATGGACGCGCTCAAACCATTTGGCGTAAGACACATTGACATGCCGCTGACATCGGAAAAGGTGTGGCGCGCGATGCAGAAAAAATAGATGACAGACAACAGAATACAGACAAGAATCCCTGGGGATTTGTCTGTCGTCTGTTATCTGATGTCTGTTGTCTCTAAAGGAGAATCATGTTTCCAGCCAAATTTGAATACTACGCGCCGACGACCGTGAATCAGGCGGTGGCGCTGCTCAAAAAGCATCGCGACGCCAAAGTCCTCGCCGGCGGTCACAGTCTTTTGCCAACGATGAAGCTGCGCTTGGCGCAGCCCCCCGTCCTCGTGGACATTGGCAAGGTGAAAGGTCTTGCCGGTATCAAGGTCGCGAAAGGCGGCGCGACGATTGGCGCGCTGACCACGCACGCGACCATTGCGGCGTCGAAAGATTTGCGCAAGCAATGTCCCGCGATCACCGAAGCCGCCGCGCTCATCGGCGACATGCAAGTACGGAACCGCGGCACGATCGGCGGCAGTTTGTCGCACGCCGATCCCGCGGCGGATTATCCGGCGGTGATGATCGCATTGGGCGCGGAGATGAAAGCGGTGGGTCCGAAAGGCGCGCGTACGATCAACGCGAGCCATTTCTTCAAAAGCTTGATGACGACGGCGCTCAAGCCCAGCGAAGTTCTGACGGAGGTTCGCCTCCCGCCGCACCAGCCGAACAGCGGCTGCGCGTACGTCAAGTTTCCCAATCCCGCCTCGCGCTTTGCGGTTGCCGGCGTGTGCGCCTGGATCGCGCTGGATGCGAAAGGCAGGTGCGCGAAAGCAAGCATCGGAATTACCGGCGCGTGCGCGACGGCGACGCGCGCGTCCAAGACCGAAGCCGCGCTGCGCGGCAAAGAGTTGAACGAAGAAACCATCGCGGCGGCGGCAGCCCAAGCAGCGGATGGTTTGGATTGCTTGAGCGACATTCACGCGAGCGCGGAGTACCGCGCGCATCTGGTCACGGTCTTGACCGCGCGCGCAATCCAGCAAGCTGTCGCACGAGCCAAGTAGGTCGGCAGGTTTTGGCGACTGAGGGGCGATGAGCGCACGCGTCGCCCCTCGCTTACGCTGACGCCGGATGAGGAAGCAACTATGGCTTTGAAGATCCAAGGCAAGGTAATGGTCGACGCGCCGCGCGACCAGGTGTGGAATCTTTTGTTCGATGCCGATGTGCTCAAACACATGGCGAACAAGATTCCGGGCATCACCGTCCAACGGCTGGTTCAGGTTTCCGACGACAAGTACGAAGGCGCCGCGTCGATTGGCGTGGCGATGATCAAAGGCAAATACGACGGAACGATTACCGTTCTGGAAAAGCGCGCGCCGGAGTGGGTGCGCTTTCGCGGCGACGGCAAGAGCGGCGCGAATTGGACGGGTGGAGAAATGGTGCTCACTCTCACGGAACAGGATGGCAAAACGTCGATGGCGTACGAAGGCACCGGCAATGTCGGCGGAACGCTCGCGAGTGTGGGGCAGCGTTTGATCGATACGGTCGGCAAGCATTTCGTGCAGCACGGAACGAAGGCATTGGCGGCTGAACTTGCCGCGCGCAGTCGTAAACAATAATCGAGAGGTTGTCACGTTGCAATCGGTTGACGCAGTTGAACATGCTTTAGAGCAGCATCATTACATCTCTGACCACGGACTGGCGACGACGATCTATCTGGGACTGAAACTGAACAAGCCGCTGTTCCTGGAAGGTGAAGCCGGCGTCGGCAAGACTGAAGTCGCCAAGGTGCTGACCGAAATTCTAGGGACGCATCTCATCCGCCTGCAATGCTACGAAGGGTTGGATATCAACGCCGCCGTCTACGAATGGAACTATACGCGTCAGATGCTCCAAATCCGAATGTTGGAAGCGACCGGCACGACGCGGTCGGAAGCGCAGAAGGAAATTTTTGGATCCGAGTTTCTGATTAAACGCCCGTTACTGCAAGCCATCGAAGACAATCTTCAAGCCCCGGTGCTGCTCATCGACGAGATCGATCGGAGCGATGAGGAATTTGAAGCGTACCTGCTCGAACTCTTGTCGGACTGGCAGATCACCATTCCAGAAATTGGCACGGTCAAGGCAGCGCATCCGCCCATCACGGTCATCACGTCCAATCGCACGCGCGAGGTGCACGACGCGCTAAAACGCCGCTGCCTGTACTACTGGATCGATTATCCAAATTTCGAAAAAGAATATCGCATCGTCCTCACCAAAATCCCCGATGCGCCCGAACGCCTGGCGCAGCAAGTCGTCAAGTTTGTGCAAGAACTGCGCCGCGTCGAACTCTACAAACTTCCCGGCGTCGCCGAAACGCTGGATTGGTCTGCCGCGCTCGTTGCGCTCGACCAAAAAGACCTTAGCGAGGGCGTCGTCAACGACACGCTGGGCGCGCTGCTGAAATATCAAGACGACGTGGCTAAGGTGCAAGGCAACATCGCACGTGAATTGCTGGAGCGAGCAAGGCGACCGTGACAGACTCTTTTTTGCTCAAGAACCTCGTCCGCTTTGGGCGGTTGTTGCGTTCCGTCGGGTTGGATGCCGGTCCCGCGCAAGTGATCGACCTCGCCGCCGCGCTCGAATACATCGACGTGGGCAAGCGTGACGATTTCTATCACGCCGCGCGCGCGTTGTTCGTGCATCGCCGCGCCGACCTCGCCCAATTCGATCTCGCGTTTCGGCTCTTCTGGCAGGCGCGCGCGTCCGAGCCGATTGCAGCACCCGCGACGCCGCACCCGGCGCTGCAATCGAAATCGCTGCGGACGCCAAACGTCTCGTACCGCGAGATTCCGTTGGACGCCGAGTCCAACGAAATCAAGCACGCGCGCAAAACCGAGCGGGTGCTGATCGATGCGCAGCAGACGTTTAGCCCAATCGAGGTTTTGCGGAAAAAGAATTTCGAAGCGTTCACGTGGGAGGAAACGCAGCAAGCCAAGCACTTGATGGCGGCGATGAAATGGCGCATCGGCGAGCGCGCGACGCGGCGCAAGGAGCGCGTCTGGCGCGGCGAGCATCTCGACATGCGCCGCATCGTCCGGCGAAATATCAAGTACGGCGGAGAATTTCTCGACCTCGCGTGGAAACGGACGAAATTCAAGCCGCGCCCGCTCGTCGTTCTCTGCGATATCAGCGGCTCGATGGAGCGCTACGCGCGGATGTTGCTGCATTTCATCCACACGCTGTCCAACGGGACGCTGGCATCGGACACGTCTACCGGTTTGGATCACGTCGAAGCGTTTTTGTTCGGTACGCGGATGACGCGCGTGACGCGTCAAATCCAGCGCAAGGACATTGACGAAGCCATCGGCGAAGTGGTCAAGGTCGTCGAAGACTGGGGCGGCGGGACGCGCATCGGCGAGACGCTCAAGACGTTCAATTATGTCTGGGCGCGCCGCGTCGCCGCGCACGGCGCGATCGTGCTCATCATCAGCGATGGTTGGGATCGCGGCGATACGCAGGTGTTGCGGCAGGAAATGGAACGGTTGCAGCGCAGTTGTTATCGGCTCATCTGGCTGAACCCGCTCCTCGCGCTGCCGGATTATCAGCCGCTCACCCAAGGTTTGCAAGCCGCGCTGCCGTACGTGGACGATTTTTTGCCGGTGCACAACCTGGAGAGTCTCGAAGCGCTGGGACGCGCGCTCTCTCAACTCGATCGGACACGACCCGCGCGGCGACAGCGCCCAAGGGCGATCAGCGCAATCTGATTTGACAATCCGCGCTCAATTGCATATACTGGCTTCACGTTCGGGGCCGTAGCTCAGTTGGGAGAGCGCTTCAATCGCACTGAAGAGGTAGTGGGTTCGAATCCCATCGGCTCCACAAGGGGAATTTAAGATTTATGATTTCAGATTTGCGTTTCAGCCAATCCTAAATCTGAAATCATAAATCTAAAATTGATTCGGGGCTGTAGCTCAATTGGGAGAGCGCTTCAATGGCATTGAAGAGGTAGTGGGTTCGAATCCCATCAGCTCCACACGAAATTTCAGATTTATGATGCGGATTGCGTGAGCACAAAATCTGAAATCATAAATCATAAATCTGAAATGGCGATGAGCGGGAGTAGTAGGTCATCCTCGCAGCGAGCTGGGAAAGACAAGGTGCAAGCCCAGCGACGGCGTAGACGAGGAACGCCATCCAGACCGAACTCGCCCGGGAGCCGCGGCGGTGAATCAAGTAGCCGACGCCGGAGTGATGTCCGTTAACGCATCGACCAAGTGAGGAAGTTAGGTAGTCTGGTAGTTCGGTGGTTTGGGAAAGCAACCCAACCACCTAACAACCCAACAACCTATCGACCTAATGAGGGTGGTACCGCGGAGATCGACCTTCGTCCCTTTGAGGGCGGAGGTTTTTTGTTTGGCGAGCAGCGTTGCTTGCGCGTCTCGGAATCGAGACCCGAATACTGATGGAGGTTATTGGATGATTCCCAAGTCTAAAGTGATCTGGATGAACGGCAAACTGGTCGCGTGGGACGAGGCGAAGGTGCACGTCGGCACGCACGCGCTGCACTATGGCTCCAGCGTCTTTGAGGGCATCCGCGCGTACAGCACGCCGCGCGGCGCAGCCGTCTTTTGCCTCGATCAACACGTCGAGCGATTGTTCAACTCGTGCAAGATCTTCAAGATGCCGGTGCCGTTCACGCCGGCGCAAATTCACGATGCCATCGCCCAAGTCGTTCGCGATAACAAACTACAATCGTGCTACATTCGTCCGCTGGTCTATCGCGGCTTCGATAACTTTTCGCTGGATCCGCGCACCAGTCCGGTCGAGGTGGCAATCTTTGCGTTCGAGTGGGGCAGCTACCTGGGCAGCGAATCGATTCGGAGCGGCGTCAACGTCGGCGTGAGTTCGTGGCGGCGTATGGCGCCCGATACGTTCCCCGCGCTCGGAAAACTGGGCGGACAGTACGTCAACTCGCAATTCATCGCGATGGAAGCGAACGATCACGGCTATCAAGAAGGCATCGCGCTCGACGTGTACGGCAACGTGAGCGAAGGCAGCGGCGACAACATCTTCGTCGTTTCCGGCGGCGTGCTGTACACACCGCCGCTCGGCTCGTCGATCCTAAAGGGCGTGACGCGCTACGCGACGATGACACTCGCGCACGACCTGGGCTATTCCGTCGTCGAGCAGAACATCCCGCGCGAAATGCTGTACATCGCCGACGAAGTTTTCATCACCGGCACTGCCGCCGAAATCGTGCCGATTCGTTCGGTCGACCACGTGCAGGTCGGCGCAGGCGAGCCAGGTCCAGCGACCAAAAAGTTGCAGCAGGAATTTTTCTCGATCGTTCAGGGGCGCGTGCCTGATCGCTATCACTGGCTCACCTTCGTGAACGACGCTGCGCCGGCGAAGGCAAAGGCGCCGGCATCATCCCGGCGCAGCAAGCGCAAGGGAAAGTAACTCTGACAGGACTGGAGGGCGTCCAATGGAAGGCAAGTTCATCCAAACTCCATCTGGTACATTCCACGCGATGCTGGACGGCGCGGGCGCGGCGGTGGTCCTCATCCACGGCTACGATCCCAAGTTCAACTCGTGGCGCACATGGCAGAAAAACATCGCCGCGCTTGCCGCGCATCACCGCGTCTACGCCCTCGATCTGCTCGGCTACGGCGAGTCCGACCAGCCGACGCCGCGGCTGGACGCGCGCGGCGAGGCGAACGCGCTGATCGAGTTGCTGGACGCAGAGAAGATCACCCCGGTCAGTCTGATCGGCTTATCCTGGGGCGGCGCGATCGCGCAGACCGTCGTGGGTACCGCGCCGGCGCGCGTCGATAAACTGGTGTTGGTGGACAGCGGCTACGACGGCAGCGAACGCGGCATCGCGCGGCTGAACAAGATCGCGTGTCCAACGCTGATCGTGTGGGACGAAGATGACGTGGTGATTCCTGTCGCCGGCGCGAAAATCCTTGGCGACGCGATACCAAACTCGCGCGTACGCGTCTTCAAGCGCGATGAGCGCGACCCGGACGCCAACCCGGAAAATCGGCACTGGTCGCAGGAGACGCACGCGCGCGAGTGGAATAAGGTGGTGACAGAGTTTCTGAGTGCGAATGGGTAGGGAGAATTGATATGGCAAATGCAAGGAACACGAAAACCGCGAAGGCAGCGAAAACCGCGAAAAAACCAACGCGCCGCGTAGAGAACGCTCGCCGTAGCGTTCCCGCAGTACGGGGTCCAGTATCGAAATCGGCAAAATATATTCCGCAGGAGTTCGAGCAAGAGTGGATGAAACGCTGGGAAGCCGACGCGCTGTACAAAACAATGCCGGCGGACGAGCGTCCCAAGGCGTACATTTTGGATTTCTTCCCGTATCCCTCCGGCGATGGCTTGAGCGTGGGACACTGCCGCAACTATGTGCCGACCGATGTGTTGAGCCGCTACTATCGGATGAACGGCTACAACGTGTTGCACCCGATGGGCTGGGACGCGTTCGGCTTACCGGCGGAGAACGCGGCGATCAAGTTGAAGACGAACCCGGCAAAATTGATCGATCAGTTCTCAGCAAACTACAAACGGCAGTTCCGTTTGATCGGCATCTCGTTCGATTGGAGCCGCGAGATCAATTCGTCCAAGCCGGAGTATTATCGCTGGACGCAGTGGATTTTCTTGCAACTGTACAAATCGTGGTACGATCCGCGCGTCGATTCCGCGCGCCCGATCTCGGAATTGGAAATGGAATTGGCGGAGAAAGGCACGCGCGATGTGCCGAACACGCTGCCGCTGACCGCCGCGCAGTGGAACGCGATGAGCGTGCGAGAGCGACGCGAATTCTTGAGCAACTTTCGCTTGGCGTACCGCAAAGCCGCACTGGTCAATTGGTGTCCGAAAGATAAAACCGTGCTGGCAAACGAAGAAGTGGTCGATGGGCGCTGCTGGCGGTGCGATTCGCTCGTCGAAAAGAAAACGCTGATGCAGTGGTTCTTCCGCATCACCGCATACGCCGACCGCTTGATCGCCGATCTGGACACCATCGATTGGCCCGAGCACATCAAGCTGATGCAGCGGAACTGGATTGGTCGCAGCGAAGGCGCGGAGGTCAACTTCCCACTGGATGGTGGACAGTGGACGGTGGACAGTTCTGACCACCAACCACTGACCACTGACCACTCCATTACCGTCTTCACCACCCGTCCGGACACGCTCTGGGGCGCGATGTTCGGAGTGCTAGCGCCGGAGCATCCGTTGGTCGAAAAACTGACGACGCCGGAGCGCAAGGCGCAAGTGGACGCGTACGTCGCGCAGGCAAAAATCAAAACGGAAGCCGACCGCACCGCGGCGGAAAAAGACAAGACCGGTGTGTTCATCGGCGCGTACGCGACGAACCCGGTCAACGGCGAGCGCATCCCGATCTGGGTCGCGGATTACGTTTTGATGGGATATGGCACTGGCGCGATCATGGCGTGCCCCGCGCACGACGAACGCGACTTTGCGTTCGCGCTCAAGTTCGGTTTGCCGATTCTGCCGGTCATCGCGCGGACGGATGGCTTGGCGAAATCGTTCGCGCTCGGCGGTACGATGCGCGATGGGTTTGCCGACGCGCTGCGCGCGGAGCAAATACCCTTCGAGGAGAAACAATCGTCGCTCTACATCACGATTCCGCCGGCGAAACTCGACCGCTACGTCGAGCTGGCGCAGCTATTCGTTCAGCCGGGCAAGTGGAACGAGATCGTCGGCGCGCGGTGGTTGTTCGTCTTTGGTCCAGGCGACGTGCAGACCTTCGGCGGCGCGGAGAGCGAGCGGCGCATCCTGGCGCGCTGCCACGAGTTGGAGCCGAATGTGCGCGGCAAGCGCACCGTGATGGAGATGCTGCACACGGTCGAGTTTTACCGCGACGCGTTGTTCCACACCGGCTACGGCGCGATGATCAATTCAGGCGAATTCTCCGGTACGCCCGGCGACGTCGCGGCTAAACGCGTGACCGAGTGGCTAGAGAAAACCGGCAAAGGCAAAGCGCGTGTCAACTACAAGCTGCGCGACTGGGGCATCAGCCGTCAGCGCTACTGGGGCACGCCGATTCCGATCATTCACACGGACGAAGGCGAAGTGCCGGTCGACGAAGACAAATTGCCGGTGAAATTGCCCAACGTCGAATCGTACGAGCCGACCGCGACCGGCGAGTCGCCGCTGGCGACGATTGCCCGGTTCGTCAACGTCAAGCTGCCCGATGGTACGAAAGGTCGCCGCGAAACGGACACAATGGGCACGTTCGCGTGTTCGTCGTGGTACTTTTTGCGGTTCACCGATCCGAACAATGCCCAAGCTGCATTCGACAAGAGCGAGGTGGCGTACTGGCTGCCGGTCGATATGTACGTCGGCGGCGCGGAGCACGCGGTGATGCACCTGCTCTACGCGCGCTTTTGGACGAAAGCGCTGCACGATCTGGGCTACGTCCCGTTCGTCGAGCCGTTCAAGCGGCTCAGAAATCAGGGCATGATCCTCGCGCCGGACGGCAAAGAGAAAATGTCCAAAAGCAAGGGCAACGTCGTCACACCCGATCAGGTGGTGGCGGAGCAAGGCGCGGACGCGCTGCGCGCGTACGAAATGTTCATCAGCGATTTCGAGCAGGCGACGCCGTGGAA
>VFSW01005769.1_pt1 | contig 18265 bp, 17 predicted proteins | sample 5358111 | NCBI WGS metagenome assembly VFSW01 (sample SAMN11554181, study PRJNA540505) | mine drainage metagenome | isolation source: sediment from site ElyBrook_90M | place: USA: Ely Copper Mine, Vershire, VT | collected 2017
CTTGCGCGCCAGTTGGCGCATCGCGCCGGCCAAGCCGCGCACCTCCCCGGCCGTCACTCCCTTGGCACGCAGTGCAGCCAGCAACGCGCCGGCCATCGCCGGCGGCAGGTCGGCGGCCGTCAGCGAGCGCAGCAGCTCGCCCGCCTCGACCTCGCCGAGATCGTGACCGGCGAGGAGGCGTTCGAGAACGGGGCGCATGCTCGACATCGGTCGGCCTCAGGTCTTGAGGAAATTGCCGAGCAGGGTCGGACCATCGGGGGTCAGCACGCTCTCCGGGTGAAACTGCACGCCCTCGATGGCGAGCGAACGGTGGCGCACCCCCATGATCTCACCCTCCGCGGTCTGCGCCGTGACCTCGAGCTGCGGCGGCAGGCTGGCCGGATCGGCGATCAGCGAATGGTAGCGCCCGGCCTGGAAATCCTGCGCCAAGCCGCGGAACACCCCCTGCCCGTCGTGACGCACCGGGGAGACCTTGCCGTGCATCAGCCGGCCGGCGCGCACCACCTTGCCGCCGAACACCTCCACCACCGACTGATGGCCCAGACAGACGCCGAGGATCGGCATCCGTCCGGCGAACGCGCGGATCATCTCCATCGAGATGCCCGCGTCGTACGGAGTGCCTGGTCCGGGCGAGATCACCAGGTGCGTGGCGCCGAGCCGGCCGGCCTGCGCGACGTCGATGGCGTCGTTGCGCCGCACGTCGACCTCGGCGCCGAGGACCAGGAAGGCCTGCACCAGGTTGTAGGTGAACGAGTCGTAGTTGTCGATGAGCAGTAATTTGGGCGCGGCGCTCATAGGCCCCCCGCCGCGATGTCGAGCGCCCGGCGCAGCACCGCGCTCTTGGCCATCACTTCCTCGTACTCGGCCCGCGGAGCGCTGTCGGCGACGATGCCGCCGCCCGCCTGATAGCTGTAGGTGTCGCCGCGAAACACCAGCGTGCGGATGGTTATCGCCTGGTCCATGTCGCCCTGTCGTCCGAAGTAGCCCACCGTGCCGCCGTACAGCTGCCGCCCAACCGGCTCCAGCTCATCGATGATCTGCATGGCGCGCACCTTCGGCGCCCCCACCAAGGTGCCCGCCGGAAAGGTGGCCGCGAACAGGTCGAAGGCGTCACGCCCCGGCGCCAGCCGTCCGTTCACCCCGCTCACGATGTGCATGATATGGCTGTAGCGCTCGATCACGCGGTACGGGTCGACCGCGACGCTGCCAGCCGTGGCCACCCGCCCGAGGTCGTTGCGCGCCAGGTCCACCAGCATGACATGCTCGGCGTTCTCCTTCGGGTCGCCCAACAATTCGGCCTCGAGCTGCGCGTCGCGCAGCGCATCGGCGCCGCGCGGCCGTGAGCCCGCGATCGGGCGCAGCTGCGCGTAGCCGCCATGGCATTTGACCAGCGCCTCGGGTGAGGAGCCGACCACCGTCAGATCGCCGAGTTCGCAAAAGTACATGTACGGCGAGGGATTGAGCAGGCGCAGGGCCCGATAGACCTCGAAGGGTGCGAGTGCGTGCCGCCCCTCGAAGCGCGCCGCCAGCACCAGCTGGTAGACGTCGCCGCTGGCGATGTAGGCTTGCGCGCGGCGCACCGCCGCCGCGTGCTCCGCCTCGGAAAGCGACGCCGTGGCGGGTGTGAAGCCGCCGGACGGCTGCAGCACGGGCACCGCGCCGCGCAACGCCTGCACCACCTCGCGCCGCAGGGAGGCACGCTCCGCCTCGCTGCCCGCGTGCAGCAGCGCCACCGTGCGCGTCAGGTGATCGAAGATCAGCAATGAACGCGGTGCGACATAATGCGCGTGCGGCACCACGGTGTGGTCGAGGCTGCGTGCCGGCACCCGCTCGAAGTAGCGCACCGCGTCGTAGGCGGTGTAGCCGACCAGACCGCCGACCAGCGGCACGCCGGGCACCTCCGGCAGGGGTTGCGGAGCACGCGCCAGCGCGCCGCGCAGCGCCTCGAGCAGTTCCTCCCGCGAACGCGGCCGCGGGCCGATGACGCCGTCGATGGCCAGTCCCGCCGCGTCGAGGCGCACGTCCAGGCAGTCGCCGAAACCGATGAAGGAATAGCGGGCGAGCCGCTCCCCGCCCTCCACGCTCTCCAGCAGGAAACGCGGACGCAGGGAGCGCAATTTCAGATACGCCGACACCGGGGTGTCGAGATCCGCTGCAATGTCGAAAGGAGGCTTCATGCGTTCGTCGACCGGTCCTGTGCTGGACAATAAAAAACCCATCACCGTTGATAGCGGAGATGGGTTCTGGATGTACCGATGATGGTTATGCGCTAGGCGGCCAGGGCCCACTCTCCGAAAGGGTTGCGCCACCACCAAGGGGCATGGCCGCCGCGAACGCGGACCGGGAAGGGCGGATTCATCATGGGCCGAGTATCGCCGCCCCGAGCGGCGAGCGTCAAGTGCGCGCCAAGCCGCCGCTCAAGGCCGGGCATGCAGCCGGCTTTCCAGGGTTTTCCGGTGGCGGCGGGTCAGCTCCACGAAGCGCGGCGTCAGGCCCACGTCCTCGTACAACGGGTCGCCCTGCTCGTCGCGCGAGATCACCCGCGGGCCCCGCTCATAAGGCATGGCCGCCGCGACCTCATCGAGGGCTGCCTGCAGCAAATCGCGGATCAGCGCCTCCAACGGCTGTCCCGGGAACAATTCGGCCAGCGCGTGCAGGCGCGCGGCGTCGTCCAGCGGCAGGCGGATCGCGTATTCTTCGGCGGTCAGCGCCGGTGCCGCCGGCTTGCGCCAGTGCTCGAGCAAGGACTTGAATTTCACAGCCACTCCCGCCATACCAGGGCTCATGGTCCGGCATTATAAGCCGGCCGGCGTCCGCGGCGCGGTGCGCAAGGTGAGGGATGATGAAGCCTGTCGATATCCGTAGCGGTCCGCGGCCGGTGAAGTAGCCCCACCTTGGCGGCACATCCTCCCCATGCGACGGCCGTGCCCGGCGCTGCCGCCGGGCGCGCGGCGGCGGTCGAGAGCGGCGGCCTGCACAAGGGCCTGCGCGGGTTGTTCGCCTACAGTCGCCGCGCCCTGGCGCTGGTGTGGAGCACCAACAAGCCCCTGAGCCTTGCCCTCGGGGTGCTGACCCTGGCCGCCGGCATCCTGCCGGCGGGCATCGCCTACGTGGGCGCCTTGATCGTCGATGCCGTCATTCACGCCGCCGAGGCGCGGCGCCACGCGGCGGCGGCGCCGCTCGGCGCGGTGCTGACCCTGGTGGCCCTGGAGGCCGTGCTGGGGGCCGCGGCCGCCATGGTTCAGCGCGGCCTGTCCCTGGTGCAATCATTGCTGCGCGCACAACTCGGTCAGCGCGTCAACGTGATGATTCTCGAGAAGGCCCTGACGCTCGACCTGGCGCAATTCGAGGACTCGGAGTTCTACGACAAGCTCACTCGTGCCCGCCGCGAGGCATCGAGCCGGCCGCTCAGCCTGGTGATGCGCACTTTCGGCCTGCTGCAAAACGCCGTCTCGTTGCTCAGCTTCGGCAGCCTGCTGGTGCGCTTCTCGCCCTGGGCCGTGGTGCTGCTGGTGCTCGCCGGTCTGCCCGCCTTCCTCGCCGAGGCGCGCTTCTCCGGCGAGGCCTTCCGGCTGTTCCGCTGGCGCGCCCCCGAGGCGCGCATGCAGATCTATCTGGAGTCGGTGCTGGCGCGCGAGGACAGCGCCAAGGAGGTGAAGCTGTTCGAACTGGGGCCACGCCTGCTCGACCGCTATCGCGATATTTTCACGCGGCTATATCGCGAGGACCGCGACCTCACCCTGCGGCGCGATGCCTGGGGGTTTGCTCTCGGGTTGGTCGGCACCGCCGCCCTGTACGGCGGGTACGCGTGGATCGCCGCGGCCACCGTGCGCGGTGAAATGAGCGTCGGCCAGATGACCATGTATCTGATGCTGTTCCGCCAGGGACAGACGGCGGTGAGCGCGGCCTTGTCGGCGATCAGCGGCCTGTATGAGGACAATCTATACCTGTCGACGCTGTACGAGTATCTCGAGCAGCCGGTGGCGGCGGCCGGCGGCGGCGCCTTGCAGGGCCCGCTGCCCGGCGACGGGGTGCGCTTCGAGAATGTCGAGTTCACCTATCCGGGCGCCGCCTCCGCCGCGCTCAGCGGCATCGACCTCGCGGTGCGGCCCGGGGAGAGCCTGGCGCTGGTGGGCGAGAACGGCTCCGGCAAGACCACGCTGATCAAATTGCTCACCCGGCTGTACCGGCCCACCCGCGGGCGCATCCTGCTCGACGGCCTTGACCTCGAGTCCTGGGACGAAGGGACGCTGCGCAGGCGCATCGGCGTCATCTTCCAGGATTTCGCGCGCTACCAGATGCTGGTGGGGGAGAATATCGGCGCCGGCGACGTGCGCGCCTTCGACGACGAGGCGCGTTGGCGCAGCGCCGCAGCCCAGGGACTCGCGGCGGAGTTCATCGAACAACTGCCCTCGGGCTACAACACCCAGCTCGGCAAATGGTTCAAGGACGGGCGCGAACTGTCGGGCGGCCAGTGGCAGAAGATCGCGCTCGCCCGCGCCTTCATGCGCAGCGACGCCGACATCCTGGTGCTCGACGAACCCACCGCGGCGATCGACGCGGCGGCCGAGGCCCAGGTGTTCGAGCATTTTCGCGAACTCACCCGTCGTCGCATCGCGATCGTCATTTCGCACCGCTTCTCCACCGTGCGCATGGCCGATCAGATCCTGGTCCTGGAGGAGGGGCGCATCGTCGAACGCGGCAGCCACGAGGCGCTGATGGCGGCCGACGGCCGTTACGCGCGGCTGTTCGCCCTGCAGGCACGCGGCTATCGATGAAGCGGCGGCCCTGCGGCGCGGCTTGCGCCGGATGTGCGGAGCCGCCAAGATAGCGCGCCTGCGGCGGCGTGCCGCGCGATCCCACCGGTCATGCCCTCCTTCGACGTCGTCTCCGAAATCGACACTCACGAATTGCAGAACGCCGTCGATCAGGCGATGCGCGAGCTGACGCAGCGCTTCGATTTCAAGGGCATCGAGGCGACCTACGAACTGGAGGAAACCACGGTCGTGATGACGGCGCCGGCGGAGTTCCAGCTCAAGCAGATGCTCGACATCCTGAAACTGCGCATCGCCAAGCGCGGCATCGACGTGGCCTGCCTCGACGTGCAGGACGCGGAGGTCAATCTCGCGCGCGCGCGCCAGCCCGTGGTCCTGCGACACGGCATCGATCAGGAAACCGGCAAGAAGCTCACGCGCGCCATCAAGGACGCGAAGCTCAAGGTGCAGGCGCAAATCCAGGGCGACAAGCTGCGCGTCACCGGCAAGAAGCGCGACGACCTGCAGGAGGCCATCGCGCTGCTGCGCAAGTCCGCGGTGGAAGTGCCACTGCAGTTCAACAACTTCCGCGACTGACAAACCCGCGGGGCAGCGCGGGCGCGGCGCCAGCTACTTGGCCGCCACCTGCTTGGCCGCCACCTGCTTGGCCGCCACCTGCTTGGCCGCCACCTGCTCGGCGGCCGCCATCACGCGCAGGACATTGCCCCCCGCGACCAGGGAGACCTCGGCGTCGCTCCATCCCCGGCGCATCAATTCGGCCAGCAGCGCCGGGTAGCGATCAACCCCCTCGAGACCGTCGGGTGCATCGCCGATGCCGTCGAAGTCCGACCCGATGCCCACGTGCTCGACGCCGGCGATGGCGCGCAGATGCTCGAGGTGATCGGCGACCTGCGCCAGGGTCGCGTGTGGGCGCGGATGTTCCCGCTCCCACGCGGCCAGCGCCGCCTGCGCCCGTTCGGGCTGACCGATGTACAAGCCGACATAGGGCGGGCTGTTGTAGCGGGTCTGTTCGGCCGCCCGGTCCGCGTCCCAGCGACGGCGCGCGTCCGAATCGTAACCCGGCGCGAAATTCACCATCACCACGCCACCGTTGGCGGCCACCGCCCTCAGGATGTCGTCCGGCACGTTGCGCGGGTGATCGACCAGCGCACGCGCCGAGGAGTGCGAGAAAATCACCGGTGCCGTGCTGACCGCGAGCGCGGCGCGCATGGTGTCGGCCGAGACGTGACTCAGGTCCACCAGCATCCCGAGCCGGTTCATCTCGCGCACCACCTGCTCGCCGAAGGGGGTTAGCCCGTGATGCACCGGCACATCGGTGGCCGAATCCGCCCACTCGGTGTTGCTGGTGTGAGTCAGCGTCATGTAGCGCGCGCCCGCGGCGTACATCTGACGCAGCACGGCGAGCGAGCCGTTGATCTGATGCCCGCCCTCGATGCCGATCAGCGAGGCGATGCGGTGCGCCTTGTGGATGCGCAACACGTCGGCCGCGCTGTACGCCATCTGCAGGTCTTGTGGGTAGCGCGCGGTGAAACGCTTGACCAGGTCGATCTGCTCGAGGGTGACCTGCACCGCCGCCGGCCCGCTCACCGAGGTGGGAATCCACACCGACCAGAATTGCGCGCCGACGCCGCCGGCCCGCAACCTCGGGATGTCGGTCATGAGCGGCGCGCCATCCGGCGGATGGGGCAGGGACGCGGTGTCCATGCCCAGGTCGACGGCATCCAGGTCGCCCTTGAAGCGTTCACGAATCTCCCAGGCGAGGTCATTGTGGCCGTCGACCAGCGGTGTCGCGGCGATCACCCGCGCCACCCTCGCCGGGATGTCGGCGGCGGCGCCGGACCCGCCCGCGCCATGGGCCGCGGCGCTGGCGAGCAGCGCGGCGGCGAGCGCGAGACGCGGCAGCGCGCCGCGGATGGGCGGCGGACAGGCCGGGAATCCGTGGGGGGCTTGCGGCATGCGGCAACTCCGGGGCGGCGGCAAAGAGCCATGGTAGCGCACCAGCGGCTGCGCGGAGACGGAAGTGAATTTGCGGAATCCGGGTTTCCCCTTATGGACGCTGTGCGTCACAAGGACCAAAAGGGGGCTTGTTCACTTGCGATGGGGATGTGCCGCGTGCGCCTGACCACCTACACCGATTATTCCTTGCGGGTACTGATGCGCCTGGCGCTGCGCCCCCAGGAGCTCACCACCATCGCCGAGATCGCCCAGGTCTATGACGTGTCGGAGCACCATCTCATGAAGGTGGTGCACCAGCTCGGGCGTTCCGGCTACGTCGAGACCCTGCGCGGCCGGGGCGGCGGCCTGCGCCTGGCGAAGACGGCGGCGCAAATCAACGTCGGCGACGTGGTGCGGCGGATGGAGCCTGACTTCGACCTGGCGGCCTGCTTCAACACCGAAGGCTGTCGCATCGAAGCGGCCTGCGTGCTGGCTCGAGCCCTGGCGCGCGCGCGCACCGCGTTCATGCAGGTGCTCGACGGCTACACCATCGCCGACCTGGTGCAAAAGCCCCGCCAGCTCGGTGCCCTGCTCGGCATCGAGGTGTCAAAGGTACCGCGACGGCGACTCGCCCATTAGCGGCCGACTCGACCCCGTCGCCTCCGCCCCTGGTCACGGCCTCCGGCGCCCATCCCGGTCAGCGTGAGCTCCCACCACGCCTGTCGCTTCTGAGTATGCCATTGTCGCCCTTTTACAAGTGCCGCAGCCCCGCAGCACTTACCATTCAAAGCGGTGCCGGACGGCAAGTGCCGGTCGCGGCTCGCGAGATTTCCCGGGAGACACGATATGTCTGAGCAAACCGACGGCGAATTCGACTTAAGCGCGCTCAACGACGAGGAATTGACCGAACAGGTGCACGACGACCTGTACAACGGCCTGAAGGACGAGGTGGAGGAGGCGACCCACCTGTTCCTGAAGCGTGGCTGGTCGGCCGAGCGGGTGCTCAACGACGCACTGGTCGAGGGCATGCGCATCGTCGGCGTCGACTTTCGCGACGGCATCCTGTTCGTACCGGAGGTGCTGCTGGCGGCCAATGCCATGAAGGCCGGGATGGAGATTCTGCGGCCGCTGCTCGCCGAAACCGGCGTCGAACCCATCGGCAAGATCGTGATCGGCACCGTCAAGGGCGACATCCACGACATCGGCAAGAACCTGGTGTCCATGATGCTCGAGGGCGCCGGATTCGAGGTGATCGACCTTGGCATCAACAATCCGGTCGAGAAGTATCTGGAGGCGCTGGAGAAGCACAAGCCGGACATCCTCGGCATGTCGGCCCTGCTCACCACCACCATGCCTTACATGAAGGTGGTGATCGACACCCTGAAGGAACGGGGCATCCGTAACGACTACATCGTGCTGGTTGGCGGAGCCCCGCTCAATGAGGAATTCGGCAAGGCGGTGGGCGCTGACGCCTATTGTCGCGATGCAGCGGTTGCGGTCGAAACGGCCAAGAGCCTGATCGCGGCGCGCCGCGGCGCCGCGGCCGCTGCGCACAGAAGATCGCCAGGAGCGATGCATGGCTCACGGCGCAGGAGCCTTGATACAAGCCTGCCGCGCGCTCCCGCGGGAGGTGGCGGCGCTGCGCCGCCTCAACCATTGGGATGCCCTGGACGTGCAATGCCTGCCACCGGAATTGCACAACCGTCCGGAGCGCATCGCCCCGGCGGTGCGCGCCGCCATCCAGGCGGCCCGGCCGCGCTACCGCTCGCTGTTCGTCGCCTATGGCGACTGCGGCACGGGCGGCGCGCTCGATCGGGTGCTGCAGGAGGAGGGCGTGGAGCGCATTCCCGGGGCGCATTGCTACGAATTCTTCGCCACCGCCGCGCGCTTCGATGAATTGGCGCAGGCCGAGGTCGGCACTTTCTACCTGACCGATTTCCTCGCCCGGCATTTCGAGCGCCTGGTGATCGGCGGGCTTGGACTGGATCGGCACCCTGAGTTGTTCAGTCTGTATTTCGGCAACTACCGCCGCGTGGTGTATCTGGCCCAGGTGCCCAGCGCCGCCGGCCTGGCGCGCGCGCGCGCGGCGGCCGCGCGGCTGGGCCTCGCCTTCGAGACCCACATCACCGGCTACGGGGACCTCGCCACCAGCCTGGCCGCCGCGGTGGCCCGCGGGCACGAGCAAGGCCGCGAACCGGCGGCGATGACGGCCCGCTCGTGAGTTCGCTCATCATCATCTCGTGGCGCGACATCCCGGCGCAGGTGATCGTCAAGCGCGGGCGGGAAACGGCCAAGGTGCAGCTCTAGCAGCGCTTCCAGGAGGCTGTCGACCGGGCCGCGATGCGCGCCGGCAAGGGCAGCTCCGATGCTTACCTGGCGGACTGGCGACGCAGCGCGCCGCTCGACTGCGGCGAGGATCTGGCCGCGGAGGCTGCCGCGGAGGCCGCGCGTCTGGAGGCGAAATACACCGACGCCGATCTGGAGCGGCTGATTCGCGCCAAGGGTCTGGAGACGGTTGCGGATGCGCAGGGCCCGGCCGATGCGCAGGGCCCGGCCGATTCGGGAGCGGCTTAGCAATGTACTCCACCCGCCTCTGGTCGGTGCGGCACGCTCGCGGCCTCAGCGCCTTCTATCGGGCCTTCGAAGGCCTGCTGGTGCGCCTGCACCCGCTGTTTCGCGCCATTGGCTACCAGCGCCTCGAGCGGCCGGTGGCCGCGGTGGAGCGCGCGGTGAAACGCACCTTGTTCGACTGCCGCATGTGCGGGCAGTGCGTGCTGAGTTCGACCGGCATGTCCTGTCCCATGAACTGCCCGAAGACCCTGCGTAACGGCCCCTGCGGCGGAGTGCGCGACAACGGTCATTGCGAGGTAAACCCGGCGATGAGATGCGTGTGGGTGGAGGCGTATCGTGGCAGCGAACGCATTCCGGGCGGGATCGCGGCCATGCGCGAGATTCAATTCGCCGTGGATCATCGCCTGTCGGGGCGCTCCTCGTGGCTGCGCGCCGTGCGCGCGCGCGCGGCGCCCGGGGAGAGGGCCTGAATGCGCTTTGACGACGAACCAGTCCCCGGCTACCCGCTGCCCATCCTGCCCGGCCATACCTCCCCGGGACGCTTCGAGCGGGTGTTGCGCGCCGGCGGCTTCGCCGTCACCACCGAACTCGCACCGCCGGATTCGGCCGACCCGGAGGACGTGTTCCGGCGCGCCCGGGTCTTCGACGGCTACGTCGATGCAATCAACGCCACCGACGGCAGCGGGGCCAACTGCCACATGTCGAGCATGGCGGTTTGCGCGCTGCTGACGCGCATCGGTTACGCCCCGATCATGCAGATCTCCTGCCGCGACAAGAACCGCATCGCCATCCAGGGCGATATTCTCGGCGGCGCCGCCATGGGCGTCTGCAACATGCTGTGCCTCACCGGCGACGGGGTTCAGGCCGGCGACCATCCGCAGGCCAAACCGGTCTTCGACCTCGACTGCGTCTCCCTGCTCGATATCGCCCGCACGCTGCGCGATGAGCACCACTTCCAGAGCGGGCGCAAAATCAGCTTCGCGCCGCGGGTCTTCTTCGGCGCGGCGGAAAACCCCTCGGCGCTGCCGCATGACTGGCGGGCGCAGCGGCTGGCGAAGAAGGTCGCCGCCGGTGCGCAGTTCATCCAGACCCAATACGTCTACGATCTCGAACTGCTGCGCGGCTTCATGCAGCAGGTGGAGGCGCTCGGCCTGCTCGGCAAGGTGTTCATCCTGGTGGGCGTGGGCCCGTTGCGCTCGGCCAAAACCGCCGAATGGATGCGCGCCAACGTGCCCGGATTGCACATACCCGATGCGCTGATCGCCCGCCTGCGCGGCGCCGCCGATCAGGCGCGGGCCGGCCGCGACATCTGTGTCGAACTGATCCAGCAGGCGCGTGAAATGCGCGGTGTCAGCGGCGTGCACATCATGGCGTTCCGCCAGGAAGAATCCGTCGCCGACATCGTCGATCGCGCCGGGGTGCTCGAGGGGCGCAAGCCCTGGTACCCCGGGCGCGACGAACAACCCACCATCCACAGGACCGCATCATGACCGACACCGTCGTCAGTTCCGCCACCAAGGAAGTCGTCATCGGCTTCGACCGTCCCTTCGTCATCATCGGCGAGCGCATCAATCCGACGGGCCGCAAGATCCTGGCCGCCGAAATGGCCGCCGGAGACTTCAGCCGAGTGGAGGCCGACGCGCGTGCGCAAGTGGAGGCCGGCGCGCAAATGCTCGATGTGAACGCCGGCATTCCGCTGGCCGATGAGCCGGCGATTCTCGCCCGCGCGGTGCAACTCGTGCAGTCCATCACCGACGTGCCGCTGTCGATCGATTCCTCGATCGTGGCCGCCCTGGAAGCCGGTCTGCGGGTTTACAAGGGCAAGGCGCTGGTCAACTCCGTCACCGGCGAGGATGAACGGCTCGAGCAGGTGCTGCCGCTGGTGAAGAAATACGGCGCCGCGGTGATCGCCATCTCCAACGACGAGACCGGCATCTCCGAGGATCCGGATGTGCGCTTCGCGGTGGCGAAGAAGATCGTCGAACGCGCCATGGATTACGGCATACCCGCCTGCGACGTGGTGGTCGACCCGCTGGTCATGCCGATCGGCGCGATCAACCAGGCCGGCGTGCAGGTCATGCGGCTGGTGTCGCGGTTGCGCACGGAACTGAAGGTCAACACCTCCTGCGGGGCCTCTAACATCAGCTTCGGGCTGCCCAACCGGCATGGCATCAACGCCGCCTTCCTCACCATGGCCATCGCCTCGGGCATGACCTCGGCGATCGCCAATCCGCTGCATGTCGAGGTGCTGGCGGCCTGCATGGGCGCCGACGTCATGATGGGGCATGACCCGAACTGCGCCCGCTGGATCCGGCGCTTTCGCGAGTCCCCGCCGCCGGCGGGTACCGTGGCTGCAGGAGAGGCGCCGCGCGGCCGGCGCGAAGGCGGACACCGCCGCCGGCCGGCCTGATCGGTCCCCGGTGGCGCGCATCATGGACCGCGATCCGCTGGTCGTCTTCACCCCGTCCGGCAAGCGCGGCCACTTCCCGGCGGGCACGCCCTTGTTGCAGGCGGCGCGCAGCCTGGGGGTGGACATCGACTCGGTGTGCGGTGGCCGCGGCCTGTGCGGTCGATGTCAGGTGCTGGTCGCCGAGGGTGAATTCGCCAAGCACGGGGTGAGTTCATCGGCCGCGAGCCTGTCGGGGTTGAGCGACTCGGAAGCCCGCTTCTCCAGGCGCAACCCGCTCGCCGCGGGCCGGCGCCTGTCCTGTTCCGCGCTCCTGCTGGCCGACGTGGTCATCGACGTGCCGGCGAGCAGCCAGGTGCACCGCCAGGTGGTGCGCAAGGAGGCTGATGCCCGCGCCATCGAATTGAATCCCCTGGTGCGCCTGCATTACGTGCAGGTCCAGCAGCCGGACATGCACGACCCCTCCGGGGACCTGCGCCGGCTGTACGAGGCGCTCGAGCGCGAATGGCAGCTGACCTCGTTGTCCTGCGACCTGTCGGTGCTGCAAACCCTGCAGGCCACCCTGCGTTCGGGCGACTGGGCGGTCACCGTGGCGGTGCACGATGCCCGTGAGATCATCGGCGTCTGGTCCGGCCTGCGCGAACGCACCTTCGGCATGGCCGTCGACATCGGCTCCACCACCATCGCCGCGCATCTGTGCGACCTGGAGAGCGGCGAGGTGGTGGCCTCGGCCGGCCTGATGAACCCGCAGATCCGCTTCGGCGAGGATCTGATGAGCCGGGTCTCGTATTCCATGATGAATCCCGGCGGGGCCCAGCAGATGACCGTGGCGGTGCGCGAAGCGCTGTGCGCGCTAGCGGCGGACGTGGCGCGCGACGCCGGCGTGTCGCCCGGCGACATCCTCGAGGCGTCGCTGGTGGGCAACCCGATCATGCATCATTTGCTGCTCGGCATCGACCCGGTGGAACTCGGCGGCGCGCCCTTCGCGCTGGCCACCGATCAGTCGCTCGCGCTGCGCGCGGACGCCATCGGCCTGCGGCTGCATCCCAATGCACGCATCTACGTGCTGCCCTGCATCGCCGGCCACGTCGGCGCGGATGCCGCCGGCATGGTGCTCGCCGAGCGGCCGGATCTGTCCGAGGAGATGACGTTGCTGGTGGACGTGGGCACCAACGCCGAGATCGTGCTCGGCAACCGCACCCGCCTGGTGGCCTGCTCCAGTCCCACCGGCCCCGCCTTCGAGGGCGCGCAGATCAGCTGCGGACAGCGGGCGGCCCCCGGGGCGATAGAGCGCGTGCGCATCGACCGCGAGACCCTCGAGCCGCGCTTCAAGGTCATCGGCTGCGATCTCTGGTCGGATGATCCGGCCTTTGCCGAGGCCACCGCGGCCAGCGGGGTTACGGGCGTGTGCGGCTCGGGCATCATCGAGACCATCGCCGAGATGTATCTCGCCGGCATCATCAACCAGGACGGGGTGCTCGACGGGCGGCTGGCCGAGCGCTCCGCGCGGGTCACGGCGAACGGCCGCACCTTCGCCTACCTCTTGCACCGCGGCGCCATCGACCTGAAGATCACGCAGAACGATGTGCGCGCGATTCAACTCGCCAAGGCCGCGCTCTACGCCGGGATCGCGCTGCTGATGGAACGCCTCGGTATCGATCACGTGGACCGCATCCGGCTGGCGGGCGCCTTTGGCAGCCACATCGACGTGAAGTACGCCACGGTGCTCGGCATGATCCCGGACTGCGACCTGCGCCATGTGCGCTCGGCGGGCAACGCCGCCGGCACCGGCGCGCGCATCGCCCTGCTCGATGCCAGCGCGCGGCCGGCGGTGGAGGCGCTGGTGCGGCGGATCGAGAAAGTGGAGACCGCCATCGAGCCGCGTTTTCAGCAGCACTTCATCGAGGCGATGGCCATCCCGCACAAGAGCGCCGCGTATCCGCATCTGCGCGCCGTGGTCGATCTGCCCGCCGCCAAGGAATCCACCAGCCAGAGCGAGACTCGCGGCCGGCGCCCGCGGCGCGGAGCCGCCCCGGGGGCGGCCTGAGGTCCCGGGGCGCGGCGCCCATGTCCGGCCGCGCCGACTCCTAGGCGCGCTTCAGCGCGCTCACATCGATGGGCAGCGCCCGCAGCCTCTTGCCGGTGGCGGCGTAGATCGCGTTCACCAGCGCCGGCGCCAAGGGCGGCAATCCGGGCTCGCCGACCCCGCCCGGGTTCTCGCTGCTCGCCAGCAGATGCACCTCCACCGCCGGCGTCTCGTTCATCCGCAGCACCGGGTAGTCGTTGAAATTCCCTTCCACCACCCGACCGTCCTTGATGGAAATGCGCCCGTGCAGCGCCGCCGAAAGTCCGAAGACGATGGCGCTTTCCATCTGCCGCTTGACGATCAACGGATTGACGACGCGCCCGCAATCCACCGCGCAAACCACCCGATGCACCCGCGGCTGACCGTCCTCCGCCACCGACACTTCGACCACCTCGGCGACATAGGAGCCGAAGGACTGGCCCACGGCGATTCCCCGGTGCCGGCCCGGCGGCAGCGGCTTCGACCAGTCGGCTTTCTGCGCCGCGAGTTCCAGCACGCCTTTGTAGCGTGGCGCGGCGTCCAGCAGGGAGCGCCGGTATTCGAAGGGATCCTTGCCGGCGGCGACCGCCATCTCATCGATGATGCCCTCGGCGAAGAAGATGTTCTGCGAATGGCCCACGGAGCGCCAGAACCACACGCCATACGGCGGCTCGTTCTCGGTCCACTCCACCTGGACATTGGGCGTGCGGTAGGGAAATTCGACCAGCCCTTCGAGCGCGAAGGAATCGATGCCGTTCTTGGCCTGCATCTGCGCGGCCTTGGCGATGGACGGGCATACCGCATGCATGCGCGCGGCGAGCGGCCTGCCCTCGGCATCCAGGGCGGCTTCGAACTTGAGCAGCGAGGCGGGGCGGTAGAACTGCGCGCGCATGTCATCCTCGCGCGAATACATCACGTGCACCGGCGCACCGACCTCCTTGGACACCGTCGCCGCCTCGATGATGAAATCCATGCCGAAGCGACGGCCGAAGCCGCCGCCGAGCAGCGTGGTGTTGACCTTTATCTGCTCGGGCTTGAGCTTGAAGATGCCCGCCAGCACGTTCTGCACGACGCCGGGAGCCTGGGTGCTGCCCCAGACCTCGATGCCCGTGGCCGTCACCGAGGCGGTGGCGTTCATAGGCTCCATGCAGGCGTGCGCGAGGTAGGGCACCTCGTACACCGCCTCGATTTTCCTCGCCGCCGGCGCGCCGCCGAGCGCCGTCGCGACGTCCCCGTCACGGCGCGCCACGGTGCCCGACTGCTGGGCCAGTTGCAGAAAGGTCTGGCGTATGCCCGCGCTCGAGAAACCGGTGTTGGCGCCGAGATCCCACTCGATCTCCAGCGCATCGCGCGCCTGCTTGGCGTTCCAATAGCCATCGGCCACCACGGCGACGCCGCCCGGCACCTCGACCACGGTCTTTACGCCGCGCATCGCCCTCGCCTTCCCGGCATCCAGCCGCTTGAGCTTCGCCCCCGGCACCGGCGCCCGCGCCAGCACCGCGCGGTAGCAGCCGGGCACGCGCACATCGATGCCGAACCGCCCGCTGCCGTCGATCTTCATGGGGGTATCGAGCCGCGGGGTCTCGCGGCCGAGGATCTTGAAATCCTTCGGGTCCTTGAGCGGCACGTCGGTGGGCATGGTCTGGCGGGCGGCGGCGCTCGCCAATTGGCCATAGCTCATGGTCCTGCCGCCGGCGTGGGTCACCATGCCGCGCTCGGTGCGGCACTCGCCCGCCGGCACATTCCAGCTCTGCGCCGCTGCCGACACCAGCATGGCGCGCGCCGTGGCCCCGGCGCGGCGCATCGGCTCCCAGGAGGCGCGCACGGTGGTCGAGCCACCGGTGGCCTGAACGCCGAACATCGGGTTCTTGTAGGCCGCATCGGCCGGCGCCTGTTCGAACTTGACCCGCGACCAGTCGGCGTCCAGTTCCTCGGCGACCAGCATGGGCACTGCCGTGAGCACGCCCTGGCCCATCTCGGAGTAGCCGACCACCACGGTGACCGCGCCATCCGGGGTGATGCGAATGAAGGCATTGGGGGCGAACGGCTCGACGGCGGCCGCCTGGGCGAAGCGGTGCAGGCTGGGCACCACCACACCGATCAGCATGCCGCCGCCGGCGAGCGCCGACACCCGCAGAAAGTCGCGCCGCGAGGGGGATTGTGCGCTTTTCATGTCAGGCCCCCTTGGCCACGTGGGCCGCGGCGTCCTTGATGGCCGCGCGGATCTGATTGTAGGTCCCGCAGCGGCAGAGGTTGCCGCTCATGGCGGCGTCGATGTCGGCATCGCTGGGCCGCGGATTCTGCTCGAGCAGCGCGGTGGCGCTCATGATCTGCCCCGATTGGCAGTATCCGCATTGCGGCACGTCGTGCTTCTGCCAGGCGGCCTGGATTGCGCGTCCAGCGTGGCTCTGGTGCACGGCCTCGATGGTGGTGATCTTCTTGCCCTCCACGGCGGACACCGGCATGGAACAGGAGCGCACCGGCTGGCCGGCGACATGAACGGTGCAGGCACCACACAAGGCGGCCCCGCAGCCGAACTTGGTGCCGGTCATGTTCAATGTGTCGCGCAGCACCCACAGCAGCGGGGTGTCGGGCGTCACGTCGACCGTGCGCTTCGAACCGTTGATCTCCAGGGTAAACATGGGCAATCCTCCCGAGCGGACCAGTCATCCAGACGGCGCGGGCCGGCGGCGGCCCCCACCAACGGTGCCGATTCTAATCGATTTTCCGCCAACGCCGCGGCGGCTTGCGGCGCCTCAACCGGCCCGTGGCGCGGGCAGTCCCTAGACGTTCGAGTCCGGGGCGGCGGACTTGCGGCGTGCCATGTAGTCGATCAGCGCCTCATCGAGCGCGGGGTCCAGCGGCGGCTCGACGTAATCGGCGAGCATCTTCTTCCACAGCGCATTGGCGCGCTTCGCCATGTCGAGGGCCCCCTCGGCCTCCCATTGCTCGTAGCTGTTATTGTCCGCCAGCGGCGAGCGGTAAAAGGCGCCCTCGAAATTCGCCTGGGTGTGACTGCAGCCAAGGAAGTGCTTGCCGGGTCCGACTTCGCGCATGGCGTCCAGGGCCTGGCCGTTGTCGGACAGGTCCACGCCGGCAAGCAGCGTGTGCATCATGCCGGCCTGATCGGCGTCCATGACGAACTTCTCGTAACCCATCGCCAGCCCCCCCTCCAGCCAACCGGCGGTGTGCAGGACGAAGTTCACGCCCGCCAGGCAGGTGGGCAGCAGGGTGTTGGCCGACTCGAAAGCGGCCTGGGCGTCGGCGATCTTCGAGGCACACAAGCTGCCGCCGGAACGGAAAGGGACCCCAAGGCGGCGCGCCAGCGCCGCCATGGTGTAGAGCACCAGGGCGGGTTCGGGAGTGCCGAAGGTCGGTGCGCCCGATTGCATGGAGATCGAGGAGGCGAAACTGCCGAGCACCACCGGTGCGCCGGGATTGACCAACTGCACGAAGGCCATGCCCGCCAGCGCCTCCGCCAGGGTCTGCGCCACCGTGCCCGCGACCGTCACCGGCGACATCGCGCCGGCGAGGATGAACGGCGTGATGATGGTGGCCTGATTGGCGCGCGCATACACCTTCGCCGCGCCCAACATGGTGGCATCGTAGGTCATCGGCGAATTGACGTTGATCAGATTGATGATCGTGGTCTTCGGCCGCCCGGTGAGCGGATCCTGCAGTTCGGGGCCGAAGACGATGTTGGCCATGGCGACCGAGTCCTCGGCACGGTCCGGCGCGGTCACCGACCCCATGAAGGGCTTGTCGCTGTACTTCAGGTGGCTGTACACCATGTCCAGATGGCGCTTGTTCACCGGCAGATCGACCGGTTCGCAGATGGTTCCCCCGCTGTGGTGCAAGAATGGCGACAGATAGGCGAGCTTGACGAAGTTGCGGAAATCCTCGATGCGAGCGTAGCGCCGGCCCTCATCCAGGCTGCGCACGAACGGCGAGCCGTAGGCCGGGGCGAACACCGTGTTCCTGCCACCGATCACGACGTTGTGCGCGGGGTTGCGCGCGTGCTGGATGAACTCGCGCGGCGCACTGCGCTGCACCAGCGTGCGGCACATGCCGCGCGGGAAATGCACCCGCTCGCCGCGCACGTCGGCACCGGCCACCTTCCAGATCTCGAGCGCCTCCGGATCGTCGCGAAAATCGATGCCGATCTGCTCGAGAATGGTGTCGGCATTGCGCTCGAGCAGCGCCAGACCCTCCTCGCCGAGGACCTCATAGTAGGGAATCTTGCGCGTGATGTAGGGGACGGAGGCCGCAGAGCGCGCGCTGCGCGCCGCGCGCTTGGCATCGCGGCCACTGGGGCGTCGCCCGCGCTGGGCTTCGGGCTGCTGATCTTGCATGGTCGTGCTCCCGCGAGGTGGAGCGCCGCTCGCGTACGTCGCGCGAGAGCGCCGCCGGCTCGTGCCGACAATGCCTGGAAGTATGGTCGCGGGCGGACCCCCGGTCTGATCCGTTTGCGTCATGCACTTGTCACGACACGTCAAAAGGGCGGCCCGCGGC
>VFSW01005770.1_pt1 | contig 18263 bp, 12 predicted proteins | sample 5358111 | NCBI WGS metagenome assembly VFSW01 (sample SAMN11554181, study PRJNA540505) | mine drainage metagenome | isolation source: sediment from site ElyBrook_90M | place: USA: Ely Copper Mine, Vershire, VT | collected 2017
CGAGGGTGACGCCGGGGGGGGTGGTGAGGCTGACCTCCGTCATGCGGGCGTTTCGACCTGCGAAAGCACGACGGGGAGCGCGCGCGCCGGGCTCTTCATGCGGGCCTTGCGGTGCTTGTAGGCAGCGTCGATGAAGGCGGAGAAGAGCGGGTGGGGCTCCATGGGCTTGGACTTGAACTCGGGGTGGAACTGCACGCCGACGTACCAGGGATGATCGGGGACTTCGCAGATTTCGACGTAGACGCCGTCGGGGGTCTGGCCGGCGATGCGCATGCCGTGGCCGGTGAGGCCGGCTTCGTATTCGCGGTTGAACTCGTAGCGGTGGCGGTGGCGCTCGGTGACTTCATCGCGGCCGTAGGCTTGGCGGGCGAAGCTGCCTTCGGTGAGACGGCAAGGATAGGCGCCGAGGCGCATGGTGCCGCCGAGCTCGTCAACGCCTTTGAGCTCGCGCAGTTTGTAGATGACGCGGTCGCGCGTCGCGGGGTCGAATTCAGTGGAGTTGGCTGAGGCGAGGCCGCAGACGTTGCGCGCGAACTCGATGACCATGGTCTGCATGCCGAGGCAGATGCCGAAATACGGAGTTTTGCTTTCGCGTGCGAAACGAATCGCGTCGATCATGCCTTCGACGCCGCGCTTGCCGAAACCGCCGGGGACGAGGATGCCGTCGTACTTGGCGAGCCCGGCGCCGCAGTCGGGGAAGCGGATGCTCTCGGACTCGATCCACTCGATGTTGACCTTCAGGCCGTGGGCGAGGCCGCCGTGCAGCAGAGCTTCCTTGAGGCTCTTGTAGGAGTCCTCGTACTCGACGTACTTGCCGACCAGGCCGATGGTGACTTCGTCGGCCGGATTCTGAAGCCGTTCGAGCATGCCGGTCCAGCGGCCGAGGTTGCGCTCGCCGGCGGCGAGGCCGAGGATGCGGAGAAGGATCTCGTCGACGGCCTGCTCGGCGAAGGTGAGGGGGACTTCGTAAACGCTCTTGACGTCGCTGGCGGTGATGACGGCGTCCTCGTTGACGTCGCAGAACAGGGCGATCTTCTCTTTCATGTCGCGGGGCAGCGGGCGTTCGGAGCGGCACAGGAGCATGTCGGGCTGGATACCGATGGCGCGTAGTTCTTTGACGCTGTGCTGGGTGGGCTTGGTCTTGAGCTCCTGGGCGGCGGCGATCCAGGGGACGAGGGTGACGTGAACGAAGGCGGTGTTGTCGCGGCCCATTTCGTGGCGCAACTGGCGGATGGCCTCGAGAAATGGAAGGCTCTCGATATCGCCGACGGTGCCGCCGATTTCGACGATCACGACGTCGGCGTCGCCGGCGACTTTGCGGGCAGCGGCTTTGATTTCGTTGGTGACGTGGGGAATCACCTGGACGGTTTTGCCGAGATAATCGCCGCGCCGCTCGCGCGAAATGTGGCGTTCATAGATGCGGCCGGAGGTGAGGTTGTTGCTTTGGGTGAGCGGGGCGTGGGTGAAGCGTTCGTAGTGGCCGAGATCGAGATCGGTCTCGGCGCCGTCGTCGGTGACAAAAACCTCTCCGTGCTGGAAAGGGCTCATCGTACCCGGATCGACGTTCAGGTACGGATCGAACTTCTGGAGATTGACCTTGAGGCCGCGGCTCTCCAGAAGGCAGCCGATGGAAGCGGCGGCGATTCCCTTACCCAGGGATGAAACCACGCCGCCGGTTACGAAGATGTATTTCGCCATGAGTCCCTCATCTCAACAATGTCGATTCGACCAGGCGCGAGGCGCGCTCAAGATCTTCGGGCGTGTCCACGCCCAGCGAGTCGTACTCGGTTTCGGACATGCGGATCCGGTAACCGTTTTCAAGCGCCCGAAGCTGCTCGAGGCGCTCGGCCTGTTCGAGCGGCCCGACAGGCAGCGACGGATATTCGAGCAGGAAATTCCGCCGGTAGACGTAAAGGCCGATGTGTTTGTAGCAGCGGACGGCGGCGCCATCGCGGGAGAAGGGGATGGGGCAGCGGGAGAAGTAGAGCGCGTCGCCGGAAGGATTGGTGACGACCTTGACTACGTTCGGATTCGCCAGCTCTTCGGGATCGTCAATGAGTTTTTTGAGGCTGGCCATCGGGAGATCGGGGTCGTCGAGGAGAGCGAGGGAGGCGGCGTCGATGGCGGCGGGATCGATCAGGGGCTCGTCGCCCTGGATGTTGACGACGATATCGGCCCGGTCGGTGGAGGCGGCCTCGGCAGCGCGGTCGGTGCCGGAGGGATGATCGGGGCGCGTCATGACGACGGGGGCGCCGAAGGAGCGCGCGGCGTCGCGAATGCGTTCATCGTCGGTGGCGATGACCACACGGCTGAGATAGCGGGCCTGCGAGGCACGTTCGTAGACGTGCTGGAGCATGGGCTTGCCGGCGAGGATGGCGAGGGGTTTTCCTGGGAAGCGGGAGGAGGCAAACCGGGCGGGAATTACGCCCAGAATTCTCGTACGCACGCTCGATGATACCACAGGGGAGAGCGACGCCCTGCCCGAGTCGCCGCGCCTGCTACGATGACGTTCTATGCGGACTCTGCTGTTGCTCATCGCGTTACTTGGTTCGAGCCTTGCTCAGGCTCAGGAAAAACCGCTGCCGGCGATTTCGGCGCGCACGGCGGGGATGAAGAAGCTGGACGGGTTTTTCCCGATGTATTGGGACGAGCGGGCGGGGAAGCTGTGGGTGGAGATCGGGCGCTTCGACAGCGAATTTCTGTATCTGAACTCGCTGCCGGGCGGGATGGGCTCGAACGACGTCGGGCTGGACCGCGGGCAGCCGGGCGGGGAGCACATCGTGAAATTCGAGCGCAGCGGGCCGAAGGTGCTGCTGGTGGAGCCGAACTACCGGTTCCGGGCGATTGAGGGCGACCAGGACGAGCGGCGGGCGGTGGAGGAGTCGTTCGCGCAGTCGGTGCTATGGGGCTTCGAGGCGCAGGCGGAAGAGGACGGGCGGGTGCTGGTGGACGGCACGCCGTTTTTCCTGCACGACGCGCATCACGTGGTCGAGGCGCTGCGGCGGACGCATCAGGGGGCCTACCGTCTGGATGCGGCGCGGTCGGCGTTGTATTTGCCGCGGACGAAGGATTTTCCGAAGAACACGGAAGTGGAGGCGACGCTGACGTTCGCGCTCGGCGACGGCGAGGCCGGGCGGTATGTGCGGGAAGTGACGCCGACGCCGGAGGCGATCACGCTTCGCGAGCACCACTCGTTTGTCGAGTTGCCGGGGCCGGGCTATACGCCGCGGGCCTTCGATCCGCGGGCCGGCTATTTCGGGGTGGCGTTCCGGGATTTTTCGGCGCCGTTGAGCCGCCCGCAGGAGACGCGCTACATCGCGCGGCATCGTCTTCACAAGAAGAACCCGGGCGTGACGCCGAGCGACCCGGTGGAGCCGATCGTATATTACCTGGACCGGGGCGCGCCGGAGCCGCTGCGGTCGGCGCTGCTCGAAGGGGCGCGGTGGTGGAACCAGGCGTTCGAGGCCGCGGGATATCGCGATGCGTTTCGCGTGGAGCTGTTGCCGGAGGGCGCCGATCCGATGGATGTGCGCTACAACCTGATTCAGTGGGTACACCGGTACACGCGCGGGTGGAGCTACGGGAGCGCGATCACGGATCCGCGGACGGGGGAGATCATCAAGGGGCAGGTGACGCTGGGGTCGCTGAGGTCGCGGCAGGATTACCTGATCGCCGAGGGATTGCTGGCGCCGTATGTGGAGGGGCGGCCGATACCGAAGGACATGGAAGCGCTGGTGCTGGCGCGGACGCGGCAGCTTGCGGCGCACGAAGTGGGGCACACGCTCGGGCTGCAGCACAACTTCGCGGCGAGCGTGAACGACAGGGCTTCGGTGATGGACTATCCGCCGCCGGTGCCGGTGCTCGACGGAGCCGGGGCCCCGGACTTGAGTCACGCTTACGCGACGGGAATCGGGGCGTGGGACAAGGTGACGATCGCTTACGGGTATCAGGATTTTCCGGCCGGTACGGACGAAGCGGCGGCGCTCGACGGCATCATCAAGCGAGCGCTCGGAGGCGGGCTTCTCTATCTGACGGATGCCGACGAGCCGCATGCTGGGATTGTTTCGCCGCTGCCTAATTTGTTAAAAAGCGGGGCCAACGCGGTGGATGAGCTGGAGCGGATGATCGCGGTGCGGCAGCGGGTGATGGAGCGATTCGGGGCGAACAACATTCCGCTCCGGGCGCCGATGGCGACGCTCGAAGACGTGCTGGTGCCGGCGTATCTGATGCACCGCTACCAGACGGAGGCGGCGTCGAAGTTTCTCGGAGGCCAGTATTACTCCTACGCGCTGCGCGGAGACGGGCAGTTGATTACGAAAATGGTGCCGGTGGCCGAACAGAAGCGGGCGCTGACGGTACTGCTGAAGACGGTGGAGCCCGCGTTTCTCGATCTGCCTCCGGCACTGGTAGCGCTGATCCCGCCGCGGCCTCCGGGTTACCCGCGGTCGAGGGAGGACTTTGCCGGGCATGCGGGATTGGCGTTCGATCCGTTGGGCGCGGCCGAAGCGGCGGCGAACATCACCGTGAGCCAGATTCTGGAGCCAACCAGGGCGACGCGGCTGATGGAGCAGCACGCGGCCGACCCGAGTGTGGACGGGATCGACGTGGTGATCCGGAAGCTGTTGGCCGTCAGTTGGCGGGCGCCGCGCGATGCCGATCCGCGCCGGGCGTTGATCCGGCGCCAGGTGGACAACGTGGTGCTGGTGAAGCTGATGGCCCTGGCCGGAAGCACCGAAACCGCGCCCGGTGTGCGGGCGATCGCTTACCGCCATTTGTCCGCGCTCAAGACGTGGCTCGATCAGCTTCAACAAAAAGACGAGGCGCACGACACTTACGCGTCGGCGCTGCTAAAGCACTTCCTCGCGAACCCGACCGCAGAGGGCGTTCCGGCGCTGCCGGAGCCGCCGCCGGGCCAGCCGATCGGCGAGGACGATGCCGGTTTCCTCCGTTAGCGGCCCGCTTGGGTAAGCTAGGAGCGATGCGAACCTTCACGCTTCTCGTTGCCTGCGCGGCCCTGTCAGCCGCTGAGATGCCCCGGCCCGAATATCCACAACCGCAGTTTGAGCGGGCCGAATGGCAGAACCTGAATGGGAATTGGGAGTTTGAATTCGACGACACCAACGCCGGCATGGACGGCCACTGGTGGAACGGCCAGAAGGCGTTTACGCGGACGATAACGGTTCCGTTTTGCTTTGAGAGCAAGAAGAGCGGCATCGGCGATACAACGTTCCACCGGTGGGTGTGGTACCGGAGGACGTTCAGCGTTCCGGCGGACTGGAGCGGCCGGCGAGTGCTGCTGCACTTCGGAGCGGTCGATTACCGCGCCTGGGTTTGGGTGAACGGCGAGCGCGCCGGTTCGCACGAGGGCGGCAACACACCTTTCGTGTTTGATGTGACGTCGCTGCTGAAGGCGGGCGCCAATACGGTGACGGTGCGGGCTGAGGATCCGCCCGAGGACCGCTACATTCCGCGGGGGAAGCAGTACTGGAAGCCGCAGTCGGAGAGCATCTTTTATACGCGCACGAGCGGCATCTGGCAGACGGTGTGGATGGAGCCGGTGAGCGCGGCTCACATTGAGAGCGTGCGGATCACGGCCGGCATGGACGGACTGGCGCAGTTCTACGCGGTTGTGGCGGGAGCGTCGCCGGGGACGGAATTCCGCGCCATCGTGGCGTCGGAGGGCACGACGGTCGGGTCGGCGGCGGTTCCGGCGGCGGACGGGCACGTGGCGGCGACAGTGCAGGTGCAGGGCGCGCGCCTGTGGTCGCCGGACCATCCGAATCTGTACGACGTTACGTTCGAGTTGACGGACAAGGGCAAGCCGGTGGACCAGGTGAAGTCGTACCTGGGATTCCGGACGATCGGGCGGGATAGCGGGATGATCACGATCAACGGCAGGCGGACGGTGTTGAAGTTTGTCCTCGATCAGGGCTATTGGCCGGAGAGCATTCTAACGCCGCCGACCGACGATGCGCTGAAGTACGACATCAAGATGACCAAGGACATGGGCTTCAATGGAGCTCGGAAACACCAGAAAGTGGAGGACCCGCGCTATCTGTACTGGGCCGATCACATGGGCCTGATGGTGTCGAGCGAAATGGCCAACGCGTATGAGTTCGACCCGGGCGCGGTGGAGCGATTCACGCGGGAGTGGATGGAAGCGGTGAAGCGGGACTACAGCCATCCTTCGATCGTGATCTGGGTGCCGATCAATGAAAGCTGGGGCGTGCCGAAGCTGAAGGAGGATCCGCAGCAGGCGGCCTATCTTCAGGCGCTTTATCATCTGACGGGCGCGCTCGATTCGACGCGGCCGGTGATCGACAACGAGGGATGGGAGCACACGGACGAGACCGACCTGTTCGCCATTCACGATTACGCGGCGAACGGGGATGCGCTGGCGGCGAAGTACCAGAGCCTGGGGGATCCGGATGCGGCGATTCCGGACAGCGGCCGGGCGGCTCTGATCCCGGGCTTCGCCTACAACGGCGCGCCGATGTACCTTTCGGAGTTTGGCGGCGTGGCGTTCGTGCCGGAGGGTGCGAAGACGCCGGGAAAATCGTGGGGCTACGCGGGCGTGGAGAAGACCCAGGATGCGGCGTTGAACCGCATCGGCTCGCTGTTCATGGCCATCGCCGAAACCCCCGCGTTCGCCGGTTACTGTTATACCCAGCTCACCGACGTGGAACAGGAAGTGAACGGGCTGATGACGTATGACCGCAAGCCGAAGTATCCGGTGGAGGAGATCCGGAAGATGAACGCGCTGGTGAAATAGGCGCCTTGATCAGGGAGCGTGTACCTGCTCGAGGCGGAGGGAGGGTCGCGGAGCGGGCGGCGGAGTCGCGGCGGGAGCGGCGGCCGGCGGCGCCGGTGGTGGTGTCTCGGCCGGGAACGGCGAGAGCTTGGGCGGGTTGAAATCGGGCTCGAGAAGCCACACCGAGCGGCGCGGATACCGGCCGCGAAGGCTTTGGTTGGCCGTGGGGCCGAGGTCGCGCGCCCAGACGACATTGGCGGCGTCGATGTCGGCGGCGTTGTAGACCCATTCTTCCTGAAAGCCGTGTTGCGGGCTATAGCGGACGAAGACGAGCTTTGAGCCGGGCAGATGGTCCAGGATGTAGAAGGGCGAGCGGCGGCGCTCTTCGCCCGGATGGTTTATGTGATACCAGGTCTCATACTGCCTCAACGCGATGAAGGCGGGATCGCGGTCGCGCAGGTGAGCGGTGTACCAGATGGTGAAGTGTGCGGCGCAGAGAAAGACGAGCAGCGAAGCGGCTTCGGCGCCGGCAGCGCGGCCGTGCCAGAGGATGCGCGCCAGGCGCTCGAGGCCAGTGGCGGCGAAGAGCAGAATCGGGCCGGCGAACTGGCCGGCGTAATGAGGGAAGAAGAAGGGATATAAATTGGCGCCCAGCATGTAGACGAGCAGCGTGGCGAAGACGCAGAGATAGCGGTAGTCGGCCAATGAGGGAAGAAAGAAAGGGAGAGCGAGATACAAGGGCGGGAGCAGGAAGAAGCGCCAGAAGCGGACGCGGTATTGGAGGCGTCCGGTGTAACGGTCCAGCGTTTCCGGGCCGCTGCCGTGAAAGCTGAGCTGCATTTCATAGTCGCCCTGCTGCTGCGGCGTGAGGGTGCGATGAGGAACGGGGCTGGGCTGGAAGGTGAACGTGGCGGGCACTCCGTATTGATAGCGGCTGAGGACGTAAGGAAGCGTGGTCCAGGAGCCGGTGGCCTGGCGGTTTTGCGCCAGGGTGAGAAGAACCGCCGGGGAGACGGCGATCAGAAACGCGGCGGCGGGGCGGCGGAGGGCGCGCAGGTAGGGCAGATGAAGTTCAGGAAGAAGAAATAGAACAGCGCCGCCGTAGGCGAACAGCTTTTCAAAATGGAGGGTGAGCAGGAGCAGGCAGAGGCCGACGCCAAGCAGCGCGCCGTCGAGTGTGCGGCGGCGGGCGCGAAGGCGGGGCAGTGCACCGAAGACGAGGCAGCCGGCGGCGGCTTGCACGTGGCCGCCCCAGTATTCATTGGTCCATTCATTGAGCGGGCCGAATTGGAATAGAGCGAGGAAGCCGCCGGTAAGCGCCCAGCCGGGAGTGGTCCAGCCGCGGAGCATCCAATAGGTGAGTGCGCAAAGGGCGGACATGGCGAGAAGAACGCCGGTCCACGGGAGGCCGGAGACCAGCCTGCCGATGGCCAGCAGGAGACCGGCGCCGATGGCGTAGATGGAGCCGTAGGCGGGCTGCTGCAGCACGTAGATGGTTTCAAAGAACTGGCTGAGCGGATGAGGCGGATTGGCGAGGCGGAAATGGAGGAGCGTATCGGCCACCAGCAGATGCGCGAACTCGTCATGGACGTTGGGAATGGGCACGGGGTGCTGGGGCAGGAGCACGAGGCGAAGAGCGAGTGGAAGGCAAGCGAGCAGGAGCATTGACCATGCGGTGCGCGGGGCCAGACGAGACAGATAGGGTTCGGCGAACGGGCGCCAGAGAAAGGCGTAAGCGATCAGGAGGAGAGCAAGTGCTGCTTCCAGAAAGTCCGCGGCTCCGAAGCCGATCGGATTCTCCAAGGGCTGGAATGACTGGAACAGGTGAAGGAGCTGCATAAAAGTTCCAGTCTGGCATAACGAAATTGCAGAAGCGCCCGGAGCGGGCGCGGCGGCTTATGCGCCGCCGATGCGCATGCGATAGAAGGAGCGCCAGACGAAAACCAGGGCGACGGCGAAAAAGACGGCAGAAAAAATATGGCTGATGCCGGTGCCCTGTTCGTTGGAAAGCGAGACGGCGAGCTCGACGGCGAGCAGGCCGAACAGCGTTGTGAATTTGATGATCGGGTTCAGGGCCACCGAGGAGGTGTCCTTGAACGGATCGCCGACGGTGTCGCCGACGACGGTGGCGTCGTGCAGCGGAGTGCCCTTTTGCTTCAGCTCGGTTTCGACGATCTTCTTGGCGTTGTCCCAGGCTCCGCCGGCGTTGGCCATGAAGATGGCCTGATAAAGGCCGAACAGGGCGATGGAGATGAGATAGCCGATGAAGAAGTAAGGCTCGAAGAACGCGTAGGCCAGGGTGATGAAGAACACCGTAAGAAAGATGTTGAACATGCCGCGCTGGGCGTACCGGGTGCAGATTTCGACGACCTTTTTGCTGTCCTCGACGGAGGCCTTCTCCGTGCCTTCGAGATGGATATTGGCTTTGATGAACTCGACGGCGCGGTAGGCGCCGGTGGTGACGGCCTGGGTGGAAGCGCCGGTGAACCAGTAGATGGTGGCGCCACCGGCGATGAGGCCGAGGAGAAAGGGTGGATGGAGAATGGAGAGATTGGAAAGCAACTCGGGGCGGAGGCCGTGAGTGAGGGCGACGACGATGGAGAAGATCATCGTTGTGGCGCCGACGACGGCGGTGCCGATGAGCACGGGCTTTGCGGTTGCCTTGAACGTGTTGCCGGCTCCATCATTTTCCTCCAGGTTCTGCTTGGCTTTCTCAAAGTCAACATCGAAGCCGTAGGTTTTTTTGATCTCGTCCTTAACGCCGGGGATCGATTCGATGACCGAGAGTTCGTAGACGGACTGGGCGTTGTCGGTGACCGGGCCGTAGGAATCGACGGCGATGGTGACCGGGCCCATGCCGAGGAAGCCGAAGGCCACCAGGCCGAAGGCGAAGACGGCGGGCGCCATCATGAGGCCGGCCATGCCCAGAGTGCTGACTTCGTAGGCAATTCCCATAAGGAACAGAATGGCCATTCCGAGCCAGAACGCGCTGAAGTTTCCGGCGACGAAACCGGACAGGATGTTGAGAGACGCGCCGCCTTCGCGCGACGAGGTGACGACCTCGCGGACGTGGGAGGATTCGGTGGAAGTGAAGACTTTGACCAATTCGGGAATAATTGCGCCGGCGAGAGTGCCGCAGGTAATGACGGTGGAAAGTTTCCACCACAGCGAGGCGTCGCCGCCGATGGCGGGGATCAGGAGATAGGAGACAACGTAAGTGGCGGCGATGGAGATGAGCGAGGTGAGCCAGACGAGGCTGGTGAGCGGAGCTTCGAAATTCATCGAGGTTGCGTTGGCGTAGCGGGCGCGGGCGACGGCGGCGTTAATGAAATAGGACAGCCCGGAGGAGATGACCATCATGATGCGCATGGCGAAGATCCAGACCAGGAGCTGGATCTTGACCAGGGGCGAGGGAACGGCCAGAAGGATGAAGGAAATGAGCGCGACGCCGGTGACGCCGTAGGTTTCAAAGCCGTCGGCGCTGGGGCCGACCGAATCGCCGGCGTTGTCGCCGGTGCAATCGGCGATGACACCCGGGTTGCGGGCGTCGTCTTCCTTGATCTTGAAAACGATCTTCATCAGGTCGGCGCCGATGTCGGCGATCTTGGTGAAGATGCCGCCGGCCACGCGCAGGGCGGCCGCGCCGAGGGACTCGCCGATGGCGAAGCCGATGAAGCAGGGCCCGGCGTAATCGCCGGGGACGAACAGGAGGATGACGAGCATCAGGAAGAGCTCGACGCTGATGAGCAGCATGCCGATGCTCATTCCGGCTTTCAGCGGAATTTCGTAGCACGGGAAGGGATTGCCCCGGAGGCTGGCGAACGCGGTGCGGGAGTTGGCGAAGGTATTGACGCGAATGCCGAACCAGGCGACGCCGTAGCTGCCGGAGATACCGACCAGGCTGAACAGCAGAATGATCAGCACCTTCACCGCGGCAAAGTGCTGGAGCGCGCCGAAGTAAAACAGAATGATGGTGCCGATAAAGATTTCCAGGATGAGCAGGAACCTGCCTTGCGTGAGGAGGTAGGTCTTGCAGGTCTCATAGATCAGCTCCGAAATTTCCCGCATCGAGGAATGGACGGGCAGATTCTTGAGCTGCGTGTAAATGACCAGACCGAACAGCAGCCCCAGGACAACGATGACCAGGCCGTAAAGCAGAAGCGAGCGGCCGTCGACGCCGCCGAAGAACGTGGCTTGGGCGAGGTCGGGCAGGACCAGGCCGGCCTCGCCGCCGGCCGGGGACTCCTGGGCAAGCGCGGCCGGCGCGCCGGCGAGCAGCAGAAGAGCGAAGGCAGGAAGTGCGGCGAGCCAGCGGAGCCTGGCTCCGAGGCGAGGCGACAGAACGAGGGCGCGCGAAACCGCGTCGAAAAAAAATGACATGAGACTGAATCCTCCCGGCGAAAGTCCGGACATCCCGGTTGAGGGCATGGCTCGATTTTACGCGTGGCTGGTCCCTATCGCCCGGCACACGCACTTTTCGATACAGTAGCGTAGCAGGCACGAGCCCGGCAACGTCGGGCGGGAGACGCTGGGTCAAATTGACCCATGAACGGATGTACCGGGCCTACCGAGAAATATCACGAGCACCACGATAATCGGGTGCCGCGGGCCGCCGGGAAGCAACGCTGCGGCAACGACGGGAGGAGCGACCGATGGGCAGGGCATGGAGTGTTGTCGCGGTGGCCGGTGCGCTGGCGGTGGCGGCGCGCGGCGGGGAGATGAGTTGCCAGACGCAGGGTTACCGCGGTCTCGACGGGCTGCGGGCAAGCCAGAGCCCCGGGCTGGTGAAATTCGATTGGGATGGCGCGGCGGGGAGCCGGCTCCGAGCGGTTTTCGGAGTTTCCGGGGGAGAGCCCGTAGTGGTGGAGCTGGCGGCGCGAGGGGCCTCGGGAGGCTGGGTGGAACTCGGCCGCAACCTGAAGCCCGAGTTCGAGGTGACCTCGGGGCGGAGGCGGCTGTCGGAGCAGCAGATGGCTCCGCTGCGGCAGTTGGGCGTCGCGCTGACGCCGGAAGTAGTGGCGCGCGAGCAGTGGTTCGCGTTCTGGGATGCGCCGTTGATGATTCCCGGCGCGCCGGGCACCAATTATGACCTGCCGCGCAAGGCGGAGGAGATCCGGCGGGATCACGCCGAGTTTCACTCGACCGCCTGCAGCATCGCGACGGAGGGGGCTCGCATGTGGGTGGAGTTCCCGGGGTTGAAGCTGGGGATTTTTTCCGGCTCGCTGCGTTACACGGTCTACCGCGGCACGAACCTGCTTCGCCAGGAAGCAATTGCGAAAACGGAAGAACAGTCGGTGGCGTATAAATACGACGCCGGCCTCGACGGCTTCACCACCGGGGCGGGGACGAAGGTGGTGTGGCGGGACACGGCGCGGGCCTGGCAGCAGTACGCCTTCGGAGGTGCGCCGAATGCGGCCCCGGTGGCGCTCAAGGCCCGCAACCGGCTGGCGATTGTGGAGACCGGCGGCGGATCGCTGGCCGTTTTCCCGCCGCCGCACAAATTTTTCTTCGCCCGCGAAATTGAGACCAACCTTGGCTTCGTGTATTACCGGAAGGATTCGGATCGCGCGTTCGCGGTGGGCGTGCGGCAGGCCGAGCGCGAGGAGCCGTACCGGCCGTACGGCGTTTCCGATGCGGAGTGGGAACGGCGTGTGCACGAGGCGCGGCACGACATCAATAATTTCGCGCTCTACAACGCCCCGCCGGGCTCCCTGCAGCACATGCCGGTGTACTTCTATCTGAGCGCCACACCCGCCCGCGATGCGCAGCAAGCGGTGCTGGCCTTCACCCACCGCGACCGCTTCCAGCCGCCTCCGGGCTACCAGGTTCTGACCAGCCACTTCCACATGCACTTCAACGAGCAGCTTACCGACGCGGGTACGATGGACCTGCAGCCGAGCTGGCTGCAGGTATTTCGCGGCCTGGGGATCAATATCGTAATTCTGGCCGATTTTCATTCCGACTCCCATCCGAACGATCCCGGACCGGTGCGCTTTGCCGAGCAGAAGGTGTACTTCGACGGCTGCCGCAGGTTCTCCGACGAAGGGTTTCTGCTGGTGCCGGGGGAGGAGGCGGACGCCAATTTCGGCGGCCACTACATGACGCTGCTGCCGCGGCCGGTGTACTGGTCCCACGTGCGGAAGCCGGGCCAGAGCTTCGATGCCGAGGATCCGGTGTACGGGAAGGTCTACCACACCGGCTCGCCGGCAGACGAACTGGAGATGCTGAAGCGCGAAGGTGGGTTGATGTGGCAGGCGCATCCGCGGACCAAGGGCTCGGCAGGCTATCCGGACGCCGTGCGGGCGCAGCCGCATTTCCTGAGCGACCGGTTCCTGGGTGGGTCGTTCCAGTCGCTGCCGGTGGACCAAAGCGAGAAGCGCCTGTGCGAGCAGCGCTGCCTGGGCCTGCTCGACGATATGAACAACTGGACCGGGCCGAAGTACATGCTGGCCGAAGGCGACACCTACATGAAGTATCCGGACGACGAAACATATCCGCAGTTGATTGTGAACTTCGTCAAGCTGCCGCGCGTGCCGGCCTTTGACGGCGACTGGACGCCGATTACGCGGGCGCTGCGGGCCGGCGATTATTTTGTCTCGAGCGGCGAAGTGCTGCTGCCCGAGGCCGGCATCGAGGGAACGGGAGCGGAAAGGAGTTTCACCGCGACGGTGGAATGGACCTTCCCGCTCGATTTCGTCGAACTCGTCTGGGGCGACGGTCAAACGACCGGTCGCAAAATCGTGCCGGCTGCCGATCTGCCGCCGTTCGGCCGCCATCGCTTCGAAATTCCTTTCGAGGCGGCCGGCAAGAAATGGGTGCGTTTCGCCGCCTGGGACTCGGCCGGAAACGGCGCCTTCACGCAGCCGGTGCACCTGCGTTGACCGGGCCCGACGGGGCGCGAGCGGCGCGGAAACCCGGCGGCCCGCCCCCAACCGCTAGAATGTAAGAGACCTCCTCCATGCACCGGAAACTTGCGACCCTTCTCGCCGCGGCGGCACTTCTTTCCGCGTGCAAGCATTCGATACCGGAGAACGTGGCCGCCACAGTGAACGGGCGGCCGATCACCTACGGCGATCTGGACAAGCAGTATGGCGCCCAGTTCCCGAACCCCGAGAATCCCAGCGAAGACCAGGCGAAAGCGCAGAAGCTGGAAGTGCTGCGGAACATGATCGACAGCGAGATCATGCTGCAGCGCGCCGAAAAACTGGGCCTGATGGCGACCGACGCCGACGTCGAGGCGCGGTTCGCCGAACTGAAAGCTCCCTTCACCCAGGAGGAATTCCAGAAGCAGCTCACCGCGAAGAAGATGACGGCCGAGGAGTTCCGCGCCGAGATCCGGCGTCAGTTGAGCGTGAAGAAACTGTTCAACAAGGAGATCACCTCGCACATCTCAATTACCGACAAAGAGGTGTCGGACTTCTATAACGCGAACCGGTCGACGTTCAATTTCCCGGAGCCGCGGCTGGACATTGCGCAGATTCTGGTGACGCCGACGCCGGATCCCAACGTCCACAATTTGAAGAACGACAAGGCGAAGACCGAAGAAGAGGCGCGGCAGAAGATCGAGATGATTCTCAATCGGGCGCGGCAGGGCGAGGATTTCGGGATGTTGGCGCAGAACTATTCGGAGGATCCGAATTCGGCGCCCAACGGAGGCGATCTGGGCTTCATTCCGGAGTCGGCGCTGGAGAAGGCGAGCCCGGAGCTGAGGAAGGCGATCAGCAATGTTCCGGTCGGGCAGATGACGCCGGTGGTTCACACAAGCGACGGCTACCGGATCCTGAAGATCATTTCGCGCGAGCCGGCCGGGCAGCGCGACCTGAGCGACCCGAGAGTGCAGCAGACGATTCGCGAGACGCTGCTGAACCGGAAGGATCAACTGCTGCGGAACGCGTATTACGAAGTGGCGCGAAACGACGCGAAGGTGGTGGACTACTTCGCGTTGTCGATCACCGAGGGGATGGGGAAAAAGTAAGGCGCTCGATCAGGGAGTGCGGCGAATGCCGGACCAGTCCTCGCAGATGAGGATCGAGTTGGCGGGGTTGGCGGGCATGTACTTGAGCATCGTGGGGCCGAGCAGGCGCGTAAGGTCCGCGGGAAGCGAGTCGCGGAAGGGCGCGATGTCCTGCGAGGCGGAGTATTCGACGCCGGCCACTGTGTAGGCGTAGAACACGGCCGAATCGCTGAAGTCGGTGATGGTGGCGTCGGCCAGGCGGCCGTGAAGGTGGACGAGGATGCGGCGCCGGCGCTCGCGCTCCTGAGGCGAAACGCGAAGACGCAGCAGCAACCACGCTGCAATGGCCGCGGCAGCGCAAACTCCGGCCAGCGCGGGCCAGAGGAATTGAGGGGCGGGCATGCCGGCGATCTAGCGGACCGCGGCTTCCTGGAATGCCTTCGAGTAATCGGACAGAAACTGTTCCAGACCCTTGGTGGTCAGTGGGTGGTGGAACAGCGACTCGAGAACTTTGAACGGCATGGTGGCGATGTGCGCGCCGGCCTTTGCCGATTCGACCACATGCATGGGCGAGCGGACGGAGGCGGCCAGGATCTGAGTGGGGAAGGCGAAGTTTCGATAAATGGTGGCGATATCGCGAATGAGATCGATGCCCGGTGCGCCGATGTCATCCAGGCGGCCGATGAACGGGCTGACGATATAGGCGCCGGCTTTGGCGGCGATGAGCGCCTGGGCGGCGGAAAAGCAGAGCGTGACGTTGGTGCGGACGCCCTCGCGGCTGAGCACGGAGCAGGCGCGGATGCCGTCGGGGATGAGCGGAAGCTTGACGACCACGTTGCGGTGGAGGCGCGCCAGGCGCCGGCCCTCATCAATCATGTCGTCGGCCTTGGTCGAGACGACCTCCGCGCTGACGTCGCCGTCGATCAGCGCGCAGATCTGGCGCACGCGGTCCTCCAGCGGGACGCCCTCGCGCGCAATCAGGGAGGGATTCGTGGTCACGCCATCGACGATGCCCCAGGCCGATGCGTTCCGAAGCTCGTCGAGGTTGGCGCTATCGAGAAAAAACTTCATGCAAATCACTCTCCCTGGATAACGGCGTTCTCCAGTGTGCCGAGGCCTTCGATGCGGACAGAGACGCGCGAACCGGGCAGCATCGGACCGACGCCGGGAGGTGTGCCGGTGGCGATCAGGTCTCCGGGCTCAAGCGTCATGAAGGAGGTAACGTACTCGATTATATCATTGACGCTAAAGATCATCTGCTGCACCGAGCCGCGCTGCTTCACCTCGCCGTCGAGCAGCGTCTCGACGATCAGGCCGGCGAAATCGACGTCTTCGCACGGCGTCAGGCTGGGGCCGGCGGCGCAAAACGTGTCGAAGCCCTTGCCGCGCGTCCATTGGCCGTCCTTCTTCTGCAGATCGCGGGCCGTAACGTCGTTCACGCAGGTGAAGCCGCGAATATAATCCCAGGCTTCGGCGGCCTTGACGCGCCGGGCGCGGCGGGAGACGACGAGGCCGAGTTCGCCCTCGAAATCGACGCGCTGCGATTGAGCCGGATAAACGATGTTGGCGCCGGAGCCGATCAGCGAAGTGGTTGGCTTGAGAAAGATGAGCGGCTCGGTGGGGACTTCATTGCCTAATTCGCGGGCGTGCTCGGAGTAGTTGCGGCCGACGCAGACGATCTTGGTGGGAGAACACGGCGGAAGTAACCGGGCGCCGGGCGGCAGGGTGTCGAGCGGGCCGCTTCGGACGCCGGAGTCGGCATCGGAGGCCCAAGGGGCGGTTTCAGGATCGAGAGTGTAGCGGGCAATTTTCATGAGACGGCTAAAAGTATAGCGGGTGGACGCATATCGGGTGTTGACGGGATACACGCGGGACGGCGGCGTGGCGTCATAATAAGAGAGTATGCAGACAAGGTGGGGTTTTCGTGTATCGAGGCCCGGGTGCGCCGAGCGCGGCCGGGCGCGGCGGAATGACGGGCGCCTTGTCCGGAGCGCCGGCTTTTCGCTCGTCGAGCTGCTGATCGTGATCGCCATCATCCTGATCATCCTCGCCGTGGCCGTGCCGAAACTGACCAGCGCCCGGATGCAGGCGCAGGAGATGGGGGCCATCCAGGCGATTCAGACGCTGAATACGGCTCAGCAGCAGTACTACTCGCAGTTTGGCCGGTATGCGAATTCGCTCCAGGAACTCGGCCCGCCCACGAGTGGGACGCCGGGGCCGTCGGCGGCGGATCTGATTCCGGGCGACCTCGCGCTAGGCACCAAGCAGGGTTACGCCTTCACCATGACCACCACGCCTCAGGGCTACACCATCAACGCCAATCCGGTCACCTTCGGCAGCACCGGGCGGCGGACGTTTTACAGCGATCAGTCGCTGGTGAAGCGGGAGAACTGGACGGCGGAGCCGGCGGGGCCGACGAGCAAAGAGTTGGGCTCGGTGGCGGCGAAGTAGCCTCGAGTGTCCCAGCGGAGCCGGAGGTCAGCCGTGCGGCTGGGGCTGGTTTTAACGGCGGCTCTCGCCCTGCGCCTCTACTTCGCCTGGAACTACGCGAGCCATAATCCGAAACAGGCGCTGGCCACGATCCCGTTCCTTTTCGAGTCCGGCAACATCGCGCACTCCCTGGCCACCGGAGGCGGATTCGCGTCGCCGTTCCGGGTCGACACCGGGCCCACCATATGGATGACGCCCGTTTATCCGCTCATTCTGGCGGGAATTTTCCGGACATTTGGAACTTACACCTTCGCCTCATTCGCGGCGGCGATCGCGCTCAATATTCTGGCCAGCGTCCTGACCTGCGTGCCAGTGTACTTTGCCGGCCGGCGGCTGGGCGGCGAGGGCGTGGCGACGGCGGCGGCGTGGCTGTGGGCGGTGTTTCCGAACTCGATCCTGCTGGCGGTGGAGAGCGTCTGGGACGCGAGCCTGGCGGCGCTGGTGGCGGCGCTGCTGCTGATCGCGACGCTGCGGCAGGCGGAGAAGCGCGGATGGCTTGCGTGGTGGTGGGACGGGCTCCTGTGGGGCGCGGCGCGGATGACCAACGCGACACTTGGCTCGATGATGCCCTTGATGGCCGGTTGGGCGGCGTGGCGAGGACGGGAAGCGGACAGGAAGTGGCTCGCGAGGCTGGCTCTGGCGGCACTTGCCGCGGCACTTTGCTGCGCCCCGTGGACCATCCGGAACTACCGCGTGTTTCACGCATTCGTGCCGCTGAGGTCGGTGCTGGGCCTTCAGCTTTGGATGGGAAATAGCGAGCTCGCCCGCGACGTCTGGCTGGGCGAGGGCCATCCCATCCGCGATACGGCCGAGCGCGAGAAATACGTGGCGATGGGCGAGATCGCCTACATGCGGGAGAAGCGGGACCTGGCGCTGGCCTACATGCGGGAGCATCCGGCGCGCGAAGTGCATTTGATCACGCGGAGGATGATTGCCATCTGGTCCGGCGGAACGACGGACCCGATTGGATATTGGTCTCAGCCCCACTCCTGGTGGTCGCGCGGGGTGCTGCTGTTCAATCTGCTGGCGGCGGTAGGCATGGCGGCGGGCCTGGTGATTTTGTGGCGC
>VFSW01005771.1_pt1 | contig 18261 bp, 22 predicted proteins | sample 5358111 | NCBI WGS metagenome assembly VFSW01 (sample SAMN11554181, study PRJNA540505) | mine drainage metagenome | isolation source: sediment from site ElyBrook_90M | place: USA: Ely Copper Mine, Vershire, VT | collected 2017
CGGGTGCGGGCAATGCCCCCGCGGGAGGCCGGAGACCGGCCCGGAGTAATACGACGGTATTGCGTAGGGCTATATACGACGGGCAGGGCCTTGCAGGCCATGCACGTTGCCCCTCTTTATAAGTCTTCCTCTGCACCCGTTCAATTCTTCCAATTCTTCAACACGCGATCACGCGGGTGTGCGTGGAGGAACGTCAATGCAAGAACGCTGGTTACCGACGGCGCTGCCGCTTCTCTGTTCTCAGTTGATCGATGCGGCCGATGCAATGGCTGCGCCCATTAGCGTCACCGCCCGGGGTACCGCGCAAACGGCGGATGACGCTCGCACATCGGTGACCTGTTCAACAAACATTTCGAAACCGCCACGTTCTACAACCAGGACAAAGGGTATTACTTTGCGACGTTCAGATGCCAACCGGCACATTGACCCAAGCTAATCCGAATCCGCAAGGAGCGATCTTTCCATGAAAACCCTATCCCTGCCCGGATCTCGAATCGTCATTGCCCTGTTGCTCGCCGCCGTCATGGTCGCAACCCGCATTCATCATTTCGGCTCGGCCATTCAGCTTCCCGATGCCTCGCTGGCCATATTCTTCCTGGTCGGTGTTTATCTGCGACCCGCATGGTTCTTTCCGTTGTTTTTCGCGATGGCCGCGCTTATCGATTACATCGCGATCACCATCGGTGGCGTAAGTAGCTGGTGCGTGACACCGGCCTACTTTTTCCTGATACCGACCTATGTGTCCGTCTGGGCTGCTGGACGCTGGTATGCGCCGCATCATCGCGACAGCTGGCGGACACTGGTGCCGCTCATGGGCGCGCTGGCCTGTGGCACTACCGTCGCGTTCCTCATCTCGAATGGCAGTTTCTATCTTTTCTCCGGCCGCTTCCAGGACGTCACTGCCGCCACCTACGCCGCACGTGTGACCCGCTACCTTCCTCCTTACGTTGGCTACGCGTTCATGTACGTCCTGCTTGCCGCCATGGTGCACGCGACCACAGCGGCGCTGACCGGATTGCGCGCCAGTCACCCGGTCGAAAGCAAGAAGTAACCGATGCCTATTAGCACAATGAACACGACACGTCATTGCCCCGCGCTCCTCGTAAGCGCGCCGGCCTCCGGCTCTGGCAAGACCACGGTGACTGCGGCGCTGGCGCGGCTGCATCGTCGCCAGGGTCGGCGGGTACGCGTGTTCAAGGTCGGGCCGGATTTTCTGGATCCAATGATCCTTGAGCGCGCCTCGGGTAACCCGGTTTACCAGCTAGACCTGTGGATGGGCGGAGAGGTGCATTGCCGGCAGCTACTGCACGAAGCCGCCGGGGCGGCCGACGTGATCCTTATCGAAGGCGTAATGGGTCTTTACGACGGTGAACCATCGAGCGCCGATCTCGCCGTACGGCTCGGCATACCGGTACTGGCAGTTATCCAGGCTGCCGCCATGGCCCAGACCTTCGGTGCCGTGGCGCATGGGCTTGCCAGTTACCGCCCTGGGCTATCATTCGCCGGCGTGATCGCCAACCACGCCGGCAGTGACACACACGTGCGTCTGCTTGCAGACAGCCTGCCAGCATCGATCGCGTTTTTCGGCGCTTTGCCCCGCGAGAACGATCTCACTCTGCCCGATCGGCATCTTGGTCTGGTGCAGGCCGCCGAGATCACGGATCTCGATGCTCGAATCGACCGCGCAGCTGAACTGCTCGCGCAATCCGCGGTTTCAGATCTGCCTCCAGCCGCAAGCTTTGCGCTGCAAAAAGCAGCCGTACCGCCGCCCTGGTTGCAGGGCCGGCGCATTGCCGTGGCACGCGACGCAGCATTTTCCTTCATCTATCGCGCAAATCTCGAGCTGCTCGAAGCAATGGGCGCCGAGATCGTGTTTTTCTCGCCACTTGTCGACCGCGCATTACCCGAAGCCGACAGTCTCTATATTCCAGGTGGCTATCCAGAGCTGCATCTCAACGAGCTGGAAGACAACCGCGCGATGGCCGATGCGATTCGCGCCCATCACGCCGCCGGCAAGCCGATCGTCGCCGAGTGTGGCGGCATGCTTTATCTCCTCGAATCACTCACTGATATGGGTGGCCGGCGCGCGAATCTGCTCGGGCTATTGCCAGGTCACGCAATCATGCAGAAACGGCTCGCCAACCTGGGGATGCATTGCGTCGCATTGCCCGAAGGGGTGGTACGCGGCCACACCTTTCACTACTCGCGGATGGAGAGTCCGCTTGCACCCATCATCTGGAGCGAAGCCACGCGCGCCAGCCGGCGCGGCGAACCCGTGTACCGGCTCGGGCGGTTGCACGCTGCCTATCTGCATCTGTATTTTCCGTCGAATCCCGAGGCCGTGGTGCGCCTTTTCATGCCCGGCTCGGCCCAGCCGGATAATTTTGTCAACTGAAACCACCCTTAAAGGAGATCATCATGCATATCGAAACTGCATCCACCGTCCCGGCCAACGTCGCGCCCGCCGTTGTTTCGGCATCCGTGGTCCTGCCCGCACTGCTCGTCGCTGTTCTCGGTTTGACGCTCGTTTATGCCGCCGGTTTTAGCAAGATACACGTGCTTCATAACGCCGCCCATGACGCCCGGCACTCAGCCGGTTTTCCGTGTCATTAATCGCTACACCATCCACCGCGATGACGATATTCAGGAAAATGGTGTCCGTTGCGGCACTCGCCGGCCTCCTGGCTGGTTTGCTGCTCACAGCGATCCAGCAGATCCAGGTAGTTCCGCTGATTCACAAGGCCGAGGTATATGAACAGGCCGCGGACAACGCAAATCCTGCTCGTGGGGAGAGCGCTGCTGTCGAGCACGAACCGGGCATGTGGCAACCGCAGAATGGATGGGAGAGGAATCTGTTCACTGCTGCCGCGAATATTGTCGTCGCTCTTGGATTTGCGCTGATTCTGGGAGCCGCCGTTGCAATGCGCAACACTAAAATCGATTGGCGGACCGGCCTGCTTTGGGGACTCGCAGGCTACACCATTTTCTTTGTGGCACCGTCTCTCGGTCTGCCTCCGGAGGTTCCCGGCACACAGGCAGCGGCACTGGTGTCCCGACAACTGTGGTGGGTAACTACGTCATTCTTCACGGCAACGGGCCTCGCATGCATCATATTTTCCCGGCAACGAGCCGTCAAAATCCTCGGCGCGATACTACCGGTAATTCCGTACATAATCGGTGCACCGCAGCCGGACGCCTCCGGCAGCGCGGCGCCCGCCGAATTGGCGCATGCCTTTGTCGTTGCGACGTTTGCCACGAATGCCGTGTTCTGGCTGAGTCTGGGTGGGTTGTTCGGATTCTTTCATCGCAGAATGGCGAACTGATATGAGTAAGGTCTGGTTTGTCGGAGCAGGACCGGGCGATCCAGAGCTGTTGACGCTCAAGGGACGTGACCTGATTGCGCGCGCGGGCGCTATTCTTTTCGCCGGCTCGCTGGTTTCGGTGGCGGCTACACGCTGGGCGCAGGCCACTTGCGAAATTGCCGACTCCAAAGACATGACCCTGGAGCAGATTTCGGCGTGGCTGATCGAGAAGGCCGCAGCGCATGAAACGGTGGTGCGTCTGCAGACCGGCGATCCGACTCTGTATGGCGCACTCATCGAGATGGTACAGCCGCTGGATGCCGCGCGCATCGAGGTCGGCGTCGTGCCGGGGGTATCTTCGGCGATGGCATCGGCCGCCGCGGCAGTCGAAAGTCTGACGCTGCCGGAGGTGACGCAAACCGTGATCCTCACGCGCATCGAAGGTCGCACGCCCATGCCGGAAGGTGAATCGCTGCGCGAACTTGCGCAGCACCACTGCACTCTGTGCCTGTTTCTTTCCATCAATCTGCTGCACAAGGTGACAGACGAATTGCGCGCCGCCGGCTGGCAGGCGGATGCACCGGTGCTGGTAGTGCACAAGGCAAGCTGGCCGGATGAAGAGCGGGTTGTTCGCGGCACACTCGCCGATATCCGCGACAAATGCCGCACCGAAAAAATCGTCAGCCAGGCCATGATTATCCTGAGTCCGGCACTCGGCGCACGTCACTGGCCGGAACTCAGGAAATCCAAGCTCTATGATGCCACATTTACACACCGCTTTCGGCGCGGCGTCAGAACCAAATCCGGGAGACAAGCATGAGTGACACCCTGCTGCTGGTCGGTCACGGCTCACGCGACGAGGCCGGTAACCGCGAGATCGAGGAGTTCACCCAAATCTGGCGTGCCCGTCAGCCGGACTGGAACATCCAGGTCTGTTATATCGAGTTCGCCGATGTGCTGGTGCCCGAGGGACTGGACCGTGCTGCCGCAAACGCTAAGCGCGTCATCGTTCTGCCACTGATACTCAATGCCGCCGGGCACGTGAAAATGGAAATCCCGGAACACATCGAGGCAGCGCGCGCACGCCAGCCACAAACCGAGTACATCTACGCGCCGCACCTGGGTGCCAGCGACCCGATTCTCGCCATTTTGAAACGCCGCCTGCAGCAGGTCATGCGCGAACTCGATATGCCGGATCCGACCACCACTGGCATCATTGTGCTTGGTCGCGGTTCGTCCGACCGCATGGCCAACGGCGAGGTCGCCAAGATGGCGCGCTGGCTTCAGGAAGGCAGCAATCACGAACTTGTCGACATCGCCTTCACCGGCATTACCTGGCCGCGCCTGGAACGTGTCGTGCAGCGCCAGGCAAAACTTGGCATGACGCAAATCGTCGTGCTGCCCTACTATCTTTTTACGGGCACACTTGTCGAGCGCATCAAGCGCCAGGTCGGGAACCTGCAAAGCCAATACCCGGGCATCCGCTTTGCACGTGCTGACTATTTCGGTTTCGAGAACGAGATCTTCGAGCTGCTCGACCAGCGAGTTCACGATATACAATTCGGGCAACTCGCAGCAGCCATGCCCTGCGACGGCTGCAAATTCCGGGAAATCGCACATGCGCACGGCCATGACCCGCATCGCCATAACGATCATGAACATCACCAGGAGCACGGCCACCATGCGGCACAGGCGGTAAAAGCAACATGATCAACACCATTACCGAACAGCTGACGCAGGCCGGCCAACAGATCGAACACGAGTCATTCGCTATCGTCGATCGTGAGGCCGGGCCACACCGCTACACCGCCCAGCAGTGGCCGGTGGTTCGGCGCATGATCCACGCGACGGCAGATTTCGAGTTCAATGGCCTTACGCGGTTTCATCCCGAGGCGGTGCGCGGTGGTGTTGAAGCTATCCTTGCCGGCCGACCCATTATCGCGGATGTGGAAATGATCGGCGTCGGCGTGTCGCAGCCGCGGCTCGCCCATTTCGGCATCCAGATACACCAGTTTATCAATGATGCTGATGTCATTGCCCAGGCGCGCGCCGAAAACAGCACTCGTGCCGTGCAGGTCATGCGCAAGGCGCAGAATCGCGGATTGCTGGAAAACGGCGTTGTCGCGATCGGCAACGCACCAACGGCATTGCTGGAAACAACCCGCTTAATTCATGAGAAAGGCATTCGTCCCGCACTCGTCATCGGCATGCCGGTAGGCTTCGTGTCGGCAGCAGAGTCGAAGGCGGCGCTCGCCGTGCTTGTGGATGTTCCCTGGATCGTGACCGACGGCCGCAAGGGCGGTTCGACCCTGGTGGTGGCGGCACTGCATGCCTTGCTCGCACTGGCCGAAACGCGGGGCAAACCCGCAATCGATCCATCGAACCGATAACAGGTTGCCGGTACCTCAACATGATGGAGTCAACGAAAAAGAAGGGCACGCGCACCGGTTTTACCACCGGCGCCTGTTCTGCGGCGGCGGCACGGGCAGCAACGCTCGGCCTGGTTACCGGACGGGTGCCGGAAGAGATTGACTCGCGCCTGCCGAACAAACAAATCATCCGATTTGCCGTAACTGAAGGCCACTGTGACGGCAGCCACGCACACGCAGTCGTCGTCAAGGACGCTGGCGACGACCCTGACTGCACCCACGGCGCGCATATGACTGCGGATGTACATCTGAAACCGGATGCGCCGGAAATCGTGATACTCAAGGGCGGCGACGGAGTCGGAATCGTGACCATGCCGGGGCTCGGCCTCGAAGTCGGCAGCCCGGCGATCAACCCGGTGCCGCGGCGCAACATCGAGGACAACGTGCGCGCCGCCGCTGGCGATCTTTTGAAGCACACCGGACTCGAAGTCATCATCTCAGTCCCGGAAGGCGCAAAGATGGCAAAAAAGACGCTGAACGCGCGGCTTGGCATTGTCGGCGGCATTTCGATTCTCGGCACAACTGGCATTGTGCGCCCGTATTCCACGGCCGCATGGCGCGCGAGCGTCGTGCAGGGCGTACAACTTGCGGCAACGCAGGCGCAAGGTATCGTGGTACTGACCACCGGCGGGCGCACCGAGCAATTTGTCATGCAGGAGCTACCGCATCTGCCACCCGCCTGCTTCGTGCAGATGGGCGACTTCCTGCGTTACGCACTCGACACCGCGACCGCGGAAGGCATTCGCCAAGTTGTGATCGGTGGCATGGTGGGCAAGCTCACCAAGATGGCCCAGGGTGAGACCATTACCCACGCTGGTCGTGCCGAGGTCGATACTGATCTGCTCGCCGAACTGGCGCAGGAAGTTGGTGCGCCGGCCGACGTATGCACGGCCATCCGCGGCGCCGAAACTGCGCGTTACGCCGCCGAACGCATGGAGGAACTCGGCCTGTACATCGCCTTCCATGAGGCGCTGGCCCGGCGAGTGATCAAGACTCTCGCCGGGCGTTATCCCGGAAAATTCCAATTGACCGTCCTCATATGCGATTTCGAGGGCAGAAAAATCACCGAAGCGACGGCGAACACACCATGAACAGCCCATGCCGCATCATCGGCGTACTGGATAACGGCGCGGACGGACTTACGCCGCATGCGCTTGCACACATCAAGCAGGCCGATCTCGCCATCGGCGGAACGCGCGTGCTCGATCTGTTCGCCGGATTATTTTCTCCGCATGCGGAGCGCCGTGACCTCACCGGCAATCTCAATCAGGTGCCCGAGTGGATACGTGCCGCGCAGACCGAGGGTCGACGCGTCGTCGTGCTGGCCACCGGCGATCCGCTGTGCCATGGCATCGCCGGATTTCTGCAGGCACGGTTATGCATCGAGGCCTGCGAAATCCTGCCCAACATCACGACCCTGCAACTCGCTTGCGCGCGCCTTGGTTTTCCCTGGCAGGACATGAAAATTCTCTCGGTGCATACCCGTGACATGGGCGAATGGCATGAATGCGCGGGGCCCGAGCATGGCCTGTATGGAATATTGCGCGCTGTCTGCCGGCACGACCGCCTCGCCCTCTTCACAAGCCCCGACAATACCCCCGATCGCATCGCCCGCATGCTGGTGAGCGAACGCCTGGATACGCAATTCCACGTGGCGGTGGCCGAGCGCCTGTTGCAGCCGGATGAAAGAATTGTCATCGATGGCACCATCGCCGACGCCGCTGGCCGACATTTCGCCGATCCCAATGTGATGCTGTTATGGCGCAATGAGCCACGAGCGCGCACGATATCGTTTGGACTTGCCGATGACACCTACAAACAGCGCCGGCCCGACAAGGGTCTCATTACCAAACGCGAGGTGCGTGCGGTATCGCTCGCGCGCATGCAGTTAAGCGAGGGCAGCATCGTCTGGGATATCGGTGCGGGTTCGGGTGCCGTGGGTCTTGAAGCAGCGCGACTCTGTCCCGAGGGCCACGTCTATGCCATCGAGAAAAACGCCGAAGATGCCGCCATCGCACTCGACAATCGCCGCCATCTGCATGTATACAACTACACCCTGGTTCATGCCAAGGCACCGGAAGGGCTTGAGACCTGGCCCGTTCCAAACGCAGTGTTCATTGGCGGTTCGGGCGGCGAGCTGGAACAGCTGATCCGGATTTGTCTGCAACGCCTGAAACCCGAGGGATGGCTGGTAATGAACTTCGTTACCTTCGAAAATCTCGCTACGGCCGTTGACACCTTGAAGGAAATCGGCGCCTCGTGGGATGTGACCCAACTGCAGGCGGCACGCAGCCAGCCCATCTTGAACATGCAGCGTTTGGCAGCGGAAAATCCGGTGTGGATTGTCACCGCCCGGGACGGACAACTATGACCACTCCGCGCAAGGGAAAACTGATCGGTGCTTCGCTCGGTCCCGGCGACCCGGGACTCATCACACGTCGATCCTGGGAAGTATTGCAAAGTCCGGCGCACTGGACTTACCCGGTGCGCAGAAAGGGCGATGACAGTTACGCGCTTGACATCGCCCTGCGCGCGGGCGCAAGTCTGCCGGTAACACACACGCCGCTGGTATTTCCCATGACCCATGACACGGGAATCCTGGCGCGCTACTGGCTGCAGGCGGCGCAGACGGTCGTGGAGATACTTGCAACTGGTCGCGATGTGGTGTTTCTGGTCGAGGGCGATGCCTCCACCTACTCCACCTACTCCCATCTGGCACGCAGCGTGCGCGCCCTCGATGAAAATATCGAGATAGAAACGATCGCCGGCGTTCCTTCGTACCATGCATCCGCCGCGCACTTGGGGCAGCCGCTTGTCGAGGGTGACGGGACGCTCGCGATCCTTCCCGCCGGCTACGGCGTGGATACGGTCGAACGTCTCCTGCCGGAGTTCGACACCCTTGTATTGCTCAAGGTCAAACCCCTGCTCGATGACCTGATCGACATGCTCGATCGCCACGGTCTTGTGGCACACAGCTGTTTCCTGGAAAAAGTCGGCACACCCGAGGAACGTATCGTGCGCGATCCGTCGCGTCTCAAGGGGGAGAAGGTGAATTATCTTTCATTGCTTCTGGTGAGAAACCCGCAGCGTCCGCGCACCGCCATACAGCACGGTTGCCGCAAAAAAACCATGAAGGTGAGCGCATGAGCGAAACAGCGCCGAAACAGGCGCGCGTCGCACTCGTCGCCATCACCAAACGCGGCGCCGCCTTGCTGCAGCAACTCGCACAGCACTTGCCCACGGCCGATGCAATTGTCTCGGATAAATTTGGCGGCGGGATCAAGGGTCTGACGAACAACGTGAAGACATACACTGGCGCCTTCAGTGCCCAGATCGCTGGCCTGTTCGCGAACTATGACCAGATCGTGTTCTTCGTTTCGCTGGGGGCGGTGGTGCGTCTTATTGCGCCACATCTCAAATCCAAGGATGAAGACCCTGGCGTGCTGGTCGTAGACGACGCCGCGCAGTTCGTCATTCCTGTGCTGTCCGGACATGTCGGCGGAGCCAATGACTACGCCGAACAGCTAGCGGCCCTGCTTGGTGCGGCTGCGGTGCTGACTACTGCCTCTGATGCCGGCAAGACGATTCCGGTTGATATTCTGGGACGCGAACTGGGTTGGCAGGTCGAAGCGCCCAAGATCAACATTACCCGTGTCTCGGCGCATGTGGTTAACGAGGAACCGGTCGCATTTGTTCAGGAGGCAGGATCGAAACACTGGTGGACACGACCGACAGCCCTGCCACAGAACATTCACCTGTTTGCACGCTTCGAAGATGTTGACCTGATGACACACCGTGCTGTGTTGTGGGTGACACATCGCGAGATACCGGCGGAACTGTGGCAGGCACTGCACGAACGTCTGGTAGTTTACCGGCCGCCGGCAGAACAGGGCTGATGCGCGTAATACTGGGTGTGGGCTGCGATCGCGGCACGCCACTCGAAACGCTGGAGACGGCCATGGAGCAGGCGCTGGCATTGGCTGGACTCGAACGCGAGGCGGTGTGCGGTCTTGCCACTATCGACAGGAAAAATGACGAGGCCTGTGTCCTGATGCTGGCGAAACACACAAACTGGCCGCTGCATTTTTTTTCCGCGGAGGAACTGGCGCAGGTACCGGTGCCGAATCCGTCTGCGACAGTATTGAAGTACATGGGTACGCCGGCAGTAGCCGAGGCAGCCGCACTGCTCGCCGCGCATGCCGGACTCGATGCGCTGCTGGTCGAGAAACACAAATACCGCGGCGCGGACGGCAAAAACGCCACGGTTTCCATCGTCAGGACGGGCAATGAGGGCAAATAATGGGTAACGGAAAGATTTATCTGGTGGGTTTCGGTCCCGGCGCGCAGGAGCACATGAGTTTTCGCGCCCGCGCCGCCATCGCCGAGGCCGATGTCGTCATCGGCTATTCGACCTACATCAAACTGGTGCAAGATCTGCTGGAGGGCAAGGAGGTCATCAAGAAGGGCATGACCGAAGAGCTTGACCGCTGCACCGAGGCGTATGAGCACGCGCGTGCGGGCAGAATCGTGGCTTTGATTTCATCGGGTGACATCGGCGTTTATGGCATGGCCGGACCGACTTATGAAGTCTTGCTGCAATCCGGCTGGCAGCCGGGCGCGGGCATTGAAGTTGAGGTCATTCCGGGCACGACGGCCTTGTCCGCATGCGCCGCATTGGTCGGCGCGCCTCTCACCCACGACTTCTGCTCGATTTCGCTCTCTGACCTGCTTACGCCCTGGCCTGTGATCGCACGGCGCATCGAGGCGGCAGCACACGCAGATTTCGTCGTCGCCCTGTACAACCCCAAGAGCGGGCGCCGTACCGGGCAAATCGTCGAGGCGCAGCGCATTCTGCTGCGCCACCGATCGCCGGACACGCCGGTCGCCGTAGTGAAATCCGCATACCGAAATAAGCAGTCCATCCAGATGACGCGCCTGGCACAGATGGCCGACTGTGAGATCGGCATGCTCACCACTGTACTGATCGGCAACAGCAGTACCTTCATGCAGGATGGCCTGATGATCACACCACGCGGCTATGCCAATAAATACGATAGCTTGACCGGCGAGACCCTTGATGGTGAGAAGGCCGGGCGCTCGCTCAGCCATGGGCTGGACGGGTGGAAAATGAATGTGCGCGCGCGCCTGTCGCGCGGCGAGTCGCCGGACGAGATCGCCCGTCATTTCGATCTACCGGTAGTTGAAATCGAATCCATCATGAACAAGGAGGGTGCAGATGTCTGATGACAAGCATGCGGTCTCCGTAGAGATCGCCAAACCTAAAATGCAGAGCTACAAGCGTCATATTCTGGTCTGTGTTGGCCCGCGTTGCACCGAAAACGGCGAATCCCAGGCATTGTTCGACAGCCTCGGCGAAAAATTCAAGGCCGCCGGCATCGATCAGGGCGAGGCACGCGTAAAACGTACGCGTACCTATTGTTTTGCCACCTGCACATCCGGGCCGATCATCTGCGTGCAGCCGGACGGCATCTGGTATTACAACGTGACCGAAGCGAATCTCGACCGGATCATTCGCGAACATCTGGTGGGCGGAATGCCAGTCCGGGACCTCATCTATCACCAGGGACCGGATTGTGCATCGGCCTGAATCCGGATTTACCGAGGCCGACCGCGACAGCCTCTACGCTGTTCTGCGCGCGCGCCGCGACATGCGTCACTTCCTGCCCGATCCGGTCGAACCGGAAGTGCTCGCACGCCTGCTGGAAGCGGCGCATCTCGCACCGAGCGTCGGACTCATGCAGCCATGGCGTTTCCTGCGCATAACCGATCGCGCACTGCGGGCGCGCATCCATGCGCTGGTCGAGGAAGAGCGCGTACTTACAGCGGCGGCCCTCGGCGAACGCAGCGATGAATTCATGCGTCTCAAGGTCGAGGGCATTCTGGAGTGCGGCGAACTGTTCGTAGCTGCACTCATGGACCGGCGTGCCGAACACATCTTCGGTCGCCGCACCTTGCCGGAGATGGATCTCGCCTCGGTTGCCTGTGCAATTCAGAATCTGTGGCTCGCGGCGCGCGCCGAAGGACTGGGAATGGGATGGGTGTCGCTGTTCGATCCGGCGGAATTGGCAAAGTTGCTCGGCATCCCCCCCGGCGGAAAGCCTGTGGCGATTCTCTGTCTCGGCCAGGTTAAGGCCTTCTATCCGCGACCAATGCTGGAACAGGAAGGCTGGCGACAGGGCCGTCCGTTGCACGAGTTTCTGTTCGAGAATTCCTGGGGAAAAACGTCCGGCGTCACACGCATGAAGGATGACCAGAATCGTGAATGACGACGAAGCGCATAACGCGCGCCATCATGCGCGCATGGCGCGCAAGAAAGTCGTGGTCGATGCGAAGATCGCCGAGGCGACGCGCGACCAGGGCGTGCTTGTAGTGCATACCGGGAACGGCAAGGGCAAGAGCAGTGCCGGATTCGGGATGCTTGCGCGCGCGCTCGGCCACGGCATGCGCGTCGGAGTCGTGCAGTTCATCAAGGGCACGTTCAGCACCGGCGAAGAGACGTTCTTTCGCCGCTTTCCGGAGGTGCACTATCATGTCATGGGCGAAGGCTATACCTGGGAGACACAGGACCGCACCCGCGACATTGCCGCGGCGCAGACCGCCTGGCGAACGGCAGCCGGCATGCTGGCCGATCCGGCATACCAGGTGGTACTGCTGGATGAGCTCAACATCGCACTGAAATATCACTACATAGAAATAGCCGACGTCATCTCCGCCCTGACAGGCCGCCCACCGATGCAGCATGTCATCGTGACAGGGCGCGGCGCGCCGGCCGCGCTGATCGAGATCGCGGACACCGTCACGGAAATGAACGTGATTAAACACGCCTTCACGGCCGGCATCCGCGCGCAGAAAGGAATCGAGCTGTGATGGGCATGTATGCGCCGATAAGCGCGGCCGGCGCATTGCTTTTGGACCGTCTGTTTGGCGAGCCGCGATACCTGCATCCACTCGTCGGATTCGGACGACTGGCCGCAGCGGTCGAATTGCGTCTCAACAACGCGCTGTCGAGCGCGCGGCGCCGGCGCCTCAACGGCATTTTTGGCGTGGCCGTATTGGTGTTGACGCTTTCCGCAGCCTGCTGGCTTGCGTGCCGGACGCCGGTCATTGGCCCGCTTGCGACGCTGATCCTGCTGTACCTTGCGCTCGGCGGGCGCAGCCTTGCGGAACATGCGCAGCGTGTGGTCACAGCCCTGCGCGCGAACGATCTGGATGGAGCGCGGCAGCGCGTGGGTCGCATGGTGAGTCGTGATACGGCATTAATGCAAGGCAGCGACGTGGCGCGCGCCACAGTCGAATCAGTGCTCGAAAACGGCAATGACGCCGTGTTCGCAGCACTATTCTGGTTTCTCGTGGCAGGCGCGCCCGGCGCGGTCGTCTATCGTCTGGCCAATACGCTGGATGCGATGTGGGGTTACCGCAACCCGCGGTACCTGCATTTTGGCTGGGCGGCCGCACGATTTGACGACTTGCTGAACTTCATACCCGCACGCCTGACAGCCCTGACCTATGCGCTTCTCGGTCACACCCGGCGCGCCTGGCACTGTTGGCGGATACAGGGCCGTTTGTGGGAAAGCCCGAATGCCGGACCGGTGATGGCGGCCGGCGCCGGCGCGCTCGGGATTGAGCTCGGCGGACCCGCGTTCTACCATGGCACCCGCAAGCAACGACCCCCCCTAGGTGAAGGCTCGCCGGCGACCCAGGACGACATCAATCGGGCCCTGGTTCTGGTACAACGCGGCGTGTTGCTGTGGCTCGGCCTGTGGTTCGTCGCTGTCCTCGGAGGATCGCGTCTTGCCTGAGCATGGTGGCCGACTGAATGCTGCGGCGGCGCATTATGGATATGCGCCCGCGCAATGGCTTGATCTTTCGACCGGCGTTAACCCGAATGGCTGGCCGGTCCCGCCGTTGCCGGGCAGCGTCTGGAACCGTCTGCCTGAGCCGGACGATGGATTGCTCGCGGCCGCACGCACCTATTACGCAGCGGCACAGGTTCTGCCAGTGGCCGGTTCACAGGCGGCGATTCTGGGTATCCCCACGCTCCGCGCCCGCGGCCGGGTCGGCATTTTCGCGCCCGGTTATAGCGAACACGCCTGGGCGTGGCGGCACGCCGGCCATGACGTCGAGCTTTTGTCTAACAACGACATCGCGGCGAGTATTTCGCATCTCGATGCGCTGGTGCTGGCCAACCCAAACAACCCGACCGGTTGCCGGTTTGCAGCTGCGGAGTTGTTGCGCTGGCACGCCACACTCGCCGCGAAGGATGGCTGGCTGGTGGTGGACGAAGCCTTTATGGACGCCACAGCAGGCGAGAGTCTTGCGGCTTCGAGCGCGCGCCCGGGCTTGATCGTGTTGCGCTCGCTTGGCAAGTTTTTCGGGCTCGCCGGCGCGCGCGTCGGGTTTGTGCTGGCCGAAGACGGATTTCTGCAGCGTCTCGATGAAAAGCTTGGCCCCTGGACCGTAAACGGGCCGGCCCGCGCGGCGGCCACGCTTGCCCTGCAGGACCATGCATGGCAGTCCATGACACGCACACGCCTGGCCCGCGACACGCAGCGCCTCCATGAACTTTTGTGTGCCGGCGGATTACGGCCGGCTGGCGGCACTGTACTCTTTCAATGGATAGCCACACCGCAGGCTGCAGCGATCCATGATCGCCTCGCGCGCCAGGGTGTGCTCGTGCGCCTGTTTGCCGAACCGGCGAGCCTGCGCTTCGGGTTGCCGGCGAGTGAGGCTGAATGGCAACGGCTGCGCGTGGCGCTGGCGGCGTCAGCCGAAAACACGGAGATCGTGGCGTGAGCGCGCGCACGCTGATGATTCAGGGCACAACTTCGGATGCCGGCAAAAGCGCGCTGGTCACCGGGCTTTGCCGCGTGCTTGCGCGCCGTGGTCAGCGGGTCGCACCATTCAAGCCGCAGAACATGGCACTCAACAGCGCCGTGACGGTGGACGGTGGCGAGATCGGGCGTGCCCAGGCCGTGCAGGCCCAAGCTTGCGGTCTTGAGCCGCATACCGACATGAATCCGGTGCTGCTCAAACCCAATACCGACATTGGTGCGCAGGTAATCGTCCACGGGCGCGCGCTGGCATCGATGAACGCACGTGCCTATCACGATTACAAGACCACGGCATTTCGCGCGGTAATGGAATCGTATGAACGGCTTTGCCGGCAGTACGACATACTGATTGTCGAAGGCGCAGGCAGCCCGGCCGAAATCAATCTGCGCGATCGGGATATTGCCAACATGGGCTTTGCCGAGGCCGTAGATTGTCCGGTCCTGCTCATTGCCGACATCGACCGTGGCGGCGTGTTTGCGCACCTCGTGGGCACGCTCGCTCTGCTTTCCGCATCCGAGCAGGCGCGCGTGGCGGGATTCGTTATCAACCGTTTTCGCGGTGATGTCGATCTGCTGATGCCCGGCGTTAAATGGCTGGAGACGCACACCGGAAAGCCGGTGCTGGGGATCCTTCCCTACCTCCAGGGACTGCATCTCGAAGCCGAAGACGCACTGCCACGCGCGCGCAGCAGCACAGCGTCGCACCAGGCATTGCGCGTCCTTGTCCCGGCACTGCCGCGCATCAGCAATCACACCGATTTCGATCCGTTGCGACTCCACCCGCAGGTAGACTTCCACTATGTGGGACCGGGCGAGGATATTCCCGGCGCGGACCTTATTATCCTGCCAGGCAGCAAGAACGTGCGCGCCGATCTTGCCTGGCTGCGCGCCCAGGGCTGGGTTGAAGCGCTGCAGCGACACCTGCGATACGGCGGCAAGCTGATTGGTCTTTGCGGCGGCTTCCAGATGCTGGGGAAGGCGATTCACGATCCGCTTGGCCTGGAAGGAGACCCCGGAACAAGCACCGGGCTGCAATGGCTTGATGTTGCGACCACCCTTGAAGCCGGCAAACAGTTGCGGCGCGTGCGCGGCGCGCTTTCACTGGAAGATGCGCCGGTCAGCGGTTACGAAATTCATCATGGCGTGACCCATGGCTCGGCGCTGACGCGTCCTGCCGTGCACCTGGCGGACAGCCATGATGGAGCGATTTCCGCTGACGACCGGATTCTCGGGACTTACCTGCATGGCTTGTTCGACACACCCGCCGCCTGCACCGCACTCCTGCGCTGGGCAGGCCTTTCAGAAATCGTGGCGTTTGACTACCCGGAGCAGCGCACGCAAGGCATCGAGCGTTTGGCCGATGCAGTCGAACGCCATCTGGACATGCGCTGCATCGATGCATTGCTGCAACCGCAACAGGAAACCAGGCACGCATGAAGGAGCTGATTCTGGGCGGTGTGCGCTCCGGCAAGAGCCGACTGGCCGAACAGCGTGCCCAGGCGAGCGGTCTGGCGGTGACCTATATAGCAACTGCCGCAGCCGCGGACGCGGAGATGCGCGCCCGCATTGCTCAGCATCAGCGGCGGCGTCCGTCGGACTGGCGGCTTGTCGAAGAACCACTGGCGCTGGCGCGCGTATTGGAAGAACAGGCCGCTGCTGATCGCTGCTTGCTGATTGATTGCCTCACCCTTTGGCTCACTAATCTGCTCGGGGCCGGCGACGAGCAGGGATTCGGAACTCAACGCCAGGCACTCATCAATGTGCTGCCACGGTTGCCCGGATGGATCATTCTGGTCAGCAACGAAACCGGTCTCGGGGTCGTGCCACTCGGTGAGCTGTCGCGCCGCTTCTGCGACGAGGCCGGCTGGCTGCATCAGGATCTCGCGCAATGCTGCGATCACGTGACGCTGACGATCGCAGGTCTTCCCCACATCTTAAAAGGAAAATGACAAAAATGAATGCCGATTGGTTGAGCATGCCGTGCGCATCACTAAACGAAAATGCCCGCCGCGAGGCCGAGCACCGCCAGACACAGCTTACCAAGCCGCCCGGCGCCCTGGGGCGTCTGGAGTCGCTCGCTATACAGCTGGCTGCCATGCAGGGGTCATCGCGACCGACGCTCGATCGGGTCCATATCGCAGTGTTTGCGGGCGATCACGGTGTGGTCGCCGAGGGCGTGTCGGCTTTTCCGCAGGCGGTAACGACCGAGATGGTACGCAACTTTGCGCGCGGCGGCGCCGCGATCAATGTCCTGGCCCGTCAGGTGGGCGCCACACTCGAAGTAACGAATCTCGGCACGGCGGTAGATGCCGGTCCGCTTGACAACGTATTCAATCTCAATCTCGGGCCCGGTACGGCGAACTTCGCCAAGGAAGCGGCGATGAGTTCCACGCAACTCATGCGTGCCCTGCATGCCGGACGCCAGGGCGCCGAACGCGCCAAGCTGGCAGGCGTGCAACTTTTCATCGGCGGCGAAATGGGCATCGGCAACACCACGGCGGCCGCAGCCATCGCCTGCGCCCTGCTTGATGCCCCCGCCACATTGCTGGCGGGACCCGGCACCGGCCTTGACGCGCGCGGCGTTGACCGCAAGGCGACGGTAATTCGTGAAGCGCTCACCCTGCACGGCGATCATGGCGGGGATCCGATGGAAGTTCTGCGTCGCTTCGGGGGATTTGAAATTGCAGCGCTGATCGGCGCCTACCTCGCCTGCGCCAAGATGGGGATTCCGGTTCTCATCGACGGCTTCATTACCACCGCAGCAGCGCTGGTTGCCACGCGCATTTCCCCGCGCTGCGATGAGTGGTTTTTCTACTCGCATGCCTCTGCAGAGCCGGGACATGCACACATGCTGGCTGCCCTTGGGGCCAGACCTCTGCTCGATCTCGGCATGCGTCTTGGCGAAGGCAGCGGTGCCGCCATGGCGGTGCCGATTCTGCGGCTCGCCTGCGCACTGCACAACGAGATGGCCACTTTCGCCGAAGCCGGCGTGTCCGAGAAAACCGCGTGACCGGAACGTATTTCGATCTATTGCGGCACGGCGAAACCATGAGTGGTAACCGCTACCGCGGCAGCCGCGACGACGCGCTCACGGCCGAAGGCTGGAAACAGATGCGCCAGGCGCTTGGCGAAGACAGGCCATGGACACGCGTCGTCAGTTCACCGCTCATACGCTGTCGAGCCTTTGCGGAGGACTTTGCGAAACGTCACTCCCTGTCCATCGAAATCGAAAGCCGCCTGCGCGAGATCCATTTTGGCGACTGGGAAGGGAAAACCGCCGAGGAACTGCTGGTAACCGACCGCGAGCACATCACACGCTTCTGGGAAGACCCCAAAGCTTACCCGCCGCCGGGTGGCGAAGAGTTCGCGACTTTTCAGAAGCGTGTTCTGGAGGCGTGGCAGCAAATGACCACGGACGTTGCGCACGAACATTTTCTGATTGTCACCCACGGCGGTCCCATCCGCGTCATCCAAGGCCAGGTTCTGGGTCTCGCCTGGTCGGCGGCGATGCAGCTCCCTGTTCCGCACGCGCACTTTCTCCGACTGCGGCCCGGAGGCGGCGAATGGCACGGCTGCAGCGAACACATTTTGAGTGACGGTGGAGCGCCTTAATGCTTCGCTCCCTGCGCATTGCCGTGCAGTTCCTGACCCGGATTCCGGTTCCACCGCTTGGCACCG
>VFSW01005772.1_pt1 | contig 18260 bp, 36 predicted proteins | sample 5358111 | NCBI WGS metagenome assembly VFSW01 (sample SAMN11554181, study PRJNA540505) | mine drainage metagenome | isolation source: sediment from site ElyBrook_90M | place: USA: Ely Copper Mine, Vershire, VT | collected 2017
CCCTTTTGGGTGCTATAGCCCATGTGGGCTAGCCCATGTGGGCTATCCAAGTTTTGGTTAGCCAGCGTGAAAGAAGCTGAATTTTATGAATTAACTATTGCGAAAAGGTCTGATCTTTTCTCATGCCATATCCAGCACTTATTACATACCCAGAACGGAAGTCCATTTCTTAGATTTTTTATGTAGTGATTTCCGGTTGCGATGATGCCAATTTGGAGGCATGGAAAGCAGAGTTCTCCATCTTTGCTTGCTTCGACCATGGCTCTTCTTCTACTTCTGGCGTCCAAGGATGTAGATTCCATTGCTCTTCTAACCATTCAATCCTTTTTCGATGGATATCGAATTGTCGTTTTAAGTCTTCTAAGTCTTCTGTGGGCGTCAAGTGTTTGAACTGCCGCCGCACAAACCGCAGCGGATTCCACCAACTCTTTCCGTAAATCATCCCAAGATTTACTCCCAGGGTTATGACCATCAGCCATAAGAAAAGCTTGGGCCGCTTCCCCCACTTCCTCCATAATGACTGCAAGCCAAACCTCCATTGGCCGAGCAAGATTTTTAGCCCCCCATTTACGATCTTGTCGTTTGCGTTCATCTACTATCTCCTCTATGATCTCTATAGTTTTTTCTAATGCGATCAAGTCGCCGCGAGTAAACTCTACCCTCATAACCATTCCTTATGGACTCTATTACAACTTGAATGATGATTGTTCCAAAGATAACGATTGCCAGAAGCCCGAACGCCTCGAGAAAATATTGAAAAGTGCTCATGGCTGTCTTTTGAAGTTAGTCATTTCTGGTGGTAAACCTGACGATGTTATCAAACCACTTTCTTGCCTCTTCCTGAAGTCTTCGAAGCATTTTGTACATGCAAGTTGTTCCTGATAGATTCCTGCATCTGCGTTTCCAACAATGCCCCATACTAAGTCGGTTCCGCATCTTGGGCAGGTATAGCATAGTGGATGTTCTGGTCGTCCTGGACCTCTATGTGAGTTTTTGCCCTGCGTATGTGATCGCAAAATCTTCTCCCATGAGTTCTTTCATCTTTTGAATTGTTAACAGCTCATCTTTGGTGGCGTCGTTTTGTCGTGCTTCCTCTATTGCAAAGTCTATTTGCAGGTGAATTTGAGAGCTAGATGCTGAGAGACGGTTTTTTACACATGATGGATTTGACCAAAGCACATCTATTCTGGATGCATTTGAAATGGTATTAACTTTGAACTCTAGGCATTCCCATCCTCGATCCTCTACGAGCCACTTGTCGTAGAGTTGATGATGGTGACCTGAAATCATAACCATTCCTTTGTATTCGACTACTCGTCTTAGTAGTTGCATGTGATCTACTGTATTCATTTCATGTGCATAATGATCTCCTTTGTCTGATCGAGTTTCAATGAGGTAGGGTGGGTCAAGATAAAGTAGAGCATCAACTTCATCGTAGGTATCCGCAACCAAACGCCAATCTCCATTTTCAACTGTAACTCCCCGAAGCCTATTTCCAATTGAGTCCAACTTTGAGACCGAAGAAAGCCAATCGGAAACGGTTTTGACGCCAAAGGTATTCCTACCGTGACCTGGTGAGTACGATTGTGCTGTCCATACGAACCAGGTCCATGCTCGAAGGACCAGATCATCACGCTGCCAATTAGGGTCTGGACTGTTTTTAATGACACTTCTTACCGCTTCAAATTCCTCTCTGCTATATGGTGTGTAGTCACAAAGATGAATTAACTTTTGACACAGTTCTGGATCTCTAAGTACACGATAAAAGTTGACAAGATCTCCGTTGACGTCATTTAGGACTTCGGTTTTTGACGGCTCCTTTGCCATGAGTATGGAAGCCGAACCAGCACAACCTTCAACGTATGTTTTGTGCGGCGGAAGCAGTTTTATAATCCTTCCTGAGATCTGCCCCTTACCGCCATACCAGCGAAAAGCCTTATCACCTTTCATGATTAGCTTCCTTTTGTGAAGTCGAATGTCTCATCGGAAAAGTCTTTGTACAACTTTTCACTTGGGAATTGTGGGCCAGTGAATGTGTGATTTGGCGTTTGCTGAAGTGCCTTGTGCGCACTTTCTGTTTTCGGATGATCTTGACCATAACACTCGCCGCAAGAGAAACTTCCATTGGAGTACTCGGCCCACCAGAATGAATCGCAACAAGGCGATTTTACTGCCAGACGGACCTTCCTGCGAAACTCTAGTCCGGAGTCTTCTGTTTTACGACGCGCTCTTGAGTGCTTCTTTGGTTGTATAGGCATGAAAGAAACAGTACTCCGAATTAGGATTGTTTGTTAAGATTCCGCATTTAGGGCATCTGTGAACCGGACCTTGAAGCTGTATTCCATTACGATGGTGTTCACAATCTAAATAGTCAGTGTCCCAAATTCGTAGACCGCCATCGACTCCGTTGCCGCAATAACAGCATCTGACATTTTTGACTGCGGTTGAAAAGATTGGTTGTTCATTTTCTAGCCAGCACTCTACACAAATTACGTGATTCATCGCAGCTTTTCCGGTAGCCTCCCTCCTGGTAATCTAGTCTTTTGATCTGATATAAGTGCACGTGCGTATGGAATTTCTACATTTGTTAAGTGTTCCTCTTTCCATCCTCTTGGAGTTTTGATTGGGCTGCGAAGAAGTATACTATCAAAATTCATCATTAGTAATTCTTTTGAGTGCACTATTCCAACTTTGTAAAGTGTCATATTGGTTTTCATTATGGTATATCTTTGCCAGTGAATCATTCCACCTTTATCTAGTGATTTAAGTTTAAAATAATAAGGCTTAGGTCTATGACTCATGTTTAATAATGGTCGATGAGTATCTCTTGGTCTAGGTAAACTAAGATCGACGCCTATTATCTCTGAGAGCGGTTTGCAGTAGTCTACCACTTCAAATATATCAGCTTGCATTGCAAATCGACCTATATATGCAAGTATGATACGTTTCATGTATGCGAGAACGTCTCCATTACATGTGCCCTTAAGTTCTAACATCGTATCCATAACAAAAGAGTTGTTGTCTGTTAACTTCGTCCAAGCGATACCTTCTTCAAGTTGAACAATTGCGCCTATACGTTGTAGCTCTTCATACTCCTCCTTCCAAATCCAAGCATCAATTTTGTGCCCTGGTGCTGTCGTATTGACTCCCTTGGGTAAATAGATTGGGGAGAATCTGATTCCTTCCGGATATTGTATAGTGCATTTTCTGAACCAAGTAGCATATTCTTTATAGTCATCAGAATCTCCTTGTAGGATTCTGACACTCTTTCCTGTAGGATTGGATCTAAAGTGATTTGGATAACCACTATTCAAATCATATTCCCAAGCCTCTTCACCTTTATATCCCATGCCTGGACAGTCGGTTCTTGGGGTGGAAGAAAAATCCCTGAGTGCACGTTGAATGTCTCTAGCAACGGGATAATGCCATTGAAGGAAGTTTTCTTGCCATACTTTTCTTGCAATCGCTCTTCCTAATACACTAGGAGTTTGTCTATCGCCAACCTTACAGTGATCCATGACCTTTCGAATATCTACTATAAGGTAGTTTCCAATCTGATTTGTACCATTCCAAGATTGCTCATGGACTATATGTCTAATTGTGTTATGGAATCCGCGATTGCTTATGCTTAAAATTTTACCATACGCTGACGCCATAACTTTTGTTTTAGGATCTTCTACGCATCCCATATCTATGTAACTTGTTAAGTCTTCGCTTACAATTATAAGGTTCTTATCGTGCATTAAACGAGTTATATCATTCCAATTATCGTATGGTAACAACTCTCCATGCTCTGTGATAAGTTGGCCTTCGCATTCATCGTAAGCATAAGTTCTATATGGAAGAGCCCGTTCGTAATATTGTGGCCAAGCAATTCGTTTGGTCACGTTAAATCAATGGATTCTTTATTGTGAGAAATAAGTGCTTTGCGAATGGTCATTTTCTCTATTCCATTGGCATTCTTTACTTCGCCACCAGAAACTCGATCCATGAAGTTTTGTTTAGTCCATCCCTCGTCAAGTGCACGTTGTGCTAGCTTTCTAAGTTCTACTCGAGAGACAGTTGTTGACCATCCTTGGTTACTATGCCTTTTTTTGTGTTCTTCTTTCGTAAAGTCGTATGCACCGATTTCTTTGTGTCCACGTGTTTTACGCTTTCCCAGGCGTCCCGTAACCCGCGAACGTTGCCCCGTCTGCTCCTTGGTCGGTTTGAACGATGTCATACTTGATCCCCAACGTTTCTAAAAGATGATAGCTTTCATCAAGATGGCCCTTTGCGTAAATCAGTTTCATTACGTTCGTAAAGTCGTTGTAGTAGTCCATGGAGGATGCCTTCATGATGTCCTCCATTGGCATCTCACTGAAAATAGAATTGAACGTGGCTTCAGTTGTTGCGCAATGCTGGAGTAGTCTTGTTAAGACTTTTTCACCGCTTACTCTTTTCTTTCCTAAGCGTCCAAATTTTCTATTCATATCCAATGTTGTCACCTCCGACTTCAAAGTCTACTAATGTCCATCTAGCGATTTCTGGATCGTTAAGCATGTGAATCATTGACCTAAAGAATTGTTCATCACTAAGTTGATCGACATCTTCACGTTCACGTGTAGGTTGATCTTCATTGTTTGCCACCCACTATTCCCCAGCATAAAGGATTGGGGGTGACTCCTAAGAGCCACCCCCGTTCCCACTACCCAGCTATTGGACTTGTGTCTCTTGTTCCTGCATGTTTTCGAATCGTCAAAACGGCAGCGCCATTTGACGTGTACTCCATGATGAAGAGTTCGACAGGGCCTATGACGTTATAATCGTCTCCTGGCTTAACACCAGCCCGATTGGCCGCGATGAGTCTTTGCATGGTGCTTTCTCTTTTATCGTGTCGTGATAACGAGAATTGAAAGGGCTCACCTTGTAAAACTTCAAGCACGGTATCGCGTCCCCTTCGACCATCGGATGTTTTAATCTTAGGGAACTTAAGTGTGTTCTCGCAGATTGCTATCAGAGACCAGAAGGTTTTAAGTTCCTCTTCTGTGAGTTCAGAATTCTTCGAAGGCTTTCGTTCGAAGCTGGAGTTGGTCGATTCTTGGATTATGATTTCCTGAATGAAGATTGGAACTGCATTCTCTGCGAGTTTAACCTTATCCGCTTCGAGCAGTCGGGGAAGATAAACAGTTTCAACTGCTTCGTCATCCGTTTTTGCTTTTTCCATTCCTTCGATTTCGTCAAAGTCAATTACTGCCATGATTGTTTTCCTTCTCTGCTAAAAACTTGGGTGGTCTATTGCTTTAGCTGCTTCGTTGTCCCTCTCTGCTTGGTATCGTTCCCAAGCAAGTTCATACTTCCAAGGTTTCTCGAAAATCCTGAGTAAGTCGTTTGGTGTATCTACTTCATTTTCATCAACCATCCATTCTGCTAGACCGTAAACGTTGTCATGATTCATAAACCATTGTTCATAGATACTCATACTTTATTCTTTGCCTTTTTTTTTATTTTGTGGGTATGATTGTAACCGGTTCTGGCAAGATATGGAATTTAAAATCTTGCACTTACCCTTTGGTCCTTTCTAGAACTCGGTAATTCATTCACCCCCACTATCTAAGTTTACCATGGTCTCTTAGGTCATGTCAAGCTATAATCCTAGTCGATTGTTAACCAGCCTTGACATATATATATTATGTCAACTTGACAGCCGCTTCTAGGTCATGTTAGAGTTAAGTAGGCAGGTGATCGGCTCCCTACGCGCATCACTTGTCCGTTATATGACTCGGCAGGGTTTATTCCCTTTCCCCTGCCGAGTCCTTTTTTTATACATAAGGAGTGGGACAAAATGGCAGACAATGAAGACCAGCAGCAGCAGCCAGACTTACCGCAACAGATCATTCCTCCAGCAACTGTTATCCATCAGGATGATGGTAAACTAGGAGAACGTGTTGCACGTCTTGAATCGACCACAGTCACAAAGGATGACTTTAATAAAGGCATGGACAGTATCGAATCGACTGTTAAGTCATCCATCAATGAAGCAGTGGACAAAATCAATCAGAAGCCAGTTCCGGTTACGCCTGCTTCTGATTCAGCGCCTTCAACACAGCAACAGCAGGAGCCTACTGGTGGAGATAGCACTCCTCCAGTGCAACAACAGAAAGAGCGCAAACCTTCTATGTTTGAAACTCATCAACCGTATCGACGATAACAATGACAGAAGAGGTTTTTCGTGACACAACCAAAGCATCCACCCGACGTGCGAAAGTCGATCCCAAAGTCAAAAGACCCCTCCAAATCGACGACACCGAAAAAGCACAAGTCGTTGAAAGATTCTCCGACGCGTTCTACGCGATCAACGACGGACTCGCGATCTGGCAGCACGACGAGGAATACAAAGTCAGCAGGAACGAAGCGGACCAGTGGGCATTAGCTTTTTATGACACAGCCGAGCAATATGAATTGCTCGATAGACTTAAAGATGGAACTGGACCGGTGATGCTGACAATTATCACTGGTAGAATTCTACTCAGAGATGTGTTCCATTATATCTCCACAAGAGATAAGCGTCGGATTGAAGAGGAGTACCAGTGGGAACCAATAGATCCAAACGCAACAATGAAAGTTCCGGCGTGATCGCAGAAGCTAAAATCGAAACGGAGGAGTGGTCTTCTGTTAGAGATAAGATAGAAGCTAAGCGCGGGGAGGTTAATCCGGGATGTGCTCCAATGACTCCGCTTCAGGATTTTCTATGTCATTGGATGTGGTCCAACCAGGAAGAAACTCAAAAGATGATGATGGGATTCTTTGCAGGATTGGACCCTACGGCACGAATGGTGATCAAGCTTAAGCTTAAGAAAGATGGAATTGACGCAGATACCGAACTTTGGCAGTTTGCTATTTTCATAACGGCAAGTGGGAACCCAGGATTCGTTGCGTACCTTTTCAGTATCTTCGAGAGTCTAGTTGACAACTACAGAGAAGTCCATAGGAGTTCGTAGACATTCACTTCCTGCACCAGGGTTAGGGGAACATGCAGTTGTTACAGGACAAAACGGAAGTGGCAAAACCGAAACGGCGTGTCAAATCTTATCCGCCGGAGTTGGAAACACCTACCAAGCAATCATCATCGATACCAAGGGTGAAGAAAGGTTCGAGTCACTTCCAGGCGAACCAGCAATTCATACTAAACCCAGAGGTATACGAGCAGATGGTGAACATCAATTCATTGTTTACAGACCCGGACTTGAAGATAACTCACCAGCGCAAATTGACACCCTCCTCCTTGAAGTTTTTAACCAAAGAAGAAATGTCTATCTTTACATCGACGAGATGTACCAAGTCTGTCCCAACGCAAAACCGACTCCAGGATATGGTTATTGCCTTATGCAAGGCCGTCGTAGATGGGACGGAAAAACTGCTTCTAGGATGTGCATCTTTTCAGGATCGCAACGTCCTGTATGGATACCACGTCACGGCTTTACCGAAGCAAAGCATTTCTATATTCACTCTCTCTCAGAAGGGGATATGGATGTCATGTGTGGATATGTTGGACGCAAAAGCGATATCATGATGGAGGCACCACCGGAAGGACACGAGTTTTATTATTACGAAAATACCGCACAAAGCCGAGATGGAAAACGTTACCCACCACAGAAGTTCGAGTTTGATTTAGAGAGAAAACAGGAGGCAAAAGTAGCATGACAGGATTTGGCAGGTGGGCATGGGGGCATCTTATGCTTGCGTTTCCTACCATTTTAGTTATCGCCATTTTGAAGTTCATCTTTGAGCATAACACGTATCTTGCTGGTTTTCGAAACGATTTTTAAGGAGGAATAGACCTTGGCAGGTTTGACAGGAGCGACCAGCGGTAGTGGGAACAACGCTGGCCAGCCTGCATATCCGACTCCATCGGCTGTGCAGCCTGCAAACGCAACGCCAACCCTTCATGAGGCACGGAAGGCATTTGTTGATACGGCACTTTTTAAATGTCGCACACTTACGATTCCGGTAGCGAATCCATCAGCCGGTCAGCAGTTCGATATCCAGTGCGGCAAGGTTGGTTACTCTTGTGGCATTATGATTATCGTAGATGCCGAACTAACGACTACACTAGTTCCATCTGTCTCGAAGAGGTATCCGTATAATCTGATCTCAAGCGTGATCTATCAAGATCCATCTAATGATCAGCAAAGAGTTATCTCTGATGGATACTTCCTGTATTTGAGAGAGCGGCTTGGTTCAAAACGGTTCCCATGGGATCCTTCAGTTTCAAGTCCGCTAGCGCCAGCATATGGTGCGGGGCTTTATCTAGCTCCTACTACACTTCCATCAGGAGCAACACAGAATCTGCATTTTCATGCCTGGCTTCCACTTACAGTAGAAGAGCCAGAAGTTATGCGGAATGGATACGATCTCCGTGGTATTCACTCACTTGCTTCTGCAAAGAAAACTGCAACACTCACTCTTACGATTAATCCAAATATCTTCAGTGCTACTGCCAGTGATGATGCGCTTACATATCACAACGCTGGTGTTGATGGATGTGTATTGACAACTTGCACAATTCGATGCTTCCAGTATTATTGGACTCCCGTAGATCCCGATGGAAGTGGATTTGTTCTGCCTCCAATGGACGACCAAATACAAGTTCTAGAGTTCAAGTCCGAGAAGGCGCAAGCCTTGTATGCTGGTGGCGATACACCATATGCGTATCAAACAGGTCGAACTTATCGCAGGAACGTTGGTGAGTTGGTTTCCAATGGACTTCTAACAACTGGAAACGTCAAGAACTACACTGCGCCGGCACCAGGTGTTACATCAGTTAAGTTTATGCTTAACGATAACAACTATCTCCTGTGGGAAGACATCGATGTTTACCTTTGGAGAATGCGTGCATCTTATGGCGAAGATATGCCAACCGGAATCTTTGTGTGGGACCACACAGGGAGAGAGTACAATTCTGACGAGTACTCGGACCTTCAAGACATCCTAGTTCTTGACCCAGCATTTTCGACGGCTGGAACTTCATATTTTAAGATCACTCGAGAATGTACGTATGAGTCGGATATCACTCAGCAGGCGGCATAATCAATGATCGGTAATCTTCCATCATCCGTTAGTAGTAATCCATCTAGCGCGTTCTATGGTGCTCTAGCAGCAGTTCCTACTCATCCATCCTTGGAGAGTCGCGCTGTAGAAGAGTTCCTTCCAGGGTTCACTGGACACGCGTATATCATTTGGACTCTGTTCTTCGTCTGGATCTTTTCATCAGCTATGCTAGCCTTGTGGATTGATCACACTATCATTAACAAAGGAAGGTCACTCGTATGACAAAGTCAACTGACTCAAGCGTTCCCACTACCGCTTCACCGGGGCAGGAGGCAACTTCTGCCCCGGCTCCGCCTGGATTTAACACTCCCGAGATGGCATCAGCCTTCGAGGAGTTCATGAAGTTTAAATTGGAAACAGAATCACTTGCAAGGCGTGTGTCCAAGGAGGATGTACTTAGTACGGAAATTCCAACAGATGCATCAGATCTTGAAAAGACGATTATAGTTTTTCGAGACTTTCTCTCTCATAAGTTTGGAAGTGATGTAGCCTATCTAGACAATGCAATCGAAAGGGTCTTCAGTTAGAATGATTGGTGTAACACATGTAACTCTAAATCAAATTCAAAACTATAACTGGTCTCAAATCATTGGAACAATCTTTGCGATTATCACCGGATTGATTGCTCTTCTAAAGAGTTTTCAAACTGCTGAAAAAAGCAATTCGGCAAAAGCCATTGCTGACAGAGTCAATGGTGATGTTAGCTCTACACAGCAACGTGTAGCTGTTCTAGAGTCGAAAGTCAACGGTAACGCTCCTATGATTCCGCAATCAGTTAGACCGAAGGCTCCATCATGATTGGACTCGCAGTTAGCAATGGACTTCTATTTGGAATTGCAGCGCTCGTATTTATCGTTGCTGTACTAATTTGGATCTTTACAAGATTCAGATGACAAAAGTCATAGGTCTAATGTTAGCGTTCTGGATCTTGTGGTTAGCTAAGAAGGGACGCCTGGTCGATTCCTGGCATGCAATTCTTCATGGCAACAAATAACAAAAACGCCAACTTTGATCCTAACACTGTAAAGTTTTTCTTTGCTACTGCCATTGTAGCAGTAGCATATTCTGCCGGACTGATCAATGGAATGGTGCTATGGATTGCACTCATAGTTCTTCTCGGTGTTGTTCTTAAGAACGAGCCGGAAATCATGTCACAACTAAAAGGACTTGGAATCTAAAATGTCTAAAGCTTGGGGAGTCGTTTTCGGAGTTTTGTGGATCACAACTCTTGGTCTTATTTTGAAGTACGGTAATAGTGCGGATAAGCTTTTGAAGACTGGTGGAAGTACTATCAATACCGGAATCCATACACTTCAAAATCCGTAAATGAAGATTAAACTAAACAACGTAATACTTGGCGTTCTTCTTTTATTTGCAGTCAAGTATCTCGTAATTGGAGTCAATCAATGGAACGCATGGTTCCATCCTACAAGAGTGGAGTAAATGCCTAATAGATATCCGCTTGCAGAACGCGGTCCATGCCCTGGTAACAATGGTGTTCCACTCGGACATCAATCAGGTGACGAGAGCCTTGGTCCGATGTTCTCAACTGACACACAAATCGACTCTGAGCTATTGGCTCCAATGGGCCGATTCCCAAGGAGGCAGTTCATTAGGTCTGGATACTTCATGTTGAATCCGGCTGAGGCAACACTTTATGAGGCGCCACCTTGGTTCTACATGGGGCCGAATCTAATAGGACGACGCACTACGCAAGCAGGTTCTGGTAGTAGGATCGCCAACCTTACAAACGAAGCTGGCGTAGGATTAAGTAATGGCTGATCCTGCACCTTCATTTGGAAGTAACCCACCACCATCAAGTGGTGGTGGCGGCAACGCATTAACTCAAAATTGGAATAAGCTTAGTACTAAGACTAAGTGGATGATTGGATTGGGGAGTCTCTCTCTAATTGCAATCTACTACTGGTACACTAACATTTACGGTGGTGGTGGTATCAGCAATCTTCTAGGGACTCCAAATACCACTAGCACTGGTACTAGTGGTGGAGGTGGAGGGGGGTCTGGTCCGGCCGGGCCAACTGGGCCAACTGGTCCGGCCGGTAAACCAGGTGCCACAGGAAACCGTGGACCTAGTGGGCACTCAAAGTATTCATGGGGATGGTTCAAGGGGCAGTGGGGAGTATGGTATAAGAATGGATTTTATGCCGCCCAGTCTCATAATCATGGAACTCATACTCACCATAATCCGCCTAAGAAAACTACACACAATCCACATACACATCACAATAAAAAACCTATTGCACAGGCGCAAGGTCCAGCACACGGTGGAAAGCAAACTCCTACACTTCAAGCTTTGTATCAAAGATCAATTAAACGATTGCACATCTCCACTCAAAGACTTCTTGCGGCCGAGCATGCACTTGCAGGCATGGATAAGCGCCTAAAGGATGCAACTCAGTTTCTGAACTTCCTAAAGAAGAATCATCCAAATCAAACCGGCCAAATCAAAACTCAGCAAGGTGTGGTTAATTCTATGCATCGTAAAGTGGCACATCAGCAAGGCGTGGTTGCACGTCACAGGAAGTATACAGCAAATCAGGGGCACTGGACATCGTATCGTAAGGGAATGGTTAACGCGGCGTCCCACAAGCCGTAAGAAAGAGTGTTGTAAGTGTTACCCCGACCACCAGCAATTAATCAAATAACACAACCACTTCCTGATGGTTCGCCTGACATAGGATGGCAAGTTGATTGCGGAGAAGCCTGCGTAGCATCAATTTTAACAGTTAAAACTGCTCTTCCATGGTCGGCAGGGTGCATTAGGCAAATGAATGGTGTATCACCCGATGCAGGAACTTTTGCATATCAGCTTGCGGACTTTCTTCGAGCAATGGGAGTAAATGCAAAGGCATATAATAATACTCTAGGCGAACCTAGACTAGCATACGCATCATTGAATCCACTTCGTATGGAAAATCGATACGCTATAGTTTTAGGTAACTGGGATGGACTTGGTGGGCATTGGGAACTATTTTATCACTGGTATCCTAATGGATGTTGGGTGATGAATCCTAATGGTGGTATCTATCAATGGAAAGAAAAGAATAAGTTTGTAGACTTATATCAAGGTTCGTATGTAGTGGTTACTCTTTAGTGGCAGTTAAGCGCAGAGTTGTTCCTACAGCACAGGTCAAAAGAAAATCACCTACTCCTAGTTTTAATGTGGGACAAAAACTCACAGCTGCTGAAATCGCATACCTCAAGGCACTTGAAAAGTATCAGGAACAGATAGGTGGTGCAGGCGGACAAACCTTAGGAGTTAAACTTAAAATAACGTGGACGCCAGGACATGTACTTACAGCGGCAGACGTTAAAGCAATTGACAGCTTTTTAAAGTTGCCAACCAAAGGTGCGCCAAATCCAACTAACATTGATCCGCTTTCAGCATTAAACAATGTTAACACTTTCTTTGCGAATCCAATGGGAAGCATCGGAGCAAGTGTGCATAAATGGTGGACAGGTCAAAAAGGAAGTACCATTGTTGAAATTGTGATTGCTGGTGTAGCACTGATTGTTCTTATTGGTTCAGCACACTCACTTGCGGGTGGAGGGGGGATATCTATTCCTAAACCATCGCCGGTACCAACTGCAAAAGATATAGTTAAAGGCGTAGAGGGTACATTGAAACCAGCACCTTCTAATGCTAAACAAGTTTCATCCATTGACTTAACTGGTAAGTCCGCTTCGGCAAGAGGTTCAAAAGGCAAGTTTATTCCAATGTCAGAAGTTCCATAAAAGGAGGTATACCATGCAAATCGGCGGGCAATCACTGATTTGGCTTGTTGGAGCAGCCGTGGTTGGTTGGCTCATCGGCAAGAATCACATCTTCGGGCTGTAGTCTATGAGACAGCAATCTGGCCTTATGGCGTGGTTTAATAAGAGTCCACACCATAAATCGATTTTGATGTTTGGAGTGATACTGATAGCTCTTGTTGTTTACGACAAAAGCACACCAGGAAAAAGCATCACAACGATTCAGCTTATAATAGCTGCACTTGTTGGAGCTACAGCAGGCGAAATCGTTAATGCGACTATCAGAATCCAAGGCGGTTCCACATGAAAGATTCATATCACATATGGGGAATCGATATTGGAAAACTATACGTTTACATAATGATTGCTGTCGTTTTGATTTGGACACTTGACACAGCACTCGAGTTTACAAAATGGACGATAGAGAGACGAGATGCAAAAGAATGACATAGTTCTTCTCGGGATCGTTGTGACGATAGCACTCATAACTATTTTCATCGTTGTAAATGAAGATGGTTTTACGCCAGAACAACTTGAGCGATTGAAGTTCTATAGGAAACTTCGACAAGATGGCACGATCTAATCCCCGTGGATATCGCAAGAAGGAAACCAAAACTCAAGCACGAAGATATCGTAAAACATATCGTGCAAAGCTTAAGACCGCTTGCAAGTATAAAGGAAAGGGACCGGCCTTCGGTGGTGCACCCAAAGGAATTCGACCCAGTAATAGAAAGCCGCGACCATGCAAAAAGTAACTGACACGTCTGGTATGGCATGGCTTTTAGTTATAGGGTCCGCTACTGTACTTCTCTTGATTGCAACAGGACACTTTCAACCTTTCATTCAAGCCATCCGTGGCAACTACGCATCGACAGCCGCTCCATCAAAGAGCAAAGGAACTAAAAGTGGTAGCAGTAAAACCCCGTAAAGGTGACTTTGGTCAGGTAAGAATAAATACCCGACCTTCCAATCCCTATGGAGAGGGTCTACCAGCTAACACGAGACCATCTGATAATCCATTCACAGATGCGCGTCCTCTCGTTAAGACTCTTAGATACATAGCTCCCATTGCTATGGCTACAGCAAATGATTGGCACCTTATTGGAACCGACATAGTTGCAAAGTTCCTAAGAGATATTCGATTCGCTCCGCAAGCAGTTGAAATCATTAACTATTCTGATCAAGCAATCAGAATAAAATATGCTTGTCCATATATCGAGAGTATGACTAAGCAGTTCGACCTTGAATGTCCTGGTCGTTTTTACATGTCTGATGCAATCGACCCAAACGAGATGGATGTCACATCCATTGGAGTTGCAATCAGCGGATGGGGATCTGTTCAGAACCCAAGACTTCTTATTATTCGATTCTATTCTCAACCACTTTATAGTTATTCGATAAGTGCGTTGCCGGCTGACCTCACTCCAAACGCTATGGAAACGTATGAAAAAAGTGTGGCAGTAGCGGCAGGGCTAACTCCTGGGGGTGATCTAGCGGCTGGCGTAACTGATTCGTACTTGTTAGCTAACGAGTCTGATACACTTGTTCTCTCTGCAGAAGCGACAGCTATGCAGTTTTCAACTGGCAAAGATTCTGGTGACCTTACTAATAATTTTACGCTCTTCTCTGGAGATGTAAGAGCATTGGCCCTGAGAGTTGGATACGTTCAAGTTAAGAACTTGGATGCAGTCAATCCTGGCGGTTATCGTATTTGGAACATGTATACGAATCAGCAACTGTAATGCCTGGGCTCTTCGCTCAAACAAACGTCAAGTCGCCACCAGTTCCAGGTGCCTTTGCTGATGCATCGACTTCATCGAATCCGTCTTCACGGTTACTTGAAGACCTTGTTGCATACTGGAAATTCGATGAAAACACTGGCACTGTAGCTGACGATGCTACTGGTAACGGCAATACCGGAACTATCACTGATGCTACTTGGGCCGTAGGAAAGATCAACTCCTGCCTTTTGTTTGACGGATCAAATGACTATGTATCTCTTGGCAACCCAGTCGACCTCGCCTTCGACCAGGCCACGCCCTTCTCCGTCGCCTTCTGGGCCAAGGTGTCCCTCAACAACGCCTACCGGCTCATCGGCGCACTCGGAGTGGCGTCCGTCTACCAGGGCTGGTCCATCGTCCAGAACGGAGGCATCGAAATCCAGCTCATCCACAACAACTCCACCGGCAACTACATCGTCGGCATCAGCGCCGGCAACATCCACGACGGCAATTGGCACCACACAACCTGCACCTACGACGGCTCATCCAAGCTCGCGGGCTGCAAGGTCTACATCGACGCCGTGCCCCAGCCCTTCGTCGGAACCACCGACGCCCTCACCGGCTCATTCGCGTCCACCACGCCTATCGATATAGGCCGTGATCAAACGGTAGGCCAATACCTCAACGGCAATTTGGATGAAATAGGAATTTGGAAGAGAGTTCTTCAAAGTTCAGAAATTTTAACCCTCTATAATTATGGTAACGGATTGCAGTATCCATTTGTATGATGGGCAAACTTCTCTCTAGAGTAGATATGGCTTCGCCGGAAATCATACATAAGTTTGCTGATATCTCTCACTCATATGATGGCATTATTTACCCAGGCGAATTAATGGCTTTGAATCCGTGGCTCTATTGGCAGCTTTCACAAGGACCGCCAACGGCAGCAGACTCTGCCAGTGCTACGCAGGTAGGATGTGGTGGCGGTCACTGGGGATCAGATCCACTTCCACCCCCCAATCCAGGAACATGGGGAGCAAACGCGCAATCAATTCCAGGATTACTAAACGACTCCAGAACGGCACTTTATACACCTGGCGGTAGTGTACCAAACGGAGTTGCGTTTAGTTTTTCAGCTAGCGCTGATTGTCCTATATGGCCGCCAACTAACACGTGGTTTCACTATACAATCAGATGCACGTCAAATCGTATAGTAAATTGGCAATCATGGAAAATTGCAGCTGAAATTGGAACATCGGCATATATCGGGAACTCTGTTTATACTGACGGAGATACAGCAGTCTTAGTAACGCAATATAGTGGACCTACTCAATCTGTTGTATGGTCTGTTGGAACAGGTCCACTGCCTGGTCAAAAGAAACATCTAATCGTAAACCTAAATGCAAACGGCTCTACCAGTTGCGCTGCTACGCTTTGGAGTGATGGGGTAAATCAAGGAACACAAACTCTTAACTTTACTTCAGCTGATGGTCCAGCGACAGGCTACTTAGGTGAAGGATTCACTGTAGGCGGAATAGATGGCTCCACTATTCAAGATGCAGCAATTGGAGGGTCTAATATAGCAGCAGGATGTGCAATGACTGACGCTATTGCATCCAAATTGTATAGCGATTGGGCCAGTCTGCTTTGAATCCTAAATACATTTATGCAGAATGTTTATATTGTAAGCAATTTTGCAGGCTTTTTCGCGTAGCAGTTTATACACTTCAATGTGAAAAGTGCCAATCATTACAGTCTGGTCAATACGCAATTGATTTATTAGGCCAGTCTGTACAAAAAGGAGCAGTCTGATGGTATACAAAGTGACGAAAAACTATCTCGAAGGTAAGCCGATACCACCTAGCGAGAGTCATCCTATGGGCGATAAAGAACGCCAGCGCGCAATAAAAGAGCTGCGAGCTGGCGACAGAGAAGGAAGAAAATTCGAACGTGATATAAGAAAAGAACAAAATAAACGTGTTCGTGAACTATCAAATGGTAATTTAAATTACGATTAGACGATATAGAGCAGTCTGTTTAGACCAGTCTGTACACCAAGGAGGTAAAATTTTAACTGAATAGTCGCACTGTCGCTGTCATGTAAACGCCGTTAATAACCAAAGCGGTCCATCTCGGAGCTCGTGATACCTCTCCGACGATGGGCCGTTTTGGTTTCCGCACGCAGGACACGGTAATTCCAGATTGATATGACCACATTCTGTGCAAGGTACCCCATACCTCTTGGTCAAACGTTCTACGAAGACGTTGGCCGCCGCCGCGTAGCCATTTGGCGGCCTACACGTTGCCATCGCTACCCGGCCCCGGCAAAATCATGACGGCTACGTCGATCATGCCGCCGAACGCGTCTGATACGACGTTTCTAATGAACATATCAATGCGCATGTTATTGTCAATCGCGCATTGAGAGATCTCATTCCATTGATCGCGCGTGAATTTTAACCGCGTCGCAACATTTTGCGTGTCCAATTTTCGTTGCCTTTCCTTTACATTTGTCTACACCCCTAGTATAGCAAATATGGGCTGCACGCGCAATAGCCCATTCGGGCTATCGACCTCTGTCAACTAGAATTGACAAAATTCCCGTAGCTACCATTTTGATAGCTATGCAGAATGGCGCGACGTTCGCCCCTACGGCGTCCACCCCCCCCCGGTTGTACCCTAGGCCATTTTCGCCGCTACTACGCCACCTACGCGATTTGGCGCCTACATTGGGCCAACGGGCATTCTAGTATACATAAATGGTCAATTCCCGCGACATGGTATTCAATAGCCAACATGGGCCATACGCGGTAGTACTAATGGGCTATCTTGACAAAATGCCCGCGATCTGCTATGATCAAGGTAGAGATATAGACCGAAATGGGGGCCGATAGCGGAAGACCAAGACCTCGCCACCGAAGCCGTAGGCGGCAATTCCTACGGATGGCGATAATCCCACTAGGGGGTGCACCCCCCGACCGGAAAATACCGAGAATGTCTCGAAGGCGATCACGCTAATGTAAACCGGACTAGCGAGGAGAACCGAGATATTGGAAAAGCCGAAAATAAACAACGGAGGCCATTGTTGTGGCTAAGAAAATCTCATATGACCAGCCGGGGGTAAATGAATTATCCCCGGAATTGTGGAATTCTCACATTGTCCCCGCGCTACGCGCCATCGATGCACTGGCGAACAAGGTGCCTGGTGCTTCTCCAGAGGCACAATACAAGGTCAAGGCTCTGGTAGCCATGGCCAAGGCGGGGCTTACCCCCGCGAATAGCGGGGAAGCCAAGAAGCTGGAGGCAGAGGTTGGCGGTACCGAGACCGCTCTATTCCTCCGTAAATCCATCATTCTGGCGCGTGCATGCGTCAAGAGGATTGGACAACCGGAAGGCGCAAAACGTGCCTCTCGAGAAGACGACGAGGAAGAGGAAGAGGAAGAGGACGAATAAATGAAAATCTGGAAAATCTGGACGCGGCTATGCTACCGTATGCGCATAGGCGGCGTTCCCGACCGCGACCGTAGCCTAGCCCGCGCGTATAGCGCCACCCGTTGGTAGCCACCCGATAACCCGCGACCGCGGCCATTGTCGCGGTAGCGGGCTATCACCCAAATTGGCTATTGACGGAATGGCCGCCACCCGCTATGATATAGACGTAGGGTAGAAAACAAA